>JAABUX010003734.1_pt1 | contig 19906 bp, 16 predicted proteins | sample 5561851 | NCBI WGS metagenome assembly JAABUX01 (sample SAMN10711883, study PRJNA513361) | rock metagenome | isolation source: Antarctica rocks | place: Antarctica: Victoria Land, Richard Nunatak red sandstone | collected 2016-01-03 | reverse complement strand
TCGCTCGGTGATCGCCGCCGAGCCGCACCCAGTACATCGCATCTCCGCATCCCACCCTTGAAGCGCGGCGGTATAACCGAGCCAGCACCGGCCCGCCACACTCCCGGCCCAAGGCCTGACGTAACCACTTCCTCCGACCCCGATCCCACCACAACCAGCATGTTCCCGCCAATCATCGCAGACTACGCCTTCTCCGTCGCACCGCTACGGTGCTGGCCATCTTGGAAGCGGCCTGACCGAACCTACGCTCAAGCAGCAGCCAAGCAATACTTGATGGCACGAGACCTGACATAACCGGCGAGATCGCCAACAGCATCCGAAGGTTTGCGCAACAAGGTGAGGTTGGCCGTTTGACCCCACCTTGAGCAAAGCGTTTCATGCATCCGCGCTGCGTGCCTTCGGGCACGCGATGCACATTTGACGAAACCAGAAACACGGGGGGGACACCATGCACATAACCAGACGTGCGCTTGCGGGCACTGCGACGGCCGCGATGCTGCCGCTGGGCCGTGGGGCCCGGGCACAAGCCACTCCGACCATTCGGATCGGGGTGCTCAACGACCAATCCGGGCCGTTTGCCGACTTCGGCGGCATGGGTTCGGTGCTTGCCGTCCGGCAGGCGGTCAAGGATTTCGGTGATCACGGCTTCGCCACGGAGGTGATCTTCGCCGATCATCAGAACAAGCCGGATGTGGGCGCTGCCATCGCCCGCCAGTGGTGCGACTCGGGCGTCGACGTGTTGATGGACCTTCCGGTCTCGTCCGTGGCGCTGGCGGTGAACTCGGTGGCGCGCGAGAAGAACAAGGTCTTGATTACCTCGGCGGCGGCGACCTCGGACCTGACCGGAACACAATGCTCACCCAACACCGTGCAATGGACGTTCGACGTCTACATGCTGGCGAAGGCGGAAGCGACCGCCATCCTCGGGGAGGGCGGCAAGAGCTGGTATTTCCTCTACGCCGACTATGTGTTCGGCCAGCAGCTCGCTCGCGACGCCTCGCGCTTCGTACAGGAGAAAGGCGGCCGGGTGCTGGGAGCGACGCCCTATCCGTTCCCGGGCACGACGGATTTCTCCGGCTTCTTGCTGCAGGCGCAGGCGAGCGGCGCACAAGTGCTGGGCCTTGCGAGCAGCGGCGCCGACTTCATCAACCTGTACAAGCAGGCGCACGAATTTGGTCTGCAGAACTCGATGCGGATCACTGGGCTCGAAGTCTTCCTGACCGATGTGCGCGCGCTCGGCTTGGAGATCGCGCAGGGGCTCGAGCTCTGCGCCTCCTTCTATTGGGACCTGAACGAGCGCACCCGCGCCTTCACCAAGCGCCTGCTCCAGCATCAGAAGCCCGCAACCTATCCGACCATGGACCAGGCCGGCTGTTACTCCGGCGCCTTGCATTACCTGAAAGCGGTGGCCGCCATGGGTCCCGCGCGCGCCAAGGCGGACGGCGCGGCCGCGGTCGCGCAGATGAAAGCCATGCCGATCGACGACGACGCGTTCGGCACAGGCACGGTCAGGGCCGACGGGCGCACCATCACGCCGGCCTATCTGTTCCGGGTGAAAAAACCGGCCGAGAGCAAGGGTCCTTGGGACTACTATACGCTCGTGCAGACCTTGTCCCCGGACGAGGTCTGGCGCCCCCTGAGCGAGGGGCACTGTTCCTTGGTGAAGGCTTAAGCCCCATGCCCCAGGCCATCGTCATCGAAAAATCCGGCGGGCCGGAGACGCTGCAACCGCGCGACGTCGATCCCGGCGCGCCTGGACCCGGCGAGTTGCGGATCCGCCAAACTGCGATCGGCGTCAACTTCCATGACGTCTACGTCCGCTCCGGCCTGTACCAAACCCTGAAGCTCCCGGGGATTCCAGGGATCGAGGCCGCGGGTGTGGTGGTGGCGGCTGGTCCGGGCGCCAACGGGTTCGCACCGGGCGACCGGATCGCCTACATCACATCGTCCTATGGCGCCTACGCGGCCGAGCGCATCCTTCCCGCCGGCTTGGCCCTGCGTCTGCCCGATGCGCTCGGCGACGTCGCGGCCGCCTCCATCCTCCTGAAGGGCATGACGGCCTGCATGTTGCTGCAGCACGTGCATCAGGTGGAGCCCGGCCAGACCGTGCTCGTGCATGCGGCTGCCGGCGGCGTGGGGCAGTTGCTGTGCCGCTGGGCCAGCCATCTCGGCGCTACGGTGATCGGCACCGCGGGCAACGAACAAAAGGCGCAAATCGCGCGCGACTGCGGCGCCGCGCACGTTATCTTATACCGCAGCGACGATTTCGTGGCCCGCGTGCACGAGATCACCGGAGGCGAAGGCGTCGCCGTCGCCTACGATTCCGTGGGCAAGGACACCTTCCTCGGTTCGCTCGAGTGCCTCGCCTTTCTCGGCAAGCTGGTGAATTTCGGCCAAGCGTCCGGGCCGGTTGATCCCCTGCCGCCGTCACGGCTGGCGGCGCGCTCGAACAGCCTGTTCCGCCCCGTCATCTTCCATTACGTGCGCGAGCGTGCGGCGCTGCAAGCGATCGCGGATGCCACCTTCCAGGCGATTGCCGATGGCGCGCTGCGTCCCGAAACGGCGTTGCAGCTGCCGCTCGAGCAGGCGGCGGAGGCGCATCGCGCGCTGGAGGGGCGGCAAGTGTCCGGTTCGGTCGTGCTGATCCCGGGAACGGGATAACTCACGCAAGCGTGGATTTCCTACTTGTGGTCAAGCGCTTGGTGAACGGTTGCGAAGCTCCGTCATGTCTTGAGGCGGAGTATGCCGCGCCGATCCGTCGAGCGTAGCGCCGTGTTCGCGCTGTCCAGGACGCTGCGCGGCCTGCTGGACAGCGCTTGAGCGCGGCGCTCTGCCATCCATCCGCCGCTCCGGCGCTGCTTCTACGGACCCAAGCTAAATCAAGGCTATGCCGACATCACCGAAAGTGAAGGGATTGGTGAGGGTGTAGATAGGTCTTCAACCTTGACCCCAGTCGTGGCGACAACCGAAGGCATGAGGGCAAACAGGAAATCGCTTGTCAGGCAGGGTCAAGGTTGGAAGCCGCTCCACAGTCCAAGCTGACCCACGCGTAACCGCCATCGCGGCCTGGCTACCAGACCGCGTCGAGTTTCCAAACCGAGAACAATGTGCTTCCCTTTTTGATATCGCATGCGTGCCTGCATGGCCCGAAGATCACGTCGCCTAGAGAGGCCTGTTGTCGCCTACGACGAAGAATGCAGGCATCAAACAACGAATAATACGTTTGGAACGAGGAAACGACGTGAACCGCAGAACGCTGCTCGCCACTGCCGGTCCGCTTGGGGTCATGGCACTGACCCAACAATCGGCCAAAGCCGCCACCGTCGAGATCCGGTTCGCCCGGCAGTTTTCTATGGGCTATCTCCAGTTCAACGTCATGGAGCATCAAAACCTCGTCGAGAAACACGCCAGGGTTCTTGGCCTCGATGAGGTGAAGGTGACCTGGGTGACGTTCAACGGGCCCGAAGCGATGAATGGGGCCTTGATTTCGGGCTCGGTCGATGTCGTGGCTGGCGGCATTCCCGGTCTGGTGACGTTCTGGGCGCGTACCAGGGGAACGCCGCAGGAGGTGCGCGGCGTCTCCGCCCTCAGCTCACAACCTTGCCTGCTGAACACGCGCAACGCCGCCCTGCAGACCATCGAGGATCTGGGAGCGCAGGACCGCATCGCGGTGCCAACCGTCAAGGTTTCGATCCAGGCAGTGACGCTCGAAATGGCCGCGGCAAAGCAATTTGGCGCGGCAGAGTTCGGCAAGCTCGATCCACTCACGGTGTCGATGTCGCCGCCAGACGCCACCGTGGCGCTGCTGAGCGGCGCCGCGGGCTTGACCTGCGCGTTCAGCGTGCCGCCCTTCCAGGAGCAGCAGTTGGAGAAGCCGGGCATCCGCACGCTGCTCAATTCGTTCGAGGTGGCCGGCACCCATTCGTTCAGCCTGTGCTGGACCAGCGCGCGGTTCCGGGACCGCAACCCCGTACTATACCAGGCGCTGGTGGCGGCCCTCAAGGAAGCGACCGAGATCGTCAACGCGGACAAGCGGGCTGCCGGTGCACTCTGGCTTGCCGACTCGAAGTCGAACCTGCCGCTGGATAAAATCACCCAAATCCTCTCCGGTCCGCAGGTCAATTGGACGCTGACGCCGGAAAGCACGGTGAAATACGCGACCTTCATGCACGACGCCGGAAGCGTGAAGGCGGCCCCCGCCTCGTGGCGCGATTTGTTCTTTCCCGAGGTCCACGAACTTGGTGGCAGCTGATGGACCATCCTCCGGCGCCGCTGCTCCGTGTCGACAACGTCAGCCTGCGCTACACCACCTCGCAGCAGACCGTGACAGCGACCCACCGGGTCGGCTTCGACGTCTATCCATCCGATCGCTTCGTCCTGCTCGGACCGTCGGGCTGCGGCAAGTCGACCCTGCTGAAAGCGATTGGCGGGTTCATCAAGCCGGCGGAGGGCCGCATTACGCTCGGCGGACGCGTGATCGATCGTCCCGGTCCGGACCGGATGATGGTGTTCCAGGAATTCGACCAATTGCTGCCGTGGAAGACCGTGCTGCAGAACGTCATGTTCCCGATGCTCGTGGCGCGCCGCTGGAACCAAGCCGAGGCGCGCGAACGGGCGCGGCGAGCCATCGACAAGGTCGGCCTGACCAAGTTTCAGGACGCGCATTCCCACACGCTGTCGGGCGGCATGAAGCAGCGGGTCGCGATCGCGCGGGCGATGGCCATGGAGCCGGCGGTGCTGCTGATGGACGAGCCCTACGCCGCGTTGGACGCGCTCACCCGGCGGCAGATGCAGGAGGAGTTGCTGGCGCTGTGGGACGACACACGGTTCACCATCCTGTTCGTGACGCACTCCATCGAGGAGGCCATCGTCGTCGGCTCCCGCATCCTGATCCTCAGCCCGCATCCCGGTCGCGTCCGGGCTGAATTGAACGCGCACGAGTTCGACCAGCACCACCAGGGCAGCCCCGACTTCATGGCCCTGCACACCCGGATTCACGACATGCTGTTCGCCGAACGCGCGGCTCCCCACCCAACCGAGCGGCTCCATGCCTGACGTGGGCCGCATGGGCGTGTACATACGGCCGGAGTTCGAAAACGTCACCGTCGAGCCCGGCAAGGCGGACGCCGCCGGGACCAGCCTCAGCCTATGGCGTCGCCTCGGCCAGCAGGTGTGGGTCAGCCAGGTCGGCATCCTGGTCGCGCTGGCCGTGCTGTGGCAGCTCTACGCCGGCTTCCTCGACAATCCCCTCATGCTGCCGTCCTTCACCGAGATGGCGGGCGCACTCTGGGACGCAGCGGTGCACGGACCCTTGCTGGAGCGCGTCGTCATCTCGATGAAGGTGCTGCTGATGGGATATGCCGGAGGCGTCCTGCTGGCCGCGGTCCTGACCACGCTGGCGGTGTCCTCCCGGTTCGGCACCATCCTGCTGTCGACGCTGACGTCCATGTTCAACCCGCTGCCGGCGATCGCCCTGCTGCCGCTGGCGCTGCTGTGGTTCGGCCTCGGCTACGGCAGCATCGTGTTCGTGCTGATCCACTCCGTGCTTTGGGCGGTCGCGCTGAACACCCATGCCGGCTTCCTCGCCGTGTCGGAGACGCAGCGCATGGCCGGGCAGAATTACGGCCTTCGCGGGCTGCCGTTCGTGGTCCGCATCCTGATTCCCGCCGCATTCCCGTCGATCCTGGCAGGGCTCAAGATCGGCTGGGCGTTTGCCTGGCGCACGGAGATCGCGGCCGAACTGGTATTTGGCGCCACCTCCGGCTCCGGCGGGCTCGGATGGTTCATCTTCGAGGCGCGCAACCAACTCGACACCGCCGCCGTCTTCGCCGGGCTCGTCACGGTGGTGATCATCGGTCTGGTCGTCGAGAACGTGGTATTCCGGACCATCGAACGGCGCACCGTGCAGCGGTGGGGCATGCAGCGCTAGCGGGGCGGCCAGCATGGACCGGCTGCGACAGATCGAGGTCTTCATGGCGGTGGCGGCGCGTTTGGGAATGTCGCGGGCGAACGTCACCAAGCAAATCTCGGCGTTGGAGCGCCAATTCGGCGTTCAACTGCTGAACCGCAACACGCGGCACGTCGCCCCGACCGAAGCCGGGCTGCTGCTGGACAAGGGTGGCCGACTGCTTGGCGACTTTCTCGACATCCAAGCGGGGCTGCGGCGCACGGCCGCGAACTCGGTGGGCGTGATCCGGGTGGGAGTGCCGCCATCCTTCGGCGCCGTCCACCTGGTTCCGGGGATAGCGGCCTTCATCAGCCAGTATCCCGGCATGCAGATCGTCATGTGCCTGGACCGCGGGGACGCGGAACTGGTGCGTGATGGGCTCGACCTGTCGTTGCGGATCGCCGGCGCCTTGAGGGACGCCAGCTACATCGCCCGCCTGCTGGTGCACGTGCCGCAAGTACTGGTCGCCGCACCGTCCTACCTCGATCGTCGCGGCGTGCCGGGCAGCCTGGCCGACCTCGCCGACCGGCGATTGGCGGTTCCGCGAGGGGGGCAGGGAAGTCTCAGTACCCATCCAAGGAACGATCATGGCCGATTTCGGTGAGCCGCTTCGCTCGGCGGCATTGCTGGGCCACGGCATTGCCATGCATCCGACCTACATGTCAGCGACTGGCTGCCGCGTGACGCCAGTTGGCTGCCGGTCGAACGTCCCGCGGTCACGCCAGTGCGGTCACCACGTGCGACTGCTCGCCGAGCGGCCCGCAGCGAGCGGTGACGGTGTCGCCGATCGAAAGGTACGACGGCGGCTTTTGCCCCATGCCCACGCCTGCGGGTGTTCCCGTCAGGATGACGTCGCCCGGCTGCAAGCTCATGAAACGACTGATGTAGGCGATCAGTGCAACGACCGGGAAGATCATGTCCGCCGTCGACCCGTCCTGCCGCGTTTCGCCGTTGACCATCAGGCTTAGCTGCAGCGCCTGTGGGTCGGAGATCGCGGCCGCGGTCACGAAATAAGGGCCGAGTGGCGCGAAGCTGTCCAGGCTCTTGCCTTTGAAACCCTGGCCGCCGCGTTGGAATTGGAACGCGCGCTCGGAGAAGTCGATGCCGAGGCAGTAGCCCGCGATGTGGTCGCCTGCGCGGTCCAGGGCGATGTAGCTGCCGGGTTGGCCAATGACCACGCCGAGTTCCACCTCCCAATCCAGTGAGGTCGCGTCGTGCGGCATGAACACCGGCCCCGCCGGCCCGGCCAAGGCGCTGCTCGGCTTGAGGAACAGGGTGGGCTCGTTCGGCAGCGGAAGGCCGCATTCAACCGCGTGGGCCCGGTAGTTCAGCCCAACGCCGATGATCTTGCCGATGTTTCCCACCGGAGCCGCCAGGGTCACGGCCGGATCGAGGGCTGGAAAGGCTGCCGGGTCGAGTTGTGCCAGGCGCGCTTGCCCATCGGGAAGCAGCGCGCTCCCGGCAATGTCCCCGCAGACGGCGGAAAGGTCGCGCAGTACCCCCCTTTCGTCCAGCAGCGCCGGCCGGATGACGCCGTCCAGCAGCGCGCGGGCGAGGCGCATCGCGTCAGGCCGCGGCCGGCTCGCAGGCGGCCTGGCGCGCGAACTCGGGGTCGAATACCCGGTCGGCCATGACTTGGCAGCGCTTGATCAGCCGATGCTCCTCGGGCGTGTAGTCCGGCCAAGCGTTGTGCAGGGTGCAGAGGTCGTCCCAGATCAGCACGTCGTTCTCGGTCCAGCGGTGCATGGTGCGGTATTTCGGCTGCAACTGGTGCTCGAACAGGAAGGCCAGCATGTCGTCGCTTTCCTGCTGCTCCCAGCCGTCGATGCGCACGGTGTATCCGGGGTTGGCATACAGGGCCATGCGGCCGGTGATCGGATGGCGGAGGAACACCGGGTGGGAGACTGGCGGCTTCCTCCGACGCTGCTCCTGCGTCAACGGCGCGCGGGTGCTGCTGGGGCGGCTGCGCATCTCCTCCCAGAATTTGTTGAAGTCGTGCGTCGCGGTGGCGCCCTCCAGGCGGTCGCGGATGTCGGCCGGCAGATCGTCGTAGGCCGCATACATGTTGGCGAACTCCGTGCCCCCGAGTGCGATGCCGTTCCGGCGGGGGATGGTGATGCCGTAGAGGACGTTGGCGAATGCCACCTCGGCGCTGTACGACATGTCGGTGTGCCAGTCCTGCCCACCGTCGGAGAGGCCGATCGGCTTGCCGTCCTGCTTGATGTTGGACAGCACCATCACCTCCGGATGACCCGGTTCCTGGTAGCTGTTGGCGACATTGATTTCCAGCGTGCCGAAGCGCGTGGCGAAGCGCTTCAGCGCGACGACGTCGATATGCTGCTGCGGAATGCGTAGGACGCCGTAGCGGCCGAGCGCGCCGAGCACTGTGGGAAATTCCGTGTCGGTCACGCCGACCGCAAGGTCCAGCCCCTCTATGGTTGCGCCGAGAACCTCGCCGTTGGGTATGATGTGCATGGCTGTTTCCTGTCTTACGTCTTGATTGTCCCTCTACACCGTATGCGGCAGAGCGGTATTCACCGAGCCGGAACTAGCGTGTTCACGTCCTGGCAACGCTGTCGCTGCTGTTGGCCACTATGTTCCAGACCTGTGTTCCATACCGGGGAGGATACTCCGTGACATCAACCATGGCTGCAACAGCGACGATCGAGGACGCCGGCGCGCGAAGTTCGGCGGGCGCGCTTGGGGCCGCTCCCGTCGCGGGCGCCGTTCCTGTCCAGACCGGGAGGGGCACCCGCGGATTGCTGTCGCTGGACGATTTCGACCGGGTGGGCCGCCGTTTCCTGCCGCGCATGTTGTATGGGTTCGTCGCCGGCGGGGCCGAGACGGAGGCCGCGCTGCGGGGCAACCAAGCGAGTTTTGGCTCATACAGCCTGGTGCCGCGCGTACTCGTCGACACCAGCGGGCGCAGCCAAGCGACCACGCTGTTCGGCCACCGCTACGCCGCGCCCTTCGGCATCGCGCCCATGGGGGTCACCGCGCTGTGCGCCTACCGCGGCGACATGGCGCTCGCGCAGGCTGCGGCTGCGGTAAACATCCCCATGGTGCTGAGCGCCGCATCCCTTATCCCCCTTGAGCAGGTGCGGCAGGCGGGCGCGCGCTGGTTCCAGGCCTATCTGCCGGGGGACCTGCCTCGAATCGCGGCGCTGGTCGATCGGGTTGCCGGCGCCGGGTTCGAGACCCTGGTGTTGACGGTGGACATCCCGGTCCCCGCCAACCGGGAGAACAACGTTCGCAATGGCTTCAGCGTGCCTCTGGAGCCAACCCTGCGTTTGGCATGGGACGGCATCACCCACCCATCCTGGCTGCTCGGAACGGCGCTGCGCACGGTGCTGCGCCACGGAATGCCGCATTTCGAGAACATGGATGCCGGCCGCGGGCCACCGATCCTCGCGCGCGACGTGGTCCGGGCGGTAGGTCCGCGCGACCGGCTCACCTGGGAGCACCTTGCCGCCATCCGCCGGCGTTGGCGTGGCTCGCTGGTGGTCAAAGGCATCCTGTCCTCGTCCGATGCAGCGCTGGCGCGGAACGCCGGCGTGGACGGCATCATCGTCTCCAACCATGGCGGACGGCAACTCGACTACGCAATCTCTCCGCTACGCGTGCTGCCTGCCATCGTGGAGCAGGCGAAAGGCGTTGCCGTGATGATCGACGGCGGCGTGCGCAGGGGCACCGACGTGCTGAAAGCCCTGGCTTTGGGCGCGGATTTCGTCTTCGTGGGCAGGCCATTCCTGTTCGCCGCAGCCATTGGCGGCGATACGCTCGTCCGGCACGCAGCAGGATTGCTTTCGCAGGAGATCGACCGCGACATGGCGCTTATGGGCGTGTCGGACTTGGCGTCACTCGGTTCACAGCATATCGCGTCGTCCACAGCCAGTCTTTCGTAACAGTGTGTCCGGTTACAAAACTGGCTTTATTGAGTTCCGAAGCCTGTGGGGAGGGCAGCGGGCAATGGATGCGTCTGCCAAGGCTGAGCCGCTACGCCCGCGCCGCAATCACGGCCAAGCCGGCTTGGAGCGACATCGGGCCCGATTGGAGCGGCCGCAAGGAGCACGTACCGTTTCGGCGAGATGACCGGGCTAGACCGTGCGCAGAAACGCATCACGCTGGGCGCCACGCGGGACGACGAGGGGCGGGAGATCACGCCCGCCGCGGACCTGGCCTACGACACGCTGGTCATCGCTATCGGCAGCGTCATCAACGATTTCGGCACGCCGGGCGCGGCCGAGCACGCCGTGCCGCTGGAAACCCCGGACCAGGCGTCCCGGTTCAACCGCCGCCTGGTCAACGCGTGCCTGCGCGCCAACGCCCAGGACGGCCCGGTGCGGCCGGGCCAGTTGCACGTCGCGATCATCGGCGCCGGCGCCACCGGGACCGAGCTTGCCGCCGAGCTGCACCGCACCGTTCGCGCCGTGGTCGCCTATGGCATGAACCGTATCGACCCGGCGCGCGACATCCGCATCGTGCTGATCGAGGCGGCACCGTGCATCCTGCCCGCCTTGCCCGAACGCATTTTGGCGGCGATGGCGACGCTGCTGGCGGCGCTCGGCGTGATCGTCCGCGCCGGGGCGCGGGTGGCGGAGGTGCGCGCGGCCTGCCTATTGGGCGACAGCGGGGCCACGATCCCGCCCCGCGCCCAGGCGGCGCACCAGCAGGCGTCCCACATGGTCCGCACCCTGCGCGGGCGCTTGGGCGGGTTGGCGCCGCAGCCCTTCGTGTATCGCGATTTCGGCTCGCTGGTCTCGCTCGGACGCTACAGCACGGTGGGCAGCCTGATGGGCTTCATGGTCGGCCGCAGCCTGTTCATCGAGGGCTACTTTGCCCGCATGGTCTACCGCTCGCTGTATAAGATGCACCAGACGGCGCTGCACGGCAGCACCGCCGTGTTATGGCGGCTGGTCGCCCGCTACTCCTCGCAGAGCCCAGAACCGAGCATCAAGCTGCACTGACAAGGTGTTACAGGACCTGGCCATGCGTCGGAGTTGTCCCGCCAACACCCAAAGTTCAGGCTTGACACGGCTCGGCTCGGCTACGGGATATCGAGCGGAGGCGGACGCGAGTGCCGCGCAAAAAGTTTGGCTTTTAGCACGCCATTGCACTGTTCCCTCGAAGCAGGGTTGCGCTCGGCCTTGTGCCGCAATTTAGATTGCAACGACCAACGCCGGGCCGCGGCACGATGACGCGTCGGCGACTAAAGGGAACAGAAGCACCCCACAGCAGGGTGCACGGGAAGGACCAGGATCATGCCAGTCGCAGCGCACCGTGCCTTGCGAGGTCATCTGCAGACAACGGCCGCTTGTACGCTGGCCGCAGCGGTGCTCACCGCATCGGCCGCCTGGCCGGCCCAGGCTAAAATCACCCACTTGGTGGTGACGACGAGAACCTCGCCCGCTCTGGGCGGGGCCTCGTTCGACAACGTGGGGCAGTACGAACAGCTTGACGGCATCGCCTACGGCGAGGTCGATCCAAATGATCCCGGCAATGCGGTGATCCAGGACATCGCCCTGGCGCCCCGCAACGACCACGGGATGGTGTCATACTCGATGGATATCTCCATCCTCAAGCCGATCAACGCGGCGAACGGCAATCATGTCCTGCTCTACGATGTGGTGAACCGCGGCAACAAGGTTGTCACCGGCACCTTCAACGTCGGCGCCACCACGGCCAACCCGGCCGGCGACGGGTTCCTCGAACGGCAGGGCTACAGCGTCGTTTGGAGCGGCTGGCAAGGCGACCTGGTGCCGCTGCCGGGCCAGCTGGGCATCTCGGTGCCGGTGGCATCCAACCGGGACGGCTCACCCCTCACGGGGCTGGTGCGCACCGAGTTCGTCACCCTCGCGGTGCCGGCCGCCCCGGTCACCACGCAGAACCTTACCGCCGGGTTCAGCTCCAACACGCCGGGCTACCCCGCTGTCGACCTCGACACCACCCACGCCGTGCTGACCCGGCGCGTGCACCAGTACGACCCGCAGCAGGTCGTGCCCGCCGGCGACTTCGCCTTCGCCGACTGCACGGGCGCCGCCTTCCCGGGCGTGCCCAACCCGCAGAAGCTCTGCCTCAAGGGCGGCTTCGACACCAACCAGATCTACGAGTTGTACTACAGCGCGAAGAACCCGCTCGTGCTCGGACTGGGCTTCGCTGCCACGCGCGACCTGGTGTCCTACCTCCGCAACACGGAGGACGAGGCCAATCCGCTGGCCGGCAGCATCGAGGCGACGGTGTTGCACGGCACCTCGCAGTCCGGCCGCTGGGCGCGGGAATACCTGCAGCTCGGCTTCAACGCCGACGAGGCAGACCAGCGCGTGTTCGACGGCATGAACCCGCACATCGCGTCGGGCCGCGGCTCGTTCAACGTGCGGTTCGGCATGCCCGGCCGGTTGTCCGGCACCGAACATACGGAGAAGCAGTATCCCAGCCTGGACTCCCCGCTCACCTACGAGGACAGCTCCGATCCGTTCACTGGCCAGACGGCCGGCCTGCTCGACCGCTGCCGGGTCAATCATACCTGCCCAAAGATCAGCCACGTCATGAGCGACACCGAGTATTGGCAGACAGCAGGGGCGATGGACACCACCGATGCCCTGGGCCAGGTCGACCTGGGCAATCCGTTCGATGTGCGCATCTACCAGATGTCGAGCGCGCAGCACGGCGGCTTCTCGCCGATTGCGCCGACCCCGACCACGACCGGGGTTTGCCAGCGCATCGCCGACGTGAACTCCTACACCTACATCCTGCGCGATCTGCTGGTGCGGTTGACGCAATGGGTGACGGACGGACGTTTGCCGCCGCCCAGCCGCTACTCCACCATCCGCGCCGGCACCCTGGTGGAACCGTCCGACGTCGCCTTCCCGGCCATTCCTGGCGTCAGCTATAATCTTGCCGGGGTGTTCAACCCGCGCGAGCTGTATTTTCGCGAGTTCCTGTTCAACGCGATCGACGAATCCGGCGTCCTGGGCGAACCTCCGCTGCCGATCTGGACCTACAACGTGCGCTTGCCCCAGGTTGATGCGGACGGCAACGACATCGATGGCGTGCGCTCCCCAACGCTGCAGGCCCCGCTCGCCACCTACACGAGCTGGAACATCCGGGCGGCGGGCTACAGCGAGGGGGATGCCTGCGACCTGACCGGCAGCACCATTCCGTTTCCACCCACGCAGGCCGCTCGCGTGGCAACCGGCGATCCACGCCTGTCGGTGCAGGAGCGCTACGGCGATCACGACGGCTACGTCGCGGCGGTCGAGGCAGCGGCGGACCGGCTCACCCAGGACGGCTTTTTGCTGCCCGAAGATGCGGCCACCGTGGTCCAGCAGGCGCAGGACAGCGCCGTGCTGAGATGAGCAAAGGGAGGCGGGGTCGACGTCGTGCGACTTTTCAAAGTAGTCGGCACATGCTCGCGTTTGCCGTCACGCCGATGCTGGCGTTGCGCCAAACTAGCTCCCAGCTTGATCTCGGCGTGGAAATGGCGTGAAAGCGGCGAGGCAGCAGGTCACGTAGAAAAGAGACCGGGCAAGGTCTCCGTCATGATCGACCGGCGCTGGCTGATCCTCGACTTGCTGTTCCTGGCGCGCACCGCAATGGGTTTCCCATTCCAGTCGATCGCCTTCACCGCGTCCGCCACCGGCTTGCCTTGTCCAACCAGCACCTCGACCTGACGCAGCTTGGCGATGATCTCCTCCGGCTTGTGATGCTTGCGTGCCATCCCAGTTCCCCCGCGTCTGCCCCCGGCCTCTCATAGCCAGTGGCTCACTCCAAAAAGGGCAGGTCATGTTGATCCCGACCTTTTTCACATCGCCGGCGAGAGTTGCACAAAGGCCGCAGATCCTGCTCCAGCCTCAATCCTCAAACAACAGCAGCGCAACGTCATCCAACTGACATGACTCCCGAATGCCGTCTCGGCTACAGCCCGCCTCAGGGTTTCTGATGAGGGCGGCATGTCACAAGCTTCGATGGACGGCGGTTATGCAGGGTCGGCTTCACCGCGCCCTCGCCTGGATGCAAGGCCGCATGTTGCCGGAGCGCTGGTTTTTTTCGTCGTGCTGCTTGGAGCGCTCGGCTTCACCGCTTTCAGCGTGCTGGACGACATCAGCAAGGTCGGTGAGACCAACCTGGCAACCGGTACTTTTGTCCTGCTCGGACTCGCGCTGTTGATCGCGTTGGGCTTCGAGTTCGTCAACGGCTTCCACGACACCGCCAACGCGGTGGCGACCGTCATTTACACCCACAGCCTTCCGCCCATGGTGGCCGTCGTCTGGTCCGGGACCTTCAACTTCCTTGGGGTGCTCACCTCAACCGGCGCGGTCGCCTACAGCATTGTCAATCTATTGCCGGTGGAGCTGATCCTGCAGGTCGGCAGCGGCGCCGGCTATGCCATGATCTTTGCCCTGCTGATCGCTGCGATCATCTGGAACCTTGGTACCTGGGCCTTTAGCATCCCGAACAGCTCCTCCCACGCGCTGGTCGGCTCCATCATGGGGGTCGGCCTGGCCAACCAGTTCATGGCGCCCAACGGCTCGGCCACTTCTGGCGTAGATTGGAGCCAGGCCGCCAACGTTTTCGAGGCGCTGCTGTTTAGCCCGATTTGCGGCTTCGTGCTGTCCGCCTTGTTGTTGCTGGCGTTCAAAACGTTCATCAAGAACAAGGCGCTGTACAGCTCGCCCGAAGGCACCAAGCCGCCGCCAGGGTGGATCCGGGCCATGCTCATTGCCACCTGCACCGGCGTTTCCTTCTTTCATGGCGGCAATGACGGACAAAAGGGCATGGGGCTGATCATGCTCATCCTCATCGGCGCCGCGCCGACCGCCTATGCGCTCAACCGCGCCATCTCCGAAAGCAGCACCCCCGGTTTCATCCAGACCACGCAAACGGCACAGACCGTGTTCCAGGCGCGCTCGGCCAGTGTCGCGCCACCCGTCGACGCTGCATATGCCCGAGACCGCGTTGGCATGGCCCTGCGCAGCAAGGCAGTGAACCAGCCCGACGTTTACGCCGCCCTTTCCGTCCTGGCGGGGGACATCGCCACCTCGGTCAAGAACTATGGCTCGCTGCATAGCGTGCCTGCTGCCGCCACGGGCAACGTCCGCAACGACATGTATCTGGCGTCCGACGCAATCCGCGTCATGGGCAAAAATCCCACCGGGTTCAGCGCCGATGAGACCAGCAAGCTCAAGGCTTTAATGGATGCACTCAACGCCGGCACGCGCTTCATCCCGACCTGGGTCAAGGTGTCGGTGGCCGTGGCGCTCGGGCTTGGCACCATGGTGGGCTGGAAGCGTATCGTGGTCACGGTTGGCGAAAAGATCGGCAAAACGCATCTGACATACGCCCAGGGCGCCTCGGCTGAGATCGTCGCCATGGGGACTATCGGCCTCGCCGAGGCCTACGGCCTACCGGTTTCCACGACGCATATCTTATCCAGCGGGGTCGCGGGCACCATGGCAGCCAACGGCTCAGGCCTGCAATGGGGCACGCTGAAAGCTATGGCGTTGGCCTGGGTCATGACGCTTCCGGCAGCCATGGCGATTGCCGGCTGCCTGTTCATCATCTTGCGCCAGGTGTTCTGAGGAAAGCGTTGCGGTTGCGGTTGCGGTTCGATGCGAACCGGGTTCACCATGATAGGGTATAGCGACGGAACTGCTGCTCAGCACGAGGAAGCCCCCTATAACGAGCGCACGTAACGCTGCTTGAACACCCACGACCGCTGTACCTCACCGCCCTCCCATGGTTCGGAGCCGGGTGTGAACGCGGTTGTATGCGGGGGCGTCTCCAGATGCAGCGCCGCCGTGGTGGTGGGTGCTACCTGATACCGGACCCGGATGCAGCCACGTTCGGCGACGCGCTCGCCATCCTCCAGCGCGCACGCTGCACGTTCGACAATCGCCACGTCCGCGCCAAACCTCCTCCAAATATTCAGCAGCTAAGTGAGTAGCTTGGTAAACGTCGCTTGCCACGCAAGCATACGGCAGGGAATACCAACGTTGACCCAGGAAGTGAGTAGTTTCCGAGCCTAGCCGCGTGTTCGGCAGTGAATATTATGCCTTCGGAGAACGCACCGGACCGGAAGGCTTCGGCCGCACGGGCAACCCTTTCTGGAAGAACGACAAATGCAACACAATGACGCTGTCATCGCGGTTTTCGCAGAACACCAACAAGCAGAGACCGCGATAAAGCAACTGGCTGCTGACGGCTTCGAGATGAAAAATCTCAGCGTCGTCGGCAAAGGCTACCATACCGAGGAAAAGGTCGTCGGCTTCTACAACATCGGCGATCGGATGAAGTTCTGGGGCACGCGCGGCGCGGCCTGGGGCGGTTTGTGGGGCCTGTTTCTGGGCGGACTATTCCTCAGCATCCCCGTCGTCGGGCATGTCATCGTGCTTGGCTACCTCGCCGCCACCGCCATCTCTGCCGTGGAAGGCGCCGTCATGGTTGGCGGGCTAAGCGCGCTCGGCGCGGCGCTTTACAGCATCGGTATGCCGAAAGACAGCGTGATCGACTATGAGGCAGCGGTAAAAGCCGACGGTTTCCTAGTCATGGCGCATGGAACCCCGGAGGAGATGGCCCGGGCGAAAGTCATCCTCGGCGCCGGCAACCCGTCGCGCCTGGACGTGCATACCGGTGCGGAGGCGATGGCGCCGGCCGCATGAGGTCCTTTCCGCGGAAGTCGTGCCTGAGTTAGACCGATAAACCATCGCACCCGGGGAAAGCCTACGCAGGCTTTCCCCGTTTGCGTCACGAGTGAATCATCCATGCTGTCGACCCCCAGTGCACTCCGTCCCGTGCCGGCCGCCATCGCTTCGAACAGCTCGCCAGCTGGGCTCACGGGGGACGAGGCTCGCCGTCGATTGGCGACGTTCGGCCCCAACGCGATGCCGGACACGACGGTGCATCCGCTCCGCCGCGCGCTCGGGAAGTTTTCGGCGCCGGTGCCGTGGATGCTCGAAGCGGCCATCGTGCTGCAGATCGCGCTCGGCGACTACGCCGAGGCAGCGATCATCGCCGGGCTCCTGGTGTTCAACGCGGCCCTTGGATTGTTCCAGGAGAGCCGCGCCCAATCGACCCTGGCCGCATTGAAGTCGCGCCTTGCGCTGACTGCATCGGTGCGGCGCGACAACACGTGGGGGACCGTCCCGGCGGCCGACCTGGTGCCGGGCGATGTCGTGAAGCTCTCGCTCGGCGGGGTGGTCGCGGCGGACGTGCGCCTCATCGCGGGAGAAATCCTGCTCGACCAGTCCATGCTCACCGGGGAGTCGGTGCCGATGGAAGCAGGCCCGGGCTTGGACACCTATGCCGGGGCGCTGGTCCGGCGCGGCGAGGCGGTGGCGGAGGTCACGGCCACGGGGTCACGCACCAAGTTCGGCCGTACCGCGGAGCTGGTCCGCACCGCCCACGTCGAGAGCTCCCAGCAGAAGGCCGTCCTGCGTGTGGTGCGAAACCTCGCCGCATTCAACGGCGTCGTCATTCTGGCACTGGTTGCCTACGCACTGTTCCTCGGGCTGGACCTGCCCGAGATCATCCCGCTTGTCCTGACGGCAGTCCTTGGGTCGATCCCAGTGGCGCTGCCGGCCACCTTCACCCTGGCGTCCGCGCTCGGCGCACGGGCTTTGGCCAAGCTCGGCGTCCTGCCGACCCGGCTTTCCTCGGTGGACGAGGCCGGCGCGGTGGACGTCCTTTGCGCCGACAAGACGGGCACCCTGACGCGCAACGAACTGGCGGTAACGACCGTGCGCGCCATGGCCGGCTTCGAAACCGCGCAGGTGCTCGCCCTCGCGGCGCTCGCCAGCTCGGACGGGGGGCAAGACCCGGTCGACGCCGCAGTTCGCGCGGCCGCCAGCGCCGGCGCCTTCGCTGACGCGCCGCGTTTGGTCAAGTTCACCCCATTCGACCCGGCGGTGAAGATGTCGGAGGCGACCGCCGTGGATGCGGCCGGCGGCCCGCAACGCATCGTGAAGGGCGCCTTCGCCGCCGTGGTCGGGCTCACGCACTCCATTCCCGACGTGGCAACCGCGGCGCACGAGCTTGAAGGCCGTGGTTTCCGGGTGTTGGCGGTCGCGGCCGGGTCACCGGATGCGATGCGCCTGGCCGGATTGATCGCGCTCAGCGATCCGCCGCGGACCGACTCGGCCGCGCTCGTCACCGAATTGCGCGGACTAGGCGTGCGCACCGTAATGGTCACCGGGGATGCGCCGGCGACCGCTGCCATCGTGGCGCATGCGGTCGGGATCGATGGCACTGCCTGTCCGCCCGGGCCGATCCCGGACCGGGTGGCGCCCGATGCCTTCGCGGTCTTTGCCGGCGTGCTTCCGGAAGACAAGTTCAAGCTCGTCAAGGCATTCCAGACCGGCGGCCACGTCGTCGGCATGTGCGGCGACGGCGCCAACGACGCGCCGGCGCTGCGGCAGGCGCAAATCGGGATCGCGGTCTCGACGGCAACCGACGTCGCCAAGTCCGCGGCCGGGATGGTGCTGACGGAGCCCGGCCTGTCCGGCATCGTCGCCGCCGTCAAGGAAGGGCGGGTGACATTCCAGCGCATCCAGACCTATACGCTGAACTCGATCGTCAAAAAGGTCGTGACCGTGCTCTTCCTCGTCCTCGGCCTGGTCATGACCGGGCATGCGGTGCTGAGCCCGTTCCTGATGGTCCTGCTGATGGTCACCGGCGATTTCCTGGCGATGTCGTTGACGACGGACCGCGTCCGGCCCTCGCCGATGCCGAACGCGTGGCGTATCGGCAACTTGACGGTGGCGGGGATCGTCATGGGAGGCTGCCTTCTCGCCTTCTGCACCGCCATTCTCGCCGCCGGCAAATTCGGCGAGGGCCTCGGCACGGGAGCGCTGCAGACACTCGCCTTCGCAGCTCTGGTGTTCGGCAGCCAGGCGATGATCTACGCCATCCGCGAGCGCCGCCGCCTTTGGAGCTCTCGCCCAAGCTTCTGGCTCGCTGCGTCGTCGGCCGTCGATGTCGCCATCGCCGCCACGCTGGCCGTTGGCGGACTGGCGATGACGCCGTTGCCAGCCTGGATGGTCGCCGGCACGCTCGCCGCCGCCGCCGCCTTCGCGTTCGTCCTAGACGCGGTGAAGCGCCCGGTCTTCGCCCGGCTCAGGATCACCTGAGCAGGCCTCCCTGGGCGCGACAGATTCGGTGTGGGCGCAGCTTAGCTTGGCTGAATGTGAAGCGGATCATGGTTGGTAGGGCTCGGCGTGCGGCGCCGCCTCCGCCATTGCCTTCGCTGCCGATGGAATGCGCAGGCGGTCGATTGGTCCGGACTGAGGCTGCTCGGCGCTCTCGACCGTGGCACCGGCGAAATCATCGAGGCAACGGAAAGTCGAACATCGCCGCCTGGTATGTCTCCACCACCTCGCAGAACGGCGTGCCGTCGCGGCTCGTCAGCACCGCGCGGTGGCGCAGGATCTCGGTCGGGATGGGCGCGTCCCCGACCGGGGCAGGAGACGCCGCCATTTCCCACCCGGCCGAGAGCGGCTGCCACAACAAGTCGACGGCCAGCGTGTGCCGCTGGAAGCCAAGCGCCAGCACCGCGCGGCCGAACGGGGTGTCGGTCTCGTCCAGCAGCCGATTCATCTCGGGCGTCAGCAGCCGCGGCACATACCAGTTGTCCGCCTCCGAGAGCACGCGATGCCCGCACGACAGCCGCACCCGGCGGTAGCGCACGGGCTCGTCCGCGCCGACGCCCAGTTCCCGCCGCTGCGCCTCGGTCGGCGGTGTGTCGAGCTCGCGCTGCAACTCCGCATGGATGCGCGGGTCCGCCGCCAACCGATGTGCGCCGCACCAGCGCTCCAAGGTCAGAGTCGCGCTGTCGTGGGACGGCACCGTCAACTTGTTGGACTGAGGTTGCAATGGCACGCGATGAAGACGGCGTGCTCGAAGTTACGCCAAGGCGGTGACGCCAGTGATCTCAACCCAGACCTGAAAGGCTTGGGCCCGGGTGGC
>JAABUX010003732.1_pt1 | contig 19916 bp, 17 predicted proteins | sample 5561851 | NCBI WGS metagenome assembly JAABUX01 (sample SAMN10711883, study PRJNA513361) | rock metagenome | isolation source: Antarctica rocks | place: Antarctica: Victoria Land, Richard Nunatak red sandstone | collected 2016-01-03 | reverse complement strand
GGCACGGCGTCGATGCCCAGCATGTCCAGCGTCATCTTGTGGTTCCAGTACCAGGGCGCCGGCAGCACCACCCGGTCGCCGCGTTGGGCGACGGCCATCATGGCGAGGGTGAACGCCTGGTTGCAGCCGGCGGTGATGGCCACCTGGTCCGCGCCGACATGGCCCGCATGGGTCTCGGACACCCAGGCGGCGTAGGTCTCGCGCAGCGCCGGGTCGCCGATGATGGCGCCGTAGCGGGCGTTGCCTGGCTGGCCGGCCTCGTGCGCCAGGCGGGCCAGCAGCTCCGGCGCCGGCGGGTGGCCCGGCGCGGCCTGGCACATATCCAGCATCGGCCCGGCCGCGCCAGGGTAGCGGGCGGCCCAGGCATGCACCTCGGGAATCGGCGGGCTGCCGGTGTCCAGCAGCAACGGGTTCAGGGACGGGGCAGGGTGGGTGAGCATCGGCGGGCACCTCGGGCACAGGCGGGTCACAAGTGAAAGCGGGTACGCCAGGCGGAAGTTGCCTCTTCTCCCTCTCCCTCCGGGCTTGGGCCGCGAAGCGGACCAAGGCCGGGGTGAGGGGGTCCCGCAGCGCAAGCTTCACCGGTCGAGGACCTTGGTCCAGCGGGTGCCATCGGTCTGCTGCCCGGCAGCGAAGGCCCCCTCACCCCGGCCCTCTTCCGGCGCAGCGTGCTGCCGACGATGGCAGCCGGCTGGATCACGTTGGCGAAGCCGAAGCTGAGCGCATGCTGGTACGGGGAGCGCCACTGCCCATGGCCGATCCGGGCAGCGTCGTCCGCGGCTGGCCGGACGGTTCACGCCAGCGCCGCGGCGTACTTCCACAAGAACACGGCGACCGTGGCCGCCACCACTGCAACATAGAAGATGCGCCCGAGCAGGTCGATCCTGAACGCGAGGCCCGGCAGCTTGCGGTTCCGCAGCACCTACGACACCAGGCCCACCACCATGCTCATCAGGCACAGGCCGAAGAACACGTAGAAGATGTATTCCATCGCCACCATGTAGCCCAGCGCCGGAAGCTGGTTGCTGATCGAGATCAGCAGCACCGCGCTGGTGAGGATTCCCGTGACCGGGATCGTCGTCCGCTCCCTCGCCAGCGTGGACGGGAAGAACAGGGTGGCGAACACCACCAGGCCCAGCAGGAACAGCGGGACCAGCGTCTTCACCATGAACGCCCCGACGTTCCGCCGCAGCACGACTTCAGTGTCGAACCCGCCGTACTCAACCCGGCTCGCAGTGTCGAACAGCGCGGGCTTGCCGGGCGTCGAGCGCACCGGGAAGGCGTCCACGAACGTCTCGTGGTCGATATCGACCAGGTCGGGGTCCTGCACCCGCACGAGCTGCAATGGCGCGCTGACGAAGCGGCCCTGGCGGAAAAAGCCGTAGCGGATGGGCCGCGGCATCTCCCGGGCGGCATTGAGGTACAGGGGGCCGTTGATGCCGGGGACCGCCGCCTCCGGCCGGTTGATCCCGGCCAGCGCCTCCCGCACCCGGTCGGCCTGCCGCGTGTTCGGCACGGCACCAATATGCGCCCGGCGCAGCGCCTCCACCATCAGCCGCGCCGCATCCTGCGCGCGCGCCGCGACCCAGCCGGCACGGTGGCCGGTCGTGGCCAGCCCCTGGCCCAGCGCTCCGGTGTTGTCCAGGATCATCGGCGCGATCGCGAAGACGTTCTCGGTAAAGTAGCCCGGCGAATCGACCTCCTCCGGGTCGTTGGCGAACTGGGCGGCGAAGCCGTCAGCCGCCGCGCCGGCCGCCAGGATGATCGGCGACCGGATGCCGCCCTTGCGGATCGCCCGCAGCACAGGAGGGATGACGTCGGGGGCAACGCCGATGACGATTATGCGCCGCTCCGGCTCCTGGGCCAGCCGCTCGGCGGCCTCGACCGCGGTGCGCTCGATGTTCTCGCCGGGCTGCACCATGAACACCTCGGGGGTCACGCCGCCGTTGCCGGTGGTGAAGCTGGCGCGGAAGCTGCGGCCATAAGGGGCCTCGCTGCTGACCAGGTCGATGTCGGGCGAGCGCAGGAACAGGGTGTTGTGGCCCATCATCACGGTGTGGATGTACCCGGCCAGGAACGCCGCCTGCACGGTGTTGGGCGACAGGGCGCGGAAGTAGTAGGGGTTGTCCTGCGTCACCTCGTCGGCGCTGGCGTTGCCGGTGAGCGCCAGGATGCGCCCGGCCTTGTAGCCCGGCCCCGCAGCGACCGAGGTCGCGCTGAGCGAGTGGCCGAGCACCGCGACGGCCGGGCTGTCCAGCACGGCGGAGACGTTGGACCCGGCCACCGCCGGCTGGCTCCGGTCGTCGAAGGTCTGCAGCACGACCGGGTGGCCGTCCACGTCGCCGGCGGCGTGGACGTCATCAAGGTAGAACTGGGTGGCGGCCCGCGCCTCCTCACCGAAGCCCGCCGCCTCTCCGGTCATCGATCCCGCGAAGGCGACCACGATCGGCGTCGGCCGGTGCAGCGCCTGCCAGGCGGCACCGCTCGTTGCCAACAGGACCAGAAGGGCGATGACGGCGCCAGCGGCCCACGGGCGGATGCGCCGCACAGACCGGGCGGGGACGGACTGGGTGGGGGCGGACTGGGTGGGGCAGACTGGGGGGTGGGCTGCGTGTTGGGTATCGTCGTCTCGCTGCTGCGTGGTTCCGCCGGCGGGCTAGTTGGAGGCCCCAGCCGCGCGCCAGGCCGCGCACCCCCCGTCCTGCACCGCGGATGGCAGCGGGATATAGTCCAGTTGCTCGGCCAGGGCGCCGCCGTCGCGGTAGGCTCAATCGAAGAACCGGGTCACGGAGACGTTGCGGGCGGGTTTCGCCGGATCCTCCGCCAGCAGGGCGTAGGTGCAGGTGACGATGGGCCAACTCTCCGGACCCAAGGTGTCGATCAGGTTGGCGGCGAAGCCCGGCGCGGTCCAGTCCCCCGCACCACCGCAGCGGCGAAGCCTTCGACCGCTACCAGCCCCGCACGGACGGCACCCCGGACTGGACCGCCGGGCCGAAGGTCGTCCACTACGACCGGGTGGTCTGGACCACCATGCCAGACGCCGGCACCGGCGTCAGCGCGTTGCAGACCGGCGAGCAGGACTGGCAGGAGACCTTCCCGCACGACCTGGCGCCGGTGCTGGCGCGCACGCCGGGGATCGTGACCCGGGTGCTGGACCCGCGCGGCTACACCTGCATGTTGAGGCTGAACCACCTGTAGGCGCCGTTCAGCAACCCGGCCATCCGGCGCGCCGTGCTGGGCGCCGTGGACCAGCGCGCCCTGATGACCGCCGTGGCCGGCAGCGACCCGGCCTACCAGGTCACGCCTACGGGCGTGTTCACGCCGGGAACGCCGATGGCCTCCGCGCCGCCTGCCAACCTGTTCGGCGGCCCGCACGACATGGCTAAGGTACGCGACGCGATGAAGGCCGTGGGCTATGGCGGCGAGAAGGTGGTGGTGGTGGTGCCCACCAACTCCACCGTGCAGAAGCCGCTGGGCGACGTGGTGGCGGACATGCTCCAGCAGGCCGGCATGAGCGTCGAGCATGCCGGCATGGATTTCGGCTCGGTCCTGCAGCGCCAGCAGAAGCGGGACCCGTCGGATGCCGGCGGCTGGAGCGCCGGGGCCGGCAAATGGCAGGGCATCGACTGCGTGAACCCGGCTGGCCACCCGCTGCTGTCCGGCGACGGCAGCACGGCCGGATGGTTCCGCAGCGAGGGGATGGAGGCGCTGCGAAGCCAATGGCTGCAAGCGCCCGACCTGGCCGCGCAGCAAGGTCTGGCGCGCGGCATCCAGGACCTGGTTTGGGAGAACGTGCCGTTCTTGCCGCTGGGCGAGTACAAGCAGCCCACGGCCTACCGCACCGCCATCACCGGCGTCCTGGACGGCACGGCGGTGTTCTGGAACGTGCGTCTGGCATGACCACCATCGCAATCTTCGGCAGCTACGTCCTAGCCCGGCGCGACGGGGAGGGACCTGCAGCCCAACACGTGCTGCGCGACCATTGGGTGCTGCTGGAAGGCAGCCGCATCGCCGCTGTCACCCCGACGCGCCCCCAGACCGACCAGGTGTTCGACCGCCCTGGCCGCTTCGTGCTGCCGGGCCTGCTGAACCTGCACAACCACTGCTTCAGCGAGGCCGTGGCCCGCACGCACACCGAGGACGGCAACGGACGCACGAACAGCGGGAGCATCGTCTATACCGTGCTGCTGCCGCTCACGCGGCGGGGGATCGAGGTACTATCATCGTCCGAGCGGCTGGACATCGCGCGGCTGGGCATCCTGCAACTGCTGAAGGGCGGCGCCACCACGGTGATGGAGCCCTTCCGCAACGGCATCCCGGAGATGTTCGACGCCGCCGCCGAGATGGGGCTGCGCTTCTACGGGGCACCCTACCTGTTCTCGACAGCCGACGCGCAGGCGGGTCCGGACGGCGCCGTGCGCTATGCCGGCGACGACGGCCAGGCCGACCTGGATACCTGGGACGCGCTGCACGCGCGCTGGCAGGACCAGGCAGAGGGCCGCATCCGCCTGGCGATGAGCCCGCACGCCACCGACACCTGCGGCCCCGACCTGCTGCGCGCCTGCGCCGCGCGGGCTAGGGCATTAGATGTTCCAATCACCACCCACCTGGCGCAGAGCCGGCAGGAGGTGGAGACCATCGGCGCCCAGTACGGCGGGCGCACCCCGGCGGAGTACCTCGACTGGCTGGGCCTGCTGGCACCTGACCTGCTGGCCGCCCACTGCATCGCCAGCACCGACGCGGACTTGCGGCTGATGGCGGCGCGCGGGGCGGTGGTGCTGAACTGCCCGCGCGTTTTTGCCCGCACGGGTACCGTGGCGGCATACGGCCGCTTCGCCGGGCATGGGGTGCGGACGCTGGTGGGGACGGGCGGCTACAACATGGACCTGCTGGGGGAGCTGAACGCGGCCTCCATGATCTCGAAGATCGCCGCGGGCCGGGCGGACGTGGCCACCGCGCCGGAGCTGATCGAGGCGGTGACAGGGACCACAGCGGCAGTCATCGGGCGTCCGGACCTCGGCCGCATCGCCCCAGGCGCCACCGCGGACCTGACCGTCGTGGACATGACCCACCCGCAGTTGCAGCCGCTGGCCGACCCGCGGCGCGGGCTGGTCGCGCTGGCGAACCGGGCCGACATCGCGCAGGTGTTCGTGGACGGGCGGCTGCTGTTGGATGCCGGGCGGTTCGTAAGCAGGGACGAGCAGGCGATCTGCGCCGCAGGAGCTGCCGCTATCGGGCACATCTGGGATCTGCCGGAAGCCCGCGCGGCCTTGCCACGGTGAGGCATGGAGGAGTGATGCATCATGCCTGACGCGGACCTAGACTGGGGACGGCTGCACTACGAAGAAGTGGGCGCGGGCGACCCCGTCCTGCTCATTTCCGGCCTGAACGGGCTGGCTGACCCGTGGCGTGCAGTGGCCGATGCTCTGGCACCCCGGTTCCGCGTGATCACGCACGACCATCGCGGCCTGGGTGCCAGCGGCGTCTGGGACAGCGGCTACTCGGTGGACCAAATTGCCGGGGACGTGCTCGGCCTCATGGACCGGCTCGGCTTGGCGCGGGCGCACCTGGTGGGCCACTCGCTGGGCGGCGCGGTGGCGCAGGCCATCGCTGCCGACCATCCGGAGCGGGTCGTACGCTTGATGATCTACGCGAGCTGGCCCGGCCACGACGCCTACTTCGAGCGGGTGATGACGGCGCGTCGCGAGGTTCTGATCGGGATGGGCGTCGAGCACTTCCTGCGAACCGGGCCGGTCGGCATCTACCCGCCGCGCTGGATACGCGACAATGACGCGGCCTTGCAGGCGGGGCTGCCGGCCATGCTCGCGAACTTCGTGGGGGCGCCCACGATGCTGCGGCGGATCGACGCCTGCCTGGCGCATGAACGCCGGTCCTCGCTGCCGCGCATCACGGCGCCGACGCTGGTGCTCGGGCTGAACGACGACGCCAGCACGCCACCACATTGCTCGGAGGAGCTGGCAGCCCTGATCCCAAGGGCTGGGCTGCGCCTGCTGCCGTACGGTGGGCACAATGCCCATGTCGTCACGCCCGGCGAAGTAGCCGGCTGCCTCGGCCGGTTCCTGGACGCCTGAACGAGACTCATCTTGTTCGTAGCTTTGCGGCTCAACCCATTGTGGAACGAACCGTGTAGATTGCTATCCTGACTGTGAACAAGCGCCGAACCGGGACCCCTCCCAAAAGCGGATGCAACATAGTGATTTTTAGAGCGGGAAGCGGCGGACAAGTAGGGTCCTGATCGGCACCGACCGGGACCCCACCTTTACGGCGTTTTTCTGTGTCTGAGAAACGCAGTAAATCCGGCTCCAGCGAGGTTCCAGTTGGGCGCTTGTTCACATGATGCGATCGGGGTGCGGCTGCCTGATGCGGACTGGGACATCAACGACGCGGTAACCGCGCGGCTGGCATTTCTCTCCGGCCGGCGTTGTCAGGTTGGCAGGTCTGGTCGAGCCATGGCGCCGTGCCGGGCATGACGACGTCACCCAATCCCTATTGCGGCTTCCGCTTCCCGGCCGAGGTCATCGAGCACGCGGTCTGGCTGTATCACCCCTTCAGCCTGAGCCTGCGTGACGTCGAGCTGATCCTGGCCGGCCGCGGCGTGGTGGTGTCATACCAACCACCCTCTGCTCTGACCGTTCCGTCATTGCAAGGAGCGCTTGCGACGCGACAATCCAAGGGCGGCAAAGGCAGTTCTGGCGGCCTCTGGGTTGCCACGCCGCAAGCGCGGCTCGCAATGACGATGCGATTACGTAAGGGTCAAAGCGAAGGGCGGTTGGTATTACTCGGACGCGGCATCCGACACGGCATGGGTCCACGCACCCTCGGGTGCCTTGCTGATAACCGGGTCGCTGCCGCCGCTCATCAGTTCACGCACGGTCCGCTCGTATGCTGCCGGGTCGAGCGCGCCCATCTTCGGGCCTGGCGGGGCCAGCAGCTTGCTGATCTCGCCCATCATGCGCCTCTGGTGGGCGACGGTTTGCGCGCCGGCGGTATCATTGGTCATGATGATCTTGACCGCCTCGTCCGGATTGTCCCGCGCATACTGCCACCCCTTGAGGGATGCTTTGAGGAAATGGGCCAGCTTGGCAGCCATCGCGGGATCAGCCAGCTTGGCTTCGGTCGTGTAAAGGCCGTCCTCCAGCGTCGCGACGCCTTGATCCTCGTACTTGAAGACCTGCAACTGGTCCGCTTTCATCCCGGCCTCGATCAGTTGCCAATACTCGTTGTAGGTCATGGTCGAGATGCAGGCGGCCTGCTTCTGCAGCAGCGGATCGACGTTGAAGCCCTGCTTCAGGACCGTCACACCATCCTGGCTGCCGTCGGTCGCCAGCTTCAGCTTGGCCATCCAGGCGAGAAAGGGATACTCGTTGCCGCTGAACCATACGCCAAGCGTCTTGCCCTTGAATTGCGCCGGGTCCGTGATGCCGCTATCCCTGCGGCACGTCAGCTCCATGCCGGACCGCTCGAAGACCTGGGCTATGTTGACCAGCTTCACGCCTTTCTCCCGTGCGGCCAGCGCCGAGGGCATCCAGTCCACGATCACGTCCGCGCCGCCGCCTGCGATCACCTGGCTTGGGTTGATGTCCGGCCCGCCGGGCTTGATCGTGACGTCGAGGCCGGCCGCGCCATAGAAGCCCTTGGCGGCAGCCACGTAGTAACCAGCAAACTGCGCTTGCGGCACCCACTTGAGCTGCAACGTGATTGTGTCGGCCGCGCGGGCCGGGACGGACAGGCTGAGCAGCACGGCGGCGAGCGCCAGACGACATAGGCTAGGACGGCTCATGCGAGGTTCTCCTTCAAGGTCTAAAGCTTACGGTTACGTAAAAACGACATCCTTGGTTTTGATGCCAACCGCCAAAAGTTCTGACCGGTGACGAGGGTGCTGTCATTGCGAGCCGGCTTCGGCGTGGCAATCCAAAGGCTGCACGCGCCGTCCTTGCAGCCCTGGATTGCCACGCCGCAGGTGCGGCTCGCAATGACCGGTGCTGGCTGGCATGACAGGTCGGAACCTTCAGCGGCTGGCATGATTCCTCCCACTCGCAAAAGTCTGGTTGCAGATGGGCTATCAACGAAATGACGGATGCCAGAAGGCAATGCGGCGCTCCAGCAACGACAGCGCGGCGAAGGCGAGCGTGCCCGCGAGTGACGCCAACGCGATCTCGGCCCACACCAGGTCGAGGTTCATGCGCGCCACCTCCGTGCTGATGCGGAAGCCCATGCCGACGGTTGGCGTGCCGAAGAACTCCGCGACGATCGCGCCGATCAGCGCCAGGGTCGCGTTGAGCTTGACCGCCACGAAGATGAACGGGACCGCAGCCGGCAAGCGAAGGCGGAGCAGGGTAGCGCCATAGCGGGCGCCATAGCTGCGCATCAGGTCGCGCTCCATGGCGCCCGCCGCCGCCAGCCCTGCAGTCGCCTGGATCAGCATGGGGAAGAACGTCATCACGACCACGACCGCCGCCTTGCTCGGCCAGTCGAAGCCGAACCACATCACCATGATGGGGGCGATGCCCACGATCGGCATGGCGGATACGAGGCTGCCCAGCGGCGTCACGCCGCGCCGCAGGAAGTCGGACCGGTCCAGCGCAATCGCCGCCAGCAGCCCGGCGCCACAGCCAATCAGGTAGCCCGGCAGCACGGCGCGCAGGACGGTCTGCACGAAATCTGCGCCCAGCACCGGCAGGTGCGACAGGAACGCGCCGCCGATGGCGGACGGCGGCGGCAGCAGGATGCGCGAAACCCCATAACCGGTGCAGGCAAGTTCCCACCCAGCCAGGACAAGGACGCCGAACAGCACGGGCGTTCCCACCCGGGCCGCCCAGCCCCCGCCGTGGGACGATCCCCACAGCGCCGCGCCGCCGCCGGCCAGCAGCGCCATCAGATACCAAGTCGTCACATCCGCCCGCCCCGGCCGCGCACCACCATCGCGCGGGCGATATCCACACCGCCGACCGCGAGCAGGGCAAGCCCCGCGGCGGCGAACAGCGCGGCCCAGATCTGCAGCGTCTGCCCGTAATACGACCCGGCGAGCAGGCGCGCGCCCAGCCCGGCCTGCGCCCCGGTCGGCAGCTCGGCGACGATGGCGCCCACCAGCGCCAGGGCCGCCGCGACCTTCAGGCCCGGGAACAGGAACGCCATTGCAGCGGGCCAGCGCAGCCGGCTGAACACCTGCGCCTCGGTCGCGCCATAGGTGCGCATCAGGTCCCGCTGCATCGGGTCCGGCGCGCGCAGCCCGGTCACCATGGCCGTGGTGATGGGAAAGAAGCTCAGCCAGCCCGCGATCAGCGCCTTGGGCACCAGCCCCGTCAGCCCGGCATTGCCCAGCACCACCACCACCATCGGTGCGATGGCAAGCACGGGGATCGTCTGGCTGGCGATCACCCAGGGCATCAGGGCGCGGTCGAGCGTCCGCGCATGGACGATGCCCACCGCCAGCGTCACGCCAAGCAGCAGCGCCAGCACGAAGCCGCACGCGCCCGCAGCGGCCGTGACGGCGGCATGGAACACCAGGCTGCGCGCGGAGGTGACGCCAGCGCCGAACACCCCCTCCAGCAATGCCGCGGCGACCTGGTGCGGGGCGGGCAGCAGCGGGCGGTCGAGCGACAAGGCCGAGAGCCAGATGTCGCGTGTGCGGGCGCCGTCATCGGCTAGGCTGGCGGCGAGATCGTGGTTCATCCAGATAGCGGCCGGATACCATGCGGCCAGCAGCGCCAGCAGCACCGTCGCGACCGGCAGCGCGTTATGCACCCCGGCCCGGTTCGTGAGAGCCTGACGAGTCCAGGATGCCTGGCGCATCCGGTCAGTCATAGCTGTGGCCGGCCCGCAAGGCGCTCCGCACCCGGTTGGCCACGGCGAGGAATCCTGGCGTCTCCCGGATTTCGAGGGGACGCTCCGCCGGGCCAAGCTCGACGTCGATCACCTCGACGATGCGCCCGGGCCGCGGCGACATCACGACGATGCGGGACGAGAGATAGACTGCTTCCGCAATGGAGTGCGTGACGAACACCGAGGTGAGCCCGCTTTGCCGCCAGAGGCGGTGCAGGTGCAGGTTGAGCGTGTCGCGCGTGATCTCGTCGAGCGCGCCGAACGGCTCGTCCATCAGCAGCAACGAGGGCTCAAAGCAGAGCGCGCGGGCAATGGAGACGCGTTGCTGCATCCCGCCCGAGAGCTGCCACGGGAAGCGGCGCTTGAACTCGCCGAGGCCGACCAGATCCAGGTAGCGTGCGGCCCGCGCCTCCTGCTCGCTGCGCGCCATGCCGGTCAGTTCGAGCGGCAGGCGGACATTGCGCTCCACGTTGCGCCAGGGGAACAGGGCCGGGGCCTGGAACACGTAGCCGTAGGCGCGCGACAGCCGGGCCTGCTGCGCCGTCATGCCGGCGACGGTCAAGCGCCCGGCGGTCGGCTGTTCCAGGTCGGCGATGGCGCGCAGCAGGGTGGTCTTGCCACAGCCAGAGGGGCCGATCAGCGACGTGAACGAGCCTTGCGGCACTGCAAGGTCGATCCCGGACAGCGCGTGCGTGACCTGCCCGCCGGCGGTGAAACTGAGCGACACGCCTTCGGCCCGGACCGCATCCGGGACAGCCGCCGCCTGCGAAGCAGGGCGCGTGACGGTTGCCGTGGTCATACTTGCGCATCCAGGAACTCGCGCAGCGCGGCATTGAATGCGTCGGGGTCGGTGACGTTGCAGGCGTGCCCGCCCTCCGGCGTCAGCCAAAGCCCGGCGCCGGGAATGCCATTGGCCAGGTCCCGCGAGGCGGTCCACGGCGCCAGCATGTCGTCCCTTGCGGCCATGGCCAGGGTTGGGCACCGGATGGCGCCAAGGCGTGCAGCGACATCGAACGCCCGCAAGGCGGAGATGCGCGCGAGCAGCGTCTCGGTGCCCTGGAAATGGGCAACGCCGTGCGCATGGTCCCGTGCGAGCCGTTCGGTGTTCTGCGACTGCCACGGCGCAGGAAACAGGAACAATGGCTGCGCCCGGACGTAGGCTTCTGGCCCGGCGTGCAGCAGCAGGTCCAGGCGCACATCGAAGCAGCGCACGGTATGGACATCGAGTTTCGCCCAGGCGTTCACCAGCACGAGGCTCGCCACCCGCGCCGGGTGCTGCAGGGCGATCTGCAGGCCAATCAGCCCGCCCAGTGCGTGGCCCACGAAATGGCAGCGCGCAATGCCGAGCGCGTCCAGGACCTCGATCGCATCATCTGCCATGTGGGCGATCGTACAGGGATCAGGCAGCGGTCCCGTGCTTTGGCCTGTGCCGCGCTGGTCATACAGCACCACGCGGTAACGCTCCGCCAGTGGCGCAACCTGCGGCGCCCAGTAAGCGCCGGTGCCGCCTAGGCCGGAGGACAGCAGCACAGCCGGCGCACCGGCCCGGCCATGGACCTCGTGGTGAAGGCTCACCTTGGGCGAACCTAGCCCGGACCGATGTGCGCCACGCTCGCGATCTCCACCAACGCGCCGGGCTTCACCAGGCTGCACTGGACGCAGTAACGGGCGGGCTTGTCGCCAGGGAAGAACTCGGCATAGACCGCGTTGACGGCGGCGTAGTTGGCCCAATCGGTGACGAAAATGTGGTTCATGGCCACGTCCGCCATCGTACCCCCGGCCGCCTCGACCACGGATTGAATCGACGTGAGGACGTGACGGGTCTGTGCGCCGGGGTCGCCAACGTGGACGACGTTGTTGTCGCGGTCGAACGGCAGGGTGCCGGACACGTAAACGACCCCGCCAGCCAGGACGCCGGGCGAGTAGGGCGCGAGCGGCTTGCCGCTGCCGGCGGGGATGACGGCCTTGATCGGCATGATCTACCTCGTCGCTTGGGTGGGCGCTGCGCCCGGTGCTGCGTCGGGCACCTGAAGGACGCTGCCGCAGAAATCGGCGACGGTCGAGACCCAGCCGAAGAACGTCTCGATGTTGTAGAGTGCCGCCTGTTGCGCGAACTCCGGTCCGGCCTGGTGCGTGGCGTCCGCAAGGACGATGCCGAAGTATTCCAAGTGGAACGCGTCCCGCAGCGACGATTCCACGCAGACGTTGGTGGCGATCCCGGTGAACACCAGGTTGCGGATGCCGCGTGCGCGCAGGAAGCTGTCGAAGTTCGTGTTGTAGAACACGCTGTAGCGGGTCTTGGCGATCACGACGTCGCCGGGCTGCGGCGCCAGGGCATCGACGATGGCGTAATCCCAGCCGCCTTTGGCCAGCAGTTGGCCCATGAGCGCCGGCTGCTTGCGCATGGTCTTCATGGCATTGGACTTGTGCCAGTTGGGGGAGCCAGGACCACCAGCCTCGACGTAGTCCGCATCCCAGCCGTTCTGCAGGAAGACCACCGGAATGCCAGTCGAGCGGGCTGCAGCAATCGCGGCGGCGATACGCTCGATCGCGGCCGCCGCGCCGGAGATGTCGAACCCGGCGATGTCGAGATAGCCGCCCTTGGAGGCGTAGGCGTTCTGCATGTCCACGACGACCAGCGCGGTGCGGGCAGGCTCGATCCGGATCGGCTCCGGCTGGGCCGGCAACACCACAGCGTCGCCCACGGGCGTCAAACCCGATGCGTCAAGGCTCGATGCGTCCATCCCCGGCGCGTCCATCATGCCACCCTCGCCAACTGACGGCGGGTGGTCATTAGCGGCTGGATGCGCGTGCCGAAATCGTCCAGTCCGGCCAGGAAGTCGTCGAACGTCAGCAGCACGCCAGCCGCCCCGGGAACGGCCGCGACCTCATCCAGCATGCGCGCCACGTTGGCGTAAGAGCCGACCAGCGTTCCCATGTTGAGGTTCACCGCCGACGTCGGGTCCGCCATCGACCGCACGTTGGTGTCCGGACCCGACTTCGTGTCGGCGGCGCTCTGCTGGGTGAGCCAGGACAGCGCCTCGGTATCGGCGCCGTTCTTGTAGCACTCCCACTTAGCGAACGCGGCCTCGTCGGTCTCCGCGGCGATGAGCATGAACAGCGCGTAGGTCGAGACGTCCCGCCGGGTCCGCGCAGTCGCCGCCCTGAGCCGGGCTGGAGTGGATGCGAACGCAGCCGGTGTGTTCAGGCCCTTGCCGAAGCAGAAGTTGCGGTCGGCATAGGTGGCCGTGAAGTCAAGGCCCGCATCGCTTTGCCCGGCGCAGATCAGCGTGATGGGCGCTCGCGGCTGCGGGCTGACCCGGCAGTCCTCCATGGTGAAGAACTCGCCCTTTAAATCGCAGTGCCCGGTCTCCCACAGCGCACGCAGGACTTGGACATACTCCTTCACGTAGTCGTAGCGCCGGGCAAAGTACTCGTCGCCGGGCCACAGGCCCATTTGCGAGTACTCGGGCTTCTGCCAGCCAGTGATGATGTTGAGGCCAAACCGCCCGTTGGAGATGGAGTCGATCGTTGCGGCCATGCGGGCCACGATTGCGGGCGGCATCGCAAGCGTTGCGGCGGTGGCGAACAGCTTGATCCGGGACGTGACCGCGGCGAGGCCGGCCATGAGGGTAAAGGATTCGAGGTTGTGGTCCCAGAACTCGGTCTTGCCGCCAAAGCCGCGCAGCTTGATCATCGAAAGCGCGAAGTCGAGACCATAGTCCTCCGCCTTCAGCACAACGGCCTTGTTGAGCTCAAACGTTGGCAGGTACTGCGGCGCCGTCTCCGAGATCAGCCAGCCGTTGTTGCCGATGGGAATGAAAATGCCGATTTCCACGACCCGATCCTTTTCCACCTGGGTTGCCGGCGCTGAGCGCTATCAGTCCCGTTCAACAAAGCCCCGATCCCTCCGAAGAAGCAATCCTTATGCCACCATTTAGGACGTTGTGCGGCGTTGGTGCAGGGATCGGGCTAGTATTGAACGGACCCGCCTTGCGCGGTGATCAGGCGATGCGGACGGAGATGGGCTTTGCCGTTTGGGTCATAGTGTTCAGCGCCGCGACGGCGATGGCGACCTCGCCCCGTTGCGCAGGCAGGCTCCGGGCGCGCAGCTTGGGGCCGATCAGATGTTCATACCTGAACATGGCCGTCTCGGCCAGATTCCTCCTGCCGTACCCGGCCGCCCTCTGCCAGCCCATGTCCCTGCATCGACGTTCACCCGCGCGACATCTTGAACGCTCCGGCGTACGCCGGTCCAGGGCAGATTGCAGGGCGTAGCCCGGGCAGATTACGGTCGGTGGCATGGTGACAATGCCCGGCCCAGTCCTAGAACGTCCAGTCCCAGCGCATGAACCCACGAAGGCGTCCGCCTCGGACCGGCTGGCCGGCGTGCAGGCCGCCATCGTATGCCCGATGCGGCCCGACTTCCTCATTGATGAGGACGCGCTGGCCCGGCATGCCGCCGCGCTGGCGTCGGCGTCCGGCATCACCGGCCTGCTGATCAACGGCCATGCTGGCGAGAACTTCCTGTTGGACCGTTCCGAAATCCGGCGCGTGGTCGAGGTCGTGCGCGGCGCGGTCGGCCCCGGCGTGTTCCTCACCAGCGGCGTAAACGCCGAGTGCAGCCTGCACGCGGCGCGGCTGGCGCGCGATGCCGAGGAGGCCGGGGCCGATGCCGTCCTGGTGTTCCCACCCAATGGCTGGGGACTGTTCCAGGACGAGGAAACGGCCGCCATCCACCACCGCCATGTCGCCGCGGCGTGCAGCCTGCCGCTGGTGCTGTATCAGGCGCCAGTGCGGGCCGGAGCGATGCCATACCCACCGGCACTCCTGGCGGCGCTGGCTGGCGATGCCCGGGTGATCGGCGTCAAGGAAGGAAGCTGGGAGGTGGCCGCCTATGAGGCGAGCCGCCGCGCCGTGAAAGCCGTGCGGCCGGATGTCGCGGTGCTGGGGTCCGGCGACGAGCACCTGCTGACCAGTTGGCTGATCGGCAGCGAGGGCAGCCAGGTCAGCCTGGCCGCGGTCGTGCCAGCGGCGGTCACAGCACTGTGGGCGGCCGTGCAAGCGGGTGACTGGGCCGGGGCGCGGACCGGGCACGAGACGTTGTACCCGCTCGCCGCCGCGATCTACCGCGAGGCGCCGTCCGGCCGCGCGACGACGCGGCTGAAGGCGTGCCTGAAGCTGCTCGGCCGGCTGGAGCACGACACGGTGCGCCCGCCGCTGATGCCGCTACCACCCGAGGAGTACGCCCGGCTGGGACACGCCCTGGCCCATGCCGGCGCGGCCTGACCACCCATGCCGGCACCCCGGTCACGGCAGGGCAAGCCCATCCAGCACCGCCTGCAGCGCGGGCAGGTCCCGCTCCGGCAGGGGCAGGCGGGGCGGCCGGGGCGGACCCATGTCCATGCCCAGCAGCCGCAGTGCCGCCTTGGCGCCGCTGACGTAGCGAGGGCCGCCGACCCAGGGCAGCAGCGGCGCCAGCCTCCGATACAGCGGCAGCGCCGCCCCACGGTCCCCGGCGGCAGCGGCGCGGAACATTGCCGCCGACAGCCCCGGGGCCACGTTGCTGCACACCGCGACCCAGCCGATTGCGCCGAGCCACGCGCTCTCATAGCCCAGGACCCCGGCGAACACCTGCAGCCGGCCGTCGCAGGCCGCCAGGATGTCGCGCACCCGGGTCACCTCCAGCGTGCTCTCCTTGATGTAGCAGCAGCCCTCGATGGTGGATAGGCGGGCCAGCACGGGGGGCGTCAGGTCCACGTTGGCGGTGGCCGGGTTGTTGTACAGCATCACGGGGATGCCGATGGCGTCGGCAATGGCCTTGTAGTGGACGTACAGCTCCTCCTCGGTCGGCACGCTGTAGAAGGGCGGGATCACCATGATGCCGTCCGCCCCCAGCCGCTCCGCCTCGCGGGACAGGGCGACGGCCTCGCGCGTGTCCTCCGCGCCGGTGCCGACCAGCACGGGGACGCGCCCGGCGGCGGCGCGGACGACCGTTTGGATGATGGCGGTGCGCTCGTCGCGGCTGACTGACAGGAACTCGCCGGTGGAGCCGAGCGGGACAAGGCCGTCGATGCCGTTGGCGACCTGATGCTGCACCAGGCGCTCCAGCGCCGCCAGGTCCACGGCGGCACCATCCCTGGTGAAGGGGGTGACGAGCACCGTGTAGGTTCCATGAAAGGGTTTACGCATCGGCATCCTCTTTTTGCTCCCGCTCCTTCCGGAAGAGGGAGCAGACGGCTTTCGCTGGCAGCACGGCTATGCCCATGCAATCCTCCCGCTAATGCGCCTGACCGACCCCCGCCCCTCTGCGCCCATCGTCCACCTGCGGTTCGAGGGCAAGGCAATTCCCGCCCGGCCCGGGGAAACGGTCGCCGCCGCCCTGTCCGCCGCGGGGCGTGCCGCATTCCGCCGCACCCCGGTCGGGGCGCCGCGCGGGCTGTGGTGCGGCATGGGCGCCTGCTTCGACTGCATCGTCACCATAGATGGCCGGCCCTCGCAACGCGCCTGCATGACCACGGTGGCCGATGGGATGGACATAGGCCCGGGTCCCGCCCCGGTCCCGCCCGCTCCGCTGCCGGAGATCCTGCTGACGCCGCAGGTGCTGGTGGTTGGCGGCGGCCCGGCCGGCCTGTCCGCCGCCGTCGCAGCAGCGGAGGCCGGGGCGGACGTCCTGTTGCTGGATGAGCGCACATTGCTGGGCGGCCAGTATTACAAGCACGCTGCCAGCCCGGACGCGCAGGCACGGCGCGGCGACCGGCTGCGTACCCGCGCGGCCGGGGTGCCCCGGCGGCACGCGGCGGCCTGGGGCGCGTTCGCCGGACCGGATGGACCGGAGGTGGCAGCCGTCGCCGAGGATGCGCGCCTGCTGCTGCGCCCGCAGCAACTGATCCTGGCCACCGGCGCGCACGAGGCGCCGACGCCGCTGCCGGGCTGGACCCTGCCGGGCTGCATGACGACTGGCGCGTTGCAGGGCCTGGTGCGGACCCACCGCGTCAGCCCCGGACAGCGCGTCGTGGTGGCGGGCAACGGCCCGCTCAACCTGCAGGTCGCCGTCGAGCTGCTGCGCGCGGGCGGCCAGGTGGCGGCGGTGGTCGAGGCCGCAGCCCGTCCCGCCGGGCTCGGCCTGGCGCTGGCCTCCCCACCCCATGCGTGGGCCGGGCTGCGCCTGCTGGCGGCGCTGCGCCGCGCCGGCGTCCCCGTGCTATGGCGGACCCGTCCCGTCGCAGTGCTGGGGACTGGGCGGGTGGATGGCCTGCGCGTTGCCGGACCTGGTGGGGAGACGGTGATCCTCGCCGACGCCGTTGCGTTGAACTGGGGCTTTCAGGCGGAGACCGGCCTGGCCCGGGCGTTGGGCGCAGCGCACGCGGTGGTGGACGGACGGCTGGAGACGCTGACAGACGCGGACGGGCGCACCAGCCTGCCCGGCGTGTTCGCGGCCGGCGACGGGGTCCGGCTGGGCGGGGCGGCTGTGGCGCTGCACCGGGGCCGCGCCGCTGGGCTGGCAGCGGCGCGCAACCTGGGGCTGGACGCCCCGCCGCCGCCCCGCGCCGCGCTGCGCCGGGCCGAGCGGTTCCAGCGTGCCCTATGGCGGGCCTTCGCCGCCCCGCCGCCCGACCCTGCGGCCCTGCCGGACGGGGTGATCCTGTGCCGGTGCGAGGAAGTGTCAGCCGGCACCGTCCGCCAGGCGCAGGCGGCGGGCGCAGCATCGCTGGCCACGGTCAAGCGCGCCACCCGGGCCGGCATGGGCCGGTGTGGCGGCCGGTTCTGTGGCGCGGCGCTGGCCCGGCTGTGCGGCGCGTCGGCGGAGGCCGGGTTCGCCGCTCCGCGTGCGCCGCTGCGCCCAGTGCTGGCCGGCGCGATCATGGCGGACCATCCGGACCCGCAAGACATGGCGGTGCCGCTGCCGCAGCCCACACGCTGGACAACCGCGCCGCCGCCGCCCTTGCCGGCCGCGGCGGAGGTCGTGGTCATCGGCGGCGGCATCATCGGCCTGGCCACAGCGCTGTACCTCGCGCGCGACGGCCTGGATGTGCTGTTGCTGGACCGCGGGGAGCCGGGCATGGCCGCCAGCACCGCCAACGCCGGCAGCCTGCACGTGCAGCTCGTGCCCTACGTCTATGCCGAGGGCGGCGGGCCGATGGCGGACGCCCTGCCGCTCGGCCCCGCCAGCATTGCCTTGTGGCGGGAGGTGGCGCGGGATGCGAACGAGGACCTGGGCCTGCGGACCGAGGGCGGGCTGATCCTGGCGGAAACCCCGGCCGAGCTGGACCTGCTGCGGCGCAAGGCGGCGTTCGAGCGCACGCGCGGCATCCCGTCCGAGGTGGTCGGCGCGGCGGATCTGCGCGCGATGGCTCCCGGCCTGGACGGCCGCTTTACGGGCGCCGCCTTCTGCCCGTCCGAGGGCCAGGGCGACCCGTTGCGCGGCACCATGGCACTGCTGATGCTCGCGCGCCGCGCCGGGATGCGGCTGGCGGCGGGACTGGACGTGATCGGGGTGCAGCCGGATGGCGCAGGCTGGCGCGTCATCACGGACGCCGGGATGGTCCGGGCCGGGCAGGTGGTGAACGCGGCGGGCGTGCAGGCCGGGCGGGTCGGCACGCTGGCGGGCGTGCATGTGCCGGTGCACGGCTTAGTGCAGCAGGTGGTTGCGACCGAGGCTGCGCCGCCGATGCTGCGGCAGTTGGTCGCCTGGACCGGGCGGCACCTGTCGCTCAAGCAGGGCGACGGCGGCCACCTGCTGGTCGGCGGCGGCTGGCCCGGCACCATCGACGCCCACGGCGCGGCGGGCGTGCGGCGTGACAGCCTGGAGGGCAACCTGGCCCTGGCGGCCCGGGCGCTGCCGGGGCTGGCGGCGGTTCACGTCCTGCGGGCCTGGACCGGGCTGGCCCCGCACCTGGACCGCGCCCCGGTGATCAGCGGCACGCCGGGGCTGCCCGGCTTGTGGCACGGGGTGACCGGCAATGGCTATACGCTGGGGCCGGTCGCCGGGCGGATGCTGGCTGACGCCGTGCGGGGCCGGGCGGCGCTGCCGGCGGCGTTCAGCCTATGACTTCGGGGGCACGTTCCTGGCTCCCTCCTTCAGATCAGGGGACTGGAATGCCTGCCAAGGCCGGACGGCTGGTGGACAGGCCGCGTGGAGGCCCCGGTCACGATGCCTCCCCAGGCCGGTCAAAGCAGGCTCAAGGCTGCGGTGCTGGATATGTCAGCCACGGAACCGTCAGCTACGCCCGCACGTCCGGCACCCGCACCGGCGTCCCCGCATAGCCGCGGCCGAACCGCCGCTCCAGCGCCCGTTGCGCCACGTCCCACAGCGTGGTCAGCGCCAGGTAGTACACCGCTGCCACGCAGTACACCTCCAGCACCTCGAACCGCAGTTGCATGATCATTTGGCTGCGCCGCATCAACTCCTCCATCGAGATCACGGAGGTGATGCTGGTCGCCTTGAGCAGCCCGTTCACGCTGTTGCCCAGCGGCGGGATGATGATCCGGAACGCCTGGGGCAGCGTCACGAGCCATACCGTCTGCGCCCGCCCCAGCCCTAGGGCCCGTGCAGCGTCCCCCTGGCCCGGCGCCACGCCCGAGAACCCGGCGCGGATGATCTCGCTGAGGTAGGCGCCCTCGTTCAGGGTCAGCGCGACGACCGCGGATGCCACCACGCCGAACTTGATGCCAAGCTGCGGCAGTCCGGTGTAGACGATCACCAACTGCACCAGCAGCGGCGTGCCGCGGAACACCCAGACGTAGAACGCTGCCAGCCGCGGCAGCGCCCTCCATCGTGAACGACCTGGTCCGCCCTCGATCCGCATTAGCGCCAGCACCATGCCGAGCAGCAGCCCACCCAACAGCGACACCAGCGTAAGCCCCACCGTGACCAGCGCCCCATTCAGCAGGAAGGCGTTGTCGAGGTAGCCGGCAAAGGCCCAGAAATCGAACATCACAAGCCAGGTATACCCCGACTCTGTGAGAATCCGGCTCTCCCGCTTGCCAATTTCGCCAGGCGCGACTCTACCTACTCCCATGATCCACCCCGGCTTCCTCGACCCCGCCTCGCGAAAGGACCTGACTGACCT
>JAABUX010003728.1_pt1 | contig 19928 bp, 14 predicted proteins | sample 5561851 | NCBI WGS metagenome assembly JAABUX01 (sample SAMN10711883, study PRJNA513361) | rock metagenome | isolation source: Antarctica rocks | place: Antarctica: Victoria Land, Richard Nunatak red sandstone | collected 2016-01-03 | reverse complement strand
CCTGCGACGGCGGTCGCAGGGCACACCACGGACACTGCGGTGTCAGACCGGGGCCAGGAGCGGCGTGGCGGCGGACCACACCCGACCGCCGTCGGCGTCGGTTTGCCCTGCGACCGCCGTCGCAGGCCCGTTTCAGGCCCGTTTCGGCCACATGTCACTTTTTTGGGGTACACCCGTCCCGGCCCCCCCGTCTTGACAGGCGGCATCCGGTTTGCTACGCTTTCATCAACCGATTGATGCCGCTCATCAATCGGTTGATGAAGCTGCAAGATGAACGGTGTCCGGCACTCACCGACGCGGCTCGGCCTCGCCATTCACCCCGCGGCGCATTGTCGCCGCGCCTGCCCCACGGGTTCGACGCATTGTGAAAGGAGCAAAACGACGGGAAGGCGCTAGCAAGACGGAAAGAGGCTACGTGACCCTGCTGCGCCGTCGCGATCTCATAGCCGGATCACATGACGGTGCTCTCATTGAGGAGATAAACGATGTCTTTCACCACACGGCGCTGGAAGCTGGAAGAACGCCGCGGCAGCCGTCATCGCCGGACTCGTCCTGGCGACGTGCGCTATCGCGCCCCTTGGCGCGGCGCGCACTCTGGCCGCCGCACAAGCGCCCGTCACGATCACCTATTGGTCGCAGAACATCCCCCTACCTAAAGGGATCATCCCCGCCTTCGAGCGGACGCACCCCGGCATCAAAATCAACGAAGTCGTCGTGACCAACTACAACACCAAGGTGCGCATCACCCTCAAAGCCGGCGGTTCCGGCGCCCCCGATGCCCTGCAGATGCAGTACAACGAGCTCCCCTCCTATCTGATCAGCGGTAAGCTCCTCGATCTGTCGGCCTACGGCGCGAACAGCCTCATGGCCACCTACGTTCCCTGGGTGTGGGGCCAGGTATCGCGCGGCTCGCATGTCTACGGGATACCGATCGACAGCGGCCCCATGGCCATGCTCTATCGCAAAGACATCTTCGATAAGTACCACTTGGCGCCGCCCACGACATGGGCACAGTACGCTCAGGAGGCGGCGACGTTGCACCAGGCCAATCCCAATATCTACCTGGGCAACTCGCCCGTGGACGAGGGAACCTTCGAGTCTCTACTGTGGCAGGCCGGCGTGCGCCCGTTCAAGGTCAATGGCTCCACCATCTCCGTCGACTGGGCCGGTCCGGCCGCCCAGAAAGTGGCCAACTTCTGGTATCCCCTCGTGCGGCAAAAGACGCTCAGTACCGTGACGTCCTACACGCCGTCCTGGTACGCGGGCCTGGACAGCGGACGCTGGGCGACCTGGCTGTGCGCCGCGTGGGGGCCGCTCATCCTCGAGCCCGTCGCCAAGAAGTCGGTCGGCCAGTGGCGGGTTGCCCCACTGCCGCAATGGACCGCGGGCGCTAACGTCTCGGCCAACTTGGGGGGATCGACCGCGGCAGTGACGACGTATAGCGCCCACCCCAGGGAGGCGGCGACGTGGGTCGAATGGCTGGGCGGCAGCCAGCAGGCGCAGCTCATCAACCTGCAGAACTCCATCTTCCCAACGCTCAAGAGTATCCTCGATAGCAACGCGATCAATGCCCCTAAGCCATTCTTCGGGGGGCAAGCGGCGAACGCCGTCTTCGCGCGGGCGTCGAGAGGCATAGACACGAACTGGCAGTGGTCGCCGTTCGACGACTATGTGAGTTCGCAGTTGGGGACCGATCTCACCGCGGCGGAATCCGGCAACGGCACATTCGTCCAGGCGCTGCAGAAGCTACAAGGCGCGGTCGTCTCGTATGCCAAAGGGCAGGGCTTTACCGTCCAGTAGGCCCACGCGGCCCGCGCCACAATGGCGTGGGGGGAGGGGCGCCGCCAGGAGCATCCTGGGGCGGCGTCCTTCCGGGGCGGCGTCCTTCCCCTGCTGGAATCCAGGGCGTCCTCGCACTCGCGCTCGGGAGGAGCATGTCCTCTATTCCCTGCACACGGAGGTTTGCGCATGCAATCACACGAACGGATCACGCCTCCGGGCTACGTGCCCGCGGCGCGCCGTCTGCCCGCCCGCCCCGCGGTGGCGCTGCGCCGGCTCCTGCGCGTCGTCGGCCTGCCCTATCTCTTCCTCAGCCCTTTCCTGATCCTCTTCACCACCTTCTTCATCTTGCCTCTCCTCTACGCGCTCTGGCTGAGCCTCTTCGCCGATCGTCTGGTGGGCGGCACGGTCTTCGTGGGCGCGCAGAACTACCTGCAGGTGTTGCAGGACGGGAATTTCTGGGAAGGAGTGCGCCGCACGTTTGTGTTCGGCGTGGTGCAAGTACCGATCATGCTTGGCCTGGCGCTCGTCTTCGCCCTGGTCCTGGATAGCGGAGGGGTGCGGCTGCGCACGTTGTTCCGCCTGGGCTACTACCTGCCCGCCGCCATTCCGGGCGTCGTCGCGGCCCTGATGTGGGGCTATCTCTACGGCCCCTCGTTCGGCCCCTTCGCCCAGATTGCCGACGCCATCCATGTGCCGGAGCCCGGCTTCCTCAGCGCCACGGGGATGCTTCCCTCCATCGGCAACATCGTGACCTGGCTGGCGACGGGGTCCAATATGATCATCATGTACGCCGCACTGCAGTCGATCCCCCCCGATGTCTATGATGCGGCCACGGTAGACGGGGCGCGGGGGTGGAAGACCGCGTGGTATATCAAGATCCCTCTCATCAGGCCGGCGCTGATCCTGACCGGCATCTTTTCCATCATTGGGACGCTGCAGCTCTTCGCCGAGCCGCAGATTATGGGCTCCCTGGCGCCCAACGTCATCGGGGACCACTACACGCCGAACCTCTATGCCTACACCCTGGCTTTCACCAACCAGCAGTACAACTACGCGGCGGCGATTTCGTTCACGCTCGGCGCGATCATCTTCGTGTGTTCGTGCCTGTTCATGGTCGTGGTGACCCAACGGAGGGCGCGCTGATGGCCCTGTCTCTCTTTAGGGCGGAGGCGCCCACTGCCCGGCGCCGGGTCCGGCGCCAGGAACAAAGACGCCAGAACCTCACCACGGTCGCGTTCGTGGTCATCCTGCTGTATTTCCTGCTGCCGCTCTTCTGGCTCATCGTCTCGGCCACGAAAAGCAACCAGGACCTGTTCACCAGCTTCGGCCTCTGGTTCGGGCCCCACTTCGACTTCTTCGCCAACCTGCGGACTCTGTTCACCACGCAGGACCACGTCTTCCTGCGCTGGCTCTGGAACACCGCCTATTACGCGGTCTGCAGCGCCGTCGGCGGGTCCCTCATCGCCACGTTAGCCGGCTATACGTTTGCCAAGTTTCGGTTCCCCGGGCGTCAGGTCGTGTTCTGGATCATCCTGGGCTCGATGATGGTGCCGGGTACCTGCTTGGCCGTGCCGCTCTATCTGCTGTTGACCCAGGTAGGGCTGATCAATACGCCCCTGGCCGTGATCCTGCCCTCGTTGACGAATGCGTTCGGCGTCTACCTCATGCGCGTCTACGCCGAACAGTCCGTCCCCGACGAGATCCTGGAAGCGGCGCGCATCGACGGCGCTGGAGAACTCCGCATCCTCTGGACCGTGGTGATGCGTATCCTCGCCCCTGGATTCGTCACGGTGCTGCTCTTCTCCTTCGTGGGCACGTGGAACAACTATTTTCTGCCCTTGCTGGTATTGAGCAAGCCCGAGCTCTACCCGCTCACCGTGGGGCTGGCGGCGTGGAACGCCTCGGCGCAGGGCATGGGCGGCAACAGCGCGGTGTTGTTCAACATCATTATCATAGGGGCGCTGGTGTCCATCGTCCCGCTCATTCTCGCCTTCCTGTTCCTGCAGCGCTACTGGCAAGCTGGCCTGACCTTCGGGGCCGTGAAGAGCTGACGGAGCGTCACGTCTCCTCTCGCTCGTACCTTCTTCAGGAAGGCTATCGAAAGGGCGCGTCACCGAATGAAGACGTCGTTGGCTATCGACCATGTGCGCCTTGGCGCCTGCTACTATCCCGAACACTGGCCCGCGTCGCTGTGGGAGGACGACTATCGCCGCATGCGTGAACTGGGGCTGTCCCTTATCCGCGTCGGCGAGTTCGCCTGGACAATCTTCGAGCCCCAGGAGGGAGTCTTTTCCTTCGACCTGTTCGACCGTGCCCTGGATATGGCGCACCGGCACGGGTTGCGCGTCATCCTCGGGACCCCGACGGCGACGCCCCCCGCCTGGCTGACGCACCGTTATCCCGAGGTTCTCAATGTGACGCGCAATGGAGTGCCATACCAGCACGGGCAGCGCCGGCACTACAACTATAACGCGCCGCTCTATCGCGAGTTGTCGGCGCGCATCGTGACGACGATGGCCGAGCACTACAAGGATCATCCGGCGATAATCGGCTGGCAGATCGACAACGAGATCAATTGCGAGGTCAACGTCTTCTACGCGCCAGCGGATCACGCGGCCTTTCGCGCGTGGCTCCGCGGCCGCTACGGGACCCTGGAGTGTTTGAACGACGCCTGGGGCGCGGTCTTCTGGAATCAGACCTACACGGATTGGGAGCAGGTTCATCTCACGCGGCCAACCGCGAGCGATTCCCCCAACCCCCACCAATCGCTCGACGAGAAGCGCTTTTTCTCCGACAGCGCCATCGGCTTTGTGACGCTTCAGGCGGACATCGTGCGCCGCGTCGCGCCCCATCATTGGATCACCACCAATGGCCTCTTCGGGCACCTGGACAGCCACCGCATGACCGAGGAGGCGCTCGACTTCATCTCGTACGATTCGTACCCCAACTTCGCCGCGATCTACCCCGATGAGGGGCCCGATCCATTGCGCGACCGCCGCTGGGGCTGGAATCTCAGCGTGGCGCGGGACATCTCCCCGCGCTTCTGCGTCATGGAACAGCAGTCCGGCCCGAACGGCTGGGTCAACCGCATGGCGACGCCCTCCCCTAAACCGGGGCAGATGCGGCTCTGGACATATCAGTCCATCGCGCACGGGGCGGACGCCGTGCTCTACTTCCGTTGGCGCACGGCGACCATGGGCACCGAAATCTACTGGCACGGCATCAACGACTACCACAACCAGCCCAATCGCCGCGTGGCGGAAGTAGGGCGCGTGGGGGCCGAACTGGCCGCCATCGGCGAGGCGGTGGCAGGCAGCCTGTACCAGGCGGACACGGCAATCGTCAGGGATTACGACAACGAGTGGGACGGCGAGTTCGACATCTGGCATGGCCCGCTCCAGAAGCGAAGCACGCTCGCGTGGTACAAGGCGCTGCAATACCGACACATCCCCGTCGACGTCACGTACCTGCGGGACACGACGAGCCTGGACGAACTGCGCCGGTACCGGGCGCTCATCTATCCGCACCCGACCATCCTGTCGGATCGCACGGCCGCGCTGTTGTCCGACTACGTCGCACGGGGCGGACAACTCATCGTGGGATGCCGCGCCGGGTACAAGGACTCTGCCGGTCACTGCAACATGCGCCCGCTGCCCGGCCCCATCGGCGGCCTCTGCGGTGTGCGCGTGGACGACTTCACGTTGATCGGTCCCGGGGACACGCCGCCATCGATCTCCTGGGCCGATGGTATCACCGCGCCAGCGATGACTGCGGATGGCTTCAACGACATCCTGACGGTGACCTCGCCCCACGCGGATGTCCTCGCACGTTACGCGGACGAGTATTATGCGGGCGCGCCCGCGCTCGTCCGCAACCGGCACGGCGCGGGAGCCGTGTATTATTATGGCGCCGCCTTCAACGTCGATGTCGCCCGTGTCTTGATGGATCAGTGCCGGCTGCGATCGCCCGCAGACGGGGTGGCGACATTGCCGCCAGATGTCGAGCTGTGCATTCGCACGCAGCCGGCCACCGGCGATAGCTACTGGTTCCTGCTCAACTACGGGCACAGCGCGCGGGAGGTGACAATTCACGGCAGCCAACTCAATATGCTGACCGGGGAGAGTATCGATGGCCGCTTCTCCCTGGGGCCCTACGGTGTGGCGGTTTTGAAGGTGAACCGGAGCGCGTAGCGTGACGACCAGTAGTCGTATTCCTGCCAGTTTGCGCGATCGCTTTGACCGGTTAGGAGTCTATTGGGGCCGGGAGGACAACTGTATGGCTGGTAGCAGAGCGCGCTGCGGGATTGTAGCCGTTGCAGGCGGCGCGGCATGTGCCAGCTTTCCCAGCCCATTGCAACCATCAGTGGACGCGTTGCGTGATTCGGATGCCGGAGTGCGTGTGCGGATTCTCGGAGCGATCAGGTTGATCGTCCTCAAGCACCGCGCTGCCAAGCGCGTCCAACTGAACAGTTGGGCTGTCGAGGCAGTTCTCGCTCTCCTCAATGATGAGGACGGGAAGGTACGTTGGCAAGCGATCAAAACACTGGGAACACTCAAGGATCCACGCGCAGTCGAACCCCTGCTCACTTCACTACGGGACGTTGACGTCGACGCGCGCATAGCGGTCATCGATGCTTTGGGAGACATAGGCGATCTACGGGCGCTGCCGACAGTGCAATTCACCGCCCTGCCTTACCGCGTATCGCTCACGGTGGGCAGCACGAAGCCGATCAGCGTGCCGCGCTGTTCGCCTGGCGGAGGGCTGTCCGCCCACACGCGCCCGCCGTGCGCCTGCACCACGGCCTTGACGATGGCCAGCCCAAGCCCCGCGCCGCCCGCCCCGCGCGTCCGGCGGCTGCCACGGTAGTACAGCTCGAAGAGCAGGGGTAGGTCGGCCGGGTCGATGCCCTCGCCCGTGTCGGCGACGGTCATGATGACCTCTCCCTCCCCCTCGCCATGAGGCGCCGCCCGGACCGTGATCGCGCCGCCGGGAGGCGTGTGTTCCAATGCGTTCCGCGTCAGGTTGTCCAGCACGCGCTCGATCTGCCGCACGTCGACCAGCACGGCCGGCGTCCCCGCGCCCACCGTCACCTCCAGGTCTACTCCCGCCTCTCGCGCCAGCGGCTGTGCCCGCTCCAGCAGGGTGGAGAGCAGGTCCGCGATGGGATAGGGCGCCAATGCCAGCCCTGGCGCTGGCCCCTCCAGGCGGGCAAGCATGAACAGGTCGTCGATCAGCGCGGCCAGCCGGTCCACCTGCGCGTCCAGTTCCCGAAGGTAGTGCGCCACGGCGCCCGGCTCCTCCACGGCCACGCCATCGGCCAGGGCGCTGGCCACCGCCTGCACGGCATTGAGCGGCGTGCGCAGGTCGTGCGAGATGCCGCTGACCAGGTCGCGGCGCGCGTTTTCGAGCCCCCGCTGCATCCGTTGCGCCTCGGCAAGATTGGCGGCCATCTGTTGCATGTCGACCGCGAGGACCGCCAGTTCGTCCCCGCTCTCGACCGGCACCACCGTGTCAAGGTGGCCGGCGGCCATGCGCCGGGCCGCGCGCATCAGGACGACGATGGCGCGGCGCAGCGTGTCGGCGAGCGAGAGCATCAGGGTCAGGGAGATCAGCAGCGCGAAGAAAAGCAGCATGACCATCACGTACGCGTCCTGCGCGCTCACGACCATCACACGCGCCGCGAGCAGCACATCGCCGAGGCCGACCAGGCCGCCGAGGACAACACCGAAGGCCATTTTGCGGCGAATCGTGCCCAGGCCCACGCGCGGACCGGCTGCCAGCGCCAGCGTGCCCAGCAGCAGGGCCAGCACCGCGCTGGCGAACAGGAGGGCAATGGTACCGAAAGGCTGGCGGCCGGGCGGGTGGTAGAGCGCGAGGAAGACGCCCTCGGCGGCCACCAGGACGCAGATGCCCGCCAGGCTGTAGAGCAAGCTGCGCCCCCAGACACCGGCCTGCGCCCTGGGCGGCGAGGGAGTAGGCGAGGCGTCCGGCGCCGCTCCGCTCGTCATTGGTTGGGCTCGAGCTTGTAGCCGACGCCCCAGACCGTCTTGATGTAGCGCGGGTGCAGCGGGTCCGGCTCGATCTTCTCGCGCAGGCGGCGCACATGCACCGTGACCGTGCTGCCCTCGCCGATGAAGGCATAATCCCATACCCGGTCGAGCAACTGCTCACGCGAGAAGACCTCACCGGGATGGCGGGCCAGAAAGAGCAGCAGGTCGAACTCCTTGGCCGTGAGGGAGAGCACCGTGTCGTCGTGCGTGACGCGGCGCGCGCGCGGATCGATGGCGAGACCATCATACCGTAGCGGCGCGCTGCCCGCGGCGGCGTCGGGCGCCGTCCGGCGCAGGAGGGCTTTGACACGGGCGACGAGGGCGCCGGGCCGTAGCGGCTTGCTGAGGTAGTCGTCGGCGCCCAGCCCCAACCCCAGCACCTCGTCGGCTTCCGCGCCCTTGGCCGTGAGGATGAGGATGGGCACGGGACCCTGCGCGCGGAGTTGGCGGCACACCTCTAGCCCGTCCATATCGGGCAGCATCAGGTCGAGCACCACCAGCCGTGGCTCGTCCGCCGCCGCGAACGCCAGAGCCGAGGCGCCATCGGCCGCCACCTTGACGCGGAAGCCCTCGCGGCGCAGGTAGCGCGCCACGACCTCGCTGACGATCTCCTCGTCCTCCACCACCAGAATCGGCCGGTCTTCCTGCTGGCGCATCATGGCGCTCCCTCGTCTGTGCCACACCTGGCCGCGTGACGGATGGCACATCCATGGCGCGTGAGGGCACGAATATGCGCGCCCCCTCTTGTCCCTCTGAAAGCCTTATCTTTCAGCATAACAGCACCATCTTACGCGCTGGTGACAGGGATTACGAAAGCCTTACACGTTCGTGCGGCCTGCTCACCGGTACAGCCGGCCTGAGCCGGTTCCTTGGCAGGCCGTGCAAGACGTTCATCCTTCCGTAATCTTCGTCACGGCCGCGTAAGACCCGACCGCTATGATCGAGAGTAACAGGCCCTGTCTCGTCGTGCCTCCTCAGGCCCACAGGGCTCGCCCAGCAGCGCCACACGCCATTATTAAGGAGGATAGCGGCAGCCGTTGGACAACCAGGGCTGGTTCTCCTCTACCTCAACGATAGGCGCGTGGAGGGGACTGCTCGGGGATCAGGATCATGACGCGCTTTCATCGCGACATCAACGTGAACCCACATAGTGAGGTAAAGACCATGGCAAAGTTGACGCGAGGCGGTTTCCTCAAGAAGACATCCGCGGGGGCGATTGCGGTTGGCGCGCTGGCCGCCCTACCTGGCGCGGCGCTCGCCGCCGCGCGACCCAAGAGCGCAGTGAGCCCGGAGACAGCGGCGCTGACGGCTGAACCCTTCGTCGTCTATGTGCGCAACCCCGCCGCCGGCGAGATGGTTGTGCTGGTGGGCGCCGAGGAGTTCACCTATACCGATCGCGCCCTCGCCGCGCGCCTGTGGCAGGCCCGGGGCGCACAGAACGGCGCCTCTACACACGTTAGCACGTCCAAAGTGAGGTAAGACACATGTCATCGCACCGTGAAGCCCTCCAGATTGCCAAGGACCCGGTCGCGGACAATACCGACGTGTACGCCTTCGTGAGTCCAGACCAGCCCAGCACCGTCACCTTGATCGCCAACTACATCCCGCTGGAAGGGCCGGCTGGCGGCCCCAACTTCTACGAGTTCGGGGATGACGTCCTCTATGAGATCCACGTCGACAACGACGGAGATGGGCGGCCCGACGTCACCTATCAGTTCCAGTTCCAGACGACGCTGCAAAACCCGAACACCTTCCTGTACAACACCGGCCCGATCACCTCGCTGACCGATCCCAATTGGAATATCCGGCAGGTCTATACGGTGACCAAGGTGACTGCTGCCGGGACGACTACCCTGGGCAGCAATCTGGCCTGCCCGCCCTGCAACGTGGGGGTGCGCTCCACGCCCAACTATCCCGCGCTGGCTCAGGCGGCCGTGCATACCCTGGCCAGTGGGGAGACGGTGTTCGTCGGGCAACGCGCGGAGGGTTTCTATGTGGACCTGGGCTCGGTCTTCGACCTCCTGGACATCCGGCCGTTCCAGAGCATGCACATGATACCGGTGCCTCCCTCTGGGCCAGGGGTCAACGGGACCAACCGGCTCAACGTCCACAGCATCGCGATCCAGGTGCCCAAGACAGCGCTCACACGTAACGGCTCCGTGCCCGCGAATGAGGCGGACCCGCGCTCCGTCATCGGCGTGTGGGCCACGGCGAGCCGGCAGAAGGTCACGATGCGTGACGGGCGTGGCGGGCGTAACGGCCAGCAGAACGGTGACGGCCAGCAGAACGGTGACGGCCAGCAGAACGGTGACGGCCAGCAGACCAGTCACGGCCCCTGGGTGCAGGTCTCGCGGCTCGGCAACCCTCTGTTCAACGAGGCCATCGTCCCCGTAGGGGACAAGGACCGGTGGAACGCATTGACGCCCGCCGATGACAGCCAGTTCCTGCAGTACGTACAACACCCCGAAGTGTCCAGACGACTTCCGGTCTTCTATCCCACGGCGTTCACCCACCTGGCGACTCTGACCGCAGTGCGCGCGGATGTGGTCGCCATCCTGCTCACAGGGATACCGGCCGGATTCATCCCGGGATTCCAGAATTACACGGGCGCGACCTATGCGGATATGTTGCGGCTGAACATGGCGATTCCTCCGACGGCTGCCGAGAATCAGTATGGCATCATCGGCGGTGATCTGGCTGGCTTCCCGAACGGCCGGCGGGTGAAGGACGATGTGTTCGCCATAGAACTGCGCGTTCTCGCCGGCTTAACGTACCCGTTGGTCGACAAGACCTATGTCCCAGACCCGGCGGCAGTTGTAGTCACCGATGGCCTGACCCCGGCCAACGTCAACTCACCCTACCTATCAAGTTTCCCCTATCTGGGCGTCCCGTACGACGGCTTCGACAACCCGAGCAACCTGAGCTAGAACGAGGAGCGCACAACAGGCGATCGACGGGGGAGGATCTCGGTGGTTCGGAGCGGCCGAGTTCCTTCCCCCCGTCGATCGCGGAGACCTTAGTCGTGCGCGCCCACGGCTGTCCCGCCGTCATGGAGATGCGGGGGGTAAGCCCTCTGTTGCACGGGCCATGGCGCCGTTGGCGGGCGTAGGGCGTGGCGTGGTGAAGGCGCGATGAAGAGGAGAGATGCAGGTATGGTCGGAGCACCTGTCGAGCGGGCCCACCACCAGCAGGTTGTGCTGGACATCGGGCAGGATGTGGGGGCGCTGATCGTCTATACCAGTAGCGCCTTGCACGGGCGCGAGATCGAGGTCAGCCCCAAAGCGAACGCGGCCCGCCGCACGCATACCGAGGTCCTGGCCCGCCAAACCGGTGGGCGGACCCTGTGGGCCGCGGTGTTTGCCGCCCTGACGGCTGGATCCTACAGCCTGTGGCGCGATGTCCTCAGCGACGAGGACGTCACGATCGTCGGCGGGGTCGTGGCGGAGGTGGACTGGCACGGTCTCGCCGACGCCTCAGCGTTCCGCCTGGCCCAGCCGGAGGGCGGGGGCGCGGATCTGGCCCCCGCCGCGTTGCGCGCCGCGCTGCCCGCGCGGTACCGCGCGGTACCGCGCGGGGCAATGGGCGCGGCGCCGCTGCGCTACACGGACGACGGGCAGGTGGCGTGGGATCAGATGTGGAGCGGCTTCTGCGACCTGGCGCTGGCCGGGGGACCCAGGCATCGCGCCACGCTCCTGGAACCGGCCACGCCCGCGGAGGTACACGCGGCGCCGGACGCCTACGCCCGCGTCGTCGCCGAGATCGAGCGGGGTCTGGGACTGGTCACCGAACTGCCTCTCGTACGCGGCGCGAGTCCGGGCTGGGTGGGGCTGCAGTGCGACGACGCGGCGATGGCGCGCTGGCTGCTGCGGGCCATCGCCGAGGAAAACGTCAGCGTGCGGCGCGAGGGAGCGGTGCTGTTCCTGCCCGCGGCGCCGGGCTTCCGCCTGGACATAGAGATCAAGAACGTCATCACCGTGGTCGCCAAGACATCTCACTACTGGGCCGAACATCGCTGTGCGCGGCCAGGATGAGAATGACAGCTTCTTGGTGTCCCGCGTCGCGCCGTTGTAGAACATAACGGGACGCTCCGAGTCCTGGCCGACGACCGGGCCGGTGCTCAGATGCCAGGCGTCGAAGTGATCCGGGCGCGCGGTGAAGGGCGGGTCACCGAAGGTCCACGGGCCGTCGAGCGTGCGCGACGAGGCGAGCCCGATCTGGGAGCGCCCGTCGGAGGCGAGCCCGATCTGGGAGCGCCCGTCGGCGGCATACTCGAAAAAGAGGCGCCAACCTCCCTCGACGGTCGGCACAATCTCGGCTTCCTTCGTGCTCTGGTAGCGCGTGGACGGCGGTAAGACGGGACCGCGTTTGGCGAGGCGCGCGAGGTCGGGGCCGGCCGCGACGAGCAGTTGCCCCGTGTCCGTTGCCCCGTTCCACCCTGTATAGAAGACGTAATAGTCGTCGCCCTGCCGGGCAACCGACGGGTCCTCACAGCCGTCATGGTCGTCCGCGCCCGGTCCCGGTGGGAACACCGGCTCGCGGTCCATGACGAAGCGCAGCCCGTCGTTGCTCCGTCCGTGGTAGATGCGGGCGACCTTTTGCCGCGGGTCGTCCGCGTGGTTGACCGCGCGCGCCAGGAGGTGGTACGCGCCCTCTTCTTGCCCTTGCTCCTGCTCCCGCTCCCGCCAGACATAGGGGCTGAGCACGTACATGTCGGCGAGAGGCGCCGCGCGCTCCAGCGTGACAGGGACTGTTTCCTCGAGCTCGAAACCGCTCATGCGCCTTGCCCCATGTTGCGCATCAGGCCCCCATCGATGAAGATGGTCGTCCCCGTGACGTAGTCCGCGTCGCTCGAGGCAAGATAGACGGCCAGCGCCGCGATTTCCTCGGGGCGCGCGGCGCGCTTGAACGGGATGCTCTGCACCTGTTGGTCGAGCAGCGCCGGGTCATCGATCGCCGCCTGATTCATGGGCGTGAGCACCATGCCCGGCGCCAGGTTGTTCACGGTGATCTTGTCGTCCGCCAGCTCGAGCGCGAGGCAGCGCGTCAGGTTGCGCAGGCCGCCCTTCGTCGCGCAGTAGTCGGCGCCGCCGGCGCGCGGGACCTCTTCATGCACGGAGGTGACGTTGATGATCTTGCGGGACACCTGACCGGACCCTTTGTGCGCGCGCGCCGCGCGGATGAAGCGGCGCGCGCACAGGAACGGCCCGGTCAAGTTGGACGCGATCATTTTGGACCAGTCGTCGAGCGAGAGGTCGGCGACCTGCGTTCCGCTGGCGTCGGCGCCGGCGTTGTTCATCAGGATCGTCACCGGTCCGAGCGCCTGCTCCGCCCGCGCGAACAGACGCTCGACCTCCTCCTCGACGCCGACGTTGCCCTGCACGACGACGGCGGTCCCGCCAGCCTCCTCAACCAGGCGCCGGGTCTCCTCGGCGTCGTCTTCGTCGCTAAGGTAATTGATGGCGACCGCGGCGCCTTCGCGCGCGAACGCGATGGCGCTCGCGCGGCCGATGCCGGACCCGGCGCCGGTGACGAGGGCAACGTGCCCGGCGAGCTTCGCCAGGGTGTGCTGGACAGGGATTGCATTGCTCATGATCACGTCCTTATCAAATTGCGGTAAACTTGAGGACCTTGAAGCCGCCGGCTTCGAGGGACACGGCGAACGTGCGGAGCTCAGTTCCCGGCGCCGTGTCACCGCCCCGCCAGGTGTAGCTCTCGCTGTCATAGAGGTAGACGGTGTACGCCGCCTCGGCCGTTAACAAGTCGCCCGTGTCGATCGGGACGACACTCGTGTCGACCCCGGTGTGCCCGAGCAGGACCACGGCCTCACCCTTCCGGCGCAAGGCCATGTGGCACACGGCGGGATCGAGCACGCGCAGGGTCTCCGTGACGTCCTCGTCGTAGACGGTGAGGGTGTGGTCGGTCGTGACGTCCGCCGTGGCGTAGAGGTCGAACGCCGCCGCCTGGTCATCCCGATGCTCGCGCGTGGCAAAGAAGCTGATCTCATTGCCGTGGTACGGCAGGCGACGCAGCCCCACCCAGCGCCAATGCGGTGGCACCAGCGGGTTGATGCGGAGCTTGTCCGGTTCCAGCACCACACCGCAGACACCTTCGACCGCGGCCCAGAGGAAGCGCGGCGGCTCCCACGGGGAGAGGCGCATGCCGCGGTTGGCCAGGCTCTCGCCGTCGAACCATTCACTGAACTGGCCGGGCACCGTGGTGTTGCGCTTGGGATCGCTGGCATAGTGCGCGAAGCTCGTCGCGAGCGCCCGGACCATGAGGTCGGGGCGATACCGCGCCGCCGCGAACGCGTACCACCAGGTCAAACCCGGCCAGACCCCGCCGAGTAGACCTACGAAGCGCGCGGGGTCGTAGCGGACATCGTCCGCCGACACGGTGCGCAGGCCGCCGGAGGTCCAGAAGTCGGGATGGCTCAGCCGGCTGATGATGCGGAAGCCGGTCTCGTCGTCGCAGACACGAAACATGACCGGGAAGACTTGATCGCCGGTGACGTCCGTCTGCGCGATACCGTCCGCGTCGATAGTGAGGTAGTAGAGGCCGTTCTGGGGATTGATGAGGTGGGTATCCATGGCCGTACGCAGGGCGCTGGCCGCGTCGAAAAACGCGCGGCTCTCCTCCTCCGGGCGGCCGAGGTTCTCCGCGAGGTGGCCGGCCGCGCGCAGTGCCGCGGCGCACTCGGCGTTGATCTCGGTCACCGCGCCATTGAGCGTGTACTCCGGGATGACGTTGCGCCAGCTGGCGATGGCCCACACGTTGCCGCGCGGGTCTTTCGCCGTGCAGAACACGAGGCCGCGCTCGTCCTCCTGCGCCACGATGTAGCGCGCCGCTTTGGCCACGGAGGGGTAGACGCGGCGCAGCCAGTCCCCGTCGCCGGTGGCGCGGTAGTGGTGGTTGACGGCCAGGATGAACAGCGGCGTGTCGTCGTTGATATTGAGGCCATAGTCCTCCACGCGCCCGTCAAGCGCGCTATAGTACTCGGGGATCTTCCCGTCCTCGTACTGTTTCGCGGCGAACGTATCGAGCAGGGCGCGCGAGAAGCCGGGCAGGAAGTGGTCGTTGCCGTAGACGAACCAGGCGGCGTCGCGCCCCACCACGTTGGACGACGCGCCCGGCTCGTTGGTGCAGGCCGGTCCCTGCGGGTAGCGGGCCATCACGCGCAGCATATTGACCTTGCTCCACAGCGCGCCTTCGTTGATGGCCCGATCCGGCGTGAGTGCCTGCGACACGCCGGTGACGCGGGTCACGTAGGCGATGGTAGCGGCCAGCGCCGCGTCCGCGTCATGCGCGCCGCGGTAGACGCCGATGGCGTCCGCTTCGCCGGTATGGGCGAAGGCAAGCACAAAGGTCACAGCGCGTGTCTCCCCCGGTCCCAGGTGGAGATCGACCCGCAGCGACGCCAGGATGTCTCCCTCGGCGCCGGTCTCGTTGTGAAGCGTGGGGACATGGAGCACGTCGTAGACACGGCCAAAGTCGTGGCTGGTATCGTACGCCGCGACCGGGTTGGTACACCCGAAGACGCGCACCGCCGCGGGTTGGTTGCGGTTGGCGGCGACGAACCCGCGCAGATCCGGGTCGTAGCGGGCCACGACATCCTGCCCCAGCGCGCCGCATAAGCGGCCGAAGGCGTAGACGTCGAGCGTCCGCTCACCGGCGCCCTGATTGGCGGCCTCCACCTGATAGTAGGCGACCGTGGGGTCATCGCCGGTGGCGAGGGGCACGAAGACCGTTTCGCGCACGTGCAGATCCCCTGGCAGGGCGAAGGCGCGCCGTTGGTAGGCGGGGTGCACCTCGATCGTTCCGCGGCCGGGGTTCCCGTCGGCGAGAAGGGGACGGAGCTGCACGTCAGCGGCGCCGGCGCCGGCGGACTCGCCGTGGGCGCTGGCCCGCAGCAGGCCGTAGTCCGTGCCGCCGTAGCGCACGGCGATGGCGCCGGAGATGGCCACGCCGAGGTCCGTGCTGAAGATGTCCTGGATGGAGCCGTTGCCGCGCGTGGTGAGCCAGCAGTGCGCGTTGCCGAGGCTGGCGCCGTACGCGAGGGCGTCGCCATGCACGAGGTAGCGCGGGATGCCGGCGGGCGCCGGCGCCCGCGGCTCCTGCCCGTCCGCCGCCAGGACCGGACGCGCCGGGTCACCCGCGTGTCCAGAGCCGGAGCTGTGTCCCTGATCCATCATACCGAAAACCTCCCGTGAAGCCTGTGAAACACGCGCTGCTTCGTCATGGCGACGCGCGGCGCGCCCGCCGCGCCCGCCGCCGCCTTTTCCGTTTCCTCGGACGGCGAACCGGTCAGGCCGGACCGGTGCACGGATTCACCGATGGCGATACCCGAGCTGTGCACCAGGAGGACGTACATGATCCCGAAGATCGGCAGGTGGCCCAGGAGTTCCTGCGGCGGCAGAAACGGCACGCCCACGTTGAACGGCAGCCACATGCCGAGGATCACCACCCTGGTCAGGAGCCCGCTGATGAGCAGCACGCCGATGAGGGCCTCGGCGACGCCCGCCGCCAGGACGAACCGCTCGTCGGTGAACCAGCGCAGCCCGACGTAGGCGCGCGGAAAGTTGAAGGTCGGATAATGCGCCAGGAAAGCCGCGCCCATGGCGGGATTCCACACCTTCTCGTCCAGCGCGGGCGAGATGATGGCCACGCCGGTGATGACGCGTAACGCGGCGACCGCCCGCGCCGGCCATGCCGCGCTCCGGGCCTGGAACCATGGCCGGGCCTGCCCGGCCTCGACGGCTCCGCGGCCGATGACCAGGACGGCCACGCCGATGCCGGCCCAGAACAGCTGGTCGGTCACATCGAAGACTGGGAAGACCAGGAAGGCAAGCGGCCCCAGGGCGATGAGCGTGAGCGCGCCGATCCAATCGCCGACGCCGGTGATGAAACTGAACGCGATGACGAGCTGAACGACGGAGAACGCCAGCGCCAGCGCGGGAGGGTGCGTCCGTAGGTTGGGAGCGAACAGGGTGAGCTGCGACGCCGCGTAGACCAGCCCGATCGCGGCCTGCACGGCGAGGATCGTGGGCGCGCCGACCGCCGTCCTTTTCAGAAAGCGGAAGTCGGGCCAATGGGGATCGCCCAGGATGCGTTGCAGGCCGTACAGCAGCGCCAGCGCCACGGCGCAGACGACGATCAGGAGGAAGGTGCGGCCGCTAAACACGAGATCGGCGCGCACCGGATAGAGCGCTTCGTTCTCGAACCACTTGACGTGCGCCAGGGCCAGGGTCGGCGCGAACGCCACGACGGCCGCGAACAGGGCGATCCGGCGCCGGCGGGACACGCCCCCTGCTGTTGCCCGGCCGCGTCTCTTGGTGTGAGCAGGACCGGCCCGCCGGTCCGCGTCGTGACGGGTGTCCTGTGTGTCCATCGGGGTCATATCCATCTCTCCTCGCATGTGGCGCGCGAGCGCGCCTAGACGTGATAGCGCGCCGCGTCGGCCCGTTTGAGTTCCAGCCCCAGTCCGGAACGTGAGAGATCGGGACGCAGCGCCCCGTCGACCGGCGTCGGCGCGCCGTCGAATAACATCCGCTCGATGCGCACATGGTCATGGAAGTATTCGAGGGGGCCGAGACGCGGAATGGCGCAGCACGCGTGGGCGTGCAGCGCCGGGGCGCAGTGCGCCGAGAGGGTCAGGTTGTGGGCTTCCGCCAGGGTCCCGACCCGCAAGAAGCCGCTGATCCCGGCGCACCGCGACGCGTCGGCCTGCAAGACGTCGACCGCCCCCGCTTCGAGCAGGCGACGGATGTACGCGAGGTCGTACGCGTATTCGCCGGCCACAATGTCCATGCCGGCCGGCGCGCGGTCGCGCATCAGCCGCAGCCCCTCCAGGTCGTCTGCGGGCGCCGGTTCCTCGAACCACGTCACGCCGCACGTCGCGAAGGCATCCGCCAGCGCCAGCGCCTGTTTGCGGCCATAGGCGCCGTTGGCGTCCACGTAGAGCGCGGCGTCGGGACCGATCGCGGCGCGCGCCGCGCGCACGCGGTCGAGGTCGTCGGCGGGATGGGTCCCGACCTTCATTTTCACGCGCGTGATGCCCTGCTCCACCCACCCGCCGAGCTGCGTCTGTAGCCGCTCGATGGAGTACGAGGTGAACCCGCCGCTGCCGTAGACCGGGACGCTGGCGCGCGCGGCCCCGAGCAGGGTCACGAGCGGGACGTCGAGCAGGCGGCTCTTGAGGTCCCAGAGCGCGACGTCGACGGCGGAGATAGCCATGGAGGCGATGCCGGGGCGGCCCAGGTTGCGGATAGCGCCGACCATCGCCTCCCAACAACCGGGCACGCCCAACGCGTCGCGCCCCGTCACGACAGGGCACAGCGTGTCCTGGATAAGCCGGGCCGTGGCAAGGTCGGCATAGGTGTAGCCGAGGCCACGCCGATCTCCCGCGCGCGCCTCGACGACGACGATGGTGGTCGCGGTCCAGGCATAGGTCCCGTCCGCCTCGGGCGCGTCGGTCGGTATGGTGAAGGCGGCGACCTCGACCCGCGTGATCGGCACGGCGTCATTGTAGCGTGTCATATGTCTGGCCCTCCTGACGGCTCACGAGTGGGACCCGGCGAGAGCCCTTGACCTGAAGCGCGGCACGCCGCGCCCCGCCGTGCTGCGTGGCGAAAGCTCGTGACGGACCGGCGTCGTCCTGCCGGACCCACGCCGCCCGGCCAGCACGTTGTCCTTCTCGCTGATGAGATAATCGGCCGTGCGCGCGGCGAGGGCCTGGATGGTCAGGCCAGGGTTGGCGGAGCCCTGCGTGGGCAGGATGCTGCCATCGCAGACGAATAGGTTGGCGATGTCGTGCGACTGGCCGAAGCCGTCCACGACCGACGTGCGCGGGTCGGCGCCCATGCGCGCCCCGCCCACCAGATGGGCGAAGCGCGCCTCCCGCGCGATCTCCTCCGCCCCGGCCGCCCACATGATCTCCTCGACCTTGTCCTGGCCGAACGCGATCAGCCGCTTGTCGTTGTCGTGCAAGTTGAACGTGACCTTGGCCACAGGCAGGCCGTACCCGTCGCGCTCGTCGGCCAACTCGACCCGGTTGTCCTCCCAGGGCAGGAGCTCGCCGAGCAGGCCCAGGGCAGTCCAGTGGTTGTAGTCCATCATCACGCGGCGCAGGCCCCAGCCCCAGGCGCCCCTGGCAACCGCCATCTGCTTGGCAAAGGCGATCGGCAACGGCCCCACCGTCTGCACGGCGAAGCCGCGCGCGAAGCCGCGCGCGGGGTCCGTCTCGTAGAATTCTTCCGTCAGCGCGTGGGCCGGCGGCCCCTTATACATGCGGATGGGATCGGGGAACCGCCCCAGGATCACGTTGCCCGCCTGCGCCATCAGGTACTTGCCGACGGTCCCGCTACTGTTGGCCAGCCCGTCCTCGAAGCCGGGACACGCCGAGTTGAGCAGCAGGCGCGGCGTCTCGATGGCGTAGCCGCACACGACGACGAGCTTCGCGCGCAGCGACCGCTCGTTCCTGTCCTCGTCAAAGTAGGTCACGCCCGTGACGCGCCCGTCGGGCCCCATCGTGACGCGCGCGGCCATGCAGTTGTCGCGGATTTCCGCGCCATGGCGGATCGCGTCGGGGACGTGGCTGATGAGCGTGCTCTGCTTGGCCCCCACCTTGCAGCCCTGGATGCAGAAACCGCGGTAGATGCAGTGCGGTCGGTCGCCGTGCGAGCCGGCGTTGATGGCCACGGGGCCGCCGACCGAGACGCGGATGCCGAGCCTGATACAACCCGCGATCAGCGCGTCGCCGACCGCGGTCGTGGGGTGCGGGCCGTAGGAGTAGCCGTGCGGGTCGCCCCAGGGGAAGTAGGCTGGCCCCGAGACCGGCATCTCCTTCTCCAGCAGTTCGTAGTAGGGCTTGAGGTCCGCGTACGAGATGGGCCAGTCGGCCCCGACGCCGTCCTCCGTGTAGACGCGGAAGTCCGACGGGTGGAAGCGCGGCGCGAAGCCGGCCCAGTGGACCGAGCCGCCGCCGACGCCGCGCCCGCTGTTGTTGGCGCCGAGCGCCAGCGGGTTCTGCCCGCCGGTGATGCGCAGGTTATTCCAGTAGAGCGCGTGCGAGCCGGCCTCGTCGCTGACCCAGTCGCGCTC
>JAABUX010003726.1_pt1 | contig 19937 bp, 18 predicted proteins | sample 5561851 | NCBI WGS metagenome assembly JAABUX01 (sample SAMN10711883, study PRJNA513361) | rock metagenome | isolation source: Antarctica rocks | place: Antarctica: Victoria Land, Richard Nunatak red sandstone | collected 2016-01-03 | reverse complement strand
AGAGGCGGTCCTCCGTCACGTCGGTGCGCCCTGCCACGCTGGACAGCGAGAGGCCGGCCACGTGGCCGCGCACGCCGCGGAACACCGCGACGGACCGGCCGTCCAGACCGACGAAGTACTGCGAGCGCACGTAGGCCCAGCCGGCGCCGACCCCGCCGAGCAGGACGAGCACCACAAGAGCAATGACCAGTGCAGTACGCCGCGACGGGCGCCGCGACCGCCGCCCCGCTGCCGGAGGGGTGCTCGCGCCGGGCTGGGTGTCGCGGCCCTCGGCGGTGCGCGCCCGGCTCGCGGCGCTGTCGGCGATGCCCGGCGGGGGGGCCTGGGGGGACTCGGCGGCTGCGCCGGCCACCACCGGGCTGGTCATAAGGCCGTCATGGGCGCCGGTCTCGACCGCTTCGGCGACGATCACGGTGACGTTGTCCGGGCCGCCGCCGCGCAGGGCGAGCTGCACCAGCCGGTCGACCGCCGCCTGCGGGTCCGCGAGGGCCAGGGCCACTTTGAGGGTGTCCAGGCTGCCGACCGGTCCGGTCAGCCCGTCGCTGCAGAGCAGGTAGCGGTCGCCGGCGCGTACCTCGCGCACCGACAGGTCCAGCTCGATCGTCCGCCTGCCGTCCAGCGCACGAGTGATCATCGAGCGCTGCGGGTGGGTCGTGGCCTCCTCCTCGCTGATGCGCCCCTCGTCCACCAGGGTCTGCACCAGCGTGTGATCATGGGTGATCTGGCTGAGCTCGCCGTAGCGGAGCAGGTAGCAGCGGGAGTCGCCGACGTGCAGCAGCCCGAGCCGGTTGCCGGCAGACAGGATGGCCGTGAGCGTGGTGCCCATGCCGTCCAGCGCCGGGTCGCCGTCGACCATGTCGGCGAGGTGCTCGTTGGCGCGCAGGGCAGCCGCCTGGAGAGCGCCCAGGAGGTCCGCCCCTGGGGCGTCCTCGTCCAGCGGCGCCAGGGCGGCGATGGCCACCGCGCTGGCGACCTCCCCGGCCGCATGGCCGCCCATCCCGTCGGCGACGGCGAGCAGACGAGGTCCGGCGTACACGGAGTCCTCGTTGCCGGTACGCAGCAGCCCGGTGTGCGACCGGGCGGCGAAGCGGAGGGCCAGGGTCACCGGCGCAGCTCCAGCACCGTCTTGCCGATGCGGATCTGGGTTCCCAGCGGGACCGCTGTCGGCCGGCTCACCTTCACGTTGGCCAGGTAGGTGCCGTTGGTCGATCCGAGGTCCTCCACCTGCCACGCGCCGTCGCCGGGGACGAGCCGGGCGTGCCGGCTGCTGGCGTAGTCGTCAGTCAGGACCAGGGTCGAGTCGTCGGCGCGGCCCAGCGTCACGGGTGACTCCCCGAGGGTGACCGTGGTCCCGGCCAACGAGCCCTCGGTGACGACGAGCCGACGGGCCGCGCTGCGCCCGGAGGCCCCGGACGCCGCCGCTCCCGGCGCTGCAGCGGGGGCGCCCCCGGCTGCGGCCCGCGCCGGCCGGCCGGCCCTGAGGTCGGTGCGGATGGTGCGCACCGCGATCAGCACGAACAGCCAGAGCAGCACGAGCAGGCCGTACTTCACCAGGGCGACGACCAGGACGCTGCCCATCAGCGGCCGGTCCGGAAGGTCATTTCGGTGGCGCCGAGACCGATGTGGTCGCCGTCGTGCAGCGGTGCGGAGTTCACGCGGCGGCCGTTCACACGGGTGCCGTTCGTCGAGCCCAGGTCCACGACGCTCGCACCGGTCTCATCGAGCCGGACCTCGGCGTGCTTGCGGGACACCCCCACGTCGGCCAGCTGAAGGTCAGCCTCCAGGCCGCGGCCGAGGACCAGCACCGGGCCGTCCAGGTCGATGCGGCGAGCCGGCCCGCTCGGTCCACCCACGGGCGGCTCGAGCATCAGGTGCGGCCGAGGGTCGGCGGCGGACTCCTCCTGCGCGCTCGGGGTCACGGAGGAGCCCTCGGCGGGCGGGCCGAAGGGCGGGACGGAGCCCGCGAGCTCACGGGGAGCGGAGGCGCCCGGCGCCGGCGCCGCGGCCGGTTGACCCGGTTTCGGGGCGGCGGGACCCGAAACGTCGCCCGCAGCACTGCTGCGTACACGAAAGACGCCCGTCTTCAGGCCCTCCACGAACTCGAAGTGCACGCTCACCTGCCCGACAAAGGACCAGCCCTGCTCCTTCGCGTGCTCGGCCACCATGTCCGCGAGCTCCTTGCGCAGGGGCTCGTCGTACGCCCCGAGCCGGTCAGTGTCGCTGCGGCCGAGCTCGACCACGTAGGTGTTCGGTACGAGCACCCGACCCGCGCTCACGATGGCCTTCTTGTCGTTGGCTTCGCGCTGGAGGGCAGCCGCCACCTCGACGGGCTCAACGACCCCCCCGAAGGCGCGCGCGAAGGAACCCTGGACCAGGCCCTCGAGCCGACGCTCGAAGCGCTGCAGCACTCCCACGCGTTCTCCCTTCCCTGCGCTGACGTGATCGTATCCGCGTCCGCAGCGCCGGTGCGGCGGGTAGGCCGAGTGCTAGCCTGCGAACCTCACTCGGGCGAGTGGCGGAATGGCAGACGCGCACGGTTCAGGTCCGTGTGTCCGAAAGGACGTGGGGGTTCAACTCCCCCCTCGCCCACTGTCCACAGATCGCTCTGACCAGGGCGTTCTGTCGGATGATGCCCCTAGCGTCGCTTCGAAGGCACAACGACGGCATAACCGTTGATCTTGGAGGCCCGATGGCGAGCGTTGTGACGCGCAGACACAAGAGCGGAGAGTGCACCTTCAAGGTGCAGTGGCTGCTCGGCGGGCGCCGCGGTGCGCCGTGGCAGTCCGAGACCTTTCAGGATCGCCGGGCGGCGCTCAAGTTCCAGTCGCTCGTCGACGCCTCCGGCCAACGCTGGCCGGAGGGCTGGGTCAAGGGCGTCGGCTTCGCCACGCTGGATGACGAGGTCGAAGAGCATCCGTTGCTGGAGTTCGGCACCGCCTACGTCCGCCGGCTCACGAGCACCGGCCCCGACACACAGACCCGGTACGTCAAGCAGCTGACGTCGCTCGTCGCCTGGTTGCGCACGATCAAGGGTGTCGAGCCGACCGTCGAGAACGTCACCGGCGATGACGACCGGGACTGGATCGTTTCCCGACGCAAGGCGGGCATGAGTCCGAAGACGATCGCTAACTACCACGGCTTGCTGTCCGCGCTGTTCAAGAGCGCGATCACCAAGGGCTTGATTACGCGGAACCCGTGCGAGGGCGTCAAGCTGCCGCCCCTGGATGACGACACAGAAGCTGACGACGACATGGTCTTTCTCACAGAGGCCGAGTTCCGTATGCTCACGACTCCATCCACGCGGAAGATCGTGACTTCCTGCTGGTTACCGTGGGCACGGGCTTGCGGTGGGGTGAGCTCACCGCGCTCAAGGTCAAGGACCTGGATCTTGATTCACCTATACCGACGCTGTCAGTGCGGCGGGCGTGGAAGCGGAATGGCAAGGGCGAGTTTGCCTTGGAGCAGCACGGCCGGTTCTACCTGGGCAAGCCGAAGACCCGAGAGTCTCGCCGACGGATCACGCTGGCGCCCATCGTCGTCTCCGCACTTCAGCGAGCGAGCAAAGGACGTACCAGCGAGGACCTCGTCTTCGGTGCTCCTCGGGGCGGCCGCCTGGATCAGGGCAACTGGTACGAGAGCCGGTGGCAGCGTGCGATCAAGGCAGCGCAGGCGAAGGGCTTGACCAAGACCCCCCGCTTCCATGACCTGCGACACTCGAATGTTGCATGGCTTATCTCCGCCGGTGTGCCGCTACCCGTGATTCAGAAGCGGCTCGGCCACAAGAGCATCCAGATCACAGTCGACGTGTACGGCGGACTGCTTTTCCAAACGCACGAGGTGGCGGACGTTGCCATCGAGCGCGCACTTGGCGGACGAAAGATCACGATCTCGGCCGGAGGCGCGCTGGTCGAGGCGGCGGAGTGGCTTGCCGATCAGGCTTCTGCATGAGTGACGTGACTCGCTGACGTCATCGTTGATCCGGCGCGTGGCAAGGGCTAGCGCGTCGGGGCATGATCGCCACGATGACGTACTCCCAGCTGCTCACCAGGCCGCTGAAAGGTTCGGCATGGTTCTACGCGACGGCCTTCCTGCCCGTCGCTTCCGGGCGGCGACGCGCCCGCGCGCTCACCCCGTTCGTCCTCTCGGCTGCAGCCGCCGTGGAGGTCTCGCCGGCCGCAACGATGCGCTGAAGGTGGTCGTGCGTGAATCTGACGTGCTTCCCAAGCCGGGTGTGCGGAACGGACTGAGCACTCACCTTCTTCTGTAACCAGCCCTCCGGAACATGAAGCAGCACTGCCGCCTCGCTGATTGTGAAGAGCTGCGCAGCGACCTCCATTAGGGCTGCCCCCATCGCGGCGTCGGACGATCGAGCTGCGGCGCGCTCATGCCGCTGCCGTTCCATGGGCATCTTGCGTGGTGAACGCCCGACGCTCCCGACAGTCCTCAAGCCTTCGTCGCTGTGCGGTATCCGCCAGCCAAGCATCGCCGCGCGTGCGGTAGCCACTCCCGACGTAAGCCCAGGCATGGAGAACGACTGTGTCAGCGTTGCAACTAGCGTCGTCGACCGCTGTGCCGCCTACTGGGTTCGTGGTTCCCCTTCGCCAACGTCGCCTGGTGCCGCGTAGGGCCGTGAGGGTGGTGCTGTAACGACGGCTTCTGGTGGCCCAGTGGCCGCGGTAGCCGAGGGTGTGTGCCCAGCGGCGCAGCTTGAGCCCAGCGAGGTGGGTTTGGCCGCCGAGCTGCCAGGCGGTTTCGACGAGTTCGCGGCGGTGCTCGTCAACGTCGAGGTCGTCGATCTGGTCGCCGGTGAGTAGGCGTCGGTCGAGGGCGCCGAGGGGGTCGGTGCTCTTGGTGGCGTACTTCGCGATGTACGCCGCAACCGTCCGCGCCTGTCGCTGACAGGTCGGGTCGTCGTCATGAGCCTCGTCCGGTGGTATCGGGCGGACGTCGAGCTGGTTGCCCCAGCGGGCCCGGTCCTCGCTCGCCTCGTCCCGGGCTGGCAGTGGCGCGCTGGCCTGCGCGGCGGCGCGCCGCATGGCTTGTTCGAGGAGCTCGGCGGTCCACCTGGGGTCTGCGGTAGTGACACTGTCGGGGTCGGGTCCGTCGAGGCGCAGGACTGCATGGACGTGGATGGCCCCGCGTGCCTGGTACTCGATGACCTTGGTGAACCGCAGCCGGACGTGCTCGTTGAGCTGGCGCACCGGCACCCCGCCGAGCGCAGCGATCTGCCGGCGGATGGCGATGGTGGTGCGGCGCCACAGTTCGGGGGCGACGGCGTTCCACAGCACCGCTCGGTCGTAGTCGAAGCACAGCGGGCACAGCGGCTGGCCGAGCAGCGGGTCGTTGTTGCGATGGCGACGCCAGCAACCGCGCCGGATCCCGTGCGGGCACCTGTCGCTGCTGCGACGCCGGTAGCAGACGTCGCCATGCCGCTGGCCGTGGACGGACCCGAAGCTCGGCGCGGTGAGGGTCAGAAACACCCGCGGATGGGCGGCGACGGTGTCCGGGATGCCTTTGCCGCCACGCAGACCGGCCGCGATCAGGTGGAAGGAGTCCTGGCGGTAGGTGTCGGCGCAGCTCGGGCAGCGGGTCGTCCGCCGGTTGCGACAGGCGACCAGCAGCGTCCCGTCGGCCTCGGAGGCGGTGCGGTAGTCGGCCAGTACCTGGCCGGTGCGGGCGTCGATGGTGGTGCTGGCGCCGCGAAGCCGGACGGGGTGGCTGCAGAACCCGGTGCTGCGGGCCTGCACGTGCCAACGCTCGTACCCGGCCGCGTCAGCGGCCCGGGCAAGCAGCGTGTCCAACGCCCCGTCGGGCACGAGGACGGTCATCGGGTCTGCTCCTGCTGAGCGGTGTCGCCTGTGAGCTGCTGCCCGGCAACGCTGCGGCGCAGGGTTTCGGCGCGGGCGGCGATCGTGGCGAGGGTGGGGTCGTCGAGGTAGTGCGAGCGGAGTCGGATCGGTTGGGCGCCTTCGTGCAGGAGCTGGCCGACGCCGCGGTGCGCGGAGTCGATGTCACTGGCGGTGTGGCCTTGCCCGGCCCAGCCCGCGCCGAGCACGGTGTCGGAGGCCTGCGGGGTGGAGCAGCGCAACGCCCACCGAAACCCGAACAGGTCACGCAGCGCGGTGGGGATGACGTCGTGCTGGGGTTTCTGGGTCGCGGCGATGACGATGATCCCAGCGGCCCGTCCGCGGGCGACCAGGTCCCGCATCAGCTCGGCGAACAGCGTCCGCTCCTTGCGCTCGCCGTTGAGCAGATAATGGGCGAGCTCGTCGATGACGACCAGGTGCAGCGGCAGCCCGGAGTCGGGCGCGACTTTGCGAGCCCGGTTCGCCAGCAAGCTCAGGTACCGGGCGTCCATGTCCGCGCGTAGGCGGGCGAGCAGCAGGTTCGCGTCCTCGACCTGGACCCCGGCGGTGCTGTCCGCGCACCCGGCCCAGCCTGCGAGTTCGACAAGCTTGCCGTCCAGCAGATGCAGCCGCACGTTGGGGTCGAGCGCGGCGGTCGCGACGAGCAGCGACAGCGCGGCGCTCTTGCCGGCACCGGGTTCCCCGCCGAGCAGCACGTTGCGCTCCGGGAGGGTCAGCGTCACCGGTTGCCCGTCCTCGTCGACCCCGACCGGGATTGGCTCCCACAACGACAGCCGCTCGGCCTCGGTGTGCGGCCAGGCCGGGGCCGCAGCGGACAGGGGGTCGCGTCGAATCAGGCTGACGCGGGCCTGGCGGGCGTTGTCCGGGTCGCGGCGAACCCGGACCTGCCGGATCTCCAGGACGACGCCGAGGGCTTCGGCTGCCTTCTCCAGGTCCGCGACGGTGCCGCCAACCGGCACCCGGACGTCCAGGACGTCACCGGCCGGCCGGCGGGCGACGGAGCGGACAGCGACCTGCCCGCCGTGCCAGGCCCCGGTGTTGGCGCGGCCGAGGGCGCGTACTGCCCGGTGCCAGCAGCGCCGGGTCATCGCCTCATGCCGCGCGCGCCCCGCTAGCCGGCGCATCGGGCCGACTCCCAGCAGGAGGGCGAGGAGTAGTCCGCTGCCGAGACCACCCACGATCGGCCAACCGCGGGCGGCGCCAAGAACGACGGGGGCGGTCAGCACCGCCAGCGCGCCCAGCTCAAGGCCGAAGGCCCAGACGTTGCGGGCCAGGCCCAGCAGGACGACTGCAATGACACCGCCCTGCTGAGCCGAGCTGCCGCCGAACCGGTCAGGGATGCCGCCGCCCGATCCGGTGCCGTAACCACCGCCCCAGCCGCCCGGGCTGTCGAAGCCCCAGGCGGCCGGGGCGTCGTGCGGCTCGTGGCCGGACTGCGCGGAGCGCTCAGCCATGACCGGTCCCCGTCGAGGCGGGGGACAGCATCCCGCCGATCAGCTGCAACGCGGCTCGGACGCTCGCGCCCGCGAGGTGCACGAACAGCCCTGGGGCGATGGCGGCCACCAGCAGCACCATGACGATCAGCTTCCAGCGCATTGCTCGCCCTCCCGGCTCAGGCGGCCTTATCAGGGGCCGCCGACGCGGCCGACGTGCCGGGCCGGCTGGCGGAGGCAGCGGTGAGCGGCTGGATGCTGCTGGCCTTGAACGACACCCCGGACCGGTCACCCATCGACCAGGGCGTGGCGACCAGCCCGACGACCGCGACCGCTGCGCCCGCGACCAGACCGGCCGCAGGTGTACCGACGATCTTGACGCTGATCACCTCCGCGCCGCCGTCGGCGAGCAGCACCAGCTGCACCGAGAACAACGGCTCCCCGTTCAGGTCGCCCTTCTGTCGCTTGGTCTCGAAGTCCATTACCGGCTCAGCAGCCAGCGCGCACAGGAACGTGACACCAGTGGTGTCGATCGGGAGCTTCATGGGCCCTCCAACGGGCTCGTAGGAAACTGACACGAGCACCATCCGTGACCGGCAAGGGACGGCTCTACCGCATCGACGTACCGGCTTGAGACGTCTTGTGGACAAGAGGACGTCCTTGGGGGGACGTTCTGACGGCAAGACGTCCCGCCGCGTCCGGAACGTCCAGTGCAGAAGGGAGCCCAGCCCATGCCGAATGACCGGCTGTTAGCAGCGATGCACGCCAGCCGGATCGAGGCGCAGGCCCTGGCCGCAGCGGTCCCTGTCGATGTGAAGACCGTGGAACGGTGGCTCGCCGGACGCGGGCCTCACAGCCGGCACCGCACTGCCGTCGCCCGCGTAGTGGGACGCACTGAGTCTCAGCTCTGGCCGGCCGCTCGTCGCAGCGACACACACGAGGCGGACAGCGGGGAAGTTCTCGCGGTCCACGCCCACCGCACTGATCTGCAAGTCGAGGAGTGGTGGCGGCTACTCAGCCAAGCCAACGAGTACATCGACCTGTTCGCCTACGCCCTGCTATTCCTACCCGAGGGTCACCCTCGGCTGGTCGAACTCCTACGCGAGAAGGCCACGGCCGGCGTCCGCGTCCGGATCGGGCTGGCTGACCCGGCAGCACCAGAGACCACGGGACGCAGCATCGAGGAGCAGCTAGGGCCCGACGGCATGGCGGCTCGGATCCGGAACGCTCTCCTGCACTTCGCGCCCCTTAAGGGGCTGCCGGGTGTCGACGTCCGGCAGTACGCCAGCCCGATGTACAACTCTGTCTTCCGCTTCGACGAGGAGATGCTCGTGACACCCCACCTCTACGCCACCCCCGGATATAGAGCGCCACTCCTACATCTGCAACGGGCCGGAGCCGACGGGCCCTTTGACCAGTTCGCCGGCCACATTGAGCGGCTCTGGTCCATCAGCACCCCCGTCTGGTCGTGCTGATGGGACGTCGGGAGTACGTCAACGACCCCCAAGCGCCAACGCCCACCAGCCTTGTGCCGGCGGTCTCCGCCGTAGTCAGCGACCAGGAGGGCCGACTGCTTCTGCAGCGACGGGCGGACAACGAGCTGTGGTCGGTGCCCGGCGGTGCGGTGGAGCTGGGAGAGAGCGTCCTTGGCGCACTCCGCCGCGAGGTCTGGGAAGAGACCGGTCTGGAGGTCGAGGCCGAGCGCTTGATCGGTGTGTACTCAAGCCCTGACTACCTGGTTGCGTACGACGACGGAGAGGTACGGCAGCAGTTCTCACTGGCCTTTGCCTGCCACGTCACCGGAGGCTCGGTCCAGACGAGTTCCGAGAGCATCGACGTCGAGTGGTTCCATCCGAACGACCTGGCGACTCTTGGCCTATCGGCGGGCGCAGCCCGCCGCATCGATGACTACCTACTAGGGCACTGCCACCCCGTCTTCGACTAAGTGAGTAGGGCCTCGACGAGATCAACCTGCTCCCGCAGCCGCGGAAGAGCGGCGAGCAGCCCGCGTGTGACCGGATGGCTCGGTCCGTAGCGAACCTCGACTTCTGTAACACGCGCCATCACTTCTGTCGGAACTCCTTGGGGATCGGCGTGAAGATCGCAGTAGGCCAACGCAGCCGCCATAAGTTCGTTCGGTGCCTCGAAGCTGAGAAGCCGCGCGCTCAAGCCGCGCGCCTCGGCCTCGGCAATACCGGACGTGTGATGCGCAACGAGACGAGCTAAGTCAGTTTCGCCCATAGCGGCTAGCGCTGCGGCTCCGTCGAGATGATGGAACCCGGTCTCGGCCAGGCACGGCGCATACCCGATGTCATGCACCCACGCGGCTGCGACCAGCACATCGCCATCCAGACCCGGAATGCGAGCCGCGACATCGGCAGCCAGCCGGGCGACGCTGCAGGTGTGCGCCAAGCGCTCCGGCTGCCCACCCAGCAGGTTGTGCGCCAACACCGCCGCCGCACCAGCCTCCAACACACGCCAACGATACCGAGATGCGCCGCGCCGTCTGGAGGTCCGACGCGGCTCAGCCATGATCGAGACGGAGGGTGTGAGGAGTTTCTATACGACATCAAGGGCGGCCTTCGGCCGCCGGGACTGCGGGCGGCGCTTCGCGCCGTCCTCGTCCCCGGAACATTGCCCGGGGTTGGCCTACACAGACGTGACTGAGGGGGGCTGCCGCCTATCCCTCCATGCCCTGATGCCATCGAGGCCACCGACCGGGAGGCGAAGGCTTCCACTACGCGAATCGGTGCTTGCGGTGCCGGCCACTGGTCAATCCGGCAGGTTCACGGCGCATGCCCCGCTGGCTAGCTGCTAGCGCTCGCGGACGTCTGAGTTGGACCCGGCAACCATGGTGCGCTCCACAGCTTGGACGTCGCGGCTGCTCGGGTTGGTGCCGGCCTCGCGGGCTGCCTGCTCGATGGAGTCCGCAGCCCCGCTTCGACGACCACCTTGACCGCGATCTGGGCCCAGCTGATGTGCCGGTCAGCTGCTGCACACCGCGGCCCGGATCACCCGCGGACAACGCAAAGTCTTCCTACGCCTGGCCGAGCACTGGCCCTCGCCAAAGCGTTCACCCGCCTGCGGCAGATCCCGTACCCGGCCTGACAGCCAGCACCACCGCCCCGCACCACCCCAACCACGAGCACGGAGACACCGGACCCAGCGCCGGCGCTCACCGCTGCCTCGGCTCCCCCCCGACCTCAAGATCATCCGTCGGCCGTCCAGGCGCCTACTGAAACACCGGGGCTAGGCTCGACGAACGATGGGCGCCGACGACCGAACCATAGATGCGCTCGCCAATCCGATCCTGAACCGGCCTTACGACGTACCGGTCCGTTACTTCGAGCTCGGTCCGCACGGCCCGACGGGCGTGATCAAGAACGGCCGACGCCCGAGCGAGTCCTTGATCCCTATCGCGGCCAGCCGGAAAGGCACCCAGCAGGCGGATGGCGCAGTCCAGGCGACCCTTGACGTCGAGCTGACCGGCGAGCGCCGCGAACGCAACTCGATGATCAACGATCTGCGCCGCGAGGTCGAGCGATGGCGGCACCGCGACTACGAGCGGGTCACGCCGACGTCGCGAAAGCTGCTCCAGCACTGGGCCGACCCGGCCCGGGAGAACCGGGTTCTCTACTGCCAGCGCGAGGCAGCGGAGACCGCGATCTTCCTGGCCGAGGTGGCCGGTCGCCACGGCTACGCCGACTGGCGGCGCCGGCTCGATGACGCCAATGCAGACCACAACGCCGGGCTCCCTCGCGTCGCGCTGAAGATGGCGACCGGCTCCGGCAAGACAGTGGTGATGGCGATGCTCATCGCCTGGCAGACGGCCAACAAGATGGCGAGCCCGCGCGACGCGAGGTTCACCAAGCGGTTCCTGATCGTCACCCCGGGGATCACGATCCGCGACCGGCTTCGGGTGCTCGTCCCCAATGACCCCGGCAACTACTACGACGAGCGCGAACTGGTGCCGCCCGACCTTTCCGGCGCCCTCCGGCACGCGCAGCTCGTCATCACCAATTACCACGCCTTCCTGCCGCGCGACGCAAAGGAGATCGCCGGAGTCAGCGCCACGACTCGCAAGATTCTGACCGCTGGTAAGAGCGTCGATCCGTTCCGCGAGACATCCGACGCGATGGTGTCCAGGGTGCTGCGTGACCTCGGCTCCGGCAGCGAGCCGGTAGTGGTGTTCAGCGACGAGGCACATCACTGCTACCAGGACAAGCCACTCCCACAGGCTGTCGATCGGCCCAAGCTCACCCGCGAGCAGGAGGAGGCCAATGCCGACGCACGGGTGTGGTTCCGCGGGTTGCAGGCAGTCGCTCGCAAGGCCGGCGTCAAGGGGATCTACGACCTGTCGGCAACCCCGTACTACCTCGGCGGCTCCGGCTACAACGAGGGCTACATCTTCCCGTGGACGGTCAGCGACTTCTCGCTGATGGACGCCATCGAGTCGGGCATCGTGAAGATCCCCCGCACGCCCGTCGACGATGACGCCACCGGTGACCTCGTCACCTACCTGCGGCTGTGGGAGCACATCGGCGCCGGACTACCGAAGAAGCGACTCAGCTCGACCACGGGCGTTCTGGGCTGGATCCCGCCGAAGGAGCTGGAGGGAGCGCTGCGCAGCCTCTACCGCAGCTACCAGCGGTCATTTGAGCACTGGCAGAACGAACTTTCAGCGTACGACGAACCCCCGCCGGTCTTCATCGTCGTCTGTCCTAACACCGTCGTATCCAAGCTGGTCTACGACTGGATCTCGGGTGGCGCGATCGCCGACTCCAGCGCGCTCAAGGCCGGTGAGTTGTCGCTTCTGAGCAACATCGTCGACGGCAAGACGCTGACCCGGCCGGTGACTGTCCTCATCGACTCGGCCCGGCTCGAGTCGGGTGAGTCCTTGACGAAGGATTTCCGTGTGGCCGCATCCGGTGAGATCGAGGCCTACAAGAAGCACCTGCGCAGCCGCAGTCCCGGTGTCGACGTCGACGAGGTATCGGATGAGGACCTGCTGCGGGAGGTGATGAACACCGTCGGCAAGCCCGGCAAGCTTGGTGAGATGGTCCGCTGCGTCGTCAGCGTCGCGATGCTCACCGAGGGCTGGGACGCCAACACCGTCACGCAATCCTCGGGATCAGAGCCTTCGGCAGCCAACTGCTCTGCGAGCAGGTCGTCGGTCGCGGCCTGCGCCGCCGCTCCTACGCACTCAACGACGACGGCTGCTTCGAGGCGGAGTACGCAAACATCTACGGCGTCCCGTTCCAGTTCATTCCGACCGACCACGCGGTCAAGGACACGCTGCCCGCGCTGCCCGCGATCGGCGTCGAGTCGGTGCCGGGCCGTGAGCACCTGCGGATCACGTTTCCGAAGCTCGACGGCTACCGCGTCGAAGTGCCAGACGACGAGATCCTCGACGACCTCGACAACGCACCGCGGTTCACCATTGGGCCGAGCAGCGTGCCGACCCGCACCGACATCGCCGGCATCGTCGGCGGCGGCGAGGTCGAGACCGATGAGGACCCCGTCTCTCGGCCGCAAGCCGTGGCCTACCTTCTCGCCAAGCAGTTGCTGCACGCGCACCTCGCCGTGCTCGGGGAGGACACCAGGCCGTGGCTCTTTCCGCGACTGGTCGGGATCTGCCGGGACTGGCTGGGCCGCTGCGTCGACCTCGCGCCCGGCTTCTCGGCGGGGCATCTCGCCCGCTCCGCTGAGCTGCGGGCCACGGCGGTCGAGGCGATCCACCAGGCGATCGTGGTCCAGGTGGGCAATCGCCGCGAGCGGCTGCGGCCGATGCTCCGTCGCCATGACCCCAGCGGCTCGACCGCGAACATCTCGTTCGCAACCCGCAAGCAGGTCTACACGACCGAGAAGTCCGAGGTCAGCCACGTGACCCTCGATGGCCGCGAAGGCAATACCTGGGAGCAGATCCTCGCGCTGGAGTGCGAGCTCCACGAGGACGTCGCGGCGTACGCAAAGAACGACCGACTCGGCTTCACCATCCCCTACGTGCACGAGGGGCGGGCACACTCCTATCTGCCGGACTACCTCGTGCGGTTGCGGCGCAAGCCGCACGAACCCTTCGACCGGACGCTGATCGTCGAGGTATCCGGCTCGCAGAAGAGCCCGGGCCCGACAGCGGCGAAGGCCGAGACCGCGCGCAACCAGTGGTGCGTTGCCGTCAACAACCACGGCGGCTTCGGCCGCTGGGGCTACATCGAGATCACCAGCATGCCGTCGGCGCACGACCGCCTCGTCGAGGCCATCGCAGCGCTGTACGACGACGCGCCGGTGATCGGTGACCCCGACCTGCTCGACTTCGAGCTGCGTGATCGGAGCGACCGTGCCGCCTCGTAGCCGCAAGCCGACCGGCCCGAAACCCGTCGACTCGCTCAAGCACGACGACAAACGCGTCAACCTGCCGACCGCCGATGCGGCCGACGCTTACGACTACCAGCCCGAGATCAGGCAGGTGATGTACCCACGCGATCCCACTCTCGATCCGCAGCTGGTATGGCGCGGCAAGGACGAGCAGAACGCCGCCGACCTCGTCGCGGACGCGCCACCCATCTACATCCAGGAGAAGATCGACCCTCGGGTACTGGTCGAGAACCTGCGTCGCACGGCGACGTCCGGCGACTCCGAGCCGGAAACGCTGATGTTCGAGGGCTTCGACGGCCTCGACGAGCTGCAGGCAATCGAGTTCTACGAGCACGACGCCAACTGGACGAACCGCATGATCCTCGGCGACTCGCTACAGGTCATGGCGTCGCTCGCCGAATTGGAGAGCCTGCGCGGCCAGGTGCAGATGATCCACCTCGACCCGCCCTACGGCATCAAGTTCGGCTCGAACTGGCAAGCGTCAGCGCGCAAGCGAGACGTGAAGGACGGCAAAGTCGAGGATGCGGCTCGCGAGGCAGAGCAGATCAAGGCATTCCGTGACACGTGGGAGCTGGGCATCCACTCCTACCTGTCGTATCTTCGCGACCGATTGCTTGCCGCGCGCGACCTGCTCACCGAAAGCGGCAGCGTCTTCGTCCAGATCGGCGACGAGAACGTCCACCTGGTTCGCAGCGTGATGGATGAAGTATTCGGGAGCGAAAACTTCTGTGGGCAGATCGCCTTTCAGAAGGCGCCCTACGTCACGAGCACGCTACTGCCTCCGGTCTTCGACACGATTCTCTGGTACGCAAGGGCGCGAAGTAGCGTGCGATATCGACAGCTATTCCGTAATCGCGATCCTGGCGATGTCGCGTCGGCCTACCGCTACTCGGATTCGGAGAAGCGGCAGTTCCAATCCGTGTCCTTGGTCTCGCCCGGTCCGGCGTCCACGGATCAGCAGTTCGAGTTCGGTGGTCGACCCTTTGTCCCTCCGATGAATTCGCACTGGAAAACCACTCTTGAGGGGCTGCGCAAGGCGGCCTGGGCTGACCGGTTGTTTGCAGCCAAGAACTCCCTGAGGTTTAAGAGCCTGCCATCTGACTTTCCGATGTCGATACGACACAACATATGGACGGACACGATCACCGGATCCTTCACGGAGACCAAGGTCTACGTGGTACAGACGACGCCGAAGGTGATCGAGCGGTGCTGTTGATGTGTACCGACCCTGGAGACCTCGTCCTCGACCCGACGTGTGGGTCTGGCACGACCGCGTACGTGGCTGAGCAGTGGGGGCGCCGCTGGATCACGATCGACACGTCGCGTGTCGCGCTCGCGCTGGCCCGACAGCGGCTGATGGGTGCTCGGTTTCCCTACTACCTTAAGGCTGACTCACCCGAGGGTCGGGCCAAAGAGCAACAGCTCACCCAGAAGCCGCTCCCGGCCGCCGAGACCCACGGCGACCTGAAGCAGGGCTTCGTCTACGACCGCGTACTGCACATCACGCTGAAGTCCATCGCCAACAACCCGGACATCGTCGACGGCATGACCCTCGAGGCCGTCGACGCTGCCATCAGGCGGCACGCGGACTTCGAAGTGCTATACGACCGGCCGCACGAGGACAAAACCAGGGTGCGCGTCGCCGGCCGGTTCACGGTCGAGAGCCTGTCGCCGCATCGCTCGCTAGCGTTCGGCCAGCTCGACTCGGCATCGACTCGCGAGTCGATCAGTGAGCAGGCCGGTGCCGAGGACGCGACCGGGCCGAGCTTCGAGCAGTCGATCCTGGACAACCTCGCCAAGGACGGTATCCAGAACGGCAAGCGCAACGAGCGGATCACCTTCGCCACTCTCGACGCCTATCCCGGGCAATACCTCCAGGCGATGGGAGAGCGTGTCGTCGACCCGGACGAGTCGGCCGAATCGTCCGGCCGCGTTGGCATCGCCGTCGGGCCGCAGTACGGCACAGTCAGCCCGGCGTTCATCAAGGCCGCGGCACGTGAGGCCATCAAGGCGGGCGACGTCGCCTTGGTCGCTGTACTCGGCTTCGCCTTCGACGCACAGGCGACCGAGGTGACCGATGCCGACGGCGTGACCGTGACGCCGTCGGCTGAAGGCTTCGCGACTGTTGCCGGCGAGCGCAAGCTCGGCCGGATCCAGGTGCTGCTCGTCCGCATGAACGTCGATCTGCTGATGGGCGAGGACCTCAAGAAGTCCGCCGCGGGCAACCTGTTCACCGTGTTCGGAGAGCCCGACATCGAGCTGCAGGATGCCGATGGTGGACAGGTCGTGGTACGCATCAACGGTGTCGACGTCTTCGACCCGACGACTGGCGAGGTGCGCAGCAACGACACCAACCAGATCGCTCTGTGGATGATCGACACGAACTACAACGAGGAGTCCTTCTTCGTCCGTCATTGTTATTTCACCGGCGGTGGCGACCCCTACAAGCGGCTGAAGTCCGCGCTGAAGGCCGACATCGACCCCGAGGCCTGGGAGACGCTTTACCGCACAGAATCCCGTCCGTTCGACAAGCCCGACACCGGCCGCATCGCCGTCAAGGTGATCAACGACTACGGCGACGAAGTCATGAAGGTCTTTGAGATCTGACTTCCGGATGCGCTCGGCGTGGTGTCTGAGCGCCGCGACGATGCCCCAAGAGGTGCGGAAGCCGGCCGCCGTCGCTGCGAGCCGTAGTTGGCAGATTCCTTGGCGGTCAACCGGGACGGTCCTCGGGATCGATCATCCACGCGTGCTCTTGCTGGCAACAGGCTTCGCTGAGCGCGTCGCTCGCGGCCTCTATCAGCTGGTCTGCAACGGCCAATGCTTCGCCCGAGCAAGCTAGGTAAACCTCGGCAAGGCGCTGCTTTGTATTCGGCGCTTGAGGTGCCACGCCTCCGAGGCTCCCATGGCGCGGCGACTCGCAGGCCTGTTGCCTGGAGCAACTGCCGGGGGGCCAATCAGGTCGGGCTTGACTCGGTTGCAGGGCCCTGACGTCGTGCGAGCCAAAGAGTGTGCTCTCGACTGAAGGCTGCCTCGGCATCGTGAACTGCTTGAGCCCAGACGTCCTCGTCCTCTCCGGCCGGCAGCGCCGCCGCGAGAAGCGTCACTTCGTGGCTGGTCACGGAGTAGCTCTCGCTTAGAAAGCCGTAGTTCCGCGTCTGTTTCCAGGCTGCGATGCCTGCGGCGGCAGTGCCGAGCAAGCCCAGCCAGTCCACATCAAACGATCCCAGCGCTCGAAACAAGCCCAACAGACACGCGCCAGCTTCAACTGCAACAAGAAGCGATCGCCACTGCCGGGCGCGGCGGCCGTTCAGCCTGGCCTTAGCCGCGTACCACCTACGCTGGTCTTCGACGCGTTGAACCCCGTATTGCCTGGTCCGTTCCGCGAGGGGCGCCTGACGCAGCGCGATCATCTGGGGCGTTATCGCGGTACTTGCTGCATCAACGGGGACATCAAGATTGGGCAGCGCTTTGAGCACGTCCTGCTGTGCTTGCAAAAAGCGAACCGAGGCCGTCTCGTCGCTGAGGCCAAACGCCTCACCGCCTACGGCGAACTGCCACGAAGCGGACTTGATGGACTCGCTCGCGGCCCGTGCGTCGTACCACCGTCTTTCCGCTCGATCGCCGACACCCGAAACGCGGATCACCAAAGCCAGCACGAACATGATGAGAGCTGCATCGGGGCCAGCACCAGCAAGGTCAGCGTTCGGAATGGGGCCAAGTGAAGCGGCCAGCGCCAGTGCGATGAACTCTGAGGCTCGTGACCCGAAGAACGCCCGTTGGGTGGCGGCGGACGCGGCCTCGGTAGCCACCAACAGCGCTGGGTACTCGAGCCGGGACATGGCTTGGGGCGCCGCCGACGGATCCACTATGGCCGGACCTTCGTCCTGTTGGCGATGGGCGCGGTTCTCTTCGCAAACGCCCGCTCCACGTAATCAGACGGCGCCGTCGTGAAGTCGTCCCAAGCAACCAGCACGCAGTATCGGTCTTCCTCCGGGTGAGCGCACTTGCCGTTCGGGATGTAGTAGTTGTAGCTGAATTCGCTAATCGTCGTCCCATCGCCGATGGCCACACTACTGTGCGAATCACCGCAATTGCCGCACCTATACGGCTGTTTGAAAACGGCTGCGCTCGCCTCGGGCACGACGACTCCGAGGATCCCGCTCTTGGTGTTGCCAGCGCCGTCGTACAGGGAAGCCTGTAGCTCTCGCTTGATGAAGCGCTGCTCGTACGGACCTCGGTTCTCGGCGCCATACAGACCGATCAAGTGGATTGTCACAGTCGAGTCGGAGAGGTAGTCCTCCCGGATGCGCTGGAGGATGTAATCCTCGTTGACCGAGTCGATCGGCGTGTTCAGGGAATTATGGAAGCAGTCCAGATTTGACATCCCCAAGATGGCGTCCTTATATGCCATGTCCTCCGCCTTGAACGACACGTAGACCTTGCGCGCCATCGCATCCCCAATCGTCGACGAGCTGCTGTGCCCGCGCACCCAGCAAGATATGAGTCAGGTCCGACATTTATGGGCGCAGAGCTGCCCGCGAGTTTCAGCGTCGACGGTGACGCGGAGCACGTGCGCTGACTCCCGGAGGCACTGGGCGCAAAGTGTAGGTGGATGAGCGGTGGCCGATCTGGCACGCGACCCGAACGCCGGCCACACGCGACGATTGGTTAAGCGACGGCTCACGATACGCGCGGTATTACTTCTATCCGACGACGGTCGCGTCGTTGCGCAGCTGGATTGAAGATGCATTCCAAGCACGGGAGTAGCGCGCCAACCTGATTGACAACACGCGTGGACTTCGAAACTATAACTTAGCCTGCTGAGACGTGACGCGCCGGCCGCCGGACGCCGTCGCGGCCAGGAGCCGGCCCGTGCGTCATGCGTCATGCGTCATGCGTCATGCTCAACCTTGCTCCTGACCTGTGACGGCGGCGTATGCGGTGCGCAGCGGATCGACGAGCAATGACTCCAGCTGAGTCGCATTAGCGAACAAGTGCGTTCGCCAGGTGCGTAGGTCGAATGGCAGGAGCGTGCCCTTTCGCGCGACCCTGATCACATACTTGTCCGCTCCCTTCGCGATACCCGACTCGAAGTACACGTTCGGACTGCCCAGGGTGAAGTCTGCGATGACGACGTCCGCGTTGCGGATGGCATCCACCACTGCCGTGCTGATCTCGTAATCACCCTCTAGCAAGTCCATCCTGTGCAGGGTCAGCGGTAAGTCAGTGGTTGATGCCGCGCGCCTCATAGCCTCGTAGTAGTCGACGAGGGCGGGCTCTTCCTCGAAACGAAATGACATAGCGACGAACACCCGTACTTCTCGGTCAGGGCGGACGCCTGCACGTGGAACCAGAACATCCTCAAGGAGAGTGCGGGAACCTTGGCGCCTCGGGACTGCGCCCGTAGCCGTTCTCACCGGTAGGAGGTGATCCGGCACAGCGGGCACGGTCAGCACGAGCAGCGTGAGGCCGTCATAGACCACCGGCTCCATCCGCACGGGGACAGGAAGTAGCCGCTCGGCCAGAGCGCTCGCCCGGACCGATGTGATGCCAAGACGACTATCGCTCAACCCAATCGGGTGCCCGTCGTCATCCACGCCAACGACAAGAAGGCCGCCACCCGAGTTAGCCAAGGCAATGAGCGGAATGGCTAAGTCTTCATCATTTCGGAAGCGTGACTTGAACTCCACGCGCTCGGACTCACCCGCGCGCAATACACGCTGCAGCTCCTTGGGCGTCATGCGACGACTGTGGCATGCCTGCGGTTCGGCCGCGGGGCCCGTTGTGGGGGGTACGTTCGGATCGTGAGGTATCCGGGCGTCGAGCGGCGCGATGATTATCGCAGGAGAATCTTTTGATGGCGCTCGGCGATCTGGAGCCGACACCCCTCGAACGGGTCGAGGGCGGCATCATCAGCACGTGGGTCGCGCTGCGGTGCCTTTGCTCGAATGAACAAGACGACGCGCGCTTTCGCAGTCGTGGTTACGCGCGCCACGCGCTGAGGTACCTGCTCGACCGGCAATGTCAAACAGGAGCCTTCGGACGTCCTGTGAGTTCGCGTAGCGGCATAGAAGTGCTCGGCTCCACGAGGCACACCGCATACGCGGTGTCAGCACTGCTCGCACTAGCTGGGCCCCCCCAACGCATCTTCGAGAGCGTTCTGAAGCCCAGAATGCTCTCGGAGATGCGTTAGGTGAACTGTCTGAGGGTCCAGTTACGTTCGCCAGGTGGGTCCACAGGCAAAAGTTGGAGTTTGGCC
>JAABUX010003725.1_pt1 | contig 19948 bp, 21 predicted proteins | sample 5561851 | NCBI WGS metagenome assembly JAABUX01 (sample SAMN10711883, study PRJNA513361) | rock metagenome | isolation source: Antarctica rocks | place: Antarctica: Victoria Land, Richard Nunatak red sandstone | collected 2016-01-03 | reverse complement strand
TGGCCTGGGCCTAGGCCCAGGCCAGCCGGTCACACAGCGGGAGGTGGGCCAGTATTCATCAGCACTGCTGGGCCAAAATTCATTGTCACAGCCAGACGTTGAGCCGCCGCGGCCGGGTGTTCGCAGGACGGCAACCCCGCGTGCTGGCCAGCGCTAGCCCGATCCACCTCGTGCTGGACAGCACGGGTCTGGAACTGTTCGGCCAGGGCGAGTGGGATGCCGAGAGGCAACGCCAGGCGCGCCGGCAGTGGCGCAAGCTGCACTTGGCCGTGGACGCCGGCACCGGGGAGATCGCAGCACACGTGCTGACCGGGGGCCACGCCGACGATGCGGCCCAAATGCCGGCCCTGCTCGGCCAAGTCGAGGGCGTGATCGCGTCTGTGACGGCGGACGACGCCTACGACGGCCCCGGTCGTGTCGCGCGCCGGACGTAGCGAAGCAACCCCGAAGGCTCCGACACCGCGGCTTAGGCGGAGACGGTGATCGGAACCGAGACCGGCACCGATGGGTGCGGGGACGCTTGCTGCGTCGGCGCCGGCTGCGTGCCGTTGGTTTGCGACTGCAGCCAGTTCTCGAAATACTGCTTTAGCTGCTCCTTGGCTTGATCCTTGGTCAGCTTCACGCCTTGGTTGGCTGCTTCCTTGATCCAGCTGGAGATCTGATCCGGGCTGATCCGGTTGAGCATGCTCTCTGCCTGCGTGGCGACCGTCTCGCCAGCCCCGCCGGCCGCTTCACCACTGGCGGCCCCGGCCTCGCCGGCGGCCTCACCGCTGGCAGCCCCGGCCTCGCCGGTGGCCTCGCCCGCGGCGGCACCCGCCTCCCCCGCTGCCTCACCGGCTGCGGCACCGGCCTCGCTGGCTGCCTCGCCCGCGGTTGCGGCAGCCTCACCCGCAGCCGTCGCCGCCTCCGCCGCGCCTTCGCCAATTCCGATCGCCGCGCCCAGCCCAGCGTCGACCACCTCGCCGACACCGGGGATCAGCGCAGCCGCGGCCATGCCCAGCGCCATGCCGACATACTTCATGTCGCGCTTGAATTCCTTGCCGGCTACCTCGGCGCCCGAGGCGCTGCCGCCATTGGCGCCGGTCTGGTCGGACGGGTGGTCCTGAAGCTTGGACGGGGTCCGGTCGTGCAGCAGGAGGTCCTGCAGGCTGCCGGCCTCCGATCCGTGCGGCGCCTCGCCGGCCGGCGTGAAGCCGCCGATATTGCCGTTGTGGCGAAACCCGTCCGGCTTAGGCGTGCCGTCGTTGTTGGTCTCGTTCTTGACCGCGGTCAGCGCGCGATAGGCGCGCCATGCGACCGCCGGGTCGGTCTTGAGCGAGTTCGCGTCGACGCCGCCATATTTTTTCGCCAGCAGGTCGCGCAGGTTGCCCTGCCCCTGCAGGTTCTGGTTGCCGAGATTGTCGAGCAGGCCGCCGTTCAGCTTGCCGATGTCGTCGGCCGTCAAGCCCGGCGGGGGCTGCTCGTCGCTGCTCGGCAGGTCGGTGGTCTCGCCGTCGACGGCGACCTGCTGCGCGGCCGTCGTGCCGGGGTGTGGGGTCGGGCTGATGTTGTTCGCCGGGGCGGGAACCGTCCCGTGCAGCAGATAGTCCTGCATGGCGCCAGCATCGGTGTGGGGCCGCGCGTCACCGCTGCTGGTGAAGCCGCCGATCTTGCCGTCGAGCCGGGCGTCGGACGATTGCGCGCCGCCATTGCCGTCGCAAGCGCGGTTCTTGATCGCCAGGGCGGTCTTGTACGCCCGCCAGGTCACATCCGGATCGGTCCCGATTGCGCCGCCGCCGGCGCCCTGCACCTTCTGCTGTAGCAGGTCCTTCATCCCGCCTTTGCCCTGCAGGTCCTGGTTGCCCATGTTTACGAGCAGGCCGTTGTTCAGCTGTTCGATGTCGGCGGCTGACATGCTCGGGGGCGCCTTCTCGTCCGGGGCCGGCATGTCGGTGCTGTTGCCGTCGATCGCCTGCTGCTGGGTCGCGGTCGGCTCCGCCGCTGGCGCTGCGGCCGCGGCGGCCCCGCCGCTCACCGCGGCGGCGGCCGTGGTCGGCGCTAGATTTGCCTGCGGCATCGGCGCCTGCGGCGCGGCCGGCGCAGCGTCGTCCTCGCTTGTCCCATCGCTGCTGAGATCAAACGACGTCGGCGGCGGCTTGAGCGCCGCGGCGGCCGGCATGCCCACCAGCCCGGCACCCGCGCCAGGGAGCGGCCCGCTGCCGCCGGACGCCATTAGAGAGGACGACGGCTGCAGCGACGTCATCGCCATCGCCATGTAGTCGCCCAGCCCGGACAGCGAGGCACCTGGCGCCGACGCTGCGTTCTTGGCGGACACCGACGTAAACGTTGCGCTTCGGGCTGCTTGGCCGACCTTGGACATGCGCTGGCTCTCCTTGCGCACGCGGAAGTAGCGGGCGCTCATCGCATCTGTGTGGCCCGATCATGCCGACTACCGCCAGATGGCGTCAGGTCCAAGCTTGAATACCACTATTCGGCACGCCTGCTGCGCGATGCCTCCGCTCAGCGCCGGGGCGGAACGCGCGCTCCGCCCGACCGCAAACCGCTGCAACGCAACCTTCACGACGCCTCGAGCCCGTCCGAACACCCATTGCAACGGCGCAGGCAATTACAGCCAAATCAATGAATTACCGAGCGGTGCGACCGCGCCGACGTGCTGTGAGCCGTTGATCAAGGACCGAGACGCGCGTTTTCCCGGTAGACAGCTCTCGATCCAGTGTCCTAAGACTGCGCAAGTCTTTACTGGCGAGAGAAAGGCGGAGCGACAACAAATTTGTCGTTACGGTCTACAAATCAGATTAGCGAGAAGTGAAGAGGAGCATAGCACTTGAACTTCCGCGACCTTCAGGCGTTGCAAGCCCTCGTGAAGTCGGGAACGACTAAAGGTGCTGCCGTCAATATTGGTGTATCGCAGCCCACGATCAGCAGGGCGATCGTCGAAGTGGAAACACATTTCAGGAGGCAACTGTTCGCGCGCCGGCATGGCCGCCTGGTGCCCACGCCGGCGGCGCTGCGCATCAGCCAGAGCGTCGACCAGATCAGCGGCATGCTTGACTACCTCCAGCAGGATCTCGACCAGATGGAAACGGAGCAGGTGCTGCGGATCGGCGTCTCGCTCGACAGCAACGGCAGCCTGATCCAGCAAGCGTTGCGCCGCTTCACGTCCATGCATCGTGGTGTAACGGTCCGCGTCGAGCTGATGAGCGACGCTGATCTGAGCCGGGCGGTGAGCCGCGGCATGATCGACCTGGGCTTGTCGGGCTCTCCGGAGGCGGCGGAAGAGACCACGGTGGAACAGGTGTTCAACCGCTACCTTTGCTGCATTATTCCGGCACGGCACCGACTTGAGGACGTGCCGGCGGTCACGCCAGATATGCTGGCGGGCGAGCATCTGATCGCTGTCCGCAACGACCAGGCCTGGGCGCGCAAGGTCAACAGCGCGTTCCGCGAGGCGGGCGTTCCGTTCTCGCACCATCTCGAAGTGTCGTCCGTGCCGCTCGCCTGCGAGTTCGTCGCGTCCGGCATGGGCGTGGCGTTCTGCGCGCCGTTCGACCTGACCAAGAGCAGCAACCCGATCCTGCTGAAGCCGTTTCTTCCCGCGATCGAGTGCAAGCTGTTCAGCATGGTGCACGTGACAGGGCCCATGCACCAGGCGGCGCGGCAGTTCTCGCGATTGGTCCGGCTCACCAACAAGAGTAGCGAGGACGACGGCATTGCGGCGCCGGCCGTCGAGAGCGAGATGCTGCCCTCTCCCGGCTATGGCGAGCCACTGGTCATCAGCGAGACCGCGAAGGAGGTGGCGGTGCAACATCTGAGCGGCGCCGCGGTCTCCGGCATGGTCTAGCGGCGACAGGGCATCCCTTGGCGTCCTGGAACAACGGTTACGTCACCGACAGCGTGTATGTCAGCGCGTTCAACCGGTATGCCACCCCAGCGTGGCTTGCCGTCGTCGCCACGCTGGGCGGCCAGCCGGTGCCGGGTCTCGCCGCCCCGTTCCGCTACGCCGACCTCGGCTGCGGCAACGGCCTGACCGCGCTGGTGGTCGCGGCGACCCATCCAAACGCGCAGGTCTGGGGTTTCGACTTTAATCCCGCCCATATCGAGTTCGCCTCGGAGCTCGCGGCGAGCGCCGGCCTGACCAATGTCGCGTTTGTCGAGACGAGCTTCGACGCGATCGCGACGGCAGGGGACCAGCGGCTGCCGCCGATGGACTTCGTCGTCACGCACGGCGTCCTCAGCTGGATCTCGTCGGAGACCGAGGCGGCGCTGGTCCACTGCATCGGCCGGCTCCTGCGGCCGGGCGGGTTGCTTTATGTCAGCTACAACGTGGCGACGTCGCGGGCGAACATGGTTCCCGTGCGCACCTTAATGCGGCAGCTCCTGCGGCCGGTGCGCGGCGGAACCGATGCCGCCGTGGCGGAAGTGCTGAGCCGGGTCGAGCGGCTGCGCGAGGCGGGCGCGGCGTATTTCCAGCTGAACCCGGCGCTGGAGACGTTGTGGGCGGGCCTGCAGTCCCAAGATGTCCGCTACCTGGCGCATGAGTACCTCAACCAGGACTGGCGGCCGCTGATGTTTGCCGACGTCGCGGCGCACCTGGAGGAGGCGAAGTGCAGCTTTGTCGCCAGCGCCACGCTGGAGACCAATGTCCTTGCGACCGCCGTTCCGCCCGGCGTGATCCCGCTGCTGGCGGAGATCGACGACCCGGCGACGGAGGAGACGATGCGCGACCTCGCCGCCGCGCGGAGCTTCCGACGTGACGTGTTCCGGCGCGGCCGGCGGCCCGTCAGGGCCCAGGCCAACAGCGCCGCCGTCGACGCGCTGCGGTTCGGCAGCCTCCACCGCGAGGCGGCCGGACCCCCGAGCTTTAAGACAAATTTCGGCACGATCTCGACGGATGCCGCACTCCACCACGCATTGACCGCCCGCCTGTCCGCTTCGACCGCGACGGTGGCCGAGCTCCGCGACGCGCTGCCGGGCCACACGCAAGCGCAGATCTTCCAGGCACTGCTGCTGCTCATGGAAGACAGCCAGGTGCATCCGATGCTGGCGGACGAGATCGGGGGCGCGGGCCGCGAGCCAGCCCAGCGGCTGAACCGGGCAATGGCCGCGTTCAACGCCTCGGGCGGGTCGCTGGACCGGCTGGCCGTGCCGGCGATGGGCACCGCGATCCCGTGCGACGCAGTCGACATCGCGATGGTCGCCGCCATGCTGGAGGGCGGGCCGGCCGACGCCGAGGCGTTGGGGCGCGAGGTGCTTGCGCGCTTGCCCGTGTCGGCATCGGCGGCAAGCGGGGAGGCCGAGGCGTTGCGCCAAGGAGTCGTTCTCGAAGTGGAGCGACGGCTGCGCCGGTTCCGTCCGGCTGCGCTGGGTGTTGTGGCAGGCTGAACGGCCGGCACCGTCCCGATTGCGGCCCGGCGCTGACCAAGCAATTCCCGACCGGACGTGACACCCGGTTGGGAGTTGCTGTGATCAGTCCGATGCAAGATCCCCAGCGGCTCCAATCACACTGGAACCGCTGGGGCCTTTCCCCATACGCAGCTACTCGGGGCGCTGACCACCTCCCGAGCCCCTTGGCTCGGGAGGTGGTCAGATGTTGCTCTAGGCAGCGAGCGCCTTCGATAGGTCGGCGACCGCGGAGGCGAGCGGGTTGTTCCCGGCCGTCTGCATCGCCATCCGGGCTTCCAGCATCTGCACGAGCTCGTTCAGCACGTTCATGAGCGGGTTGCTCGCGCCGCCGGCCGGCGACCCATTGCCGCTCAAACCGCCGCTCTCGCTGGGTGCGCCCATGCCGCCGGCACCGCCGGCACCGCCGAGCGACGGCATGGCCGCCGGCGAGGAGGCCGCCGGCGCTCCCTGCCCTTCCAGGTTCGCGAGGACCTGCTGGACCGCATTCGCCACCGCGGGCGGCATGGCGCCGGACCCGTTGTCGCCCATGCCGGGGTTCATGGCACTGGCTAGGCCCCGCACGATCTGGTTCTCCGTGACGCCCTGGTTCGCGCCCGTCTGGGCGGAGAGCGCCTGAGCCAACTGACCGATCGCAACCGGGACCGGGCTGGTCATGCCCTGCTGGGTTTCGCCCTGGGACTGCATCGCCTGAGCAAGTTGCTGCGCCGCCGCCGAGACGGGGTCCGTGCTCGGCATCGCACTGCCGGTGATGCCGCCAAGCCCGGCCGCGTTGCCGAGCTCGCCCGCACCGGCCGTCTCTCCATTGCTGAGGCCGCCCATCGCCTGGCCAGCGCCACCCATCGCCTGGCCGGCGCCGCCCATCGCCTGGCCGGCGCCGCCCATCGCCTGGCCAGCGCCGCCCGCCGTCTGCGCCTGCAAAGCCTGCGCGAGCTCGCCGATGATCTGCGCGAGCTGGCTGTTGGTCCCGGCGCTCCCGGCGCCCTCGGCACCGCCCGGGCCGGCCATGCCGGGCCCGTTCGCCGCGGCGGCCCCGGCCGGCTGCTGCGCGAGCGCCTGCGCCAAGGCGGCGATGGTCTGCGTTAGGTCCTGCGTGCCGGCCGCGCTGCCCGGCTGCTGCCCGATGGCCTTGGCCAGGTCGCCGATCGCCTGCGTGAGCTGCTGCGTCATGGCATTGCCGCCCGCCCCACCCGCACCGCCGGCGCCGTTCGCAGAGGCGGCCCCGGACTGCTGCGCGAGCCCGCCGGGCCCGCCCGCGGCGCTCGGCCCGCCGGTGCCGCCCGGCGCCGCCGCGCCATCGGCGGCCTGACCCGGCGTGTGCCCGCCGTTGCTGCCCAGGTCGCTCACGAGCTGCTGGATGATGTTCAGCAACTGCTGGTTCGGATCCGACGGCTTGCTGGCCGGGACGCCCTTGGTGAGCAGCGGCACGCCCATGGTCGTGTTGAGGGAAGCTTGCGAAATGTTGGCAGTCATCTTGTCCTCATTACTCGTTGGTTGTTGTCGAAGCGGGCCGGTCGGCAGATCAAGCCGGTGGCGCGCTCCACGATCGTGGGAGCCATGCAGCGGTCACGGTCCGCCCGGCAGCGAACACAACACGTCTGTTGTCGAGACAGAACGTGATCGTTGCGCAATCTCGGTCCTCGCTGCTGCGTCAGGCCGCGACGCCAACGGCGTCCGGCGTCTTGGCCACGGCCATGTTGGGGCCGGCGCCGCCCTTCGGGCCCATACCGCCATCGCCGCCAGGGCCGCCGCTCCCGCCGCCGTTGGCGTTCTGCGTGCCACCTTGCTGGTTCATGTTCTGCATCAGCATCTTCAGCAGGGCCTCGATGATCTGCAGCAGCTGCTGGTTGATCCCCTGCGAGCCGCCCTGCTGCTGACCGGCACCCTGAGCCGCTTGCGTGTCGCGCGCGCCCTCGGTCTCCTGCGCGGCTTGCGGTCCCTGCGCCGCCTGCATGTTCTGCGGACCCGCAAATCGTGAAACGTTCATCACCATGGTTGCCTCGCTGTTTTGCGCTCGGCGAGCATTACGTCATCGCGTCTCCAGCGAAGCAATCGACGCGCGTGAACTCGTACATGCAAGCCTGCATAGAAGGACGCGGAGCGCCGGCTCGCTTGCCGTCGTACGGGCCAGTATCCTATGAAATGGCATGACGTTGCGCCCTCGACCACCGCCACGCGCCAACCGGATCGCCAACCGTTCGGGACGGATCGACGATGACGACGACGTCGGCGACCTGCACGGCGCATCGCCATCCATTAGTCCCGATGGCGGCACATCCGGCGGCGGCGGGTCATCTGGCGAAGGGTCACGGGAGCGGAGCCTGTCCGGGCGCGCCGCGCTGGACGCCGTCGCCCACACCACCCTTGGACGGGGCGGCACCGTTGCCACGGAACCGGGCCGCGCCATTGAGTTCGGGCGCCTGGTCAAGCAGCAGCCGCGCAGCCTCGCCGCGGATCTTGCCGCCTTTACCCGCCTCAAGATCGAGGCGGCGGCCATGGGGCACAGCGCGCTGAAGCCTGGGGCGATCACGCCGGCGCTCGACGTGCGGCGCATCTCCGGGCAGAGCAGGCGGCTCGACCTGCGCGTCATGCTGGCGTCGTTTGTCGAGAACTGGCTGCTGCAGACCATGTCGCAACGTTATGACCGGATCGTGCATGTCCGCGCGCTATCCGTGCCACCCGGCAAGCCGGACGCAAGCGCGGATGATCCAATACATGGCTGAATAGGTTTTGCGCGGCCGCGCATGCTACAGAAGTGTCTAGCTACATCGCGGGCTATCTAACGGCAGTAAGGATTGGTATGCCATCTCCGCTCCGGACCACACTCCCTGCCGCCGGCGCGCTTGCGCGGACGATGTCGGCGTCGAGCAGCAGCGATACCTTGGTGTCGACGCGGTCGACCTCGCCTTCCAGCGCGGGCAGTCCGCCGAGATCGCCGACCACGAGCTCGGCCAAGATGCATTTCAGCCTGCAGCCCAACCCGCCGCCGCAGTTCCGCCGGCGCAAACCGGTCGCGACCAACACGAGTGATGGTGCGGAGACGCCCGGTGCAGACGGCGCGGCAGCCGGGTCGCCGGAGGCGAAGCTGGAGACGGGCGGATCGGACGGGCAGGACGACACCGAAACCAACGCTCACGAGGGTGAAGGCAAGGCTGAGGTCGCGGGCACCGGGTCGCAGCATGCGGGCGAGGCCGGCGTCAAGCCAGACGTTGCGGTGGCGTCCGAGCAGGAACACGCTGCCAGCACACCGGACACCCTTGCCCCCACAGTGGCCGACGCGCCAGCCAGCGAACCGGCACCGGCGGCGGACGCGTCGGCGGTGGCCGGCCACGACCACCACGCCGGCGGCGAGACGCTCTCGTCACTGGCAACGGCGCTCCACGGGGAGCTGGCCGCCAGCTTGCCGGAGGTCGAACCGGGGCGGCTGCAACAGATCGCCCAAAGCCTGGCGCAGCAGGCCCAGGAGATCCGCCCGACGGACAGCAACACCGATTTCGGGCAAGGCAAGTCCGAGTTTGAGTCGAAGTCCAAGGAGGTGGTGCAGCAGATGCTCACCATGCAGAACCTCAGCCTCAAGGTGGATCAGATGATGAAGATCGCCGAGATGATCGCGAAGATCGCGAAGAAGGCGATCGAGAACTACGACGTGAAGTAGCCGACGCGCCCCGGCCGGCGGCAGGGTCGACCGCCGCCGGCCGGGGCGCTTCAGAAGTAACCGCCGACAAGGTTCTCGGCCAGCCGGGTCCAGCCGTCATTATAGACAAAGACGAGCAACTTCAGCGGTAGGCCGATAATGTTCGGCGACACCGACGACATGCCAAGGGAGCTGATGATGGTGGCCACGACGACGTCGATGATGACAAACGGGATATAGATCAGGAAGCCGATCTCGAATCCCTTCTTGACCTCCGACATGACAAACGCCGGCAGGATCACAAACAGGCTGTCGTCGCCGAAGCGCGCCTTGGCGGCGTCGCTCCAATGGTCGCGCCGCACGCCCTCGATGAAGTCGCGTTCGATCGGGCCTGTGTTGTCGGTCATGAACTTGACCAGCGGCCCGTCGATCTTGCCGAGTATGTCCGTCACGTTCGCCAACGTAACGGAGGCGAACGGCACTTTCTCGCTGAGCGCGATCACCTCGCTGACCGGCGAGACCATGATCGCCACCGTCAGCGCGGCCGCCACGACGTTGAGGACGTAGGTGGGCGGCACGTTCTGCGCGCCGATAGCTTGCCGCAGGAGATTGAGCACGACGGCAATTCGCACAAACGACGTCCCGACCACCGCGATCAACGGGATCACCAGCGTGACCGCTCCAAGCGCGAGCAGCGTCAGCGGATTGAGCGTCGAGGCGAATTGCTGCATCGGGATCTCTTTCGACCGCAGGCCGCGTTGCCTGGCCCGGGCCATTGATATAGCATTAAAACCGAGGAATAGAGCGCGAGTGCGAAGTTTGCCCAGCTACACCAAGATCGCTTGTCCCGGGCAAGCCTTGCTGATCGCGACGGGAACTGCCTTGGCGGTCCTCAGCGGGTGTTCGCGCTCCAGTTCGGAGTTCACCGGCCCGCCGGTGACCGCCACCGCGCCACAACCGGCTAGTTACCGGCAGGAGCAGCCGGCCGCGTTATCTGATGTGCAATCGGAACGGACACAGCGCGTCTCGTTTTCGCGCTCGGCGCTCGAGATGCCGGCGCAGGCCGGCGCCGGGTCGCTACCGGCGGCGGGAACGCTGACCTTTTCCGCGTCCAAACTGTCGCCGGGCGAGCTGCTGCGCATCGTCGCCGCGGCCATGAACATGACGCCGGTAATGCTGAACCCGGTGCCGGACACGCCCGAGGTCAATGTCCCCGCGCATATGTCGATCGACCAGGCGCTGTCGCTGCTGAACAACGTCCTCGCCTCCGTCGGGCAGGAGTTGTCGTTCGGCGACGGCGTCATCTATGTGCGCAACGGCTCGGGCGTCGGCGACATCCGGCTATCGCGCAACACGGTCCGCGCGATCCGCCTCAACTTCATCGACAACCAGACATTTGCCAGCCTGGCCAGCAGCCTGATCCCGTCCGACCGGCTTGTGCTGCCCAAGGACCCGTCACTGGTGATCTATGTCGGGCCGTCGCAGGGAAGCGGCACGCTCGACACGCTCCGGCAGCTGGTCGACACGTTCGACCTTCGGGGCACGGTGGCGACGCTGGTGCCGCTGCGCCGCGCCAACGCGGTGGACGTGGCGCGGCAGGTGAGCGAGGCGATCGGCGGCGGGTCGAGCGGCCTGCCCCGCATCATCCCGTTGCCGCAGCGGCGGGCCCTGCTGGTGGTGGCGCCGCGCACGTTCGACATCTCCAACGTCGAGCAACTGGTCCGGACGCTGGATCGCGGCCAGCTCGACGAGGCGTCGCCCATCCGCATCTACACGCCGCAGCATCGCACGGCGGCCGACCTGCTGGCCTTGCTGCGCTCCTTTGGCGGCGCTGGCGGCGCTGGCGGTGCCAGCGCGCCGCCGCGCAGCCCGACCATCGCTTTGCCGCACATGCCGAGCGGCCCGGCGGGCAACGGCAGCGGCACCACGATCCCGCCGGCGAGCGCCGGCCCCGCAGACCTGCCCGGCAGCCCCAGCCCGAGCGGTGACGCCCAGACCGCCTCCGCCGACCGCGCCGCCACCCCAGCGGCACCGGCCAAGCCGCTGGTCAACCCACTGCTGGGGGAGCTGCCCGGCCAGGATCCGGCCTCGGCTCAGCCGGGCGCGGCCGCGACCACGGCCGCGCCCAGCGAGATCGCCACCCTGCTCGCCTCGACCACGGTCGACCTGCAAACCAACCGCATCCTGTTCTCCGGCACCGCCTCCGAGTTCGTCCTGCTCCGCCGCGCCCTGCACGCGCTGGACTTCAATGGCGGCCAGATCATGATCGAGGCCGTGATCATGCAGGTCGTGCTCAATGACCAGCTGCAATACGGCGTGCAGTACGCCCTCAGCAACGCCCACATCTTCGGCACGCCGGTAAGCGCCACAACCAACACCGGCCTGCCGACCGACACCGGGCTGGTGTTCTCCATCGGCCCCAGCAGCGCCCAGGTAATCATCAGCGCGCTGGACTTGGTCACCAACGTCACGGTGATCTCCTCGCCGAAGATCATGGTCGTCAGCGGCGAAGCCGCCCAGTTCCATTTCGGCGCCAGCGTGCCGGTACTGAGCGCCACCCTGTCCACCTCCACCGGCCAAGGCGCGGCGCTGGCCAACCAGGTCGAGTATCGCGACACCGGCGTGTCCCTGCAGGTCACGCCCTCGGTGATCGACAACACGATGACGGACCTGAACATCCAGCAGGTGCTCAGCAACCTATCCAACACCGTCGTCAGCGGCGTCTCCAGCCCCGTGTTCGACGACCGGCAGATCAAGACGCACGTCCGGCTGCGGTTCGGCGACACGATCATGCTCGGCGGCATCATCGAGCATGACCGCAACGACACCGACACCGGGATCCCGGTGCTGCGGCGAATCCCACTGCTCGGCTCGCTGTTCGGCACCACGGCGCGCACGGGCGCGCGGTCGGAATACGTGCTCCTGCTGACGCCGCGGCTCTATCTCGACAATGACGGCGGCCCCAAGCTGCAAGACGCGCGGTCGCTCCGCTTCGAGCGCCTGGCGCATCTATGGGACACGCTGCATTACGACGAGGCGTTCCCGACAGCGGCAACCAGCCGCACGCGGCTGCTGAAAGGACCCTGAGCCGATGCTCGATCTGCCCAAGCTCAAGCCGGCACTCGGCGTTCCGCTCGGCGCCGCGAAGACGCTGACGGCGGCGGTCCGCCCCAGCCTCGACCGGCTGCGCAGCCTACCGCGCTTGCAGCTGACGGACGGATCGAGCGCCGGGTCGACGGCGGCGCCGGAGGGACGGCCTCGCCGGCGGTCGCGCTGGATCCTGCTCGCCGCCGGCGCGCTGGCCGTTAGCGGCGCTGCGACGGCCGCGGTGGTCGCGTTCGCCCGGTGGCCGCCGCCGGTCGCGCCAAAAGTGGCCGAACGTCCCGCCCCGCCGCCGCTGCGCGAGCAGGTCCGGCGCCTGCGGATCGTGGGCGATCAGCTCAACCTCCAGACCCGGTCGATCGGCGACAAGACCCTTGTCTACGGCTCCACGCCGGCGGGCTTGCAGGCGGCCATGTCGTTCGCGCAGGACAGCCCGGCCGGCGTGCGCCCGCAAGTCGTTTCGTTGTCGGAAGTGGCGAGGGAGATCGGCCGCCTGTTCCGCGACAACGGCTTCGACGTGTCCGACGAGTCGATCACGCTCGACCTCCTCGCGGTCAACCTTTGCGTCAAGGTACCCGCGCCGCTGCTGCCGCTGCAACAGGATCTTGCGACCCGGATCCGCCGCGCACTCCAATCCGTGCCGGCGCTGGCGCCCGTCCAGGTCGTGCTCACCGTCGAGGAAAGTAGGAAGCCGTTCCTGCTCGCCACCTTGGTCGGCGAGCCGCATTCGGTCGCGTTCACCGTTGACGGTCCGCGCGCGATCGGCGACACGGTGCTGGACCATTTCGTCGTCCGCAAAGTGATGCAAGACCAGATCGAACTCACGGAGCGGTCGGCGACGTCGGCGGAGGGAGTCGTGCTGACCGTGCCGCTGCACGGCGCCAGCCAGCTCCAGTTCGCCACCGGCGGCGGCGCGCTGCCGGATTTCCGCAACGCCTTGCTCAATTAAGGAGAACCACCATGCAGAACACGTCTGACCGGCCTGCAAGCGTCGATCTCGGCGAACTGGAGCAGCACCTGCGCGTCCTGCGGGACAAGCGCGCGGCGCTGCAGAAGCAGCTCGACAAGGGCGTGAAGCGCTCGGAGTTTGCGCGGCTGCACGCGTTCGCCACCCTGGTCGGCAAAGCGGAAGACGCCCTCGGCCAAGTCAAAGCGCAAGCGCGCGGCTGACACTCCGATGGTGCAGACGCCGGTCGCCACGGCGCTGATCCTGCGTGGCTTCGAGGTGATGCTCTGGGTCACGCTGGTTCCGCTCGGGGCGCTGATGGTGGTCGGGATCCTGTTGAGCCTGTTGTTCTCCATCCTGCAGATCAACGACCAGAGCTTGCCGACCGCGGCCAAGATCGTGACCATCATCATCGTGCTGCTGTCGGTCGGGCCGTGGATGTCGTCCATGGTCATGTCGCTGTCGGACGAGATCTACCGCCAGGTGTCGCGGGTCTGAACGATCGGTGGTCGAGCTTTTCGCCCATCTGCAGACTTTCTGCCTGCTGGTCCTGGTCCGGTTCGTCGGCACGTTCACCTTTGTGCGGCTGTTCACGCCGTTCTCGGCCATCTCGCAGAGCATCTTGCTGCAATCGGTACTGGGGTTCGGTCTGGTGCTGCCGCTGGTGCCGGACGTCCTTGTCTCCTTGCCGCAAACGGCGGACCTGCAATGGCCCGATTTCATCCTGCAATCGATCGTCGAGCTGGCGGCCGGTGCGGCCTTTGCCGTGCTGTGCAGCGTCCCGATCCGCATTGCGGCGTCGATCGGCGAGTTGATCGACAATTCGCGCGGGCTCTCGGCCAACGGGCCGCAGAACCCGGTGACGCGCGACGAGGCGACGCCGCTCAGCTCCGCCGTCACCGTCGTGCTGTCCCTGCTGATCTTCACCTTCGACTGGCATCTGGACGTCCTTGACCAGTTCTACGGGCTGGTGCCGTCCGCCGACCTGCGCGCCGTCGGTGCCTCCTTGCAGGGGCTGGCGCCGATTTGGATGCACTCCACCGGCACGCTGGGCGTGCTGCTGATCCGCGTGCTGCCGCTGCTCGGGCTGCTGCTGGCCGTTGACATCTCTTTGGCGATCGCAACAAAGAACTTGAAATCAAATGATATGGGCGGCGCGGAAACGACGCTCAAGGTGCTGATCGTCGCCACCTGGGTGGTGTTCGTGCTGCAGCAGGCCCTTTCGCCGCGCGGCTTGGTCACCCTGCGCGCGGCGTTCGCGGCGGCGGTCGCGCCCGTCCGGTCAATATTCTGATTTGTATTCATCTTCGCCTGACGCCTATTCACCGGGGGCTATTTCCTACGCGTCGGCCGTCATGGCAAAGCTGGGTCGAGGACGATAGCCTCAACCCACCGCGGCCAGAACCGGCCAAACCTCGAAGGAACTTCCCATGAAAGCACCGAATATAGCTTCGATGGCACCCGCCGCCGCCTCCACGATGTCGGGTATGGGCAACAGCGCGATCACCAGTGGCGTGCAGGCCGCCGGCAGCATGGCCGGCGCCAACACGGTGTCGGACGCCGGCACCGGCCAGCTCGGCAACTTCCCGGCCATGCTGTCCAGCTTCATGTCGAACAGCCAGCAGTCGCTGCAGGACCAGGTTGGCATGGAAAATGCCCAGCTGCAGGTCAACCAGGAGCAGCAGATCGCGCAGCAGACGGCCAAGACGGCCCAGGGCAGCATCGACAAGATGGACGTCAAGTAAGGCGGCGCCATCGTAGAGGAGCGCACAACAGGCGAACGAGGACAGGACGGTATGGCAGGTATCAACCTGACCGGCGGCATGGTGCGAGCCATAACGAGAAGCGCAGAAATGCGTGCCACTCCCACTGGCGCCCGGCCAGACGCGGGAATGTCGCTGGTTGACAAGCTGAACCTCCTGCGCCTCGTCGCCGCTCAACCTGCCAACGGATTGGACGAGCTGTTGGAGCAGATCCGCGACGGCAAGCAGGCAAGCTCCGACGCCATTTTCGACTCGATCAAGGCGCTGGTCGAGGGACGCCCACCGGGCGATGGCGGCGACCCGGCGGCAAGCGGCAGGTCCGACTAGGTCAATCAAGCCGCGCACGCGGCGCACACTGAAGGTCCCAGGCGAATGACGACGACCCCCAGGCTCAATGCCGACGACATCCCCATCGTGGCCGCGCTGAACTTCACCGCCATGACGTGCCTTACGGCCGGGGCGCATGGCGACGTCGAGGCGATCGTCGCCGGGACGCTGGACGAGTTCGGCCGGTTGTTGCCGACCCTGATCTGCCAATACGCCTCGCGCGTGGTGGCCCGGAACCTGGACGCGGCCCGCGCCGAGGCCGAGCTCGCCGCCGTGTTCACGCCCGACGAGCTGGCCGAGCCGGTGGTGCGCTTGATCCGGCTCTCCCTGATCGTCACCCAGGGGCCAAAAATTCCGGGCTACGAGACCGCGCTCGGCCAAGCGCATGCGGAGCTCCAGGCCCTGGCCGATGACGAGAGGCAGGAGCCGCATGTCCGACAGCGGGCAGCCAGCCTGCTCGGCACCATGCCCGTGGCTGAGGCCGCTTAGTCCCCGTCTCCGCCTTCTCCTGGGGGAAGCCATGGTCACCTTTGCCGGTCTGGGCGGTAGCCCGCTGTCGGGAACCGCCAGCCTGTTCCAGCAAGCGTCGGTGAACGGCGCCGGCACCGGCGACCCCGCAGCCGTGGCAGGTCCCGAGCTTGCCAACCCCTCGCCGGCTGCGGCGGTGCAGAAAGTCAATGCGGTCGAAGCGACGCCGCAGGCCGGCCCGTCCGCAACCGACGGGGCCTCGCGCTTCGCTGCGTTGCCGCCTGTTCCCGATACCGCGGGCGCCCCGGCCGCGAACGTGCAAACAAACCTGGGCGGCTCCATGGGCGGCGGCTCTCGCAGCGCCGTGGTCTACACCAGCGACCCGGTCCAGATCGTGGTCACCCCCGAACCAAATCGCCCGACGGCGACCCTGTCGGCCAAGAGCGCGCGGCCCGGCCAGATCGCCGACTACGTCGAGTCGATGATGAAGCGGATGCGGAATGAGTTCTCCTCCTTGCAGGACACGTTCAACCAGCCGATCACCGTGCCCAACATCCCGGGCGGCAAGGAATTTGCCGAAACGGCGCAGCGCATGATGCAGCTGCAGATCACCGCGCTGAACTACCAGCTCGAGATGGGCGCTGCCGAGCAGGTGCGGTCGACCGGAAAAGCGGTGTTGGACAAGTTCACGGAGATGAAGGACTGACATGCAGCTCGCCCGCCGCCTCTTCGCCCCTCGCCGCGGCGCCGCGCCGATGCTGCTCTTGGCTACCCTGCTGCTGGTGACGGCCTGCAACGAGCAGATGACGGAGCTGTATGGCGGGCAGACGGAGGCCGAAGCCAACGAGATGGTCCTGGCGCTGCGCTCGCAGGGGATCAAGGCGGTGAAGGTCACCAAGAAGGACGGCGTCAGCATCGCGGCGCCCGATAGCGCCTTTGCCGATTCCATCCGTGTGCTGACCTCGGCCGGGCTGCCACGGCAGAAACGGCCGTCGGTGATGGACTTGTTCCCGCCGGGCAAGATGTTCACCACGCCCGCGGAGGAAAGCATCCGCTCGCGGTTCGCGCTGGAGCAGCAGATCGCCGCCGACCTGCAGATGATCCAGGGGATCCGCGGCGCGCAAGTGATCCTTGCCTTCACAGAGTCGGTCGGGCGCGGTCCAGCGCCTCCCAGCTCCGCCTCTGTGATGCTGATCTACGACGACACGTTGGAAAGCGACGGCCTGGTCTCCCGCGTCAAGTTGTTCGTCCAGAACAGCGTGCCGCAGCTCGGGACGGACCGGATCAGCGTGGTCCTGTTCCATTCCCATTACGAGCTTCCCAAGCCGGATCCGCTTGTCGCGGTGAAATGATGGCCGCTGCCGCAAACCGCCACGGGGGCTTGCTGAAGTCGTTGGTGGCCGACTTCGCCCTTGTCGGCCTTATCGTCATGATCGTGATCATGCTGATCACGCCGTTGTCGCCCCTGGTGATCGACGTGCTCGTGTTCTTCAGCCTGACGCTGTCGATCATGACGCTGATGATCACCATCTATGTCGAGAACGCGATCGCGTTCTCGACATATCCGGTTGTCCTGCTCATTCTCGCCGTTTGGCGCATCTCGCTCTCCGTCGCCACCACCCGGAACATTCTGGTTGATGGCGACGCGGGCGAGATCATCACCGCCTTTGGCCAGGTCGCCATCGCCGGCAACCTCGTCGTGGGCGTGGTCATCTTCGCCCTGATCACGATCGTCCAGTTCATCGTCATCAACAAAGGGTCTGAGCGCGTCGCCGAGGTCGGCGCGCGGTTCACGCTCGACTCGCTGCCGGGCAAGCAGATGAGCATCGACGCCGATCTGCGCGCCGGCTCCATTGACGCCAACCAGGCCAAGGCCATGCGCGGCGAGCTGCAGGCGGAAAGCCAGATGCACGGCGCCATGGACGGCGCGATGAAGTTCCTCAAGGGCGACGCGATCGCCGGGCTGCTGATGGTGTTCGTCAACTTCCTGGGCGGCCTCGCGATCGGGTCGATCGAAGGCGGCATCAGCTTCGGCGAGGTCGTGCAGAAATACACCATCCTGTCGATCGGCGACGCGCTGATCGGGCAGATACCGGCCATCTTCACCGCCGTGTCCGCCGGCATCCTCGTCACGCGCGTGCCCAGGGAAGGCGAAGACGGCGTCAAGAAGACTCTCTCGCAGGAGGTGATCGGCCAGTTCCTCGGCTATTCGCGCGCGCTGGCCGCGTCCGGCCTCGTGATCGTCGTGATCGCCATGATCCCCGGCTTTCCCATGTTGCTGTGCCTGTGCTTCGCGGCCGCGTGCGGCGCTGGGTTCTTCCTGATCGAGCGCAACAAGAAGCGGGCGCACCGTGGCTACGACGACGGCCGCCCGGCCGAGAACGCGCCGACGCGCGTCCACCTGGTCATGAGCCCGGCCGTGGGCGCAGCCATCGACCTGCACGAGGCGGAGGTCCGGCTGCGGTCGGAGATGCTGCAGATCACCAAGGACGCCGGCATCCCGTGTCCCCCGTGCGAGGCCCATATCGACAAGACTATGACCGGCAGCCTGTTCATCCTGGTGCTGGACGACACGCCGCTGGCCGGCGGCGGCCTCAACACGGCGGCGCACTACGCCCTGAACTGCGCCAGCGTGCTTATCGTCTGCGACATCGAGCCGGAATGGGTGGAGGTGGAGCGGCCGGGACTGACCTACTTCCACATCAAGCCGAACCAGGCGCACCTCGTCAGTGCGTTCGGCGCGTCCGTGCTCGACCCGCTCGGATACATGATCGAGAAGGCCAGCGCGCAGCTGCGGCTCTCGGTCAGCCAGCTCGTCGATGTCGACCAGATGCGCAAGCAGCTCCTGCTGCTCGCCAAGAACTCACCGGAGGTGCATCGCGAGCTCGGCAAGCTGATGCAGCCGGCCGCGCTAGCCGACCTCATCCGCCGGCTCGTCGGCGAGCAGGTGCCGTTGCGCAACCTGGACGGGGTGTTCGAGAAGATCCTGCTCGCCCTGCAGCGCGACAAGGACCCGCACAGCGTGCAGCGCAACGTCCGCAAGGCGATGTCGGACGCGATCACCTTCCGCTGGCTCTGCTCCGACGGCGGGCTGTACACGATACAGCTTGACGATGAGCTGTGCGAGGCGCTCGAGAAGCAGGTGATCGCCACCTCCGACGGCGAGACGCTCGATATCGGCCTGGACCTGGCGCAGCAGATCGCCGCCGGAATTGCCGACGCGCTGCAGCGCTGGGAGCTTGAGGTCGGCAAGCTCGTCCTGCTGGTCCCGCAAAGCATCCGCGCCGCGCTGTTCCAGCTCCTGTCGATGTCGTTTCCGGGCACGCCGGTGCTGGCATTCGAGGAGCTCCGCCGCGACGTGGACATCCGCCCCTTCCACGTCGTGACGGTGGAGCAGCCCTTGCTGAGCGTCGCATGAGCGACGACAAGGAGCTGCCGCCCTCGGAGAAGAAGCTCCAGAAAGCGCTGGATGAAAGTCAGGACCAGCAGAGCGATGAGGTCAACTCGGTCGCGAGCTTTCTGGTGCTCGGCGGCGCATTCTACGCACTTGTGCCGATGCTGGTCCCGACAGTCGCGCCGCTGCTACGGCTAGACCCGCTGCAGCTCGCGCGGACGGACCAGCTGAAAGTCGCCATCATGGCCAACCTGCTTCCGCTTTTGCAGTTGGCGGAGTTCGCCGGGGCGACCCTGCTCGGCGTGGCCTTTGCCGCCGGACTGCTGGGCAACCTGTTGAATCGCCGGCGTCCACCGGCGCTCAAGATGCCGGAGTTCTCCTACAACCCGCTCGACACGGCCAAGAACATGTTCAAGCCGAGTCAGCTGATCGCGACGCTCCGGCTCTGGCTGATCGCGGTGCTGTGCATCTGTGCCGTAGCCTATCTTGTCCTGACGAACTTGCCGACTGCGGCGTTCGGCGTCTACGCCACGGACGACTCGGCGGTGGTACTGGCGCGGCGGCTGCCCTGGAGCGTCGTGCCACTGGTGTTCTGCGCCGTGGTGTTCAGCGCCATCCTCGACGCGATCCGCCGCCGGGCGGACTTCATCAAGCAGAACCGGATGGATCACGAGGAAGTCAAGCAAGAGAACAAGGAGGACAACGGCGACCCGATGATCAAATCCAAGCGGATGGAGCTCGCACGCGAACAATAGTCAAATCGGGCTCCACTCCCGTGTGCTTCGGCAACTTCTCGGTAATTGCTCACCCCGGGTAGGCGATGGTCTTTTCGGCTGACGGGGCGGAGAGGACGAAGCGCAGGACGTCGAGCACCGGGGCTTGGTTGGCCTTTGCGGTGCTGACGACGGTCCGGA
>JAABUX010003724.1_pt1 | contig 19948 bp, 11 predicted proteins | sample 5561851 | NCBI WGS metagenome assembly JAABUX01 (sample SAMN10711883, study PRJNA513361) | rock metagenome | isolation source: Antarctica rocks | place: Antarctica: Victoria Land, Richard Nunatak red sandstone | collected 2016-01-03 | reverse complement strand
CCGTCATGTGTTGAGTTTTCTGACCGGTTGCGTGAAGGCCCAACTCGAAAGCCAGCGCGCCCCAGCGTTGCTCATCTGACATCAAGCCGTCATCACACCGGGCTACGGTCGTGAACGGTTACAAAAAGATTATCGAGCGCTAGGTGCAGCAGCGGCGAAGCCAGTTCGATCCAGATCGTCCTGGTTCAACTCATGGAGGAACGCAACCCGAGCATATTGAGCCGGGCTGCCCGATTCAATCTTCCTGCCCGATGCTCGCACATCGTCTTGGAATTTCTTGGATTCAGTAAAAGCCTCAGCCGCCTTTTGCACGGCGGAGCAGAACCTGGGGTTCTGAACAACCGAGAAATAAGAGGTGTTGTAATCACCGTTCCCGGCCTCGAAAAGATCGTCAAGCCAGTGGGGAGCCATCATTGTCTTGAACCCTCTTGGAAAAGAATCATCCGGTCGATGCATCTACTATACGCAATGTCCCTCTCAGCGTGACGCCAAACCCGAAAATAAATGCTACGGGGCAAACATTCCTGCAAATTGATTAGACGTACGGACTTCTAACCTAGCGTCAGGGTGGCAGGGGTCTTCAGACCCCGGTATACCATCGATGCGTCTCGGAGACCGGAGTCTGAAGACCCCTGCCACCTGAAAGACTTCTATTTGCGGGAAGATTTGGTTCAAACCACGAGCCGAAGCTTTTCCAAGCGTCGGATTGCCCGATCGAGCGTTTCATCTCGCTTGCAGAAGCAGAAGCGGACGAAGCCTTGGCCGAGTTCCTTGTCGCGGAAGAAGCTCGAACCGGGGACGGTGGCGACCCCGATTTCCTGGACCAGGTACTCGGCGAAGCGGATGTCGTCGTCGAAGCCGAAGGCGTCGAACCGGGCCATGACGTAGTAGGCACCTTGGGGCGGGGTCAGGCCGAAGCCGATGGCGGCGATGGCGGCGCAGAAATAGTCGCGGCGGGTTTGGTAGTCGGCGGCCAGGCGGTCATAGTAGCTTCGGGGGAGGCGGTAGGCGACCGCCCCGGCGCTCTGGAGCGGCGCGGCGGCCCCGATGCTGACGTAGTCGTGGACCTGGCGGAAGGTGTGGGTCAGGTGAGGTGGGGCGAGGATGGTCCCGATTCGCCAGCCGGTGACGGAGAAGGTCTTCGACATCCCGCCGATCGTCACGGCTCGGTCGCGCATCCCTTCGAGCGAGGCGAGGGCGACGTGCTCGCGGCCATCGTAGAGGATGTGCTCGTAGATCTCGTCGGTGATGGCGATCACGTCCCACTTCCGGCAGAGCGCGGCGACTTGCTCAAGCTCGGCCCGGGTGAGGACGGTGCCGGTTGGGTTGTTCGGGTTGCAGAGGACGATGGCCTTGGTCTTGTCGTTGAAGGCGGCGGCGAGTTCGTCGGGGTCGAAGGTCCAGTCGGGGCTTCGGATCGGGACGAAGCGGGGGGTAGCTCCGGCGAGGACGCAGTCGGGCCAGTAGTTTTCGTAGAACGGCTGGGTGAGGATCACCTCGTCGCCGGGGTTGATGAGGGAGAGCAGGGCGACGAGCATCGCCTCGGTGCTCCCGCAGGTGACGGTGATCTCGCGGTCGGGGTCGAGGGACAGGCCGAGGTGCCAGTCGGCATGCTCGGCGATGGCTTGGCGGAGGTCGGGCGCGCCCCAGGTGACGGCGTACTGGTTGACGTCGTTCCGGATCGCCTCGCACGCGGCGTCCTTGACCTCGACCGGCGCGGCGAAGTCGGGCATCCCTTGGGCCAGGTTGACCGCCTTGTGCTTGGCGGCCTCGATCGACATTCCTCGGATGACGCTCTCGGTGAATCGCTCGGCTTTCCGGGACAGCAAAGGCTGGAGCATGGGCGATGAATCTCGAAGAGGAAGCGGCCGGGGCCGGAGGCGGTCCCTTAGGGATGATCGGTCATTTTGGAGTATCGAGGGGTTGGCCGCAACGTCGGATTCGGCCCATTCGGACGAACCGTTTCAGGTGGCCCTCCCGGGCGCCAATCGGGCCAGATCGGCCAACCGAGGGCCGGATTTGCCGCCGATATCAAACTTAGGACTCAATCTTCGATCCATCCAGTCAAGGGAGTGCCAAGGATGCCGCACCATCGGACGGAACGCCGGGAAAGTCGTCGGGGATTCCGTCCGACGCTCGACGGCAAGCTCGAACCCCGGGTCTTGATGGCCCAACTCGCGATCCACGCCCGGACGGCGGCGGGCGGCCAGGCGGTGGTGATCACCAATACCTCGGGCGCCGAGTTCTTTGTATCCACCTTCAATGGCGGGACGGTCCGGGCTCTGCCCGCCTCGGGAGGCCGGGTCAACCTGATCGTCGACGGCTCGAACGCCTCGACGCTCCTCGAAATCAGCTCGATCGTCCAGGGCCAGGTTCACGGGACGGCCCACATCTTCCACACCTATCAATCGACGCCCAACAACAAGCTCAACATCGCCTCGATCAACGTGACCTCCGGGATGATCAGCGCGATCGAAGGCTACCAGACCGCCAATCTGTCGGGGGCGATCGTCGTGGCGGGGGCCGCGCGGGTCGATCGGATCGCACTCAACTCGATCTTGCCCGGCGGTTCGATCCGGACCGGCGGCGACCTGAACACCCTGGACGTCTTCCACGACGTCACCTTGAGCGGCGGCAACATCTCGGTCGGCCGCGACCTCAACTGGTTCGAAACCTACGGCAACGTCACCTTGAGCAACAACTCCAACTTCCTGATCGGCCGGGACGCCGGGGCCATCCCCCAGCCCGCCAAAGGTTCGGGCAACCAGGGGCAGGGGATCAACATCAGCGGCAATCTCACCATCAACCCGGGCAGCGTATTCGCCATCGGCCGCAACCTACCCGCATTCAACCTCAACCTCAGCCCCGGCGCCGGCTTGGTGGTCAGCGGTAATGCGACCGGGCTGTCGCGATTTTCTATCGGTGGAGTTTTCCTCACGCAGCGGTTCCCTTCCAATATCGGCGTCCTGGGCACCTTGAGCGCCTGATCGACCTCGGCGAGCGAAGCGGAGACGCTTCGCCTCGCCCGCCGAGGCTTGGATCACGACGGGAGCGACCCGAGGGCGACCCAACCGAGGTAGGTGTAGGGATTCTGGGCGTTGTTCGACGACGTCCCCTGGTTGACGTAGATCCGCCCGTCGTCGCCGCCGGCGAACAGCGAGGGGTCGGCGAAGTCGGGCGTGGCTGCCAGACTTGAGACCTGGATCGAGGAGATCCCGGGGTTGCCGGTGAACTGCTGGGGCGACCCGGTGAACCCGAAGCTGAACACCGACCCGGACTTGGGCGAGAACACGTCGAAGTAGGCTCCGCCCAGGCTGTTTTTGTAGGTGATCGAGGTCAACCCCTGGAACGTGTAGCCCGAAGGCGCGGTCTGCCCCGGGTCGGTGGAGAAGGGGGCCGGGATCGATCGGAACGCGGTGAAGGCCGACGACCCGCCGCTCGCGACGTCTTCGCTGAACGCTTGCTGTCCGCTCGAACTGTTGACGGCGACGGCAGGCACCCCGCCCGTCCCGGTGGTGGCGACGACCTTGTTCGCCACGTAGTTGCCGACCTGCTGCCAGCCCGCGAAGGTTGGCTGTCCGTTCGCGTCGAAGGTCCCGAGGTTGACGTAGGCATAGCTTTGAGGGCCGGTCAACGAGGCGACCTCGATCCCGCCGGCCGTCGCCTTCACCGACATCGTCGCCGCTCCAAGCCCATTGAGCGTCGTCGGCGCCTGAGTGAAGTTGTAGCCGACCTTCTCATTGAGCGGCGGGGTGGACTGGAAAACGTTGATCACGCCATTGGGCTGGTTGACGAACAAAGTCGGTGCGTTGTTCGATGACCCGGCGGCCGTCACCGCGGCGATCGACTGGGCGGTGACGGTCCCGACTCGGGTCCAGCCGGTCCAGGCGTAAGGATTGCTGACGCTTCCGGTGGGGCGATACTGGTTGACGAACACGGCGCTGAACGTGTCGACCGTCGCGAACAGGGCGATCCCGTTCGTTTCGGTGGTCGCGGCGAGCGACGTCGCCGTCACGCCCGGCAACGCGAGGAAGCCCGAATACGAATCCGTGGTCGAGGCCGACGAGGTCGCCGTCGTGTCCTGGGCGACGTAGACCGTGCCGTCGTTGCCGATCGTCGCGACGACCGGCTTGCCGCCAGGCCCCTCGGTCACGGCCAGGGGGTGATAGGCCACCGCCAGGTTGGCCTGGTTGGTGAAGGCGTTCAGCGTCGGGCTGGAGGGGGAACCCAACGAGCCGAGTCCGGTCGCCTGCTTGTAGGTCGTCACGCCGTTGCTCGAACGGGCGGCGACCAGGGGGCCTCCCGAGATGTTGTTCGTCGCGACGATCGCCGAGCCGTTCAGGTCAGCCAGCGCGACCCAGCCGGAGTAGTTGAAGTTCGTCGAGCCGACCGAAGGCGAGGTGGCCTGGTTCTCGTAGACGACGCCGTTGTTGCCCAGGGCGAAGATCGTCTGATACGTCCCAGCCCCGGCGAGCGTGGCCGCCGAAGCGACGATCGGGACCGGAAGCTGCGAGGGGTTGCCGACGGGCTGGAACGCCCCCGCCGACCGGGTCCCGGTGCCCGTCGACACCATCGGGCTGCTGTAGAGCCGACCGTCGCCGCCGGTGGCGAAGAGCGAGGTGGTGAAGTTCTGGCCCGGACCGGTCGAGGCGGCCGAGGGGTCTCGCGCCTCGGAGATGCCGGCGGCGACGAAGTTGCCCGGGACCTGCGACCAGGCCGAGGGCGTGATCGTGATCCCGCCCGAACCAAACGAGGCGGTCGTCGTCGCCTGGCTGATGTAGCTTTGCGGGCCCGCCGTCCCGTACACCCGGAGGACGTCGGAGCCGTCGTCGGCCGCGACGAGCGTCGCGGCCGAGAACCCCGGGATGATCTGATAACCGCTGAACGTCCCGCCCCCGGCGGCGGTACTCTGAACGTCCTCGTAGACGTGGGCGTCGCCGCCGATGACGAACAGTCCGGCGGTGTTGCTCGACTGCGCCGCGACGAGTGTCGTGGCCACGAAGTTGGGGATCACCTGCCAGCCCGTCCAGGCGAACGGGGCCGTCGGGTTGTTGGTCGAGTACTCGACATTCTGGTAGACGTAGCTCTGAGAACCCGAGATCGCCACCACTTCGGGGAAGCCGTTGACGGTGTGGAACGCCGCGATCGACGAAGCCTGCAAGCCGGGCAATCCGACCAGACCGGCCGAGGCATAGGGCCGGGTCGGGTCGTTGGTTGGCCTCTGCTGGTTGACGAAAACGGTGCCGTCGGAGCCAAGCGTGAAGACCACCGGGTTGGTGTTGAAGGCGGTCGTCGCCGCCAGGGTCGCCATCAACCTGCGGCCTTCGAGCGGTTCGAGGTCGAGAGCGAGCGATCGGCGCCGGCGAGCAGCCTGGTTTCTAGACCGGGAGAGGATCTTCACAGGGGGACGACTCCAAAATAACCGACGGAGGAATGAAGTGCGGACGGCGCGACGAGCCGGCCCGCCGCCTCGAATTGCAAAACGTGATGATCCCGGGACTTGGACCATTCCACAAGGGTCTTGTGCGAAGAAACCCCATCCAGGCACTAGTCGAGGTTTCGGCGACGCTCCGCGCCGACCAAGACCTCGGGGAGCGTCGCGACGTCGGACCCGGGATCAGCCCAGCAGGGGACCCCCGAGCGACGCGAAGGTCGCGAACACGTAGGGGTTCTTGGGATTCCCGGTCGGAATCCCTTGAACGACATAAACCAGACCGTCCACGCCGCCGACGAAGATGAAGGGAGACTTGCCGTCGGAGACGACCGCGATCGACCCCGGGGAGACGGGCGGTTGCAAGGTCCCGATGACAGGGTCGAACTGCGAGCCTGACGGTCCGTTCGTCCCGCTCCCACCCGGCACGAAAGCTTGCAAGATCACCGTATTGCTCGGCGACCGCGACACATACACGACGGACCCCAAGCTCGGATAAATCAGGGCGGCCAAGTTGTTATCGGCGAAGTTCCCGGGGCTGCGCTGTTCGTTGTCCGAGTCCCCGATGGGGGCGTTGGCCACGTCGGTTGACAAGCTGACGGCAAAGCTGCTCGAATTCTCAATCCCCGCGACGATGGGTGCTCCGGTGGTCGACTCGCTGGCGACGACCGATTGGAGCTTCGCCTTGCCCGCCTGGGTCCAGCCCATGGCCTTGCTCGGGGTCTTCGAGTCGGTTGGTGGCGTGTAAAGATCGGCGTAAGCATAGCTTTGCGGCCCGGTCAGCGCCGCGACCAGGATTTGCTGGCCGACGGTATGGACCGAGAATGACGCGACGGAGAGGCCCGGCAGCGGGGTAAAGTTGGGGACACCCGACGCGATGTCAACCGTCTGGGGGGTGCTCGACGCGGCGTAGAGGACGTTGTTCACTCCGAGAGCGAAGACCGTCTTCCCGAATCCATTGTTGTTTGAGGCTCCCTGGATTGAAGTGGCCACGATATTGCCAACCTGAGACCAGCCAATGTCAGAGGGTCGCTGATTATTAGCGACGAGGTGGAAGGTATAGGCGTAGACATAGCTTTGCGTGCCCGTCAAAGCCAGTACGGTCATGTCACCGCTCGCCGAGTTGGCCACGCTGATGGATGTCGCCCGCAAACCGGGGAGCGGTTTGAAACCCTCGAACTGGTTCACGATCCCGGTCCCGAACGACGAGGACGGGGTCGAGGTTGCACCGTTTGGGCCGTAGGTAAGGGCATCCACGTTCAGGTTGACGTAAACCGTACCGTCGTTTGCGAGTTCCACCACGGCGGGCGTCCCGTTGACAATCCCCGCGACGATCTGGCGAACGCCGGGGGTCGGCAGGCCGGCCCATGTGAAATAGTACTGCATCGATGAGGTGATAATGGCACGAGCAACGTTGCTGAGATCGTTGGAGACGAATTCGGGCAACCTGATATAGGGTACCGCGGAGAGGAAATCGGGGGCCGTCCCCAAGCCAGCCAATGAAGTCGCGTGAAACTCCGTCGGCGAGTTGTTCGCTCCGGCGGGTGCTCCATCGTTGGTCAAGGTCCAGGCGCTATTCAGGGACTCCTCCAACGTCGACGATGAGGGGGTCGCATCGAAAGTGTCTTCGTAGAGTTGCCCGGTCGAACCGACCAACACCATCACCGTGATGCTTGTGGTGACGTTGCTGACGACGGCCACCGACTGGGTGACCGCCCCCTTGATTCGCGTCGGGTCTCCCAACTGGCTGTAGGTCGTCGAAACTCGCTGGCCGGTGGAAGCGTCGACGGTCAAGGGATCGTTGTACAAGGCGCCGCCCGCGCCGACGGCGAACAAGAACAAGCGGTCGCCCAGGCTGGCGTCGCCGGTGGTCCTGTTCAGCCCGGGGCTCAGGTTGATCGCGCTAGCCACGAAATTGCCGAGTTGGCCGAATGGGGTCGACGTGATCGTCCCGCCGGTGTCGACCGCCTTCGTCGCCTCGACGTAACTATTCGGACCGGTGAGCGCCGCGACCTCGTAGGTGTTGGCTGTGTCGGCGACGACGCTGATCGTCGTCGCCGAGGTGCCGCCGACCGGCTGGAACCCGGACCACTGGCTCGCCGAGCTCCCCGACGTCGGGGCGTAGGCATCCTCATAGACGTGGGAGTCGGCCCCGATGGCGAAGACCGCCCCGCCCGACGCCCCGTCGCTGGCCGCCACGACCGAGGAAGCCACGAAGTTGGCCAGTTGTTGCCAGCCGGTCCAGGCGAAAGGGGTCGAGGAGTTGCCCGTGGCGGCATAACGGTCGACGTAGACATAGCTCGACGACGCGGTGGTCGCCACCACGGCGGTCTCGCCGATGGCGTCGGTGAACGCGGCGATCGAGTTCGCCTTCAAGCCAAAGAGGGTCTGCGCCGCCGTCGGCTGGGGCGGGGCGTTCGGGTTGTTCGACGGGACGCTCTGGTTGACCATCAACGAGCCGTCAACCGCGATCGAGTAATACACCGGCCGCCCGCCGCCGTCGATGGCGGTCGCGATCGGGGAAACCGCCATCAACTGGCGACCTTCGAGCGGCTCCAGGCCGAGAGCGAGTGATCGGCGACGGTGGTTTGACTTGATTGCAGGACGACCGAAATACTTCACGGGGGGAAAACTCCAAGAAGAATCAAAGGAGAAGGCGTTCAGCGACGGCGTGGCAGGGCGACCCACCTTCGCTCCGCTCGGGCCGGGTTGATCCTTGGGCTCGAATCATTTCCCAAGAATCTTCATCGAGTATGATTCCCAGCCTACGACATCCACCCCAGCCTAGGACGGCAGCGGGGCCAGCGCCACCCAACCCAGGTAGGTATAGGGGTTCTTCGGGTCTCCCGACAGGACGCCCTGGTTGACGTAGATCCGCCCGTTGTCGCCCCCGGCGAACAGCGAGGGGTCGGCGAAGTCGGGCGTGGTCGCCAGGCTCGACGCCTGGATGGTGGCGATGCTTGGGTTGCCGGTAAACTGCTGCGAGCTCGATCCAGCCGCCCCGGTGAAGCCGAAGCCGGAGACCGCGACCGTCGTCGGCGAAAATACGTCGAAGTAGGCCCCGCCCAGATTATTCTTGTAGATGATCGAGGCCAACGTCTGGAACGAGTCGGCGCCGGCGAACTGGGCTTGGGGGTTGGTCGAGGGGGCGCCGGCGATCGGCCGGAACGCCGACCAGGCCGAGCCGGTCGTCCCGGCGACGGGGAGGTACTCGCTGAAGACCTGCTGGCCCAAGGGGCTGGTCCCGGCGATGGCGGGGACGCCGCCGACCCCATTGGTGGCGAACGCCTGGGTCATGACGTAGTTGTTGAACACATGCCAGCCCGACCACTTCGATTGCCCGGGGTTGGCGGGGTCGGGGGCGTACAGGTTGACGAAAGGGTAGCTTTGCGGCCCGGTCAGGGCGACGACCTCGATCCCGTTGGCCGTCGCCTTGGCCGACATCGACGCGGCCGTCAACCCATCGAGCGTGGTGATGGTCGAGGAGGCCGATTCGCCCGAGCTTGGCGAGGCCGACGGGATCAAGGAGATGACCTGGATCGGACCCTGGTTGAGGTAGGGGATCTCAAACAACGTCGGCGCGCTCGACGGGCCACCGGCATTCACCACCGCCATCGACTGCGCGGTGCCGTTGATCCCAACCCAGCCGGTCCAGGCGTAGGGGTTCGAGGTGTTGCCGGTCGGGCGGTATTGGTTGACGAAAACAGGACTCACCTCGCCGACCATCGCGAACACGGCGATCCCGTCAGTCTCGGTCGCGGCGGCGACCGAAGTCGCGCTGATCCCCGGAAGCGGCGTGAACCCCGAGTAAGAGTCGGTCGTCGTCGCGGCGGAAGTCGCGGTGACATCTTGCGCGACATACACCGTGCCGTCGTTGCCGATCGTCGCGACGACCGGCTTGCCGTTAACCCCGGTGGTCACGGCCAGGGGGTGATAGGCCGCGTCCACTCGCCTGGACTCGGTGAAGACGTTCAGGTTCGGCTGGTTGTTGATGCCGTAGGCCGGGTGGAAGGCGGTTTGCTCGAAGTTGGTCACCCCGTTGCTCGACCGGACCACCACCTTGGCCCCGCCGTCCGGGGTGCTGGTCGCGGCGATCGACGTGCCCGACAACCCGGTCAGCGGGACCCAGCCGGTGTAGGTGAAGCTCGTTGACGGGGCGATCGGCGGCAAGGCTTGATCTTCGTAAACCAGCCCGTTGATGCCCAAGGCGAAGAGGTTTTGATACCTAATCCCGGCCGAAAGCGTGGCCGTCACCGCGACCAAGGGCACGGAGACGATGCCCTCCACCGGGCTTCCAATCCGCTGGAACGAGGTCGGGGCCGGGGTCGTGACGGCGAAGTCGTTCTCCGGCCCTCGATAAAGTCGCCCATCGCCGCCCGTGGCGAAGATCGAGTATCCATTCGGATTCGAGGTGATCGACGGGTTCGCCGACTCGGAGATCGAGCTGGCGACGAAGCTACCCGAGACGTTCGACCACGTTAGATTCGGTTTGACGACGACGGGAGGATTCTCGGGACCGGCACCAGCGGTCTGGTACGGGATGAACGTATCCACCTGATAGACGTAGCTTTGCGGGCCGGTCAGGGCGGAGACCTGAAAAACATTGCTGTTATCGGCGACGGCAGTGATCGACGCCGCCGACAAACCCGGGATCGGCGTGAAGTTGGAGAAAACGCCACCGGATTCGAGGTCCTGGTAGACGTTGGAGTCGGCCCCGATCGCGAACACGGCGTTGACACTGGTCGACTGGGCCGCCACGATCGACTTGGCCTGGAAGCCGCCCAACGATTGCCAGCCCGACCAGGCTTCGGGCTTCAGCGGGTCGCCGGTGAAGACCTCGACATTCCGATAAATCTCGCTCTGCGAGCCGGTCGTCGCCAGGACTTCCGCAAGGCCATCGATGGGCTGGATCGCCGCGATCGACGAGGCTTGCAAGCCGGGCAACGCGACCAGCCCCGTCGAGGCGGTCGGGCGGTTCGGGTCGTTCGTTGGCCTCTGGGTGTTGACGAACACGGTGCCGTCGGAGCCGAGCGTGAAGATCGTCGAGTTGTGATTGAGGTCGGTCGCGATCGCCAAGGTCGCCAACAACTGGCGGCCTTCGAGCGGTTCCACGCCGAAAGCGAGCGACCGGCGACGACGGCTTGGCTTGATTCCAGACCGAGCGAAGGACTTCATGGGGGGAGGCTCCGGGAAGAGCGAGGGACAAGGCGGGTTGCGATTCGTAAACCGACCTTGACTCACTGCATGATATCATCCTCCCCGGAACATAGTTCATTGACAAGGATCTGTCGCAAAATAACCCGGGAGGACTCACATCTCGTCGCAATTCGTCAACAATTGACGCCTCGGTTAGCTGGTGATCCCCTTGGTCAGGTGCATGAAGGCCGTTTCGAGGTTGATCTCGTCTTCCTTGAACAAGGTGATGTCGAAGCCTTGCTCCAACAGCCGAGGGACGAGGAAGCTGTACTGGACGACCCCCTCATTCATCTTCACGATCAGGACGCCGTTCTTGTCCTGGACCGACTCGACCTCGTTTTGCCCTTCGAGGTAGTTGGCGGCGTCGGTCATGCGGTCGCTGACGGTGATGTTCAGGACGATGTCGGTCCGGACCTGCTTCATGACGTCGACGACCGAGCCGTTGACGTGCAACACGCCTTGCTCGATGATCCCGATCTTGTTGCAGATGTCGGCAAGCTCGGGGAGGATGTGGCTCGAAACCAGGATGGTCTTGCCCATCGACCGCAACTCCTTGAGCAAGGCGCGGATCTCGATCCGGGCGCGAGGGTCGAGGCCCGAGGCCGGCTCGTCCAAGAGCAAAACCTGGGGGTCGTGGAGCAGGACTCGGGCCAGGCCAAGCCTCTGGGTCATCCCCCGCGAGAGGCTGGTGACGAGGGCGTCTCGCTTGTAGGTCAGGTCGACGAGTTCGAGGACTTCCTCGCAGATCTTCTTCCGCGCCGGGCCTTGAATCCGGTAAGCGGCGGCGAAGAATTCGAGGTATTCGATCACTTTCATGTCGTCGTAAACGCCGAAGAAGTCGGGCATGTAGCCGATCGCCCGGCGGATGTCCTTCGACCCGGTGTAGATCGAGTAGCCGCAAACGGTGGCCTCGCCCCAGGTGGGGTTCAGGAGCGTGGCCAGGATGCGCATGGTCGTGGTCTTACCTGCTCCATTGGGGCCGATGAAGCCGTACACGTCGCCTTGATCTAAGGTGAGGTTCAGGCGGTTCAAGGCGTAGAGGTCGCCGTACATCTTGGTCAGGTCATGCGTTTCGATCATGGTCGTGGTCCCTTCGGCGTCGAGGGCGAGGACGAGTTGGCTTCTGGCTTCAAGGGGAGGATGACCCGGAGCACGGTCGTCTGGTCGGTCTTGATCGCGCCCGGGGCGTTGCCGAGGTCGAGGATCGCGCCGGGGCGGTCGACCCTGGCCACGAGCATCGGGCGATCGAGGGCGAGTTGGCCGGACAGGTCGAGTTCGCGGTGGGTCCGGCTCGGGATGGGATCGTTGCCCGAAGCGTCGCTGTCGTGGAACATCATCGCCTGGACGAGGTTGGCCCGGTTGATCGGCACGTTCTCGGTGTTGAATTGGTTCGCCGGGAGGAAGGTCTTCCGAAAGGCGACGTCCTGGAGGTAGCCGCCCAGCGACCGGTTGAGCGTCGTGTCCACCTGCACGGTGGCCCCCGGCTCGATCGTCCCGACGTTGTAATAGACCTGCTTGCCGAAGACGAGGATCGAGTCGCGGAGCGGAATCGTCATCCGGTTGGTGATCGTCCCGGCGAGTCGGTCGGTCCCGACGGGCTGGATGTCCACGTCGAGGATCGAAGCCGCCTGGGGCGCCGGGCCGAACCACCGGGCGAGGATTCCCTTGGTGCTCCAGATCCCGACCCGAACGTCTTCAAGCCGCTCGGCCCGGCCGGGAGGGCCGTACGAGTAGCCCGAGCCGGAAAGGCCGATCCCGCCGCCTCGACTATTCATGCCTCGAAGCCCGGTTTCGGGGGCAGCGAACCAGGATAGGACGACCTCGGCACCGGGCGCGGCGGGGGATGCGTCGGCGGTGATCCCTTGGGGCCGGACCTCGATCGAGTAGTCGCGGTTCTGGGGGCTGAACAGGTTGACCCAGGTCGTCCCCCGGGCGATCTTGTGCTCCAGGTCCACGTCGACCACGTCGATCTGGTTGACCCGGAGGTCGGTCCCCTTGATTTTGTAGGCGGCGAAGTAGGCGAGCAGGCTGACGGTGATCACGATGGTTGGGAAGGTGATCCAGGTCAGCTCCATCCGCTTGAGGACCTTCTTGAGGAAGAAGTAGTCCCCCGGGCCGATCAGGAGGATGTAGATCGCGATGAACCCGGCGACCCAGCCGAACGGGATCACCGTCATCCCCTGGAATTGGTCGAGCGAGCGGCGGACGAGCGTGGCGAGGTCGGACAGGTTCTGGGTGATGATCTTCTGCGAGGCCGCCGCCGTCGAGTCCGCCGCGCCTGGCGGGGACTTCAGGTCGATCGCCTTGACCCAGAACAAGGTCTTGTCGGGCCAGTCCGAGAATGGCTTGGCGTCGACGTCGAGTCCGACCACCGTCACCCGGCCGAACCCGTAGGGGCCTCGGATCACCAGCGGGGTCGAAAGGGTCGAGGCGATCACCCGACCGCCTCGGGCCTCGACGTCCTCGAACTTCGCCGCCTGGACCGGGACATTGTCGAAGTCTTGGTGCTGGGTCCCGCCGGTGAACGACTCCAGCGAGTCGAACGGCGTGACCTGCGATTGGCCGACGAGCTTGGCGGGCAGCATCGAGCCGAGCGGGCCGTCGTTGACCGCTTGCCAACGGCTCGACACCGCGACGACGAGGTGCCCGCCGCGCTCGACCCACTGGCGGATCGCCTCGATCCGCCCTCCGTTGAGCGCCGTCAAGGTCTCGGCATCATTGGTGTCGATCACCACGGCATCGGCCGAGTCGTAGCCGTACCATCGGCCCGGCAACTGGTCGGCGGCGCCGAGCGTGCCGACCTGGGTGACGGCCACCTCGCGCGCCCGGCCGTTGCTGGCGGGGTTCGACGGGCTGGCATTGAAGCCGGGCAGTTTGGGGATGCCTTCGACCCCGTAGGGGTGGCCGAGCGTGACGAGCTGGTAATCCCCCTGGCCGATCGGCTCCAGGCGGTTGGACGTGTTCGACGACGCGGCGATCGACCCGACGACGAACTCGGGGACGGCGAGCCGACCGGTCTTACCGTCAAAGAACCGGAGCAGGCCAAAGTCGGAGCTGAGCGACCCGGGCCTGACATAAACCGTGACCCGCTGCGTCCCCCCCGGCCCGACCTGGACGGCCTGCCGGACGGTGGTCGGGGTGCCGTTTTCATCCTCGACCACGGCATCCATCTCGCCGGAGAAACCATCCGGCCCCCCCCTCAGCAGCACGAACACCGGCGTCCAGGTCCCGACCTTGTACCGGCCATCGAACCCGACGCGGACATCCTCCACCGCGACCGCCCTCGGCGCAGCCGCTTCGGCCCTCCGGGGTGACCCGGACAGCCCGACCAGGGCCATCGCCAGCCCGATCACCGCCAACTTGCCGAGACCCCGGCCTCGGCTCGACTCGACTTGGTTGCTCACGCTTGAAGGTCCCATCAGGTCGGTTCGGTGGAATGCGAATTTCAAGGCTTCTCGGAAGGGTCGCACCGGCAAGGGACCCGGGCGCACCCCGGGCAGGTCCGCCCATATTTGCTCAAAACAGCCTCTTCCAGGTCTATCCCCCGGACATTCGCCAAAGTCACCAGCCAGGCCAGGACATCGGCCATCTCTAGGGCAAGAGCCTCGTCCGTCCCCGACCGCAAGGCCGAGGCAAGCTCCCCCACCTCCTCGGCGAACCAGAGGAAAGTCCCCGAGTGCCGCGTCCTTCGCCCCGTAGAGGACCCGGATGTGGCGCTGAAGCTCGGAGATCGTGAGGCCCCCTGGACCTGACGAAGGCTCATTCATGAAAAGAGAAACCCGGCCAAGACGTTTGTGGCGATTCGATGACTCGGACGACTATCGTACCCGAACCGGACCACCAGAACCAAGCATTGAGCGATAAGGCCAGTACCCTGAACAAAAACAGTGGTCAAATCAATCGAAAATCTATTTCGATCGGCTTCCTGGTGGCACATTTTCAACAATGAGATGGTCAAGCGGCTGTTTGGTCTCATTGCTCTTCGCGATCATCGAACTGATTTTACTTCTAACCTCGGAAGATGTTAAAACTTTAGAAACCAGACCGAGAAATTCATCCTGTCCGTGGGCAATCTCGGTCGCCCTCCATTCATTCGAGTCAAGGCCAAAAAGAATTGGTGGCCCTACGTAATCTTCGCCCCACTCTTGGTCCAATGCTTGTGACGTGACCCAAACAGGGTAAACATCGTCATTGCTGTGTCGACAAACCATCAACCGGCTGCGATGACGAGCCGCTTGGCTTTTGAGATCGAAGAACAGTTCGGTCGTGTCTCCCGACTTTCGTTGAATCAACTCGGCGACGATGAGCCCTTTAGTTCGTCTTTGGATATTTGCGGCTTGAGTGTTGAGGATGATGACGGGCGACAGCTCGTCCAAGCCAATCTCGGTGCTCCAAAGATCGGGGATTGAATCCGCCATCAGATCACCCCTTCATCGGGAAGTGTCAGGTCGAAGCTGAGCGGAAGGTGGTCGGAGACCGCTTTGCGTCGGGGCCGACCCGAACGGGATATCAACCAATCTTGGCCATCCGACTCCAAAATTTCCAGCCGGGTCAACGATTTCATCAGGTCGGGGCGGATGAGAACCTGGTCGAACATCTGCCAGAAATGACTGGCCAGGGCCTGAGAGTTTTCGTGGAAGTAGGTTCCGGCCGCTCGCCTTTGATCCAACTCCTTGCCGATCCGATCACCCAAGAGCGACCACATCGGGTTATAGAACGGCAAGTGCCCGCGCCTCGACTTCATCCGCTGGACGGAATCGGTCAAGGGGCGAGACATCAAGGCATGCAAGGCCGTCGTGTCGACCAAGCCTCGGTCGAACGGGTTCATGTTCAAGTCACCGACCAGGATGGTTCGGGTGTACCCGACATCATCTTCGAGTCGTTGAATCTGCGGGATGAGTTTTCTCGCCCATTCGGCCCGATCATGGTCGTCGAGCGTGTTTGGCGCGTGGAGATGGGCCCCGATCAGGAGGATGCTCGGCAGATCACCCACCGTCAACTCGTGGGCCGTGATTCGACCATTCGGGTTGCCGGAGAAACGATCAGTCCAAGTCGCGTTCGATAACCTCGAAAAGAGCATAAGCCTGGGGCTATCGCTCGGGACGCGATAGTAGGTCCCGCCGAAGCCGCTGTTCATCGCTTCGAGCAACAGGCGGTCGTCGGCGGGAGGTTCGGCGAAGAGGAAGACGTCGATGCCCAGGTTGGTCAACTGCCTTAGGGACTCGTGAAAGCGTGTCCCCAAGGCTCGGCGAATGTTCCAGAAGAGGAAGGGCACTTTCACGACGGGTCGATTGCCTCGGGGTTACTCTGGATTTTACCTCGGGCGGAGTATATCGATGGAAACGAACTCGACCCAAGACCCGATCGGCACGTCGGTTTTGCTCAGACCTTCGATGAAGAAGCTGATCGTCGCGCCGTGATCCCGTACCGCCCGGATGATCAATGGTTCGGAGGTGCTTTCACCGACCACGATTCGTGCCGTTTCACCGATAAGCAATTCCGGCTCGACCAGGCAGAACGAATCAAGAATCACGATTATTCCCGACATCACTTGAGGATCGCCCGTCGCCTTCATGGTGATCGTGTCGTGGACCCGAACAGCCCGGTTGACTCCTCGAATCAACCGGGCCGGTTCGACCGGGTTCACTTCGGCAACTCCGCTTGGGTTGGTAACTCCGCCCGGGCGGCCTTGGCTTCGGGTTGGTTGGGGTCTCGGGCGAGGATCTCGTCGAGGAGGGTCTTGGCCTGGTCGGGGTGGCCGGCGAGCTTGAGGGCTTGGGCCTTCTTGACTCGGAGGGGGTCGGGCTTCTTGGGCTTGAGGGAAAGGGCGGCATCGTATTCCTCGACGGCCTCGGCGGGTTTCTGGGCCAGGAGGGCGGCCTCGGCCATCAGGGTGTGGCATTCTCCGTCGTAGACGTCGACGTAGAGGCATTCGGTCGCCCACTTGTTGGCCAGGGGGGCGTCCTTGGCTTCGAGGTAGCGGCGGGTCAGCTCCTTGCGCATCGCGAGGTCGTCGGCGTCGTTGTTGGCCAGGGCGGTCAGTTCTTCGACGAGCCTTGGGTCTTTCTTGCGGAGGTGGACGCGGGCCAGCCCGGCGATCCACTTCGAGTTTTGCGGGTCGTCTACCCGACCAATCATGTACAGCCTTTCGGCCTCGTCGAGCTTGCCCGCCTTCATCTGGAGTTCGGCCAAGAGGTCCATCACCCGGACGTCGGGCTTGGCGGGGTCCAGGGCCGGTTCGAGGAGCGTTAGGGCCTCGTCCTCGTAGCCGATGGTCAGGTACAAGCGGGCCTTGACGTAGCTCGCCATCGGGTGTTTGGGCTGGAGCTTGAGGGCCTTGTCGGCGAACGGCTTGGCGGCCTTGTAGTCGCGCCGGGCGTAGTGCTCGTAGCCCATCCGGGCGTTGAGGTCGGCGTCGTCGGGCTTGGCCTTGAGCTGGCGTTCCAGCTCGGAGAACTTGATCGGCTGCTCGTCGCCGGCTCGGGCCTGGATCGTCTTGACGACCCCGTCGAGGAAGTCCAAGAACTTCGCCTCGAAGTCGGCCTTGGCGACGTGGAAGCAGGCGTCGATGGCTCGGTCGGTGGTGAGTCCTCGGCGGTAGGCGGCGAGCATCTGGATCAAGGCGTCGGGGCCGAACCTTTGGAGCATATACTGCGCATAGAGCTGCGCCTGGCAGTAGGCCATCTGGCGATCTTCGGGCTCGTCGGGGCGGATGAAGCCGAGGTTGATGGTGTCGAGGTTCAGGAGCTTCTTGCGGGCCGGGACTCGCTCCAAGAGCATCTTGTTCCAAGGCTGGGGACGAGGGAAGCCTTCGCTCTCGACAGCCAAAGCCTCGGTGTACCAGTGGGGGATGTTGAACTCGGTCTGCTGCAAGGTGATGACGTGGACGACCTCGTGCTTCATCACCCTGGCCCAGTGGAACGGCTTGGGGCTGGTCCGGGTGCTGGCCAGCGCGACGACCTTGCCGGTGCAAGCCCCCACGGTGGGGATGAAGGGCAGGGCGACGGTCCGGCCGCTGAACTTCTCGTGGTCCTTCATGATCTCGATCTGGGTCAAACCGGGCGGCTCATAGCCGAACCGGGCGACAAGCTCGGCATGGATCGACTCCAGGTAGCGGTTCATATACTTCGCCAGCAGCGCATCCTGCGAAGGATCATACAGCACAGAGTAATGCGCCCCAAGCTCGGGCTTGTAGCTGCTCATGTGCTTGAGGATCTTTCGCATGTTGTCGGCCCGGATATTGAACGGGTCGGCGGCGAAGGCAGCCTCGAACAAATCTCGGGCTTCGCTCTCTCGGCCAATCTGCATGTAGAGCATCCCCAGGCCGATCCGAACATCGGCGCGGTCGGGTTCGGCGTTGATCGCGCTCAGGAAGGCACGCTCGGCGGACTGGTACTTCCGGCGGTCGGCCAGCCGTTCGGCCAGCGCGGCGTAGAAGGTCGACGGTTTGGGATTATTCGCCAGGGCCACCGACTCGACGGCCTGAGCACCCAGGGGGTCGACGAGCAACCGCGCGGCGGCGGCGAGTCGGGCCAGCGAGTCCTCGTCGCGAGGGTTCTCCGCGACGGCTTTCTGGGCGTTGTCTCGGGCGTCGAGGAACCGCTCGTCGGAGATGTTCAGGTCGGCGAGCAGGACGTGGGCCGGGGCGTACTTCGGGTTGATCTCCAACGCCCGCTCGGCCTTCTTGCGACCGGCGGCGAGCTTGTAACCCTGCAAATCCGCCGCTCCGAGCGTGACCAACACCTCGGCGGAGTGGGGGTTGATCTTGAGCGCGGCCATCAGCTCCTTGCGGGCGTCGCCTTCCTGATAACCGCTCAGGAATAGCTTGCCTTCGAGCCAGTGCGCCTGCCACGACATCGGGTCGGCCTTGATGGCGACCTCGTAGACGTTGTTGATGACCCCGTTGAGTTCGTCGCCGAGGTCTTCGCCTCGGAGGTGGCTCCGGGCGTACCGCTCGGTCGCCTGGCCGATCAGGAGGAGGGCGGGGGCGTCCTTGGAGAGCTCGTCGGCGTGGAGGTTCTGGTAGTCGACGAACCACTTGCAAGCGGCATCCCCGGCCTCGCGGTCCCCTCGGGCTTCGAGCAACCGGGCCTGGGTCCACCGGGCGAGGAGGTGGTCGGGCCGGAGGGCCAACGACTTGCCGGTCGAGGCGTCGGAGCCTTCCCAATCGCCTCGACCAAGCTGGATCTCGGCCAGCCGAGCATGGACATCGGCCAGTTCCGGGCTGGGGACGTCGGCCAGCGTCGTGACCTCTCGGAGGGCCGTCATCGCCTTGTCGGGCTCGCCGGTGCTGTCGAAGCAGTCCGCCCGCCCCAGCGCGATCCGGGCGCGGTCGCCCGCCTTGGGCGCCGGATCGGCCTTGAGCAGGGCGTCAAAGGCATCCAAAGCTTCGGCGGACTTGCCGACCTTCCAGATCTCCCGGGCCGCCTCGACCGAAGCCGGTTTCGACGCCGAAGGTCGGGCGGGCTCCTGGGCGAAGACCGCCAGGTTCCCGCTCGTCAACACCAGGAAGCAAAGCAAACATGAAAGCGAGCGGGGCATGGCAACCTCCGGTTTCCGTGTTTTCGATCATTCCACGGTAACAAACCGCCATGCCCCGACGACAGGACCCAACCCCACCGAGCGGCAGGAAGGCCCGTTCTTGGTCTTCGACTCCTTGCACTCGTCCGGTCATCAGGAACGCAGGGTCACAAACAGTGAATCGACACTATCTTCGCCCCCAAGGGACTGTCCCACCGCTTCCCGATGGATGCGCAAAAGCAGATAGGATGAGTTGCACCCCAACCTAATCGACTTGAGCTACGATCTAACAAAAGTAGAATGTCCCCTCCGAAGGAAGGGTGCCACGGGTTCGGTACTCAGAACCTGTGCGACCGACTCCGATCGATCAATCGAGTTCCGCCATGATCCGAAAGCGTTGCCGACGTTATGACGAGCCGGGTCAGGCCCACGCCCTGACATTTTCTTGCCATCGACGTCTTCCGCTGCTCTCGAAGGATCGGACCAGACGATGGCTCATCGAGGCGATCGAGGAGGCCCGGCAACTGGCCCCATTCGACCTTTGGGCCTATGTGATCATGCCCGAGCATGCCCACCTCTTGCTTTCCCCACCATCTGGGTCGGTCGGGATCTCGAAGATCCTTTGGCGAATCAAGCGCCCGGTCGGCCGGAAAGCCATCGCCTACCTGGAATCAACCTCGCCAGGCTGGCTGAGCCGTTTGACCGTGGTCGGATCGGATGGGACTCGCCAAAGACGATTCTGGCAAGCCGGGGGCGGCTACGACCGGAATATCATCGAGCCCGACACGGCTTGGAAGATGG
>JAABUX010003722.1_pt1 | contig 19952 bp, 25 predicted proteins | sample 5561851 | NCBI WGS metagenome assembly JAABUX01 (sample SAMN10711883, study PRJNA513361) | rock metagenome | isolation source: Antarctica rocks | place: Antarctica: Victoria Land, Richard Nunatak red sandstone | collected 2016-01-03 | reverse complement strand
GATAAACTATCCACCGACCTCACCGGCGACAAAAACATCAACGCAATCCAAGGCGGCATCGCCGAAGGCGTCGGCGGCACCCTCTCCTCCGGCGGCATCCTCGGCGGCGTGGGGGATCTGTCCAGCAAGGAGGGTGTGAATCGGGCCGAGAGGGGGGATCCGGGATTGGATCCGAAGGAGTTGGAGAGGTTGGGGAAGAAGGAGGAGGTGAAGGGGTGGACGGAGACGCTTAGTGGGGGGTATTTGGGTGGGGGGAAGAAGTGAGTGAGGAGGTGGATGAGGGGGTGGGGAGGGGGTGTGCATGGGGGGAGGGCGGGGGGTGAGATACCAAGTGATGAGTGATGCGAGCTTTACGTATGCGTGGTTTCGAATGTGGAAATGTTGGATCGAATAACGGCATATTGCACATATTGTAACTTGCGGTTTTTCATCTAATTGGCTCAGGTTTTCGTCCGTGTTGATCTTGGACATGGCATATTATGATCTTTCTTCACAGATACGACAATTATTATCATCCTTCATCGCACAGCAGACTGTGCCACGGACTCAATCGTCCATCTCGTGAGTTGGGGGAAGTGGATTTTTGATAGTTACGTCGGCTTTTAGGCTATCAGTAATGTTTCTTTTCTGGGATTGTTTTGAGACATTGATGTGGTTCTTTCGTAAGTTCTTTCTGATCCAAGGTATATCAATTTATACCATCAAAATCAAACTCCAATCTAGAATCCGAAATCTACCATCATCACATATCCCAGCAAATCACTGCAACCTCTTGCATAGCAATCCATCGGAAGTATGAAATGAAATGATGTGAAAAGAGGAAAGGCTGATCATCGACGCTGCGTAGGCATCTGCACGCTTGCGTTGCGGCGGGAGAGGCGGTAGCTTTTGTGAGACTCTTATTGGGTATTTGGGCATGGGCGGTTGGGGTTTTAATTTACGGTCTGTTTTATGATGGATATGGGGGTGGGGTTGGGGCTGTACTAATATAGATGGGCTTGATTTTGGCGTTGTGAGAATGGGTGGGAGGAGCATCATGTGGAGAAATTTGAGTATTTTGCTTTGTATCGATAGCTGGAGTCGAGGATTGAGGGCCTTGGGGTGAAGAATTTGAGATGGGATGGTGTTTCAATGTAGATGATGACGATGTAGATAAGAAGGGCAAGTGTCGTGAACTTGCTTCGGAATCTCCTTTAGTGGAATGCTTCCGTCCATTGCTCCATGTCCGCGTAGTCGTAATTCTCCATACCGGGAAAGAGGACGAGGTCTGCTGACTGATCGAAGCTTGCTTCTACATGTTTATTGATCAGCTTTAAATGTTTGAAAGTGAGGTCTAGAATCAGTGTAGCTATCGGCTCTGGAAGTCGCTCAGAGCACGAGGGTCATGCACTTACCTTTAATGATCGGCTCGCACAGTGCTGGCTCTTGAGCAAACCCATAATCACCTTCGGACCTACTGTGGATGGGTGGGTGCTGCACTTCCCAGGGTGTCGATTCCGCTGCCGATGGAGGCGTGGAAGAGTTATGAGCTGAGACAGACTGGTAATGGCTACTTGATGATACTGGTTCAGTGTCCATTGCCTCGTGACCATCATCGGCTGGGTTGGCTGTCTCACTCCACGCATAAGCATTTTGTGTTTTGCATTTGTCGAACGCTGCGTTGGCGAGGGATACCGCGCTTCGCTCGTCTGAAGGTCCCATCTCCAGAATCAGTTGCAAGTCTCCCAATTCAGATGCCTCCCACAAGATTTCTGGGTGTTGCCATCTATGCTGCGCTGTCATTTGCGCATCCCACGCTTCGCGTACCCCTGGCTGTTTGAGCAGACCATAGATCACATTCGTAACACTCCACCCGTCTACTGATTGATGTCGTCTGAAATGCTCGACGTCTAAGTGTTTGAGACGTTCCTGCAGGCTGGGGAAGAGACTGACGCAAAGACCGCAAGACCAGAATCGCCGCCCGCTACCGCGTAGCCAATTCTTGGCCAAGGTACAGCCCCGGACAAGATCGTGGACCCCGTGACACTTACTCAAGTGCTTTGTCATATGGTCTCTTCTTTTGCAGGAAAATGAACATCCCTGCACATTATGTTCAAATGCGTGTTGCTCATCAGGGTCTGGGACTCCGCAAATGAGACACTCGGTGCCTGATCCTGTGATACCAAGCCATCCATCTGGTGTGCACTTATAAGTATACTCATGCTCTTTCTCATGTTTCTTCCAGTCCGAATCATTTTTATAAGATCGATGTTCTTCGCAGATTGTGCAGCGATAGAGATGGGGTCTCTCTATGTGTTTGGCAGACGGTCGGGCTTGGGAGAGGACCTCCGAAGAAAGTTTGAAGCCGCTCAACGGTACAGGCACAGCCGAGGTATGGTGCGTCACTGGGTAATGCAACGCTGAAGTAGAGCTGCTCTGGGAGGTATCGATGGCTCCAGTATCGCCTGCGAGATGCCGTCAGAGACATTAGATGTGGCAATGGAAATAATGGAGACGTACTCGTCGCCCGGGCATCTCTTAGCCAGGTACGTAGCTTCCGATCTGCACAACCACTCAAAGTCTTGATGGCACCGACTTGTTCGGGCAAGAGACCCTCCCCGTGCCCACGGCTACCTTCGCCGCGCCGAGAACTGCCAGCACTAGACCTGGCATACTTGAGGTAGGCAAAGACGTCATCAACATCTTGTCCATCCAGCAAACGAACGGCCTCCTGCTGCCCCGGAGTAGGAAGCTCGTAGGCGACATCGCGTGGATAAGGCTGCGGCCCATCGCTGGATGTCATCTTTCCAATTGACGCTAGCCGCTTCAGGAAGTAGTACCAGCTGCACAATATTGTGAACGAACCTATCGTCCCTAATATACACACGACTGAGGAGCACACAGCTGGTATTGATACTCATAGTATTATAGAAGCTGACTGGATTGGCCATGGCCTCTTTGGCTGCCCCTAATTTCGAGGTGCAACAATCATGGTTGTGAGGATGTCGAATAAAGCGCCTAGTGTTCCGAAGCAGCTATTTCTTACTGCTAAAAGTTCACGCGGAGATCGTTTAGCGCCTAACGAGCCTCTTTTAGAATACCTAAACATTACAAACATTCGAGTCTATGTCAAGACTTGTAGCACGCAGGTCTATATGCTAGACTGATATACCATCAGTGATAGTTGACGAAAAGTGCAACATGGACTGCGAGGCATGAACTACGTACTCGCCAACAGATCACCATGGCTCAAACTGCTTGCTGTGCTCTTCCAGACCGGCAATGTTCGTAACTTGGGTCTTTCTCCGAACTCTACCATGAAGTTTCGCGCAGTAACCACACGTCCAAGAATATCGGTGGGCGCAATGTGAGTGCAGAGCAACCTTGACGTCTCTTCGGATGTCTTTTTCTCCCGCGAGTTCCTTCTGTTCGACGTCATATTACACCCACTTTTGGATTTGTACATCCATAACATACTTTAATCGCCTTCTCTGATCTCGAGCGCAACTACACAAAGTGCGTCGGCGTCCGATATCAGCTTCAGATATCGATGTGAAGATCTGAAAAGATCTAGAATCTCTACTTAGTGCTGAAATATGATTATCAGGATGGTATGGGGTACCAGTAGACATTCGTAGATAGTGAGTGCGAACTGGATTGATTACCTTTGAGAGTAGAGGTGTGATGATCTGACTGTTTTCGTACACTTCTGCTCTTGTTGATCGTCATGGGTGATAATGGGGTTTCTTATTTTCTTATTCTAGAAGGGTAAGAGGCGAAAGGGTATGGGAGAGGAATGATCAAGAGATTCTTGTGGAAAGGCGATTGGTAGGAAGAGGGTCAGAGCTGGACTTGGTTCTGCTCTGGCTTGAGAGCTTGATCGTGGGGCTTTCAGGGTTGAGGTGCGGGTACGAGAGTGAGAGCGGGGGAAGCGTAATGATGGAGGTGGTGGAAGTGAAGTTAAGATCGAGGATTATGTTTCATTGTACGTGGTCTATGAATACATCAAATGTGTAACATGACGGTTGAGAATGAATCGAGGGTCGTGTTCCTAAATGCTAGCGGGGAGACAGAAATTTTCGTGGGCTATAAATCCATCGGGAAACTTTGCTGCCGTTTACTCTCGAGTTTTATCCGAAGGGACTGTCTGTTACTCCTCATGGGTCATACTGTGTGTCGTACGTGCATCTTGTTGGGTATTTGGTGAAGCCCTGATTGACCTCATCGATTGTGTAATCACTATTCATCTCGGACATGGACCTCCGTATTCGACAGTGCGTCTTACCATACCTAGGATATGTTGGAATTCAGACCGGGTCAAGCTCGGTAGTCACTAATCAGGACTAGTCAGGGGGCCTTGGCAGACTAATAGAGATTTCTCGTGATGGTTATTCCATTCTATATAGCTATATCTATCCATTAGTTATCATAATACTATTATACTACACCTAAATTACGTCTAGATGACTTATTAATATTATATATTTTAATAGGTTATAAGCCCGGGTTCTACGTAACCTAGGAACCGTATAAATCGTATAGTAAGCTTTTTACTAAGACTTAGTATTACTCTGGAAGAAACATTCCTAGAACTATTTATAATAGGCACTATTATATCTAACTATCATAAAATTTAGAAGCTTAAAGGCACTAAGAACTATAAGCTATAGGAGATTATTATAAGAGTATTACTCGTGGTTAACGGCATATTTAAGGTTATTAGACCGGAATATAAACCGCTAACTAACCTTAACTTACCTACTACTAGAGGAGTAAAACTCCCTATTAAGGAGGTGGATAAGGATAAATAGGAAAAGTATATTAATCTAGAGGAGTAAGTACTCGCCGCTATTTATATTACTATATTACCGTCAGTCTATAATATAATTAAAACTCTAACGATAGTAAAAGAAGTATAGGCTAAATTAAAGTCATTATATAAGACGGACTCCTACGCCACTAAGAAAATAACGTACTTCGCCTTATATAAGCTTCGTTTAGATTAATTTAAAGACCTTTATACCTACCTCGCTAAATTTAAGGAGTATATAAATAAGCTTCTATAAATAGGGAGTCCGCTAGAAATAGATTTCTAGACAGTAGTCTTTAAGAGGGGCCTACTAGATAATATAAAGGAAGCGGTCTATACCCTTACTAAGATCGCACGATCTAGGAAGGAGCTATAAGATTTTAAGTATATTACTATATTATTAGTTAATAGGTTTATGCCTTTAAAGACTAAAGAATCTAAGGTATTCGCTGGTAATTTTAGTAAATAGCTAAAGTAAGGTTAATATTAAAATAAGCCTAGTAATATAATATAAAAGACTGCTAGCATATTAATTTAAAGCTAGGACTAGAAGGATTTATTCCTAAAATAAAGAAAGAGCTAGAGGCACGGAATAAATAATAGTATTAAGATAGATATCCTAGTTACTAATAAAGTAAATAAAACCTAGACGAATAAAAGTAGGATAAATCCTATACCACTCGCTTCGAGTATAGCTTATAATAAAATAATAAATCCTATAAGATTATTATTAACTTAGGGGACTAGGAGTATACCTTCTAGGACCGATCTAAGTTTACCAACTATTTACTAGTCTAGAACTACACGGTATTAGGACCTACTAGGGGTAAATTAATAAAAGTTCAAGGGATTAGAATAATATAAATCCCGGTAATTATCGATAATAAGGTTAGCGAATTCTTACTAACTAATATTCGTCACGTGCTAAATATTAAATATAACCTCCTATCTATTATATAGCTAGACCTATAAGGCTATACGTATACCGGTAGCGGAAGGAAGAATACATTCTATAATAAATAAGGCGAGGAGGTATTATAAGCCTTCCTATATAACCGTACCTACTAGCTAGACACTATATAGATTAACTAGATAAGGGCATTCCGCCTTAAATTAATAGTCCCGGCTAAGAATAATACGTCTTAGACCTAATAGTATAAAAGATATAGACACGTTAGTATAGAGGCTATAAAGGTTATAGCACGTGCTATTAACGTCGACTATAAGGCCGCTAATCGCCTATAAAAATACGAAAAGTAAGAACTATATAAGAGTTACGTATTAGGGAAAATTACCCGAATGCCCTTACGTATACTAATACCTAGAGTTACTATCCCTAGCTAATGCTAGCACATCGACTTGGCGTTAGTAAGCCATATGACTACCCTTAGAGGGTATACTAATGTAATAGTATCTATATACGAAGTAATAGGGTTTACCTAAATAGATTATATAACTAGTAGGGCTGAGTTACTATAAAAACTCGAGTTCTAAATAAAATATTAGAAAAACTAGGGGTATAAAACGGCCTTCGTTTAAAGCGATAATAAACTAGTCTAGGGCCGTAAATATTAATAAATCTTCTAGGAATATAGGATATTTATTACCCTATTAGTACCGTATAATCCTTATTAAAATGGGATCGCTAAAAGGAAGAACCGGATACTATTTAGTAAAGTTAGAGCGGTTCTTATTAACGCTAGACTACTATAAGAGTTCTAGGGTGAGGCTATTTACTATATTAATTACATTGAGAACCTTATACCTAGTAAGGATAGGAAGTCCCCCTTTAAGAAATAGTACGGCTATAAACCTTAATTAATATACCTAAAGCTATTCGGATATTAGTACTATTCGTTTAATATATCGCCGAATAAGAAAAAACTAGATAATAAGGCTATTAAATACCGCTTCCTTAGCCACGACGGTAAGAGTATCTACCGCGTATAAGATATTAAGGGATAATATATCACTTAATTAGTATATATAGTATTTAATAAGAGGGCCGCCATGTTATTAATAGATAATAATGAGCTCCTAATAGAGGGAGACTCTAGCGACGATAATATAGCAGACCTCCTAGGCTAGCTCTAAGCTAACTAATTAGATAGCGGCAATTAGACCTTAGAGGGAGTAACTACCTCTAATCGATAGGGTGTTGAGGGAGTATTAGATAATACTAAAAATACTAATAATACTAATAAATTAATAATACTAGTAATAGATTAGTAATAAATTTTCCATCTAGCTAATTAATATCAGGCCTAACTAATAACGTAAGTAGGCTAACTAGTCTAAATAGACGTAATTAGGATAATCCACCTGAATTAAATTAGAATAAGTTAAATAATCAGACTGCTAATAATTACCGAGCGGAGTCGGAATTACTAACTAATTAATATTAGAATAGTTAGGATAGTTTAACACACTAAATTACTACTGTAATACTATTAGCTATTATTAATAAATAATCAACTCGAAATAATAAATCTTAGAGAATTATTCCTAATACATCACGTCGTTCCGTTCGTAATAAACTACGGATCGACTATAGCTAGATGAATAAGAGGGGTATAAAGTCTTTTAATAACCCTAATAGGTTTAGAGCTATACTTACCCGCGTCGTCGCCGGTACTAAAGAGCGTCCCTACCTAACGTTAATAGACGAGGCTCTTAGTAGACCTAATAAAGATAAATGGCTCGCTGCCGCTAAAGAAGAACTAGCTAATCACGATAAGTAGATAATATAGTAAGAACTATATTAACCACCTCGTAAAGTATATATCTTACTAGGGAGGTGGGTCTTATCCTATAAATATGGGCTAATAGGCGAAATCAGCTAATATAAAGCACGGTGGGTAGTTAAAGGCTTCTACTAAATTAAGGGGATTAATTTTAATAAGATATTCTTATTAACCCTAAAGGTATTATTATAACGACTCCTTCTAGCTCTAATAGCTAAATATAGGCTAGTCGTCGAGTATTTAGACGTTATCACGGCCTTCTTAGAATTACTTATTTAAAGAGAAATCTGGGTAGAGTAACCCCACCGCACCGCTTTACTAATAAATAATAAGGACACGCCTATAGACTAAATAAAGCTCTATATAGCCTTAAAGAAGCGTCCTATAAATGGTATAAAACCCTTTATAAGGCACTTAAGTCTCTAGGTTTTAAGCGCCTCGAGTATAATTATTACGTGTTTATTAATACTATTATAAAAGTTATTATTACGGCTTATATAGATGACTTACTATTTATAGCACGTAACCGAGACCTGATTACCTAGATAAAGAAGGAACTTAATAAGAGGTTCAACTTTAAATATATAGGAGACCTAAAAGACTATTTAGGAATAAATATTATTAGAAATCTAGATAACTATTCTATTTAGGTTAACTAAATAGAATATATTAACTAATTATTAAAATAGCTAGGTATAGAAAAATATTCGCTAGTAAAATCGCTTATAGAATAAGTAAATATCGCTGTCGCCCCTGACGGCTATATAGCCTCCTTATCTAAAAGGGAGGCTTATTAGTCCCTTATAGGAGCATTTAATTAGCTGAGTATTATAACTAGGCTAGATATTATATACGCTATTAGTAACCTAAGTCGTTTACTTAATAACCCTACTCCGTAATATATAAATAGGGTGAAAAGGGTACTACGTTATCTATTAGGAACAGTCGACGACGGTCTTATCTATTAACTAGGTAAAAATAATAGCCTAGAGGGTTTTACCGACGCATTATACTATGACGACTATAAGACGTCTCGTTCTACTAGGGCGTATATCTATAAACTATTTAATAGCCCTATCGCCTAGTAATCTAAATTATAAAAGCTGGTAGCGATATCTATATGCGAGTCTGAATACATTACTATAATAGAGGCATATAAAGAAGCTCTATATCTAGGCCCTATACTTAAAGAGCTAGGGTATAATAAGGGAGTAGTACTAGTACTCCTAAGCATTAATAACTAGGTAGCTATAAAATTAGCTACTAACCTGATTAATTATACTACTATAAAATATATCTAAATAAGATATTATTTAATACGTTAACTCGTTTCTAAAATTAAAGAAATCCGTCTCTAATAGGTTAATACTAAAGGCTAATGTGCCGATTTACTAATAAAACCTATCGGCCCTATTAACTTCGGCCTAGCTAGATAATAATTAGGACTAGCTCCGAGCGAAGTATAAGGGCATTTAGATGTGGTAGTTGGCGACAGGGAGCCTACCTCGTTACCACCGATGTGAAAGGGAGTGTTGGAATTCAGACCGGGTTAACCTCGGTAGTCACTAATCAGGACTAGTCAGGGGGCCTTGGCAGACTAATAGAGATTTCTCGTGATGGTTATTCCATTCTATATAGCTACATCCATCCATTAGTTATCATAATACTATTACACTACACCCAAATCACGTGCAGATGACTCATTGACATCATACATTTCAACAGGATATAGGGTGAATGCAACTTCATGTGTTGACGTTTGCTACCATGGCTTTGCAATCCTTGTTGTAGGATGGCGGAGGAGTGATCGTGCTGGGTACGTCAGCCGGTATCTTGATGATTGGGAGCGTTGATACCGTGGTAAGCTGTGAAGGGATCAAGGAGGATCTACGTGTTTGGAAGCCCTGGATAGTATGGCGGAATCTCTGAATCGTCGGCGTGTTCGTCAGCTGTTGCTAGCGAGAGCGTAGAGGTAAATTCTGAGATTGGATCCGCTTGCCAGGCTCCGATGCCATTTAAGTAACGGTTAGACAGCCCCTGGAAGTTCGATGCAGTGGATGAAAGAGGGTTGAGTCCGCTCCAAGATGGTTGGACAGGGACTTCAAGGCTTTGGGGCTCATCGCCATCGAGAGACGGTGCTGTCGAGCGATCGTTGTGATACTTGTTGTCGTGATGTGTGGAGATTAACGCCTGAAGAGATGTGAGGCCACACACTGGTCCGTGAAGCGAGATGGGAATAGCATCTGTCGCTGAAGTCTGTCCGCAATTTGAGCTGCCTTGTCTCCAAGGGTTTTCTGGCATGATTTGGTGTGTGGGATAGGCACAGGGACATGGCGGGCCGAACAAGCCTTCCACAGGTTGTAGTCGAGGATCGCCATATAGAGACTGTGCTGTATCAGATTGACCTGTATACTTCAGTCAGTCTTCACGATCTGTTTATGTGCTGGAGAAGGGCTGATACTACTCACCAGGAAAGCTCTCTCGATCGGCCGTTTGTAACCATAACACAACCTGAACTTCGCGACACGCCGTCAAGGCAGAAAGAACATCGAGTTGCCGACGAGTAAGGCACATAGAGTGGCAGAGATCATGGTTGCCGGCCTCGGATGAGCGTGAACCCTCAAGCAATGCTGGTATGTCAGTCACTACATATGGTCGTAACGCATTGATTGCTCCTCACTGGAGTGGTGTCGGCACACAGAAGGCAAGCCTTCGTTGGAATGGGCTAAAGGCTGTGTACCTGTTTGTGATGCGTCTAAATCAGGCTCCACCAGCTGACTCGATGGACTATGAGAAGGAGAAGGTCGAGCGGTGTCTGTTGATGTCGTTGGCAATGCGTTCCTGCCTCGTATGGTCATCGAAACCTCCCTATTTGAACTAGCCTGCATGATACTTTTAATTGAAAAGATGGGACGATACTACTAGGCTTGGTGGTAAAATTTCAATTGGGGACGAAAGAGCCTCTTATAGAGGATGAGCTGCAAGAGTAGTATGCTGTTTCGGTAGCCGAAGCCTCTTACTAGACAGGAAGCAATGAGACATAAATTGGAATGGCTGCCATGGCCCTAGCCTTGCATCACTCCCTCCACCAAAGTCCAAGGTATCAGCCACGGTCAATGCAGTTGTCTATATTGCAAGATCGTAAGATGCAGACGCTGGACCCCACATTAATATTGAGGATACAATACTAGTCGGCCGGCCGCTGCTAGCGGGCTGTCGTCGTTTCGAGACAACGTGGATCATAAGAGGAGCGGCTAAATCGATCTTACTCACTTGGATCTTCGGGGGTTCACTGAATGTCGACTCAGTCAGCGACTGATAGGCTTGATAATGAGGGTTGGAGATGTGCGCGCTGCGGGCGTTTTGTGGCTTGGGCGGCATCCTCGAACGCGCTAGCGCTGCCACGACTAGGGGCTTCCACGGCGGATCCCAGGAAGGAGGATGGTGGAATTGAAAAAGTGATGGGTGTGGCAGGGGGGTTGGCAAGGGTTGCAGGGAGTGTGCAAGGGCCTCACGGATTTATCTTGCAAGAGTAGCCTGACCCGTAATGTCGGCGCTAAGGCTCCCACCTCCTCGGGTCACATCTAACCTGGTTGAGCTTGAGGACCCCCTATCAACCGGCATGGTCATCACTGCTGATGGCTCGCCCTTGATCGCGGCACGCGATCATCTAGATCATCCGTGATTGGTATTTCATGCAACCAACACGCAGCGAAGCCTTCATAATTGAGGTGTGCTGCCCACGGTATCCAATCACATCACAACAAACTTCGCAGTGGCCATCTCAGCTATACGCAAAAGTGGACATTGGGAAGACGGTCGACAATCACAGTGAAAATAAAGCTGAGCGGACGCGACCGGGATCTTCACCAACCTAGATATAAATAGATGATCGGCATCCAGGTACCCCACGCAAAATCCCCTAGAAGCTGAAAGGAAGGTCTCTAGCTCGAGGCTAACCATGCAGTGACGACTAGCATCCCTGCCCGCCACGTGTTGCCGCTTGCTTGAATTATTTGGTAGCAAACGTCATTTGTCTGTCTACAACCATTGATGAGAGGCTCTGAGGCAGCTGAGGCCAGCGCTGCGCTAAGATTACCATCAACTTCATTCGACCGCCTAAGTCAAAGAACATCCATTATGCGTCGCCCCCACCAGGCTGTGACAATTCTGTTATCATTCACGAGCTGATGGTACCTATATAATATCATCGTGGCTTGTCAAATCGGCGATCGGTCCGGGAGAGTAAGGCTGGAAAAGTGAGCTCTGACATGTTTCATCGATACGCAATGGCGGTCCGCTATATTAGATTGTCTGCCACTACGACAGGAGACAGTCATGAGTCCGGAGCAAGGTTCTCATTGCCGCTAAAATAGGAGCGGCTCTTGCAGTGCCCTTCAATCTCAGCGCTGGAAAGCTCGCTAGTATGTAATTGAGTAATTGAGTTGAACAATGGGCAGAGGCGCTGAGAAAGCATGTCCTCATACCTGGTAAACGAAAGGTTTCGAAGAGGTTCACAATCGGGTACAATGCTACGCGATCGACTTGACCGGCAGAGGAGGCCATGAGCTTCGACTGAAGCAACGTGAGCTTCGCCGAAGCCCATCAAAAGGATTTTAGGTAAGGTATGCGGGTGGTGACGATGCGCTGATCAAGCTATGGTGGATTCAAGCGACTAAGCCCCTCTGGGCTAAGAAGAGTACTCTAGGCTACTGACTAAGTAGCTCGATTGCTTGCCGCCCGGCTGCCTCCCATGCGGGTTGCAAAAAAGCTGGAACGTTCAAGCCAAGGATTTTCGTGGGGTTCCCGCCAAGGCCCAACAATGATGCTAACCACGAATGACTTAGAATAGTGCTTCGGGGCCCAATCCAAATGCGTATTTTCTCTTTGCCCTTCTGTTACGAAAAGTCAACGGCACAAGTCTTCATATACCCGCATACATGGTTTGTGATTGCATGTTGTTCACATGTCATGCACGGTAATCTGGTTCTACCATTAGGATCTTTGAGTCCGAGCAGGCGCTCGTCCGAGCTTCATTGTATCAATGGCATCGCGTATGGTTTCCGCTATGGTCGATGTTCAATCTGTCATCGGATACAGATTCAAGAACCATCAATTCCTCCAGGAGGCCTTGCAAATGCCTAGTACTACATTTCGGTCCAACAAAACCGCCGAAGTTGGTGCAGTCGAGGATGTTTTGGGGATTAGAAGATCAAGAGATGGCATCAAGAGACTCGCCGCTGTAGGCGACAGCGTCCTTAAGACAGCACTTCTCGAAGATTGGTACTATCAGGGTCACCCAAGAGGTTAGTACGTACGATTAGCCCCAAGAGCCGATGTACTCAAGTACTTCATAGATTTCATAGCTATATTCTTGGAAAGGGTCGTGTCAAATCATAACCTCGACATGATCGGTCGTAAATATCATCTTGATACAATTATTCGAGCAACCCGTCAGAGTAACGTCGAGCCGGCGTCCAACTACGTAGCTGGAACAGTAGAGGCGATTCTGGGTGCTACGTATCTTGATAGCGGCATGACGTCCGTGACAATGGTAATGTCCAATTTAGGTCTGAAATACGAAACCTCGGATTTGGCAGGGTTCACAGCAGATCCTCAATCAAAGCAACAACAAAATCAGTCGAGTCAACAAGGCCTGGCATGCAGAATCACTGGATCAGTAGATGCCTTGCAGCGCTCTATTGTTGATGTTCTTTTTCTGGGTAACTGGACACAACTATGGGCGGCCTCGGTTGATCCAAATGGGATCCTAAACAAGGCCACAATCTCTGGGTCACAATTTCTACAGCTATTGACCACATGTCAAGACACGCTCCTGAATTCAGCCACACCAGAACAAGAATGGAATATCATGGAGGTAGCAGGCTCAGCTCATGACGTACAATCTCTTATTTCAACCTCGAAAAGTGATATGAAACTCCGACTATCGAGACAAGGACTTGGGCTCTGGGGATCAAGTAGGGACTTCCATAGAGCACGGACAGTCATCAAGAGCTCCTGGGCAGACTTGCTATACGTCTTACACGATAGTCACTTCATCGATCCTAGCCTCACTAAGTCAATCGAGCAACAAGTATTTCGCAACTACCAACGCTCAATCCAGCGCCTACACCATTTTGTGCGATTTCGGTATATGGTCTTAGCTTTTGCACCAAATGCGTCATTGACGACCCTACAAGAACATATTGCAGGTGTGTCGAGGTCAGGCCGGCAGGTGCTAGGCGCCGCAAAGTCACTAGAGGCGTTGCGCCGTAATGGTTTGCCACGTTAGCGGGCGCATCAACTTATACCCCTATTAACCAGGCCTAAAGTGACTCAACACAACAAGAATTCGTTCCCACAGCAAATAGAAAGTCAATCAGCCCAGTCAGACAAGCAGTCGCAGGATCTTGTATCCTTCTTCCGCGATCGGGCTAAGCAACAAGCCATTCGAAATATCGAGAGGTCTTTTCGCCGGTTGAGTCTTCTTATGGAAGGGCTCCTGCGTATGATTACCATAATATAACTTATACTGCTCCGCAAAGTACTCGAGAATGTGGTAATGTCAGGCCGGCAAACACAGGGTATCGCAAGTTTCATCCGTTAATCCACCAGCACACTGAGAACTCAGGACTACAAAACTTCGCTCATGCACATGAATATAATTCAAGGAGATTTGCATTCAGATCAAGATCCTACATCAGAGACGCGACTAGCATACCTTTGCAAGCTCTTAGAAGACGTGATAAAGTCAGGCCGTGAAGTTCAAGGTCTGACAGATAGCTTCAATAATCATGAAGTTCATAGACCGATAAGTGGAATATCTGACATCTCACGGGCTTGACTTTGCAGCCATCGTCACTGAATCAGGAGTTGGTGACACAGCACTCGAGCGCCGGGCTCATACTAAAGTACAGCTAAATGAGTGTCCGGGTCATCTAGATTCAAGGTACCAACGGGATCTGGTGCACAGATTAGACGTACGAGGTCCTTCTTCGAGCTGCGCCATTATTTCTAGCCCGATCTCCCAAATCAGTGCTTTCTACAACGTCATTCCTTGGTATCTAGGTGTAGCGGCAAACTTGGATTGTACGCTAAAAGGAGGAGTATCACGATGCATAGCATGTGCATCCCTCGAGGGGCAACTCGTTATATTATCCATCAACACATGCTCCATTTTCCATGCTTCTCCAACTTCCCCACGTCCTTCGCAAAAACTCCGATCGAATATATTCGAAATTAGTGATATAATGCTTCTACCTATTTGGCCCTCCGCATTTTCTACGGGAACGACAGATAGAAAGGCAGTTGTTCCACACTTACGAAAATCTTGACAGGTAGCCTCCTAATAAGCGACTCATCAAACACATTTATTTTCGCGACCGTATCTGGAATTGAGAACTTCTCATGCCGTGTACGCCGATCTAACCGCCGTCTCAATCCTCTTCACATACACCCACCCAACCAAAGTCTGGCCAACCACAATCTCCATCCCGACCTCCTTGAATTCCCCTAATCCCAACATAAACACCGGCATTTGTGCTAGCGCTCTCATCATCCACTGAGCCTGGTAATATGGAGGCCTACTCGAAGTACGTGGGGGGTTGTTGGCATCTACACTGACAACTTCCAACTCTGCAGCCGGAATAAAAAAAGTGCCGTTGCTGATGCGCTCCGTTCGTCTGTAGTTCGACAGCTGGCGTAATCCATCTAGGGCGGCGTTGCAGATATCGTATTTGCTCAGGACGAGGCCAGAGAGATGGAATTTGACGTGAAGACTCGGATCCCTCCTGGAGGCGATGACATCGGTCGTGGTGATATTAGTATTCGGGTCCACTATGTCGAGCCATGTTGTCCTGTCGTACGGTGGTACAAGAGGAATTACATCCTGCGTTACATTCCACGGACGGGCAGGTACGCCATCTCTGCCTTCAGTAACACTATACTCAATAGTTGCTAGTGCCCTTCCGCTATACGTGAGCAGAAATATGGCACTCTGAAAATTTCGCGTTTGGATCATGAGGTCGATAGCGATGTTAAGGCCCCATACCGCAAATCGTTGGGGTACTTTACCATACCGGAGAAATCTATCAGGTCTTATGATGATTTGGACTTCTGGGTGGCTGTCCAATCTGTACACCGTCTCGCCGAGCAAGGCACCGAGATCTTCTAGTGCGAGCTGGAGGGCGGCATCGAGTGATATCAACAGGGCGGAGTTTTCGTCGAGCTTCGGGCCTTTGAAGGAGGGCACGCAGCCGAAGAAGGGGTCGATGGAGTCTGGGATCGCTGCATGATCTACGCTTGAGATCTCCAAGTTGCTTGAATTGAGAATTTGGGTGTTTGCGTTGTTAATATATGAGTAAGGTATGCTGATGGCGGCGACACGGTATGAAATCGAAGACGGAAACAAGACTGCCGCCATAAGTGATAAGTCAATGAGCCTTCTCATGGTGACACAGCCTCGAAGCCACGAGGCCGGCGTCGAAACAAACATGCGGGACTTTTGTACGTACCGCGACATTCATATCCGCCATCGCTTGCGCCAAAACGCGTGTTTTATCTACCCACGGCTCGGAGAAATTTCGTGGTCAAGTATAACCATGGAAGATTAGCATCCGCAAGTCGCTTGTTCGGATAATTGAATCAAGATCTGTTGGAGAACTACCGCGATAGCGACATCAGCCCCTTGGCATTTATACAGAGAGCCTACTCGCCGCGACATACCTTCCTAGATATTCAACGCATTTCCATACAAAACACGACGTGCTTTACCTTCGACAGTCGTTGCCAACTTACTCGATATCTGAACAATATGAATCGTCCGCCACAAGGCGATACCACGGCTCGGGATTCTGTCCTATTGTGTGGTCGTTCATCCAGGCACTCGGTCTAAACCAAAGTATCACCCGAAAGCTCCGGCATTTCTCCTCATATCGGACGTTGTGCGTCTACTCAGAATCGATGTGCTCAGAGAGATCACGTCCCTACCACCCTACAATATCCCATCATGTATTCATCGTATCTCATGTATGTTCTTGAAGTCAACTGTCCGCACCTTGACGGTTTACGTTCGGTCGGCTTCATCAACATAACCTTTCCCCCTTTCCAAATCAGAGTCTGGGTACGAATTTTCCGCTCACTCATGAGAAAGCTGGTGCAATGGTAGGTTTGCAAGTTGATGATACAAATATCAGATGTCAGATAATGATAGATGGCAGTAGAGTGAAAGGGGAGGTGAGATTCTGTGCCAAGGATATACAAAAGAATGATCACATGACCGTCTTCAAGATCTGATGAGGGGTAATTGGACTAGCGCTGGAAGGATGTATTTAGGGAGGGAAATACCCCTATTCTTCCTACTCTTTAGCAACCCCCATAGTAGCAAATCAATATTAGACGACGACAACATAAATCATCCCTTTTCTAGATCCATGGGGGATGAATATCTTGGCAAGGAAACCTCTTCTCCGCATCCCTTGTACTTTGGCGTACAGGACAGCGGGCTCTCTGCGACGTCCAACAATACTTCTTTTCACTACGTACTATTGGACAGGGTGCAGCAATTATTCTAACCAGTCTTTTCGGAAGCATTCGATACAGTATCAGGCGCGAGGTCCGACAATGGATTCCATTATACAACGTATACAAGCTTGCTGTACCATGAAAGAGATCTGATAAGCCTTTGTCTCAGGATCAACGGAACCACGCCTCTCGTCTTGATGAAGCCAGGGGAAGGCTTGTCAAGCCAAGGTACGTCATCGTCGACTTGATGTTACCAAAAGATGGGAGGAAGCTAGTGAATATTCTGAATTTCGCACCACCAACGACTATCGATCAACATCATCTACATTGGCAAGGCTCACTGGGACTTTATGGAATGTTCTGTATATCTCGGTCAGTCTCATCATGCCTTACTGTGGCTTGAGGATTCCGAAGATGGGCGATGATTCTGAAAGTTGGCCACAAGCGTAAAGGTCGATTGCATCAAAGTCCCTGGGATACGAAGAGTTTGCTCCATGGACGACAGGTCCTCTCGATGGATCTTGACTATGGAAGGGTCCGCAACATCCGCTCCTTGTCAATCAAACTCTGCGCAGAAGATGGATGGACAGCCAGAATCTAAGGGTCCAAAGAATGGCGCTTCGAGAAAATGCTAGCTACATCATATCGTGCTAGGAAGACGGTCCCGACGATCAAGACTATAATTTTTATATGGTAAGTCTACCGTGAGTAGTGGAAAAGCGAGATCCTGGAGTCATATTTCATTTCTAAGAGTCTTTGTTGGAGGTTGTGTAATTCTCCTCAACCTTATGCCTCGAATGACAAAGCACGTCGAGGTATTGAATACTTGGGCCAAGCCACATAAACTTCCAAGGGAACTCCGCTGTCATAATCTTAAAGTCTTGCGGATGATGACGATACTGATACACAATCAACCGCACAATATCGCCGAGTGCTCATCATCAGTCCGCCTCGTTCGGCCGATGTACGTACGAGTTGCCAGGATGGAAGGAAAGGATCGAGCAACATCAGCCTTAACATCAAATAAGGTACCAGGATGTCGAATCCTTCATCGGGCTGCATCGGATACGACATATTACCAAAACAAGTTCACTGATCTCTTATACAGGCTCTCAAATGTTAAGTTCTTATCGCATCGGTCACTGCCTCCAATTTCGAGCTGGTGCCACATAATGGCTTCAGCCAAGCGTACTCTACCATAATACACCATTCAAGATCTAACAAAGTACCATGGAACCCCAAGCCCATCAGGATTTCACCAGTCAGCTCAGGCTGCTTCCGCCATGGCGCAAAGTCGACTACACTCGGAACCAAACTTACGCTTTGTCTTGACTTCTGACTTTGCGGCATGGCTTGGCTCGGACCGAACTTTGTTGTTGCCTTCGCGGCATCTGATGGCAGAAGCCATCCCAAACGCTCTTACTATGTGTTGTTCGCCTTTGATTCAAGACGCCGCACCCGGATCGCTCAAACAAAAGCAGGAGTCGGAGTCTAGGCCCCCGCAGTGAGCAGTCGTTATTTACAACGCGCAGCTGACCTAGAGTTCGGTTTCTGATCTCGCAGATGCGGGCAATGTCAGTGTTGACTTCAGATGCGTACGTATGCGCCAGGAAAGCCTCCCATTCAGTGACATAAGGTCCTGCAATTTCCTTTCCTTCACGACAACAACACACGGGACCCCTCCTTTATCCTTTTGACTGCAACTTCTCCAACTCCATTCGATCCATCATCTTTCACCATCCCAGACAGCCCCAATCCCAACCACCAAACTCGCAAACATGAAGTCTATCTACTTCCTCCTATCATTCATCCCCCTCGTCATCACCACCCCTATGAACAGCTGCAATTGCCAGCAGGTAGACTGCACCGCCAAGTCAACACCAGCCGTACGTCACATCCTCTCCGCCCTTCAAGACTACCTTTTAAAGAAAGAATACAAAAACACTAACATCCCCCACCAGGACTGCTTCTGCCTCAACTACTGCTGCTCTGCCGAGATCGGCTCACAGGCCTGCAGCGCGACCGCAGGCCCAGCACCCGCAACGATGAATACCAACACCACGCAAACTGCGTCAACGACAGAAACGTATGCCACGAACACCGGTACACATACCTCATCATCGATGGCATCCACAACCAGAACTCACAATCTGACAATGACAACAGCGTACAACACCGCGGCCTCAAACACCATTACCCCGGCATCTCTTCGCGAATCAGCCTCAAAAACAAGCCCCATCTCCAACCCCGTCCTAAACACCGTTCCCAGCCTTCCAATCCCAAACCTCTCAACCCTCCTGTCCGGACTCCAAGGCCATCATTCCTCATCCGCATCAGGGCGCAAGAGCAGCACTCCTGGCAGATCGCCAACAACATCGACACGCCAATCGGCTACGGCGACGATAATCTGATGGTCGTTCAACGGGCTCGGAGATGTTTTGACATGGGGATGAGGACATGAACAGTCGTGTTATCAGAATTCGCATGCGCTGATGGATCCTTGCTTAGAAGGTCGTCGAGGTGGCCGAATGGGCCCTGTTTTATTCTCTTCCCTTCTCTTCTCAATGGTATGCTTACGAATGCGCATGCGATATGCATGCTTGCAATTCTTAGATGTGGACACGAATATCAATGACTTTTCCCGATAGATATGATGTGATATCAATAGAACACATCAACCATTTCTTCCCTATATTCATGTTTGTGACATACTTATGCTCTCTTAACAAGAAACCTTGCATCACACATTAACTTGTATCAGTAACCTATCTTCAATATAAATCCAATACCACCCATCACCTCCCACCCTTCCACCTCTCACCCTTCCACCTCCCACCCATCCACCTCCCTTCCCCCCTTCCCTCCCTCCCATCCCCTTCCCTAGCAGAATAGTTTGC
>JAABUX010003720.1_pt1 | contig 19955 bp, 19 predicted proteins | sample 5561851 | NCBI WGS metagenome assembly JAABUX01 (sample SAMN10711883, study PRJNA513361) | rock metagenome | isolation source: Antarctica rocks | place: Antarctica: Victoria Land, Richard Nunatak red sandstone | collected 2016-01-03 | reverse complement strand
CGATGGCCGAGCTTACACCGCCAACTATCAACGCCGTGCCCACCCAGATTGCCACCGCAGCCGAATGACCAATGGCCACTTCAACTACACCGTAATTTCCACCACATTGACGGACGCTATCGTTGAAGACGTAGCCGGTACCTTCGACGTTGATCGTCCATGGCCAGGCGCTGACGCCGCCGCGCTCGTCTGGCCGGCCGCTCTCGACGATGCCGATCGCCTGCATCAGCCGGTCGGGCACGCCGGTCGACCGCTCTGCCGACGCGATGGCGGCGCGGCATAGGGCGGCTGGGGCGAAATCAGCCAAGGCCAACCGCGGGAGTAGCAGCGCAAGGAGGCCGGCAACGAGCAGGATCGGTCGCATCGACCATCGTTCTACGCTGGACGTCTCAAGGAAGAGTTAATGATGCAGAAGACGGCGAGTTCGCTCGCTGTCAGGACGTTTCCTCCCTGAACTTGGCGGCGCCTCCAGCGCCGCCTTTTTTGTTCAGGGCTTCAGAAGCGTCGGCGCCGCGTTGGCCAGGGTAGTGGCGAAATCCGTGAGCAGATTTTGCAGCGCGGTAAAGCCCACCGCACGCTGGAACCTCGCCTCATCCATATAGAGTCCACGCGCGATCTCGATCTGCAGCGCATGCAAGTGCTCCCGCGGACGTCCGTACGTCCGGGTCACGTAGCCGCCAGCGTAGGGATCGTTGCGCCGCACCGTAAAGCCCATATCGGTCAGCAGCGTTTCGGCCGTCCGTGTGATCAATGGAGAGCAGGCGGTGCCGTGCGCGTCGCCCAGGACGAAATCGGGCGTGCCCCGGCCAACACCGCAGCTCTGCGCCGGCATCGAATGGCAGTCGATCAGCAAGCAGGCGCCGAAGCGCGCGCGCGTGCTGTCGAGCAGGGCCTGCAGGGCGGCGTGGTAGGGCTCCCAATAGGCATGCACGCGGTATTCGGCCTCTTCGAACGGCAACTTGCGTCGGTAGATCGCTTCGCCGGACGCGACCACTCGGGCCAGCGTGCCGAGCCCGGCGCCGACCCGCGCGCTGGTCGTGTTGACCCAGGACGGCAAGTCGTCGGTGAACATCGCCGGGTCGAGCTCCCAGGGCTCGCGGTTCGGATCGCAGTAGGCGCGGGCGAAGGTCGCGGCCAGCAGCGGGGCGCCGGCCAGGGTCGCGCCGGTGAACAGCTCGTCGACGAAGCAGTCCTCGCTCCGGCGCAGGGCGGTTGCGTCGAGCCGTGCGACATCGAGGAAATCGCTCGGGTATTCGCGGCCCGAGTGCGGCGATGCAAACACCATCGGCGCGGTCTGCTCGGCCGGACGGACCAGGCGGAAGGGGACGGCATGGGCGGTGGCGAGGGCGAAGTCGCCGGTGGGTAACGGATGGTCCATAGCGCCATTCAATCGGTCTCGGGGTTCGCTGTCACCTGCCTTGCATACGGGGCCGGTCTTGGCTAAAGGAGCCGCTCTCGGCGCCACGGCGTTGGCGGATGGGCGCGTAGCTCAGCGGTAGAGCATCGCCTTGACATGGCGGGGGTCACAGGTTCAATCCCTGTCGCGCCCACCATCCGCTTCCCTCTTTTTTGCGAAAACCAGGGCCCGAAGGCCCCGGTTTTGTTTCAGGCCGCCTTCGCCTCGCGCCGGCGGGAGTGCAAGATCCACTCGGTGTAGCCGTTCGGCTGTTCGCGGCCCTTGAAGATCAGGTCGCAGGCGGCCTGGAACGCTGGGCCGTGCTCGTTGCCCGCCATCTTGCGATAAGCCGGATCGGCCTCGTTTTGCCGGTCGACCACCTCGGCCATCCGCCGCAACGTGTCGCGCACCTGCTGCTCGGTGACGATGCCATGATGCAGCCAGTTGGCGAGGTGCTGGCTGCTGATCCGCAGCGTGGCGCGGTCTTCCATCAGGCCGACATCGTGGATGTCCGGCACTTTCGAGCAGCCGACGCCCTGGTCGATCCAGCGGACGACGTAGCCGAGGATCCCCTGGGCATTGTTGTCGAGTTCCTGCTGCAGATCGTCCGGCGCCCAGTTCGGGCGGTCGGCGAGCGGGATCGTGAGCAGGTCGCCAAGGCTGCCGCGGCTCTTGCCGGCCAGCTCCGCTTGGCGTCCGGCCACGTTAACTTCGTGGTAATGAAGCGCGTGTAGAGTGGCCGCAGTGGGAGACGGGACCCAGGCGGTGTTGGCGCCCGCCTTGGGATGGCCGATCTTCTGCGCCAGCATGTCGGCCATCCGGTCCGGAGCGGCCCACATGCCCTTTCCGATCTGCGCCTTGCCGCGCAGCCCGGCGGCGAGGCCGATGTCGACGTTGCGGTCCTCGTAGGACTTGATCCAGGCCGTGTTCCGCATCTCGTTCTTGCGAATCATCGGGCCGGCTTCCATCGAGGTGTGGATCTCGTCTCCGGTGCGGTCGAGGAAGCCGGTGTTGATGAACACGACCCGGTCTCGGGCGGCGTGAATGCAGGCGGCGAGGTTGGCGCTGGTGCGGCGTTCCTCGTCCATGATGCCCATTTTCAGCGTGTTCGGCGTGAGACCGAGGATGTGTTCGACGCGCGTGAAGATCTCGTTGGCGAACGCGATCTCGGCCGGGCCGTGCATCTTCGGCTTGACGATGTAGACCGAGCCGGCGCGGCTGTTGCGAAGCGGGCCCGCGCTCTTCAGATCGTGCATCGCGATCAGCGAGGTCACGGCGGCATCGAGCATGCCCTCCGGGATGTCCTGGCCGTCGACCTGTATGGCGTCGGTATACATATGATGGCCGACGTTGCGGATCAGCAGTAGCGAGCGTCCGGGGAGGGTGAGGGTGCCTCCATCGGGCGCGGTGAAGGTGCGGTCGGGCTCGAGCCGGCGCTCGAGCGTCTTGCCGCCCTTCTCGAAGCTGGCGGCGAGGTCGCCCTTCATCAGGCCGAGCCAGTTGCGATACACGTCGACCTTGTCGGCCGCATCGACGACCGCGACGCTGTCTTCGAGGTCCTGGATCGCGGTGATGGCCGATTCGAGCACGAGGTCTGAGGCGCCGGCCGGATCGGTCTTGCCGATCGGGTGGGTGCGATCGATGCGGATTTCGAGATGGATGCCGTTGTTGCGCAGGACGATGGCGGTGGGCGCGGCCGGGTCGCCGATGTAGCCGATGAACTGGGACGGGGTGCGCAGCGCGGTCGGGCCGGCGCTGGTTTGGACCTCGAGCGCGCCGCCCTTGACTCGGTAGGCGGTGGCCGCGCTGTGCGAGCCGGTCGCAAGCGGCGCGGCCTGGTCGAGCACTTCCTTGGCACGGGCGACGACTTTGGCGCCGCGGACCGGATTATAGCCACGGCCCCGATCAGCCCCGTCGGACTCCGGCAGCGCGTCGGTGCCGTAGAGTGCGTCGTAGAGGCTGCCCCAGCGTGCGTTGGCCGCGTTCAGCGCATAGCGCGCGTTCGACACCGGCACGACGAGCTGCGGCCCGGCGATGGTCGCGATCTCGGCGTCCACATTCCCGGTCGCGATTGAGAAGGCGGCCGGTTCGGGTTCGAGGTAGCCGATCGAACGCAGGAACGCCTCGTATTCGGCCGCATCGACCTTCTTGCCCTTATGATCGAGGTGCCACTGGTCGATCTGATGCTGCAGCGTGTCGCGATGGGCGAGGAGCTCGGCGTTTTTCGGCCCCAAATCCCGCAACATGGCGGCAAAGCCGGTCCAGAACTGATCCCGATCGACGCCGGTGCCGGGCAGGGCTGCCCGCTCGACGAACTCATGCAATGCGCGCTCAACATGAACACCCGCGACCTCGATCCGATCCATCCGAACTCCCTCCTGGCCGCCGCAACTGTCGCGACCGGCGGCGCTGTATGCGATCGGGCGCGGCATTGTGCAAGAAACCAGAGCGCGGGAGGCGTGGGGACGTCAGGTCAGAGCGGGTTGCTTCTCCGACTTTTCAACCTTCTTCGCCTTCTTGCCGAACGGCCACTTCAACTTGTCGACCACCGGGTAGAGCGCCGGCAGAACAAGTAGCGTGAGCAGCGTCGCCGTGATCAGCCCGCCGATCACGACGGTCGCCAGCGGACGCTGCACTTCGGACCCGGTGCCGGTCGAGACCGCCATCGGCACGAAGCCGATCGAGGCCACGAGCGCCGTGGTCAACACCGGGCGGAGCCGCTTTTCGGCGGCGTCGCGGGCGGCATCGGCCGGGTCGGCGCCGTCGGCCCGCTCCTCCTCAATATAGCTGGCCAGGACGACGCCATCGAGGATCGCGATCCCGAACGTCGAGATGAAGCCGATCAGCGCCGTCACGCTGAACGGCATCCCGCGCAGGATCAGCGCCGCGATCCCGCCCGTGGCCGCCATCGGCACGTTCATGAAGATCAGCCCGGCCACGGACAGCTTGCCGAAGTTGATGAACAGCAACAGGAAAATCAGTCCCAGCACCATCGGCACCACGATCGCAAACCGCTCCGACGCGCTTTGCAGATGCTGATACTTACCGCTCCACTCGAGCGTGTAGCCCTCGGGCAACTTGACCTGGTCGGCTACTGCCTTCTGCGCGTCGCCTACATAACTCGTCACGTCACGGCCATCGACGTTAATGTCGACATCTACTCGGCGCCGCAGCCCTTCGCGCAAGACCTGCGACGGACCGTCCGCGACCGAGAGCGTGGCAATGTCGGAGAGCGGCACCGACTGGCCATTCTGCATGCCGATCCGCAGCGCGCAGATCCGGGCCACATCGGTCCGCGCTTCGGCCGCAAGCCGGACCATGATCGGCGTCTGGCTGTTGTTGTCGCCATACACGGTGCCGACGTTGCGGCCGCCGATCGCGGCGACGACGGCCAGCGCGTCAGAGGCTTTCAGCCCGTAGCGGGCCAGCTTCTGGCGATCGATCGCCACCGTCAGCGCCGGCAGCCCGTCCAGCCGTTCGGCCCGCACATCGCCGGCGCCGGGGGATGTCCTTCAGCATAGCCCGGCCCGCGTAACTCGAACTCCAGGATCTCGCCCAATCCAGTCGACAGCGGCCCCTCGCTCGGCGTGCCCACGCCGGGCGGCAAGATCCGCTTGGCTTGCTGCAATCGCTCGAACACCCGAGCACGCGCGGTCGCCACATCAGCCGCGTCGTCGAACGTCAAATACACCGCCGACAGACCCGGCCGCGACGTCGACCGGATACTCGTCGTTTGCGGCAACCCGCTCATCGCCATCTCGACTGGCACGGTGACGAGGCGCTCGACCTCGAGCGGCCCCATCCCGGTCGCTTCGGTCAGGATCATCACCTGCTTGGGCGAGATGTCCGGGACCGCGTCGATCGCCAGGTGCTGCAGATTCCAATAGCCGCCGCCCAGCAACATCAGGGCCAGCACGATCACCAGCCAGCGATTGCCGACCAGCCATTTGAAGAAGTTCTCGATGGTCAGTCTCCGCCCAGCATGGCTTTTTGCAGCAGCGCCTTGAGCTCGAAGCTGCCCTGGGTAACGACGCGGTCGCCGGGCTTGATCCCGCTCTGCAACTCGACAAAATCTTGCCGCTGGACCCCGACGGTGACGTCGTGGCTTTGGAACTTGTCGCCGCCTTCGGGAGTGAAGACGACGCGCTTGTCGGCCACGAGCTGGATCGAGGCGGAGGGCGCGACGACGGCTTCGCGGTTCAGCATGCGCGTGACGACGACGTCGACATACATGCCGGCACGGAGCGCGAGTCGGGATTGGCGATGACGATGCGGGCGGGCAGCGTCCGCGATTGCGGGTTGAGCTGTGCGCCGAGCGTGGCCACCCGACCGTCCCACGCGCGGTTGGCGTTGCCGGCGATCGTCACCCGCGCCGGGTCGCTGACGCCGACTTTGGCCGCGTCGCTCTCGGGGATCTGCGCCATGACGAGGACGGTATGCAGGTCGGCCACCGTGATGGCCTCGCTCGCCGTGTCGATCACCTCGCCGGGCGTGATGGTCGAGCTGATCACGATGCCATCGGTGGGCGTGCGAAGCGCGGCCAAGCCGGAACCGGCGACCGGATTGAGCCGCGAGATCTGGGTCTCGAACGTGGCGACCTTGGCGCGGTTGGTCTGCTCCGCGGCCACGGCCTGGGCGAGCACGAGACGGCGGCGATCGGCCTCGGCGCGCGCCAACGATCCGTCGCGGGCGAGGATCACGGCCCGATCCAGCGCCGCCCGCGTCACCGCAACGCCCGCCTCCGTCTCCCGCAGCCCGGCGCGCGCGGCAGCCAGATCCTGCTGCAACTGCACCAGCATCGGCATCTCGACTTCGACCACGCCTTGCCCCGCGGCCACCACGTCGCCGGGCTGGACCAGGAGGCGCACGACGCGCGCCTGGCCGAGCGCGCGCAGGATGGCGACGTGACCTGCATCGAACGCGACCGTGCCCGGCAGCCGCAGGGGCTCCGAAATTGCCTCGCGGTCCGCGATGACGGCTTTGAGGTCGATCGTCTTCTGCTGCTCGGGCGACATGTGGATCAAGCCCGGCGGGTCCTTCTGAGCGTCGGTCTTCTTGCTGTCCGCGGCCCATGCGGGGGCGGCCACTGCGAGCGCGGCCACGGCGAGCGCCACCGCCAACGCGGCCCATCGGCTGGTCACGGCATTATTCCCTTAGCGAGGCGCAGTTCGAGCATGGCGGTCGAACGGATGGTCCGCGCCCGGTCGCGCGCGGCCTGCGCGTCGAACGCGAGCGCGTTGGCGCGAACCAGCTCGATGAATGCATTTCGCCGAGCTTCCAGGCGCGCTCGATCTGCCCGCGCCGCTTGTCGAGCTCGGACGCGCCGCGGTCGGCGGCCACCACGGCCCGATCGGCCGAGGAGAGCGTGGCCACCGCCTGCGCGATGCCGGCTGCGATCTGGCGGCGCACGAGTTCGAGCTGCAGCTGGGTTTCGGTCACGCGCTGCGCCGCGGCCGCCCGTAGCGGGGCATTGCGAGCTTGGGTCGCGAAATGGAACGTCACCGTCACGCCGAAGCGGGTGTCCCACCGCGTGCCGGGCTGCTTTTCGTTGATGCCCTGCACCCGAGCTCCGGATCGTCGCGATCCTGCACATAGACGAGATGCTCCTGCGCCCGCGCCGCCTGCACCTGCTGCTCGGCCGCGCGCAGAATCGGGTGGTCGGATGGAATGCCAGCCAAAGCGGGGACGATCGCGTCCGGCACCGTCGGCATTGGCACCGTTAACACCGGCACCGCATCCGACCCGGTCACCGTCGCCAGCGCCCCCTTGGCTGCCGCCAACTGCGCCTCCGCCTGCGCCAGGCTGACCTGCGCGGTGGCGGCTTCGGCGTCTGCGGCCAGGAAATCGCTTTGCGCTGCTTCGCCGACCGCGAACTGGTGCGACAGGTCGTTGGCGAGCGTGCGGCTGGTCGCCAGGCGTCTGGCGGCGATGGCGCGGGTGTTCAAGGCGTCGGTCGCATTGGCGGCGAGCGAGAGCACGCGGCTCGCCAGCGCGTAGTGCTCGGCCAAGGTCTGGCCCTCGATCGCCGTCCCCTGCGCCTGTGCGGCGCGTTGGGTCGCAGTGCCCTCGCCGGGTAGCCAGATCGGTGTGCTGACGCCCACTTGCGTCGTGATGTAGTTGTAATTGCTGCCGGCTATCTAGTCGTTGATGAAGCTGCCGGTCGCCGTTGGCGCGCGCGGGAAGAAGGTGCTGCCGGCGAGGTAGTTGGCCGCCGCCACGTTCTGCTGGGCGGCAAAATTGTTCCGTTGCGGCAGCCGCGCCCATGCGTCGGCGATTGCTTGATGCAGGCTGATTACGGTGTCGGGCCGCACGGCCTCGACTGCATGCCGGGGGCGCGCCTCGGCAATCGGGGCGGCGAGAAAGCGGCAACGACAAGGGCGGTGCAACCAGCGCGCGCCGGGTGCGGACAGACTGGCATCACATTATCCATTGATTGGGCGCTGAACGCACCGAGCCCGGCGCGGGTTTGTCAGCCCGTTTCGAGCGTTTCGCGCCGGATCTCGAGTTCGAGCCAGCGCTCCTCGGCGGCCTTCAGCGCGAGCTCGCTGCGGGCGAGCGCCTCGGTTGCGGTGGCGAAGGCGGCCGGGTCCTTGCGATAGAGGTCGGGATCGGCGAGACGTGCCTGCGCCTTGGCGATCGCCGCCGTGAAGGCCGCCATCTGCGTTGGCAGCGTCTCGAGCGCATGCTTGTCCTTGAACGACAGCTTGCGCGCCGCCGTACGCGTCGACCCGGCCGAGCCGCCCGATCTCGGCTTGTCGACCGCAAACTCCTCCGCCGGGCCGCGCTGGATCAGCATGTCGCTATAGCCGCCGGCATATTCGACCCAGCGCCCGTCACCCTCGGCCGAGAGAGTCGAGGTCACGATACGGTCGAGGAAATCGCGGTCGTGGCTGACCAGCATGACGGTGCCGGGATACTCGGCCAGCATGTCCTGCAGCAGGTCGAGCGTCTCGAGGTCGAGGTCGTTGGTCGGCTCGTCGAGCACGAGCAGGTTCGACGGCCGGGCGAGCGCGCAAGCCAGGGTCAGCCGCCCGCGCTCGCCGCCGGAGAGGACGCCGACCGGCGTGCGGGCCTGCTCGGGCTTGAACAGGAAGTCTTTCATGTAGCCGATCACGTGGCGGCGCTCGCCGGCGACCTCGACCGTGTCGCCGCCGCCGCCGGTGAGCGTGTCGGCCAGCGTGGCGGCCGGGTCGAGCGAGGCGCGCTGCTGGTCGAGGGTGACGGCGGCGAGGTTGGTGCCGATCCGGATCTCGCCGGCATCGGGCGCGAGCTTGCCGGTGAGCAGGCGCAGCAGCGTGGTCTTGCCGGCGCCGTTGGGGCCGACGATGCCGAGCCGGTCGCCGCGGATCACGCGCAGGTCGAGGCCGCTCACGACCGGCGGGCCGTCGTATCCCTTGGTCACGTGCTCGGCGACGGCGACGAGCTTGCCGGACAGGTCGGCGTCCGTGGCGGCGAGCTTTAGGCCGGTCTTGGGGCCGCCGAGTTCGCGCCGTTTCTGTCGCAGGGACTGCAATTCGCCGACCCGGCGCATGTTGCGCTTGCGCCGCGCCGTCACGCCGTAGCGCAGCCAATGCTCCTCGCGCACGATCTGGCGGCCGAGCTTGTGCGCGTCCCGTTCGGCTTGCGCCTCGACCTCCTCGCGCCAGGCCTCGTAGTGCCCGAAGCCGCGGTCGATGCGCCGCGTGACGCCGTCTTCGAGCCAGACGATGCTGCGGGTGAGCGTTTCGAGCAGGCGTCGATCGTGGCTGATCAGCACGATTCCGGCGCGCAGCGATTTCAGCTCGGCCTCGAGCCATTCGATCGCGGGCAGGTCGAGGTGGTTGGTCGGCTCGTCGAGCAGCAGCAGATCGGGCGCGGGCGCGAGCGTGCGGGCGATGGCGGCGCGGCGCTGCTGGCCGCCGGAGAGGTGCGCCGGGTCCTCGGCGCCGGAAAGGCCGAGGCGGTCGAGCAGGGCGGTGGCGCGATAGGGGTCGTCGCTGGGGCCAAGGCCGGCCTCGACATACTCGAGCGTGGTGGCGAAACCCGTGAAATCAGGTTCTTGCGGCAGATAGCGGATCGTCGCACCCGGCTGCAGGAACACCGTCCCGCCGTCCGGCTTGAGCAGCCCGGCGGCGATCTTGAGCAGCGTCGACTTGCCCGAACCGTTGCGCCCGACCAGGCAGATCCGCTCGCCCGCGCCCACGCCGAGCTCTGCCCCGTGCAGCAGCGGAGCCGAGCCGAGAGCCAGGTGGATGTCTTGCAGCAGGAGGAGAGGTGGCGCCATGGCCCGGATATCGGCCGGGAGCTTGGCGCATGCAACACTTCGAATTCGTTGCGACATCGCGATAAGTAGGCTACGGTGCCGGTTTCTGATGGGGATTGTCATGCCACACGTCATCGTCCGCTACGACTTCGCCGGCGCCCTGCTGTTCCCGTCCGACTCGCAGCAAAACGTCGATCTACAAGGGATTGTGCTGCCTTCTGGCCCGGTTTCCGGCTTCTTCGAGTTCGACGCCAGCACCGTCCCGGCGGCGCCCGGTCACTTCCACCTGTCGAGCGCCCGGTTTCACGGCAATTTCGGCGGGCTGACCGTCAATGCGCTCGGGGGACAGGCCGTGGTCGGCGGCGCCCAAGACAGCATGCTCACCTTCAGCTTCACCTTGCCGGCGAACGAATTTCCGATGCCGACCGTGAGCGCGAAGGCGAGTTTCGGGTTCCAGACCTTCCTCAATTTCTACTTCAGCCGCTTCTTCCTGCCGGCGGCGGAGGTGACGAGCGGCGATCGGACCACGATGGTGACCTTCACCGATACGCATGGGCATCACGGCAATCTATCGACCGACACCAACGTGCATTTCACCGCATTCCACGTGAAGGTGGTTTGACTCGGCGGCGCTGACAGCGCGCCGGGGCTGTGGCATGGACCAGCTACAGCGGGAGGGCGCGCATGCGTGGCGTGATTGGGGGCGTGATCGGAATAGTTTTGGCGGTGCTGATCGGCCACGCGGCGCAGGCGGAGAGCCTGCGGATCGGGCTGCTGCATACGCTGTCGCCGGCGCCGCTCTATCTGGCGATGGCGCGCGGCTACTTCGCCCAGGAGGGGCTCGAGGCGCAGTTCGTGTTCTTCGAAGCGGCGCAGCCGATCGCGGCGGCGTCGGTCTCGGGCGATATCGATGTGGGCATCACCGCGCTGACCGGCGGGTTCTTCAACCTAGCTGGACGCGGGGCGCTGAAGGTGATCGGCGGCGGGCTGCACGAGGAACCCGGCTTCGAGGGCACGGCGCTGCTGGTGTCCAAGAAGGCCTATGATGCGGGCCTGACTTCGCCCGCCCAGCTCGCCGGGCACACGCTCGGGATCACGCAATACGGGTCGTCGTTCCACTACATGGCCGGGCGGCTGGCCGAGCGGGAAGGTGTCGCGCTGAGCGCGATCACGCTGCGGCCGCTGCAGACGATCGGCAACATGGTCGCCGCGGTACGGACCGGGCAGGTGGACGCGACGATGGCGATCGCCTCGATGGCCAAGCCGATCGCGGCGGCGGGCGAGGCGCGGATCGTCGCCTGGGTGGGGGATCTGGTGCCGTATCAGATCACTGCGGCGTTCGCGTCGAGCCGGATTGTCGGCGAGCATGCGGACGCTTTGCACCGGTTCGCCCGCGCCTATGCGCACGGGGTCGACGACTATCGCGAGGCGTTCCTGCCGTCGAAGGATCACGACCGGACCGAGGCGGCGATCGTCGATATCGAGAGGTTCGTCTTCACCGGCGATCCGAAGGCGCGCGAGAAGATCCTCGAGGGTGTCGGCTATTACGACGCCGGCGGGGCGCTCGATGCCAAGGACGTGGCGGCGCAACTGGCCTGGTTCGTCGAGCAGGGCCTGGTCAAGCCGGGCGGGTCGCCCAGCGAGGTGATCGACACGCGGTTCCTGCCGACCTTGCCGTGACCGGGTCGCAACTCCGCGTCTCGATCGAGCGGGTGAGCCATCGATACAAGGCGCTGGACGTGCTCGACGGGATCGATCTCGTCGCCGAACCCGGCCGGGTGCTCGTCCTCGTCGGCCCCTCGGGCTGCGGCAAGAGCACGCTGCTCGGGATCTTGGGCGGGCTAATCCGGCCGAGCGTGGGGCAGGTGGTGGTGTCCGGTCATGTCGCCGATGAGTGCCTGAACGTGATGACGCCGGTGTTCCAGGATTTTGCCTTGTTGCCGTGGCGGAGCGTGGCGGGGAACGTGGATCTGGTGCTGGAGCGGCTGCCGCGTGCCGAGCGGGCGGGGCGGGTGCGGGAGGTGCTGGCGCTGACCGGGCTCGAAGCGTTTGCCGAGGCGTGGCCGCGGGAGCTGTCGGGTGGGATGCGCCAGCGGGTCGGGATCGCGCGGGCGCTGGCGGTGCGGCCGGCATGTTTGTTGATGGACGAGCCGCTTTCGGCGCTCGATGCGCAGACGCGGGCGCTGCTGCTTGACGAGTTCGTCGCCCTGATCGAGCGGGCGGGGACGACGACGATCTACGTCACGCACAATCTCAGCGAGGCGGTGCGGCTGGGGCATCGGATCGCGGTGCTGTCGCGGCGGCCGGGCCGGGTGCGCGAGGTGGTGGAAATCGAGCGGCCGCTGTCGGGGCGAGCGGAGACCGATGCGGATCTGCTCGCGGTCCAAGCCCGGCTGTGGGCGCTGATCCGCGACGACGCGGCGGCTTCGGCCCGCGAGCTGCTGCATGGCTGAGATCACCGGGCCCGTCGCCTTCCGGCGCGGGGGTTCACGCTGCGGCGAACGCCCGGGGCGGCGGTGGCGACGCTGGTCGGGTTGGTGTTGGCGTGGCAGGCGGCTGACAGCGCCGGGCTGCTGTCGACGCAGTTCCTGCCGGCGCCGATCGCGATCCTGCGGGCCCTGGCCGCGCTTATCGCCAGCGGGACGTTGTGGCTCCATCTGGGCGCCTCGCTCGGGCGGCTAGCGGTCGGATGGAGCGTCGGCACGGCTCTGGGGATCGCGGTCGGGTTCCTGGTCGGGGTCGCGTGGTGGGCGCGGGCGCCGGGGATGGCTGTCGTGTCGGCGTTGTTCCCGATCCCCAAGATCGCGCTGGTGCCGCTGTTCATCATCTGGTTCGGGATCGGCGAGGGCTCGAAGATCGTCACCTTGGGCTTCGGCGTATTCTTCCCGACCGTGATCAATACCGTCGCCGGGATCGACGCGGTGCCGCGCAGCCTGGTCCGCATGGGCCAGGCGTTCGGGCTGCGCCGGACGACGATCCTGTGGCGGATCGTGCTGCCCGGCGCGCTGCCGGCGATCCTGGCCGGGTTTCGGGTGACGAGTTCGATCGCGATCATCCTGCTGGTCGCGGCCGAGATGATCGGGGCGGAGTATGGGATTGGCGCGTTCGTGCTGCAGGCCGGCAACCTCTACGACACCGACAATCTGTTGGCCGGGATCGTCGTGTTGTCGGTGCTGGGGCTCTCGGTCGCATGGGTGATCGGGTTGATCGAGCGGACGCTGCTGGGCTGGCGGTCAAACTAGAGCATTTCCCGACCAGGTGGAATCACCTGGTCGGGAGTAATGCTCGTCGAAACAAAGAGCTAGAGCACTACTTCCGTGCCAAGTGGCGCGGAAAGTGCTCTAGCTTGGGGAGGCGTGCGGCCTGTTCGACGGGGCGGGTCGCCATGATCGCGACAAGCACGACGCTGGTGACGGCATGCCACTCGCCGGCTCGGGGCTGGCGGAACAGGCGGACGCTGTCGTACAGGGGCTATCGTCGCGGCCGTGCAGCCAGCGCCATTCGGGGCAGTGGGACAGCATGATCCAGGTCGGCTTGCCCATCGCCGCGGCAACGTGGGCGACGCTCGTGTCGACCGTGATCACCAGGTCGAGTGTCGCGATCAGGGCAGAGGTCTCGGCGTAGTCGGTCAGCAGTGGGGCGAGATCGTCGAGCCCTAGCCGCGCCGCCTCGGGCGCGCGCGGGCCGACCTGGAGGCTGACTGCCTCCACGAAAGGGAGGTCGACGATCGGGCGGAGCGCGTCGACCGGGCAGGAGCGATTGCTGTCGTTCGAGTGCAGCGGGTTGCCGGCCCAGACCAGGCCGACGCGGAGTTGGGCGGCTTGCGGTGGCGCGAGGCGGGTATGCCAGGAGGCGGTCTTGACCGGGTTGGCGGACAGGTAGGGTGCGGGGGAGGGGATTGTCTCCAGCGTCGTCCCGCAGAGGAAGGGCAGGCTCATCTGGTCGACCCAGAGATCGTGGCGCGGCAGGTCGCGGCGGTTCGGGATTGCGGCGGCGACGCCGTCGGCATGCTGGAGCAGGGAGATCAGCCGCTGGTCGCAGGCATACCAGACGGTGGCGCCGCGGGCGGCGAGGAGGGCGGCGTAGCGGACGAACATGATCGCATCGCCGAGGCCTTGCTCGGCAAGGATCAGGAGGCGTTTGCCCGCGAGCGGGCCGCCATCCCATTCCGGGGTCGGCAAGGCGCGGAACTCCTTGGCGTAGAGCTTGTGCCGCTTGCGCCATTCGTAGCGGGCGAAGCCGGCGGGCAGGTCGCCGGCGGAGAGCAGGGCGATGCCCATGTTCCAGTGCGCCTCGGCAAGGTGAGGGTCGAGCGAAACGGCGGTTTCGCAGGCGCTGATGGCCTCGCCGAGTTGGGCGGATTGGGTGAGGAAGTAGCCGAGCGCGGCGTGGGCTTCGGGCATGGCCGGATCGGCGGCGATGGCGGCGCGGCAGTGGCGCTCGGCGGCTTGGGGGTCGCCGAGATCGGACAAGGTGTTGGCGAGGTTGAGGTGGCTGGATGCGTCCGCGGGGGCGAGGCGCACGGCTTCGCGCAACGCGGAGGCGGCCTCGTGCAGGCGGCCGAGCGCCTTGAGGGTGGTGCCGCGCTGGTGATGGGCTTGGGCGTAGAGCGGATCGATCGCCAGCGCACTCTCGGCCGCCTCGAGCGCGGGCTCGAGCAGCCCGGCGGAGCGGAGCGCTGACGCCAGTGCGGTGCGGGGCATGGCCTGGTCCTGCTGGCAGGCGACGGCGGCGCGGCAGGTCATGACCGCCACATCGTACTGCCCGGCGAGTTCTTGCGCGCGGGCGATGTTCAACATGGCGCCGACGTGGCGGCACGTGAGGTGCAACGTGGCCTCCCAGGCGTCCCGGGCCTGCTCGCGCTGGCCGGCCGACCAGAGGGCGTTGCCGTAGGCGAAGCGCACTTCGCTGTTGTCGGGCCGGCCGGCGACGGCGCGTTCGAGCAAAACGACGGCTTGGCCCAAGCGCCCGTAGCGATGGGCCAGCGTGCCGGCGAAGAGCAGCGCCTGAGGCTGGTCCGGCTCGCGGGCCAGGACCTCGGCGAAGCCGGCGGCCGCGCTCTCCCAGCGGCCGGCCTGCTGGTGCGAGACTGCTTCGAGCAATTGGGGGATGAAATCCTGCGCATCGGCCATGAGGTGGCATTGTGCGGCTCAGAGATGAACGTCGGGTTAAGCGCGGTGCGCTTGCGTTGATCGATCATGGGCGGCAGTCTTGTCGGCATACCCCGCCGAACGGAGGATGGATGCGCCAACTCGTCTTGGCAGCCTTTTGGGCTGCGACCATCGTCACGCCGGTGCTGGCGCAGACGCCGCCGTTCCGGATCGCGTTGCGCGAGGATCCGGACAGTCTCGATCCGACTCTGGCGCGGACGTATGTGAGCCGGATCGTGTTCGCCGGGCTGTGCGACAAGTTGTTCGATATCAATGCCAAGCTGGAGATCGTGCCGCAGCTCGCGACGGGCTACGCGTGGGCGGATCCGAAGACGCTGGTGATCAAGTTGCGCGAGGGCGTGCTGTTTCAGGACGGCAACAAGATGGACGCGGACGCGGTCAAGTACTCGTTGCAGCGGCATTTGACGCTGCAGGGCAGCTTTCGCCGGTCGGAAATCAACGCGATGGACCATGTCGAGGTGGTCGATCCGTTGACCGTCAAGATCGTGTTGAAGGAGCCCTCGTCGCCGTTCCTGGCGCAGCTGACGGATCGTTCGGGGATGATCGTCTCGCCGACGGCGGCGGAGGCGGCGGGCAAGGATTTCGGGCTGCATCCGGTATGCGCGGGCCCGTTCAAATTCGTCGAGCGGGTGACGCTGGACCATATTACCGTGGAGCGGTTCGCGCAGTATTGGGACGCCAAGAATATTCATCTCGACCGGGTCGTGTATCAGACGATCTCGGACAGCTCGATCCGGCTGGCTAATCTTCAGGCTGGCAGCACCGATCTGGTCGAATACATCGTGCCAACCGATGTCGAGGCGGTGAAGGCCAACAAGAAGCTGGCGCTCGCGATGATCGACCAGATCGGATACCAGACGATCGAGTTCAATCTCGGCAATGGCGAACGGGCGCACGCGCCGATCGGGCAGAGCGCGCTGGTGCGGCAGGCGTTCGAGCGGTCGATCGATCGCGAGGCGCTGATCCAGGTCGTCTACAACGGATTGTATGCGCCGGCGGTGGAGGCGATCCCGAAGCCGAGCCCGATGTACGACAGCCGGCTCACCAATGTCCCGCGTGACGTGGAGGCGGCCAAGAAGCTGCTGCAGCAGGCGGGGGTGACGCCGCCAGTCGTCGTGCATCTGACGGTGCCGAACAATCCCGATCTGCGGCAGGTGGGCGAGGTGATCCAGGCGATGGCGGGCGAGGCCGGGTTCGACGTGCAGTTGACCGCGTCGGAATACGCCTCGGCGCTCAGTGCTGCGACGCGGGGCGACTTCGAGGCCTTCCTGACCGCGTGGTCGGGGAGGGTCGATCCGGACGGGAACTTGTATTCGTTCTTGCATACCGGCGGGGCGCTGAACGACGGCAAGTATTCGAACCCCGTCGTCGACAAGGCGCTGGAAGACGCGCGGACGGTGGCGGATCCGGCCAAGCGGCAGGAGCTGTATTCGCAGATGTATGCTCAGGAATCGAAGGATCTGGCGCTCATCTATCTTTGGTATCTCAAGTCGATCGTGGGCATGAAGGCCACGGTGCACGGGTTCGTCCAGGTTCCGGATGGGCTCGTCCGGCTGCAAGGCGTGAGCGTGGCGCCCTAGCGATGCGCGGACATCTCGGTTTGCGGCTGCTGCAGGTCTTGCCAACGATCGTGCTGGTCAGTTTCCTGGTGTTCAGCCTGCAGCAATTGATGCCGGGCGATCCGGCGTCGGTGCTGGCCGGCGAGCAGCGGGGCGACCCGGCCGTCATGGCGCAGATCCGCGCCGAGCTTTGGCTCGACCGGTCGTTTCTGGTGCAATACCTGCACTGGGTCGGCGGCGTACTGCATGGCGATCTCGGGCGGTCGTGGCGGATCAACGAGCCGGTGTCGCACCTCGTGATGACCAAGCTGCCGGTGACGCTGCAGCTCGCGTCGATGGCGTTCGTGATCGCGCTGGCGATCGGGGTGCCGGCGGGGGTCCTGTCGGCGGTGTATCGCAATACTTGGTGGGACTACCTGATCAACCTAGTGGGGCTGGCCGGGCTGAGCACGCCGAATTTCTGGCTCGGCATCATGCTGATTTTGCTCGTCTCGGTGCATCTCGGCTGGCTGCCGCCGTCGGGCTACGTGCCGCTGACCGAGGATTGGCGGCAGTCGCTGGCGACGACGATCATGCCGGCGTTCGTGCTCGGCAACGCGATCGCGGCGATCTTCATGCGGCACACGCGCAGCGCCATGCTGGCGGCGCTCGAGCAGGATTACGTGCGGACGGCGCGGGCCAAGGGGCTGCGGGAGAGCGTCGTCGTCGTGCGGCACGCGTTTCGCAACGCGCTGGTGCCGGTGGTGACGCTGGGGGCGCTTGAGTTGGGGCAGTTGCTGTCGGGGGCGGTGCTGACGGAGCAGGTGTTCAGCATTCCGGGCTTTGGCAAGCTGGTGGTCGATGCGGTGTTCAACCGGGATTATCCGGTGGTGCAGGGCGTCGTGCTGGTGACGGCGACGCTCTATATCTTGCTGAACCTGCTGGCCGATGTGCTGTACGTGCTGATCAATCCGCGGATGCGCACGGCGTGAGCGGCGCCGTGGTCCGCAGCCCGGCGCGGTTGGCGCTGCGACGGTTCTGGTCGCGCAAGGCGGCGGTGATCGGGCTCGTCGTCGTGGTGGCGCTGATCGTGGTGGCGGTGGGGGCGCCGCTGGTGGCGCAGGCGGATCCGGACAAGACGAGTTGGACGCTGATCCGCAAGGCGCCCTCGCTCGCGCATTGGATGGGGACGGACGAGAACGGGCGGGATGTGTTTGCGCGCGTGGTGTTCGGGGCGCGGGCGTCGTTGCTGGCCGGGGTGGTGTCGGTGCTGATCGCGGCGGGGATCGGGGTGCCGCTGGGGTTGCTGGCCGGGCTGTCGGGAGGCGTGGTGGACGCGGTGATCGGGCGGGTGACGGATGCGATGCTGTCGTGCCCGTTCCTGATCCTGGCGATCGCGCTGGCGGCGTTCTTGGGGCCGGCGCTGTCCAACGCGATGATCGCGATCGGGGTGACGGCGGCGCCGATCTTCGTGCGCGTGGCGCGCGGGGCGACGATGGATGCGGCGACAAACGAGTATGTCGAGGCGGCGCGCGCGCTGGGCAATCCGCCGTGGCGGGTGGCAGTGCGGCACGTGGCGCCGAACATCGTGCCGCCGGTGCTGGTGCAGGCGACGCTGGCGATCGCGCAGGCGATCATCGCGGAGGCGAGCCTCTCGTTCCTGGGGCTCGGGCAGCAGCCGCCGGCGCCGAGCTGGGGCAGCATGTTGAACTCGGCGCAGCGCTTTTTGACGCAGGCGCCGTGGCTGGCGATCTTTCCGGGGATCGCGATTTTCTTGGCCGTGCTGTCGTTCAACCTGGTGGGCGATGGATTGCGGGACGCCTTGGATCCCCGCCGGCGCTAAACCGGCGTGAGGGTTCGTTCGGAGAGGTCGAAGATACCGACGCTGCCTTCGTCGATGCCGTAGACCCAGCCGTGCAGTCGCAGCGACCCGGTCGCGAGGCGGGCGGCGACGGAGGGGTGGGTGCGGAGATGGGCGAGTTGCAGGCGGACGTTCTGCTCGACCAGCGCCTGTACCTTGTCGGTGGGCGGGGGCTGTAGCACGTCGACGACGGAGCGGGCGGCTTCGGCGTTGCGGAGCCAGGAGCGGACGGTGGGCATGCGGCGGAGTGCGGCCGGGTCGGGCTCGAGCATGGCTTTCATGGCGCCGCAATCGGAGTGCCCGCAGACGACGATCTGGCTGACGTGGAGGGCTTCGCAGGCGTATTCGATCACGGCCGAAACGCCGCCGAGCATCTCGCCGTAGCTGGGCACGATGTTGCCGATGTTGCGGCAGACGAAGAGTTCGCCGGGCTCGCATTGGGTGATCATTTCGGGTGAGACCCGGCTGTCGGCGCAGGTGATGAACAGGGTGTGCGGCGACTGGCCGCTGGCGAGGTCGGCGAATTGCTCCTGGCGGCGCGGGTAGATGTCGGCGCGGAAGCGTTTGACGCCGTCGATGAGGCGCTGGTGGACGTCGTTTGGCACGGGGTGTTCCGCCATCGATCTTATCCTTGCTCCGATGCAGCATCATGGCCTTGCTGCGACGCAGCATCATGGCGGGTTCGGCGGGGGACGCCAATGGGGATGCGGGCCTTGCCAGATCAGCGGTCATGGGGTGGGTTGGCGAACGAGTTTGGGGGGAGGCGGGATGCGCGTCGCTGTGTTGGACGATTGGCAGGGTGTGGCTCGGCAGAGCGCGGATTGGTCGGGGTTGGAGGCCAAGGCGGAGGTGGTGTTCATGGCCGCGCCGTTCGTCGACGAGGACGATGCGGCGGCGCGGCTGGCCGGGTTCGAGGCGCTGATCCTGATGCGGGAGCGGACGCCGTTTCCGGCGAGCCTGATCGACCGGCTGGAGGCGTTGCGGATGATCGGGCTGACCGGGGCGCGGTCGCCCTCGCTCGATCTCGAGGCGTGCGCGCGGCGGGGCGTGGTGGTGAGCCATACCGGCGGCACGGCGTCGACGAGCGGGACGGCGGAGTTGACGTTGGGGTTGATGCTGGCGGCGGCGCGGCGGATTCCGGCGGGGGATGCGGCGATCCGGGCCGGTCGGTTCCAGGACGGCGTCGGGATCGGCCCGGTGCTGGCGGGCAAGACGCTCGGGATCATCGGGCTGGGGCGGATCGGGGCGTGGGTGGCGCGGTATGCGCGGGCGTTGGACATGCGGGTGGTCGCGTGGAGCCGGAGCTTGTCGCCCGTGGCGGCGGGGTTGGCGCATGCGGAGTTGGCCGAGAGCAAGGCGGCGTTGCTGGCGGCGAGCGACGTGGTGACGCTGCATGTGCCGCTGTCGCCGGGCTCTCGGGGGATGATGGGGGCGGCGGAGATCGGGCTGATGAAGCCGGGGGCGCTGTTGGTCAATACGTCGCGGTCGGGGCTGGTGGATCAGGCGGCGATGCTGGCGGCGCTGCACTCGGGGCGGATCTGTGCGGCGCTCGACGTGTATGACCGCGAGCCACTGCCGGTGGACGATCCGATCCGGTCGGCGCCGAACACGTTGCTGACGCCGCATCTGGGCTACGGGACGGTGGATACGGATAGCGTCCGAGCTCGTGGTGGAAATTGCTGACAGGAACGGTGTAGGCGGAGGTGGTCATCGGATCGGCTGGCTAAGGTGGAGTTGCGAGGCTCTA
>JAABUX010003719.1_pt1 | contig 19956 bp, 23 predicted proteins | sample 5561851 | NCBI WGS metagenome assembly JAABUX01 (sample SAMN10711883, study PRJNA513361) | rock metagenome | isolation source: Antarctica rocks | place: Antarctica: Victoria Land, Richard Nunatak red sandstone | collected 2016-01-03 | reverse complement strand
GCTGGCAAAGATGCGTGCTTTGACACGGGCCGTCGAATGGGCCGAAGCGGGGTTGGAGTAAATCATGTCACTGCCGTTTCTTGTCTATTGTTCACTGTTGAAGAGGGCGCAATACAAAGATTTGCGCGCTCTTGCCAATGTTCATTACGGCGCAGTGAACATCACACGGGTCGATCAGGCCATGCGTGACGGCATCGAAAAGCGGCTGGAACTTGCGGAAAATTTTTTGTTGTTCTCGGAAGGCTTATCTTTAGGAGACAGCAGCGAAATCGCAAATCGCAATGCTGTCTCCCGTGCCCACTATGCGGCTCATCATGCCGTCCGTGCTTTACTTAATGTTTGAAGAGCGGGGCGATGTGGACGGGCATCGTGAGGCGATTACGGCAACATCTGCTCTCTTAAAACGCAACCGGGCAGCGGAAAGCAAATTGGGCAATCCGGAAAAGTTCCGCGATGACTTTCTGGAGCTGCTTAACCGAAGGCATCTCGCGGATTATCATCCTTACGGCACAAATACTCCCAATGAAGCGCCGCTTGACTTTGCACAAGCGGCACAAGAAGCCGTGCAATTCGCACGCCGCATCGTCGATAATACACGCGAATACATCAAACTAAAGGAATCAGGAGTCCTCTAATGCCTTATCCAATCACAAGGATACCGACTGATGATGCAGCCTTCCGGCAGGCACATATGGAAGAACTACGCACCTACATTGAGCAGCAGATGGCGGCAAAATTCAGCCCAGACAACCCGGACCTTCTGCTTGATGTCGCCGTTACCCGCCGGAGCGACTACGATGAGGTAAAGGTTTTTGTGACCAAAGCCGCTTTGATCAATGATACGAAGACATTTTTGCGTCAACTGGAAGACGAGCTTGCGGCGGAAGGGATTGCCATTCTCACCTATGTTCGTACCTGGACAGGTCCCGTGTCTCAAACGATTGAGCGGTTATAATGTCAACCATTCTTCTCACGGGTTTTGCGCCGTTTAGCGGCAGTAAGAGTAACCCGTCGCAGCAGATCGCAGAAAGCCTGCATGGGGAAGTCATCGGCGGAGCGCAGGTGGTCAGCCTGACGCTACCGGTCGTGATGAGCGAGGATTGGAAGCGGCTACGGGGCGCGATTGATACTTATCAGCCTGTCTTGGTGCTGTCGCTGGGATTGGCGTCCGGCACGACTTGCCTGGATGTGGAGCGGTTCGCGGTCAATCTTCAGATCCCGGAAAGCGATAATCCAAGCAAGCCGCTCGGCCCGAACCTGCCGCAGTCAAAGATTGTGAGCGGTGGCCCAAACGCGCTGTTCTCCACGCTGGACACGGAGCAGATCGCGGAAGTAATCCGCGCGGAGGCCGGGGTTCCGGCACGGGCGCACGGCTATGCCGGGTCCTATGCCTGCAACCACATTCTGTACCGGGCGCTGCATTTGCCGCCTCAGAGGGGCTATCCTACAAAACGGGGTTTATCCATCTGCCGCTGTCGTCGGAGCAGGCCATCGCGGAGAACATGCTGCACCTGCCGTCTCTGCCGCTGCCGCTGATGATTGCCGGAGTGCGGGCTGCGTTGACTGAGGCTTTCTCAGCGGGGCAGTAAAATCGTGTTCCAGACGATGAGCTTTTCTTCCTGCCGCAGCATCGCCCGAATCTCTCCCTCTTGAGTGAAGGCAAAGCCGAGGGCCTGAGGGTCCTGGTAACATAGCCGCAGCAAGGCCTGGTTGCGCGGGCCGAAGCTGCGAAGCGAAATCGGCGTCAGCTCCGACGCCAGCTCGTCCCCCGCCAGATACACCCTCTCCGGCATCCTGCCCGCGCCCGGCTGCCCCCCAAAGCTGACCAAATCCAGGTGCGGGTCCAGCCGCAGAATTCCCTCTGCTCGCGTTAGCGACGCCAGCATTTGCAGGGCGCTGGCAATCTCAGGATCGCTTCCCGGCGGTCTCAGCCGGGAAGCCGGCTCCTGAAGGGCGAGATCGTCCAGGGAAACGCTCTGCGATGCCAGCCGCTCCGGCAGCGAGCCAACTGCGTGGACCTGCTGCCGAATCGCCTCCGCGGCGCGTTCTTCCAGCAGATGCCGCACCTGGGGATACGCGGCTTTGTGCGGCTGCGGCGTCCAGTCCTCGTCCCACTCTGCTTGCCCGTCGGCATCCGGGCGCGGAGAAACCGCGACTAAGCCGCTGGTTCGGGCCTCGAAAACGCGCTCCAGCAAGAGCGCGAAGGCTTTGAGCCAAAACTGTTCGACGATTTCCGGCCATTCCTGCTCGCTGATTAAGACGCTGCCGCCGGGCAGCGGGAACGCGCCCCCGGACAGCAGCGGCGACGCCGCGATGTCCGGCGGCAGCACAGCCTGCACCGCCGGAAAGACAGGCTGCAAAAGCGCCGACAAACGCTCCTGCACCGGGCCGCGTCCGAACACGTTCAGGGCAGACAACCGCAGCCGGTTCCGGCGCAGCTCCAGCGGATAATCCAGCCCGGCCTCCACTTTCAAGTGCGCCGGTCCAAGAATGTCTGCGCGAAACAGCCCGCAGCGGCCTTCTTCCACGCCTCTTGGAACGATCCCCAGTATGACAAGCGCCTGCGCTTCCCCCTCGGAAGACGGCTCCGCAGAAACCACTACCGCCTGATCCCCTGCCGCCGTGAGCAGCGACGCTAGGCTGCCGGGATGGAGCGGGACCGGAGGCATCAGCCGCAGAAATCCGGATACCGAGTCGGCGCACTCTTCCGGTCCCTGCCAGACGACCCGCCGCAGTTGCGGCGGCCCTTCTCCACGGTTGACCTGGTCCCGAAAACTCACCTGGTACAACGCTTCGAAAAACTCTCCGAGAAGCGCCTCACTTGGCGGCTCCGGTACGGAAACGGTGAGCGCCCGAAAGACGGCTTGTGCCAGGTGCGAGGGTCCCTGGTCGCCCGCCTCCATCAATATCTGGTTTTGAGAGTTCAACAGCGTTCGTTTCGGCGTTCCGCGAAAATTCTTTGCTATTGTACCAGATGCCGCACCGAATGGCGATTAGTTTTAATGCTGGTTTAACTGATAAGCGCTAAAAATGGATAAGCGCTAAAATGGCGGCGTCGCGGGCGGTTGCCCCATTGCGATCACCTGAAAGGATGACACCAGCACAGGCCTGTCCGGCACTTTTTCCGCTACCATCCGTAGCCTTGCCATTCCGTAAGCAGTCGAGCGTCGGAACAAGGGAGGCTGAGAAGTAACTCAGTCACCCCAGGCTTTAGGGAAGAAGTGCTGCTTGAACTTCATAGTGGCATAACGGTCTGTCATGCCGGCGATAAAGTCCGTCACCCGCCGGGCGCGGTCTGCCGTTGTTTCGCCCCTGTCGGCGGGGTCGAGATCGTCCATCGGCAGCAGCATTTGAGATGATCCCATGTTCCGCGACGATCCCATGTATAGGCGAAACAGTTCTTTGAGCATAAACTGGGCTTTGTGCAGCTCGACATTGCCGCGCGTGTCCATCGTGTAGACGTTCGCGTACATGAAGTCTTTGAGCCTGTTGGTGGCCTCCAGCACGGTTCCCGTCATCTTGACTTCGGGCTGGCCGACGCTGCTTTCCAGCACGTTCATTACCATGGTGCCGATGCGCCCCGAATGCGAGCGCCCCAGAACGTCCAGCGTGTCCTGCGGCAGCTCGTCCGCTGTCAAAACGCCGGCCCGGATGCTGTCGTCAATGTCATGGTTGATGTAGGCAATGCGGTCGGCGATGCGAACGCACATGCCTTCCAAAGACGTCGGCAGGTTCGTCCCCTCCACAATCCCCAAGTCTTTGCTGCCTTTGGAGTGGCCCAAGATGCCGTCGCGCACCTCCCAGGTCAGGTTCAGGCCGTGCCCGTGTTCCAGCACGTCTACAATCCGCAGGCTCTGGTCGTAGTGCTTGAACTCCGCGCCGGGGACATACTCGCGCAGCACTTCGCCCAAAGCTTCCTCGCCGCCGTGTCCAAACGGCGTGTGGCCCAAATCGTGCGCCAGGGTAATGGCTTCGGTCAGGTCTTCGTTCAGGCGCAGGGCACGGGCCAGAGTGCGAGCAATCTGCGCGACTTCCAGCGTGTGGGTCAGCCGGGTCCGGTAGTGGTCTTCTTCCGGGTCAATAAAGACCTGCGTCTTGTGCTTCAATCGCCGGAAAGCTTTGGAGTGGAGGATGCGGTCGCGGTCGCGCTGAAACTCGGTGCGGACCGGGTCGAGTTCTTCGGCCTTCGCCCGCCCGCGCGTCAACGCCGACTGCACGGCATACGGCGAAAGCGTCTGCGCTTCCAGCGCTTCCTGATACTCTCGAAACTGCGTCGGCGCGAGCGGGGGCATGTTCATGTGTCTATTGTACCCGCACGGGCTGTTTTGGGTACAATAACGGCATGAGCACTGTACTTGCCCCGCCGCCGCCGGCAGTTATTCCCGCAGAGATTGACGATCCCGTAAACGCCGCGATTCTCGCCGTCTCCGAAGATACTATTCAGGGCTTCACGCCGGACCCCTTCGGCGAGATCGCCGATAAATCCGGCGTTCCCGTGTCCACCATCATTGAGCGCATTGGGGCCATGCTGCGGGCCGGCACCATCCGGCGCGTCCGGCAGACTCTCATGGCAACCAACCTCGCGCAGGGGTCACTCGTTGCCTGGCAGGTTCCGGCGGACAATCTCGCCGCCGCGTTCAGCTTTTTATTCGACCAGGACCCGTTTTCCGGCCATGTCGTCATCCGCTCCACCGACTCCGCGACGCCCGGCTCGCAGTACCGCCTGTGGACCACGCTGAAAGTCCCGCAGGGCTACTCCCTCACCAAACACGCCGACTTTCTAGCGGCTAAGATCGGTGCGGACCATTACCGCCTGATGCCCGCGAAGCGCCTGTTTGCCCTCGGCGTCGGCCATATCCGCCGCAAAGGCATTCCCATCGGCAGCCTTGCGCCAGTCCCCGCCGACGTTTTGGACACCAACATCGTCGAGTTAAGTCCGCTCGACTGGCAGGTCTTGACCGCACTGAAGCGCGAGTTTGAACCCAACGAAATTGTCCGCGATTTGTGGCAGGCACGGGCCGATGAAGCCGCAGTCAGCCTTGACACCTTCCTCTCCGTCGCTCAGTCTTTGCACGACCGGCGCGTCATCGGCCGCTTTTCGACGTTTCTAGAGCACGTCAAGCCTACTGCCGGCGACCAGCGCGTCACCCGCTACAACGCCCTCTTCCACTGGGCCGTGCCGGAAGGCCGCGAACTGGAAGCAGGCCGCGAGATTGGCCGGTTCCACATTATGACCCATGCCTACTGGCGCGAAGGCGGCCCGGAGTTCAAGAACGTCAACATCATGGGCGTCGCCCACGGCCTTGACAAGTCTGTTCTTCTGGCCCACAAGGACGCCATGGACGCGCACTTAGAGGCTCTCGGCATCCCCGTCAGCTACACCAACGTCTTTTGGGGCGGCCGCAGCGAAATCAAGCCCTCCGAAATCGCCCCTGCCGCCTACCGCGCCTTCTGCCGCAGCATGGGCGTAGACCCGGACACGATGCGCTGACATGGCACGCAAAGGAACCCGGCACCGGAAGTGCCGGGCTATTAAAGTGCACAAAGTCCCTGCGGGACTAAATGCCATCGGCGTTTGGCTTTTCTTCAGTGCCGGAGGCGCTTCCATTTGACAGTAGCCCGGCACTTCCAGTGCCGGGTTCTTTTATGTGTAAGGGCGCAGGTAGCGTGGTGGAATGACTTGCGGTACGGACAGCGCGATTGCCAGTTCTTCAGCCAGTTCTTGCGCTTTAGAGCGTCGGTAGAACCGTGCGATTGTCATATAGTTGTCGTGTCCCCACCATGAAAGCCCAACAACATAATCACCGTTTTGCGAAGCGCCGACGTAAACACCCCATATTTCGCGCAGTGAACCCGAAGAAACACGAGGAAAGAGCGGCCAGCCCTGTGTAATTTGGTATGTTTGGCACTCCCTGTCAACAGACACTTCCTGCGGCCCTGATAAATAAATAAAACAGCCACCGATAAAAGGCTGAAATGGAAGGATTATAGGAATCAGCGATGCGTACAAACTATTGTGCTGCGCTGACGAACTGAGGCAGAGCAGCCAAAAACTGAATGGCCAAAGAGTGAGCAGCAGCAAGCCTAGACACGCATACACCCGACGTTCCGCCTGCGGCTTGCAAAACACTTGCACAGTATCAGAAACAGAAAAGTAGCGAATGCTCATCGGTTTAGCCCTGACTCACCTAATCTGGCACGTTGTCTTGCAGCTCTTTGAGCCACACCGTCGCCTCGGAGTCGGAAGGCGCTCGCCAGTCGCCTCTGGGGGAGAGGGAACCGCCGGAGCCGACTTTGGGGCCGTTGGGCATGGCGGAGCGCTTGAATTGACTGGTTTGGAAGAAGCGGTATAAGAAGAGATGGAGCCACTTTTTGATGGTGGGCAGGTCGTACTCGTTCTTTTTGTCGTCGGGGAACGGGTCGGGCCAGGTGCCGGTCAGTTTGTCGCCCCAGGCTTGGGACGCTAAATAGGCGACTTTGGAGGGGCGGAAGCCGTAGCGGGTGATGTAGTAGAGGTGGAAGTCTTGTAGCTCGTAGGGGCCGATTTTGTCCTGGGTGCTTTGGAACGGTGACTGGTCATCGTCACCGGCGGCATGGGGGACCAATTCGGGCGAGATTTCGGTGTCCACGATGGCCTGCACTAAAGCAGACGTGAGCGGGTCGAACTGCTCGGTGGCGATGACCCAGCGCAGAAGGTACTGGATCAGCGTTTTGGGGACAGAGGCGTTGACGTTGTAATGCGACATCTGGTCGCCGACGCCGTAAGTCGCCCACCCCAGCGCCATTTCGCTCAAATCCCCCGTGCCCAGCACTAAACCGTTGTGGAAGTTCGCCAGGCGGAACAGGTGCGAGGTGCGCTCGCCGGCCTGGACGTTCTCGAAAGTGATGTCGTAGACCGGCTCGCCGTCAATGAACGGATGGCCGATGTCCGACAGCATTCTGAGGCACGACGGCTTGATGTCTATCTCATTGGGCGTAATGCCGAGCGACTCCATCAGGCCGAGCGCGTTTGACCGCGTGCCGCTGCTAGTGGCAAAGCCCGGCATGGTGTAGCCGAGAATGTTTTGGCGCGGCAGGCCGAGGCGATCCGTTGTCCGGGCGGCGACAATCAGCGCGTGGGTCGAGTCAAGGCCGCCGGAGACGCCGATGACGACGTTTTTGATCCCAGTGCTTTGCAGCCGCTTCATCAGCCCATGCACCTGGATGTTGTAAGCCTCGTAGCACCGCTCGTCGCGCTTGACGGGGTCGCTGGGGACGTAAGGGAAGCGTTCGAGAGGGCGCAGCAGAGACCCCCACCCCCGTCGCTCCGCGCCGACCCCTGCCCCCGCTTCGCGGGAGAGGGGTGAAGATGTCTCTGAAATCCGGCTCCCCTCTCCCGTCTCGGGGGAGGGGCTGGGGGTGGGGGCCTCTGCTGGCACCCGGAACTCAAACTCGACCCGGCGCATGGCGCGAACTTTGTCCAAATGATCGCCGATGGAGTCATGGAAGGAGGACAGCCGCATTCGTTCCTGGGCCAGCCGCTCTAGGTCTATGTCGGCGGTGATGATCTGCTCCTTTGCCGCAAACCGTTCGGCTTCCGCCAGTTTCTCATTGTTCTCGTAAATCAGCGCATGACCATCCCAGGCAAGGTCTGTGGTGGACTCGCCCGGTCCGGCGGCGGAGTACAAATAGGCCGACACGCAGCGGCCTGACTGCGCGGCGCAAAGCTGACGCCGGTATTCTGCTTTGCCAATGGTGATATTGCTGGCAGACAGATTGGCAAGCACTGTCGCCCCGGCTAACGCGCCGTAAGTAGAAGGTGGGATCGGGGTCCAGACGTCTTCGCAGATTTCGGTGTGAACCGCAAAGTTCGGAACGTTGCCGGCTGTGTAAATTAAGTTGGTGCCGAACGGGACGCGCTGGCCTAGTACAGAAACTTCACTGCTGATGGCGTCACGAGCCGACGTAAACTGGCGCTTCTCGTAAAACTCCCGGTAGTTCGGCAGGTAGCTTTTTGGCGTGAGTCCCAAGATTTGGCCTCGGTAGACAGCCACAGCGCAGTTGAAGAGCTGGCCGTCAAAGCGAAGCGGCGCACCCACTAGCAGCAGCGGCGTCAAGTTTTGACTGGCTTCGACAACCTGCTCCAACGCGGTGAGCGATGCTTCCAGAAGCGCGTCTTGATGAAACAAGTCTTCGTTGGAGTAAGCGGACAGGCCAAGCTCCGGGAACAGCGCCACTGCCGCGCCCAAATCCGACGCTTGTTGAGCCAGTCCCAGCGTCTGCTGCGCGTTGTACGTCGGGTCGGCCACGCGCAGAAATGGAACGCAGACGCAGGCGCGGATAAAGCCGTGGGTATAGAGTGAGTCAAACGGTTTCATGGTGGAATTATCGCCTATGGACGCAGGGAAGTCAAGATGGAGCGAGCAAGCGCAAAATATATTCGCAAATGGCCGTTATTCGTACAAATTGTGTTATTACACAATTATCAAGGCTTAAAAGTAGAATCCTTGTGCCGCCGAGGACAACACCTTGTGGAGACTGCTAATGCCGCCCGCACTTTGCCGCCCGCACTTTGCCGCTTCTGGCACGTGTCCTCCTCTGTCTGTTGACATTCTTTCCCCTAGTATCGGCAACTGCTAAGCCCGCACCTAAACCTCATATCGATCTTAGCAGTCCGCGCTTTACAGCCATCGAACGCGCAGACATAGCTCATCTTCCTGCACCTAAACCTGCCGAGCAGCAGCTATTCGCTTCTCTCGCTGCCAAAACCGGCAAGGTTATGGCTCTGCCGGAGCATCCAACCAATTTGGATGCTCTTGGGAAATGGTTCTTTGCACGGCAGACGATCTCACATAATCCTGCTGTTGTTTATCCCCTTCTTTACCAAAATCTTCTGATCGCACAAGGCTTGCTTAGCGCTTCCAATTTGGAACGGCAGCGGCTTGGCCTTGTCGTGGCTCGCTACTCTGCGATTACCGCACGACTTAACCTGCAAGATTATCTCATCGACGCCCGTATCTGCGAGGCTTTCCTTATTCCTTATCTTGCTATTGCTTACCCCGAGAACGGCCATACAGTAAGTCGTCGCCAAATACTGGAAGACACTTATAATGCCTATGCAGGAACCAGAGATATTGCGCATCAGGTGACGACACTGCTGTTTTTGCTGCGCTACGCCGACAGCCCGAACACCAAGAACTGGACCCGGATGATGCTGGCACGATCCTACGAAGACGCAAAGAACTATGGTCAAGCAATTGCTTTCCTCAAGACCACGCAGCCGATAGACACGGCCTGGATGACCCGATTACAAAAAGAGCAGGCTGTCAAGAACCCACAGATGCCGCTTCCCGTTCAGACCGCTTCGCCGAAAGGACCACGCTCATGACCGCTGCACTCTATCGCTTCCGTCTAATTGTTTGTCTGCTTTTAGCCGGGGTCGCCTTCGGGCCTGCTGCCCATGCCTATACCGCAACCGGCAACCTGCCCGTGCAATCTGAGCCTGCCGGTTCGACATGGGATACCGTGATCGCCGACGCTACCGCGCAGTCTACCGGAGCCGCGTCCGGCGGCACACCGATTTACCACAGCACAAAGCTGGAAGAAACCACACTGGAAGGCGACTTCACCGCCGACAGCAACACGACTAATCTCGCCATCTTCAGCGATGACGGCTGCGACGTGACTATTGACGGCAAACGGCTGCGACGTGACTATTGACGGCAACTCGATCTGGTCTTCCAAAGACAAGCCGCAGGCGCTCGCCGATTTGTCGAGTTCGCTGCACCCGCTGACCATCACCCTGAATCCTGGTCAAACATATCATATCAAGATTGACTACAGCAATATCATTTACACAGGCAACGCCGATGTTGACGGTTGCACCCTCTTCGCGTGGAATGATGCCGGGAACCCTTCGGTCACATTGACCGCAGATGATCCCGGCGACCCGGATGAGTTTCAGCAGGTAACCTGCAAAGTTTATGCAAAAGTGAATCATCTGCCTACCGGCCACTTGGCCTCCGACCTGACGGCGGTTTGGACCTGGTACATGGAAGATATGCTGCATTCTGATACTGTAGACGGGCAGTTTTCCTATACTGGCGTCGATGGATCGCTGTTCAGCATTATGGGTGACAACTCTGATTTGACCAGCCCAATCGGGACTTTCCAGGGTGAGTTTGATTTGGATGGGTTCTACGAAATACCGGTGCGGGCAACAGTGATTTACCGCGACAATCGGACTGGGCAAAACCTCGGCCCCTACACTTCCGCAGATACCGGGGACGTTTACTTAGGCGACACCGGTGATGAACCACCCGCCGGAAGCGCTGCAAGCACTTCTGCGGTTAACGCTTCTCAAGGACAGATACCAGCGCGTTTATCGCCTGCATCGGTTCCTCTGACTAAGCCAAAAGTCAAAGTTACCGGCCTCAGGATTTACCTGGCCAGTGTAGATAAGACTGGGCAGACGGCGACGTTGAATGCCGGAGAACAAGTCGTGTTGACGGCTCAGTACAACACAAAGAATGGACAGCTTACGATAAGCAATCCTTCTTGGAGCGTCAGTAACAATCCTATAGGCGGATGGGTGAAATCTGACACAGCGCATAACAATCCAAACGCTTCTTACACAATCCCGATGCCAAGCGCAAACGCAACTGGCATTACTTTCTATTACACCGATGTAACAGGAACAACTCCAACGCCCGTGACCTTTTCCGGCACTGTGAAGGTTGGATCGGCGAACAAGCCCTTTTCCAAGACCATCAACTTCATTGTTAACAAGCCTGACACAACTTTAACAGCAACACAGCATGATGTAAGTGCTGGCGATACAAAGGGCGGAATTCGAGTTATAGTCTTAGGTGGTCGTAAATACGGCACCGGACTCGATGGAATCAACTTCACAGCGACAGGGGGTTCAGGCGGCACATTCAGTCGGGCGCAAACACTAACAAAATTTAGTTTTACGGACACAGCCACATCGCAAGGGCAAACTGCTTCTGCAAATCTACATAACACGAATACTCTAGGGTTGGACACGGAGTTTCCTTTCAAAGCAGCTACGGCAACTACCACGAACGATAGCCCCGAAGTCACTGTAGATTTGTCTTTAAATCCGAATATCACAAGAATAAAAGTGACGGATTTTTCAGCGACTATGTATCTTATGTGGACTTCCGCTAAACCTAACAGCATTCCCATTCCTGTCCAAAGTCTGGTATGGTCTTGGAGGAGAATGGCAGATACTTCTAAGGGTGACTGGGAAAAGATTTCTGGAACCCTGCCACTGAATCATACGGGAACACCTGTCAAGTCTGGTGTCCTATCATGGACACAGATTGCAATTGCTGGTAACTTTGTGAGAGATTAAGCAAATGAAACACAACATAGCTACACCTTGTCTCTCAATTATGCTTTGCATACTGTCTGTCAAGCTTTTTCACGCTGATTTCATTGGCATGAACGAATATGGAATACACACAGGCAAACTAGCAGACACAAGTCGCAGCCAAGGCCCATTGAAATTAACAGTCAAACTATTGCCAATCGGCACTCATAAATCCAATTTTTCTGTTGAAGTCTCCGTCAAGAACGTAGGCAAGGAAAAGGTTGAGCGCTTTACTAAGGGCGATGCAAGGGACTTTGAATTTACCGTCACTGACCAGCATGGAAACAATGCTCTCTTGACTGAGCATGGGCGTCAACTTCTCTTACCTCCTGCAGAAGCACGAGATTTCACAGAGCGAGGAGTGACATCCACTCCCATGAATGTTAGCTTTGCTTTGAAGCCAGGAATGGAGGATACAACGGTCGTGCCGCTCAGGGACTTGTTCGATCTAAGCCAATTAGGAGTGTATAGCATTCATGTAACCATGGCCGGCAACAACGAAGACCATTTTTTGCCCAAATCGCACACGCAGAAATCTGCGACAAAAGAGCCTACCTCTGTGATAATCCGCTCAAACACGCTTAAAATTAAGCATGATGTCATCGGATTTTCGCTGGATGCCTCAGAGGTTAGCATGACAAAGCCGAACCACGTTTAGCATACAAGGCACAACAGCCTGTATGTCTATCTGATCCATCTACTTAAATGCCGTGCTGACAATTGCTTGGGCTTCTTCCTGGATGCGCCTCAAATGGGCGGCATCTACGAAACTCTCAGCGTAGATTTTGTAGACCGGCTCGGTCCCGGAAGGCCGGGCGGCAAACCAGCCGTTGTCGGTGGTGACTTTCAGGCCGCCGATGGGCGCGTCATTGCTGGGGGCGCGGGTCAGCTTGGCGGTGATGGGGTCACCGGCAAGTTCGCTGGCGGCGACTTGTTCGGGCGACAGATTGGACAAAATCTTTTGCTGGTCGGCATTTGCGGGCGCGTCCATGCGCTCGTACAGCGGGCTGCCGAACCTGGCTTCTAAGTCCTGGTAGTGCAGGCCGGGGTCGCGGCCCGTTTTGGCGGTAATCTCGGCAGCTAAGAGGTCCAGGATAATGCCGTCTTTGTCGGTAGTCCAGACCGTGCCGTCCTGGCGCAGAAACGACGCCCCGGCGCTTTCTTCGCCGCCGAAGCCATAAGCGCCGGACAATAAACCGTCCACGAACCACTTGAAGCCGACGGGGACTTCCGATAGCGTTCTGCCGAGCGACGCCGCGACGCGGTCAATCATGGCGCTGGACACGAGCGTCTTGCCGACAGCGGCATCCGGGTCCCAGCCCGGACGGTTTTGGAACAAGTAGCTGATAGCGACGGCTAAGTAATGATTGGGGTTCATCAGGCCGACGCTCGGCGTGACGATGCCGTGCCGGTCGGCGTCGGGGTCGTTGCCGAACGCGATGTCGTAGCGGTCTTTAAGGCCAACTAAAGACGCCATCGCAAAGGGCGAGGAGCAGTCCATGCGGATTTTGCCGTCTTTGTCCACGGTCATAAAGCCGAACGTCGGGTCTACATAGGAAGTGACGATGTCGATGTTCAGCTTGTACTTTTCGGCAATCGGTTCCCAATACGCTAGCGACGCGCCGCCAAGCGGGTCTGCACCGATTTTGAGGCCTGCGTTTGCGATGGCTTCCATGTCTATGACCGAGCCGAGCGCGGCGACATAGGGCGTGACGAATTCATACGCCTGCGTAGTGCCGGCGGCAAGCGCTTTTTCGTAGGACACGCGCCTCACTTCTTTGAGGCCATCCCGCAGCAGCGCGTTTGCCCGGTCTTGAACGCGCTTAGTCAGGCCAGTGTCGGCAGGGCCGCCGCTTGGGGGATTGTACTTGAAGCCGCCGTCTTCCGGCGGATTATGAGACGGCGTAATGACCACGCCGTCGGCAATTTCCGACGTGCGGCCTGCGCTGCGGATTGATTGGTTGTGAGTTAAAATCGCAAACGAGACGGCGGGGGTCGGCGTGTACCCGCCGCCGGGCTGATAGCGCACTTCCACGCCGTTTGCGGCAAAGACTTCCAGGGCCGTTCGGTGAGCCGGCTCGGACAGCGCGTGCGTGTCCATGCCGAGAAACAGCGGGCCGCTTATGCCTTCGGCCAGCCTCTCTTCGGCAATCGCCTGGCAGATCGCCAGAACGTGCGCCTCGTTGAACGTCGTTTTGAGCGACGATCCACGATGCCCGGAAGTGCCGAACGAGACCTGCCGGGTAGGGTCATCCGGGGGCGGCGACAAGGTATAGTAGGCCGAAATCAGCTTCGGGACGCTGACGAGAAGTTCACGCGGGGCCGGTTTTCCGGCCAGTTCAGATTGAGCCATGCCTAGTTTCCTTTGACGACACGTTCGTCATTTGTTCTCTTAACTCCTACTTTTACCATGTTTTTGCACCAACTTTCGCTTTTGCCTTGACGAAACCGCAACAATATGTTAATGTAGGGTCAGAAGCTGCTGATGAAGATGTCAGCCTCCTTCCTCACCGCCGAGACCTAGTACGCCCTCAATGTCGAGATGATCTGTCGTTCATTCGCAGTCTTAGCTCACTCCAAAGGGGATACTATGTCTGTTCAAGCACCTTCTGCCAGTACCACATCCGGCGGGGCGCTCAAGCCCACGCTCGGACTCACGGGAATTACCACTAACGCCGTGGCACTGATCGCGCCCGGCGCGTTCCTGTGGACCACGTTTCAGTCCTAGAGCGCCTATGGTGTAACCAGCATGTGGGCGTCTATCGCCGCCGCCACGATTGTCGCTCTGCTGACAGCCTCCTGCTACGCAACGCTTTCCAAACAGTATCCGCAGGGGGGCGTGGGCAGCTCGTACTTTTACGCCGAAGCGGCGTTTCTGGAAAAACAGTCGCATATCACTTCAAGCTGGCCCGGATCGCCAAGCTCATCATCGGCTGCGTGGGACTCGCGGGAAGACCGTGATGTTGTCTTGAAGTTTCCCCATGAAGAAATTATGGGCGATGTGGCGACCCATGAACGATTCTCGCGAGAAGTCAAAATCGGCCATCTGCTGACTCATCCAAACATTCAGCAGCTTTATGGGCTGGCGACGGTCAATAACTCCGAGTTTCTAGTTTTAGAATATGTTCCGGGCAGGCCTTTGCGCGATGTCCTGCGAGAACATCAGCCCACCCCGGAAGATTACGCCGAAGCGGTGACATTAGGCGTACAGATTGCCCGCGCTCTGGCCTATGCTCACGAGAACCATGTCGCGCACCGGGATTTGAAGCCCGAGAACATCATCGTTATGGAAGGCGGCGAAGCCAAAGTCATGGACTTCGGCATCGCGTCCATGCAGGGTGCACGGCGCGTGACGTGGGGGCCTCTGTCCTCGCAGGTCGGCATGCCCGATTACATGTCCCCGGAGCAGATCCAAGGCGGGCGCGGTGACAGCCGGACCGATGTCTATGCGCTTGGCATGATCCTGTACGAGTATGTTGCAGGCCGCCTGCCCTACGACGGCGACAACTCGCTGGCCGTAATGAACCAGCATGTGACCACCAAAGCCCCGCCGCTGCACTTCTTCCGCCCCGACGTTCCCCCGCCGCTGGAAGAGATTGTGATGAAGGCCATCCGCTGCGCCCCGGCAGACCGCTGGCAGGGCATGGACGAGCTGAGTGCCGTGCTGGAACATTGGGGAACCGTGGATGTTCCCGCGCTGCGCTTGGAACGGGAGCAGGAGCGCGGCGAAAACCCGCGTTTGGGCAGCCTGGCCGGCAAGCTGAATGTCCCGGCTTTCAAGACCAATCTGCTGCTGCTGGTGGTTCTGGTGCTGCTGCTGGTGGTTCTGGTGCTTGGCGTCAGCCTGTTCGGGCGGCACTAGACGCACTAGTCACGGATGCCAGAGCGAGATCACTAACCCTCCAACCACAATAAAAGTACCACCGACCAGTATTGGCAGACTGGGCTTTTGGGCAAACGCCAGCCAGGAAATCGCCTGGGCGACGACAAAGAAAAAGACGACATAAATCCCCAGTAGCTTGCCGAAGTCCCAGCGCGGGGTGTTGACGGCGTATCCATACGCGAACAGCACGACTGCGCCTGCGGCAAAAAGTGCAAATTTTCGCGCCGCCGTAGACGCTTCCAGTCCAGTGCGAACCAGCGCATCGCCGCCTGCTTCGAGAACCGCCGCGAGAAACAAAACCAGTAAAGCGATCCCTGAACTCATGCTATTATCCTTCACTATCCGCCCGATGATGGGTGCCGACGCGCCTGCCGTTTCTCTCCTCAACGCACAGCTCAGCGATCCGATCCCGGCGGGGACAATCGCCGAACGGCTGGCCTCGTTCCATCTCAGCGAAGACCACGGCTGCTATATCGCGGAGCGGGACGGGGTCATTCTTGGCTGGGTTGATGTTTTCCGTGTCCACATGCTGATTTCCCCGCGCTTCTTTGCAGAAATCGGTGGCTTAGTTGTGGACACAAAAGTACGGCGGCAGGGCGTAGGCCGCGCTCTTATGGCGCAGGCCGAAGCTTGGGCTGGGGAACATGGCTACGCCGAAGTGCGCCTGCGCTCCGGCCTGCACCGGACAGACGCGCATGAGTTTTACGAAAGCATCGGCTACACACAAGCGAAAACCAGCCACATGTTCCGTAAGAGCCTTTCAGATCAGCCTTGTTCGTGCTGACGGTAGAGCGAAAGGCGAGTTTCCAGGCTGCCGCAATGGACTTCCAGCAGATGCCCGTCCGGGTCGGTAAAATACAAGGACAAGCCTTCGCCTGCGGTTCTTGAGCGGTCCGGCAGGAGTGGGACACCGAAACGCTGCAAGCGATGCTTCATTTCCGAGATGTCTGCCTCGTCTGCCGCAAACGCGATGTGCGTGTACGAGCGCCGAAGTTCCTGACGCGGAATGCTGTCCTGCACGTTCAGCGCAAGCCACAGGCCGGCGAGTTCAAAGTATGCTGTTTGCTCGCCCTGAAACAGCAGCACGGCGTCAAACACCTGTTGATAGAAGACAACAGACGCCTCTAAATCCGGCACCAAGAAGGTAAAATGGCTGATGCCTTTTCATTACGGTCATAGGTCATTTCTTCACAGAAGGAGACAGCAATGCGAATACAGATGGTTCCCCACAATCCCGAATGGCGGCAGGCGTTCCGGCAGGAGGCAGAGCAAATTGCCGCCGCGCTTGACGAGGACGTTGTCACCGTGCATCACATGGGCAGCACAGCCATCCCCGGCATCTACGCGAAGCCCGTGCTGGATATGCTGCTTGTCGTCCGAAGCGTTGAGGCTCTCGACGAGAAGCAGTCCGAGATAGAGGCGCTGGGTTACGAAGCACGCGGCGAGTATGGCATTCCCGGACGCCGCTTTTATCACCGGGACAACTCGCAAGGCGATAGGACGCATCAAATCCATGCGTTCAAAGTCGGCTCCCCTCAGATTGCTCGGCATCTGGCCTTTCGTGACTATATGATCGCACATCCCAAAGCCGCGCAAGAGTACAGCGACTTGAAGCGCGAGCTTGCTGCAAAGCACCCCAGCGACATCGAAGCGTACATGGACGGCAAAGATGCATTTATTCAGGAAATAGATCGCCAGGCGGCTTCTGAGCCTGCTGGGTAAGCCACTCATCACGCAGCAGGGCGTACAGGTACTCGTCCTGCCACTCGCCGCGCGTCTGGCGGCTTTGCCGAAAGTGCCCTTCGCGCCGCATTCCGAGGCGCTCCATCAGCCGCCAGGAGGCTGTGTTGCGAGCGTCGCACCCAGACGTCAGCCGGTGTAGGTGACGCTCTAGGAACGCATACCGCACTAAAATTTGGGCCGCTTCAGTGGCGTACCCCTGCCCGTGGTAGTCGGGGTGCAGCGTCCAGCCGATGTTGCCCTCGCTTTTCGGCTCTTTTTCCACAAAAACGCCGACTTCGCCAATCACCTTGCCGTCGCCGGGATGGTACACGGCAAACGCCAGCCAGCCGGCCCCGGCCCAGGTTTCCGGGTCTGCCTGCCGGGCCAGGAACTGCGCCGCCTGCTCCTCCGTCTTCGGCTCCATCGCCTCATACTTCTGAATGTCCGGGTGCGTCTGGTAAGCCAGCAGATCCGGCAAATCCGTTTCAGAGAAGTGGCGAACAATTAATCGCCCTGTATCAATAGGTTCCAAAGAATGTCCTTTCAGGTCCCGAAAAGGGCTGACGGATTGTTGTAGGCTTTAAGACGTGTCACCAGGTCGCCGGAGTGAACTTCCAGCAAGTGTCCGTCAGGGTCGGTGAAGTACAAGGAGAGTGCCTCGCCGGCGCTTCTTGGGCGGCCTGGCTTCAGCGATACATTGAGTTGCCTCAGCCGATCTTCCATCTGTTCCATGTCCTGCGCCTCGACGGTGAACGCCAAATGCGTGTAGGACTGAAGGATTTCCCGGCGTGGGATGTCTTCCTGCACATTCAGCGCAAGCCAAAGGCCCGACAAATCCAAATAGGCCATACGCTCACTCCGCAGGAGCAGCGTGGCGTCAAAGATCTGCTGGTAGAACGCAAGAGACACCTCTAAATCCGATACCGAGAACGTAATGTGATTGATGCCTTTGACCAGAGAGTTCATGCTTGAGATTACCACATTGCTCCGGTTTGTCTTCCATCAATGTCTGTGAGGCCATACTCGTAAACCAGGTCTTGCAGCTTGCGCACTGTCCCTGTCTTCCGAAGGACATCGGGGTCTAATGCAAGCGCAGTCACGGCGCGGCCAATCAGGCGCGGGGTGTGGCACTCTGCGACTGCCGGATCCTGCGTCACGGCAGCTTGCAAGGCGTCTTCCATCATAATCTTGAAGCAGCGAAAGAACGCTCCCGGATGGAGGGAAATCACCGCAACGCCGTTTGGGCGAAGCTCATCCGCGACACTGATTGCGATTCGGTTAATCAGAGCCTTCTCCATCGCATAGAACGGCGGGTCCCACTCCTGGTCATTGATACTGATAATCAGTCCATGTCCGGCTTCTGCCATCTTGCGGGCGGCGATGTGAGTAGCGATGATGTGAGAGTGCCCGCCTTGTACGATCTGCTGAAGACCATCCTTTAAGTCCGTCTGCAAGAAAGAGGGGCCGATACCGCCCCCGCCGGAAACATTGTTGACCAGAAGATCAATCTTGCCTTGCTCCTGGATGACCCGCTGAAATAGCGCCTCGACTTCCTGGGGAATTGTGTGGTCAACTTGGACCCATACTCCTTTGCCGCCGGAAGAGGTGACTATCTCAGCGGTCTCTTCAATGGTTTCCGGTTCGTTAAGCGGAGAAGGATTGCCGCGAATACTGCGCCCTGTGCAGTACACGGTTGCCCCGGCCACGCCAAGTTCTATGGCAATGCCTCGCCCTGCGTTGCGAGTTGCCCCGGTGACAACCGCGACTTTTCCCGCCAGTTTCTGACTACTCATCTGCCGTTCTCCTTTGTGTGCTACATCAAACGTATGTACACATGCAACAGTAAAATGCTTGCTTACCATTGCATTATGAGCGGACGAAGCGGTAGAAAAGCTGGCAGGCAGTTAAGAAATGGGATGATTCCTGTAAATTCTCATGTCGTGAGAATTTCAAGGCTTCGTAACTCATCAACAAGTTTGGCTTTCATGGTGTGCAGGCTGTTTAGCACATTTTGAGCAATCACTTATCGCTTCTTAGCAGTGCCATCCTGTCCATAGGCGCACCATTCACGGACGGGGCAGCGGGAGCAGATTGGAACTGTCGGCAGACAAATCGCGCGGCCATGCTGCAAGAACAGGCGGTTGGAGCCGGCCCACAAGTCTTTCGGCATGATCTTTTCCAGCGCTTTTTCGGTGGCATCAGGAGTTTTTGTTATGACCCAGCCTAAGCGATTGGTGATGCGGTGCATGTGAGTGTCAACGCACAGGGCGGCTTTATTGAAGGCGTAGATCAGGACGCAGTTGGCGGTCTTGCGGCCAACGCCCGGCAGTTCCAGAAGCGCGTCTACGCTGTCAGGGACTAGTCCGCCGAACTTTTCCATCAAAATGGCAGCGAGGGCGATGAGGCGTGGGGCTTTCTCTTCGCGGTACTCGCTGCCGTCGAGAAGTTTATAAAGGTCGCCTTCATCGGCGGCGGCCAACGCGGCGGCATCGGGATAGCGGGCGAAGACCCGCGCCGAGACGGCTGCAGTCTGCTCCTCGCGGGTGCGCTGGGAGATGACGGTTGCGACCAGCACTTGAAACGGGTCGCCCAGCTCAATCGCCCCGCGCCCGTGGTAGGTGGCCGCCAGCGTGTCCATGACGATGCGTATGTTGTCAGGCATGGGGGTAGATACGACACGGAAAGCGGCTTTTCCTGTCTCCTGCTATTTTGTGAGGGGAACCGGAACATCAGCCCAGAGTGTTTTAGAGGCGACATGACTAAAGACGCAGAGATTTTCGACTTACTGATTGTCGGGGCCGGGCCGGCAGGGCTGGCTGCCTCCTGCGCGGCCCAGGATACAAGGCTCTCGCACGTTGTCGTGGAGCGGGAGGGGCCGGTGCAGTCGCTGGTCGAGCACCCGCAGCAGATCCGCTATTTTTCGCCTGCCGATGAGCTTGCAATTGGCGGAGTCCCGTTTTTCATGGCGGGCGGACAC
>JAABUX010003717.1_pt1 | contig 19962 bp, 19 predicted proteins | sample 5561851 | NCBI WGS metagenome assembly JAABUX01 (sample SAMN10711883, study PRJNA513361) | rock metagenome | isolation source: Antarctica rocks | place: Antarctica: Victoria Land, Richard Nunatak red sandstone | collected 2016-01-03 | reverse complement strand
CGACGATGCCGGTCACGGCCAGCTTGCCGTGCTGCGCGCCGAAGCTGAGGTCGGTCACGCGGGTGTCCAGCTCGAACCGCACGCCGTGGTCGAGCAGCCACTTGTGCAGCGGGCGCACCAGGCTGTCATACTGGTTGAGCGGCGTCCGCATGATGCCTTCCAGCCGCTCGAACCCGGCGACCATATGGGCGAAGCGCGCGAGATAGCGCTTGAACTCGACCGCGCCGTGCCAGGGCTGGAAGGCGAAGGTGGTGCACCACATGAACCAGAAGTCGGTGGTGAAGAACGCTGGGTCGAACTGGTCGGCGATGGTGGTGCGGCCCAGTAGGGTCTCCGGCTCCAGCACCAGGCGCTCGATGGTCATGATATGGCGCTCGTGCAGGCCGAAGCGCGGCGCGTCTTGCCGGCGGCCGTTCCGGACCAGGCGCGCCCGGGACGAGGTGGGCTGGGCGCGGTTCCACGCCTCGATCTCCTGGGTGACGGACCGGCCGCCGTTCAGGGCGGCATCGAGGGTCGGGATGCCGGCGAACAGGCCGAAGGTGCAAAGGTACTTGCTCTCCAGCATGCGGCCGCCGCGCAGCACATAGCCGTGCTCGGGCGACCCGGCGCCGTCCAGGCTGCCGCCGACGGTTCCAAGCCCCTCCAGGATGGTGATGTCCGGGCCGGGCACGCCGCCGTCGCGGACCATGAACGCCGCCGCCGCCAGGGACGCGATGCCGCCGCCGACGAGGAACGCCTTGGTGCCGGGTTGGCCGGCACCGTTTGGTCCGAAGCGGTCTGGCGTCGGGTAGTCGGCTGCGATGTCCATGCTGAAGCCCTTGCGCTGCCGAACGGAGGGCGGCGTGGATCTGAAGATGCCTGGTCGCGGGCTCATAGTGGAAGGGTCGGAAACTACGCACGGTCCAGTGGCGCCATGCGCGGTGCGGCGAACTCCGGACGGTGCGCTGCTGTCCTGCCGCCCCCGGGAACACCGGACGCCCCGGACGCCGGGCAGGGGTCCGACACTGTCGATTATTGCGGCAGGCGGCTACTACAGCGGGTGATGATCGCAGCGGGCGCCAGGCATGAAGCGAGCGCCCGGTGAGGGCCGGTCGTGCCGCGGCCTAACGCCCCTCGGCCGTCGGGCTCGCAGCCAGCGCCAGCCGGGCCAGGGCAGGCAGGGAGCGCGTGCCAGTCTTGCGCATGATGGATGCCCGGTGGTTCTCGACCGTGCGCTGGCTGATGCCGAGGTCGGCGGCAATGTTCTTGCTGGGCTGGCCGGCCAGCACCATCATCATCACATCGCGCTGCCGCCCGGTCAGCCCGGCGATGCTGGCTGCCGCCGCCGCCCGCCAGGCCAGTAGGTTGCCGGCATCACGCGACTGGTCCAGCGCGCGGGAGATGCCGGCCAGCAGGTCCGGCGCACTTACCGGCTTCTCAATGAAGTCCAGCGCCCCCGCCTTCATGGCGCGCACCGCCATCGAGACGTCGCCATGACCGGTGATGACGATGGCCGGCAGCCGGCGTCCCGCTTCGCCCAGCCCAGCCTCGGCCAGCCGGGCCTCGTCCAGCCGCCGCAGCACCTCGAACCCGTCCATCCCAGGCATGGCGGCATCGACCAGCAGGCACCCGACGCGGCCGGGATGCATGGTGGCCAAGAAGGCGGCGCCGTCCGGGTAGTCCTCCACGGCCAGGCCGTGCTCCTCCAGCATGGCGCGCATCGCGGCGCGAATGGCGTCATCGTCGTCAACCACGAAAACGACGGCCTCCAAGGAAGACCTTGGCAGCAGCGTCGGCAACGCAGCGCCGGCGGGCTTGCCCGGCGTGGTGGACAGGAGCTGCTGGATGGCCTGCGTCAGCTCCTCCGTCTTCACCGGCTTGCTGAGGTGCATGCAGTCCTGCGGGCCGGTCGCGCGCAGGGCGGCCGAGGTGTCGCCGCTCAGGATGATGACCGGCACCGGCCGTTGCAGCGCGGTCCGCAGGCGGGCTGCGGCCTGCAGGCCGTCCAGGCCGCCGGGCAGGTTGAGGTCGGCCAGGACCAGGTCGGGCCGCACCAGGTCAGGCCGGCCGGCGCCACCCGCCACCAGGGCAAGCGCCGCAATCCCATCCGGCGCTGTGGCGACATGGTAGCCGCAGCCCTCCAGCAGCAGCCGCAGCAGGTCGCGCAGGTCGGGATCGTCCTCCACCACCAGGATGGTGCCGGTGCGGCCAGCGACGGCGGCCAGCCCGTTGCCGCCGCCAGCGTGCCCGTTTCCAGCCTGCCTGCCTCCAGCATGCGGGTCCGCATCCGAGATGCGCGCAACCTCGATGGTGAACACCGATCCCTTGCCGGGCCGCGACCGCACGCGGACCGGATGGCCCAGCAGGCTACCCAGGCGCTGCACGATCGACAGGCCCAGGCCCAGGCCGCGGCTGCGCTCCCGCGCCGCGTTGTCGATCTGGTGATATTCGTCGAACACCGCCTCCAGCTCCGCATCCGGAATGCCGACGCCGGTGTCCCAGACCTCGATGCGCAGCGCCCCCGGCACCCTGCGGCACCCCAGCAGCACCCGGCCGCGCTCGGTGTACTTCAGGGCGTTGGACACCAGGTTGCGCAGCATCTGCTCCAGAAGCTGCGGATCGGTGCGGATTACGGCGCTGCACGGCATTACCCGCAGCGCCAGCCCCTTGGCATGGGCATGATAGATGAACTCGTCCCGCAGCCGGTCCAGCAGGACGCCGACCCAGCATTCTTCTACCGTCGGCTGCACGACGCCGGCCTCGATCTGGTTCAGGTCGAGCAGGGTGTCCAGCATCCCCGACATCGCGCCCAGCGTTTCGTCCAGCCGCGTGACCAGTCCCTGCGCCTTGTCCCCGATGACGTTGCGGGCCAGCAGCCCCTGCAGCAGGGCAAGCGTCTGCAGCGGCTGGCGCAGATCGTGGCTGGCTGCGGCAAGGAAGCGGGACTTGGTGAGGTTGGCCGCCTCCGCCGCCTGCTTCGCCTCTTCCAGCGCCGCCGCGGCCTGCTTGCGGCGGGTGATGTCGTTGAAGGTGATCACCACGCCCTCCACGCCGCTTTTGGCGCCATCGTCCCGGCGCCAGGGGCCCTCGGTGCGATAGGGCAGGATGCGGCGGCGGAACCAGGTGCCGCTGGGCGTCTCGACCTCGCGTTCGACCGGGTCCAGGGTGTCCAGCACCGTCTTCGCATCGGCCGGCAACAGGGTGTCGGTCGCCAGCGAGTGCAGGTCCGACAGCGGGCGGCCGACATCGCCGGGGATGACGTTGAACAGCGCCCGGGTGGCGGGCGTGAAGAAGCGGATGCCGAGGTCGCGGTCCAGGAACAGGGTCGCCACGTCGGTGCTGTACAGGATGTTCTGCAGGTCGTTGGCGGTGGTGCGCTGGCGTTCCAGGCTCTCCTGCAGTTGGCTGTTCAGCGCCTGCAGCTCCTCGTTCAGGGATTGCAGCTCCTCCTTGGAGGTCAGCAGCTCCTCGTTGGTGGACTGGTACTCCTCGTTGACCGACAGCGCCTCCTCGTTGACCGCGCGCTGATCCTCGCTGGTCGCCTCCAGCAGGCGCGCGCTCTCCGCCAGCTCGGCTCGCACCGCTTCCAGCTCGCGCTCCAACTCGGCGATGCGCGGGGCGTCGCGGCCATCGCCGCCCGCGGCGTCATTACGCCTCGAACCCCGTGCAGGCGGACCGGGCGGGCCATCGACGAAGCAAACCAGCAGCAGCGCTTCGCCGGTGCCAGCGGGCGGCGCGTCCTGTCCTGATCCGTCGCGTTCCAGGCCCTCATGCCCCGGACGTTCACGCCCCAAGCCTTCATGCAGCATCTGCACGTCGATGCTGAACGGAACCTGCAGCCCGTCCCGCACCACCCGGCCGCCGGGGACGGTGACGCGCACGCCGCCGCGGATGGCCTGACCCAGTGCCGACCGCAGCCGGGTGCGCATGGTCCCCCGCGCCATCGCCAGCAGGTCCGAGGTGGCGTGGCCCGGCGCCACGCGCAAATAGCGGTCGGTCGGCCCCAGCGAGTACAGGCACTCGAACTGCGCATTGCACAGCACCGCCGCCGGGGCGTGCGCATCCAGCACCGCCTGACGGCACAGCTCGGCCAGCACCGCCTGACGGGACGGCGCCCCCGGGCGGCCTGGACTGCTGGCCCGGCTGCCCTCCACCGCAGACAGGGCGAAGTTGAGATCGCCCGGCCGTTTGCGGCCGACATGGCGATAGAGCCGCGTGGACTTCTGGACTAGCTTGAACCGTCCATCGGCCTCGCCAATAGTCTCGGCGCTGCCCAGCAACAGGGCGCCACCCTCCTTGAGGGCAAAGTGGAACAGGGCGACCGCCTTGGCCTGCGCCTCCGGGCCGAGATAGATCAGCAGGTTCCGGCACGACACCAGGTCCAGGCGCGAGAACGGCGGGTCGGCCAGCAGGTCCTGCACCGTGAACACCACCGCCGCCCGCAGATCCGGCAGCACGCGGTAGCCGCCGCCATCCTCCTTGGAAAAGAACCGGGCCAGGCGCTCCTTGGAGACGTCGGCGACGATGCTTGCGGGATACAGCCCTTCCCGTGCAGTGGCGACGGCGTCGGCGTCGGCGTCGATGTCGGACGCAAACACCTGCAGGTTGATGCCGGTGCCCCGGCCGGGCGCCTCGCCATCCGGCCTTTTGCCGTCAAGGTCCTGCCCGTCATGCAACGGCTTGCCACGGCCGGTCCCGTCTGCGCCGTCGTGTTCCCTGCTGCCGGCCGCGGCCATCGCTTCCCGGAACAGGATGACCAGCGAGTACGCTTCCTCGCCGGTGCTGCACCCGGCGATCCAGACGCGGATCGGCTGGCCCGCCAGCCCGCTTGCCATCCGATCGCGCAGCAGGTCGGGGATCACCGTCTCCGCCAAGGCGGCATAGGCTTGAGGGTCGCGGAAGAAGCCAGTCACATGCATCAGCAGGTCCTTGGCGAGCAGGTCGAGTTCACCAGCGTCGCCACGCAGCTTGTCCAAGTAGCGGCCCAAGTCAGCATTGCCACCCGGCTTGCCCGGCAGCGCAGGGGATGTCCCGCTGAACGCTATCCCGATCCGGCGCTCGACCCGGCGCTCCAGGGTGCCGCGCTTGTACAGCGTGAAATCGTGCCGGGTACGGGCGCGCAGCAGCTTGAGGATGTCCTGCAGCGGATCGGGGTCTGTTGCCTCCGGCGGCTCAGCATCCGCCTCGGTTGGGGGCGCGGCAGGGGGCTGGGCGGTCGCTGCAGCGGCTGTGCCGCCAGGCGTCTCGGCAGCCGGCGCTGCTTCGAGAGATGACGGACCGTGGCGGTCTAAGGCCTCTGCCAGGGCACGGGGAATGTCCGCAGCAGGGATCACCCGGTCCACTACCCCGGTGCCGATGGCGCTGCACGGCATTCCGTCATAGATGGCGTCCTCCGGCTCCTGAGCGATGACCAGGCCGCCCGCGTCATGTATCGCCCGCAGCCCGGCAGTGCCGTCCGCCCCGGTTCCCGACAACACGACGCAGGCCGCACGCGCCCCATACTGCTGTGCTAGGGAGGGCAGCAGGACGTCGAAGGGCAACCGCGCGCCGCGCGCCGCCCCGTGGTGCGTCTCCAGCGCCGAAAGACGGAGCGCGCCGCCGTCCACCGACAGGTAGGAGCCGGGCGGGATGACGTACAGGTGCTCGCGCTCGATAAGCATGCCGTCCATCGCCTGCACCACCATCAAGGCCGTGTGCTCGGCCAGTAATTCGACAAGCAAGCTTTTGTGGTTGGGTTCGAGGTGCTGGACCAGGATGAAGGCCATGCCCGACGGAGCAGGCAGGGCGTTGAGCAGCTTCGCACAGGCTTCCAGCCCGCCGGCGGAGGCGCCCAACGCAACCACGGGAAAGCCGGCGTGCCCCGGCGCACCATGCGCTGGCCTTGGACGGTGGGCGGATCGTAGCCGCATCGCCTTGCCTTGGGGTGTCACCGCATCCGGCATCCGCGTGCGCTCCTGGGCGGCGGCCTCCGGGACGACCACCTGTCAGCAAGTGTTAGCACGTTTCAGCCAATGTGGCGATTTTCGTACGGCCTGGCACAAAGCCGGGCACGCCATCGAACGGTCCTGGGCGCGTGCAGTAGGGCTGCGTGAGTAGTTTCCGATCCTAACCGGGGCCGGGGAGCGACTGCTATCGTTTCACTTGTCCGTGTTCCTCCGCAGGTGGCCCACAGATGCCCGCGACTGTTTTTCTCACGTTGGGAGAATCGACGATGCCGCCATCTCATCGCACGTCCCGCCAGAGGGTTGATCCACCCCCGTCCGTAAGCCTGTCCGCCGGCCCGGCCCGCTGGTACGGCAGACAGGTTCGGGTGCTCCCCGCGGCAAGCCGCACCGGCTGCTCCGCCATGGTGTTGCGGGACCAAATTGAGACCTGGGTTGATGAGGGTGGCGCAGGCGACGACGTTCCGGGATGACGCCGCTGCGGGTCATCGTGGCGGAGGATGACGCCGTGATCGGGATGCTGCTAGCGGAGACGCTTGAGGGCCTGGGCTACGACGTGTGCGCCGTCGAGGCCACCGAGGCCGGCGCGGTGGCCGCCGCCGCCCGTTGCCGGCCGGACCTGATGATCGTGGACGTGCACCTGGCCAGCGGCACTGGGCCAGCGGCGGTGCGGGCCATCACCTGCGCCGGACCGGTTCCGCACGTCTTCGTGACCGGCGGCGGCCCGCAAGCGGTGGCGTCTGGTGCCGTGGTGCTCACCAAGCCGTTCCGCGAGGCCGACCTCATCCGGGCCATCGGGCTGGCGTTCGATGCAGCGGCCGTTGCCTTGGCGGCGCCGGGCTGGCTCCCCTCTGCGGCGCTGTCCTGATCCTGCCGCGCAGCCGCCGCTGCACAGGCGGCTTGCATGGCTCTCGCGCAACAGGCTGTGCAGCGCTTTGGCCCTCAGATGAGCATGCCGAGCAGCCGGCCGATCTCGTCGGCCGATAGCACGGAGGGCTGTCCGCACGGGTGAAGTTCCAGGTACGACGGGTTGAGTGCCTTGAGCGTGGTTTCCGCCTGGGCCAATTCGCCGGCTCCCCCGTGCGCCATGACCAGGAGGTTGTCGGCAGCGATGGCGGTCTCGTATCGCTGCACGATGTTCCGCGGCGCGTCGATGCCGGCCAAGCCGCCCAGGCCGCCCACGACCACGGCGTTTTCAACGGCCGACACGGCTGCAGCCAGGTAGCCCTGCACAACGACCGGCCCGGCCGGAGGAATGGTCAGGAGCACGCCGCCATGGGACAGGCCCGACAGCCCGCCCCAGAACGCGCCGCGGCTGTCCCAGGCATTCGCGCGGTCGCCCATGGTATGAAGGCCGGCCGCGCTGTCGTTGGCGTGATGGCCCTTGCCGACGACGCTGATGGCCCGCAGCGGGACCCCCGCCGCCGTCAGTTGCTTGATGGCACTCTCGGCTGCCTGGGCATCGGGGAACACGGCGGCGACGGCGTCCTGAGCGGGTGCTTGCATAGGAAGTGTCCTCCTGGCTATTCGCAACTTGAAGTTGCAAACACTAGAGGCCTACGTAGGTACTCGACAGATTCGGAATCTACCTAGTACATCGGAAACTACCTAGTACGACCGTGATGCTGCCCCGCAGGCGAGCGGCGCGCGATAGGGCCTGTTGCCGAGGCAACGTTGTCTTGGTCGCGCGCCAAGCTGGGCTCGCTCTGTGCGCGAGGCTCCGGCGCACGCGGCTGATGGGCCGCGGCCCACCAGCGCCGGGGAGGCCTCCAAACAGCCTGTGGCCCCGGAGACTTCTACAGCAGGGTTCTATCCCAGGCATGCTGCAGATTCTGCGACGCTTGCTCGAACGACGATTTCGCATCGTCCCAGCCTGCGGCAGATGCGGTTTCCAAGTTGCGCGCATCCGCCTCGGTCTTGCTCCACGCGGCGCGCAGATCGGACTTGGCAGCGGTCGCCGTTTCCTGACCTGTCGCTTCCGCCTGGTCGGCCATGCCGTGCAGCTTCAGCCGCCAGCCGTCCATCTCGGCCTGGACCCGCTGCAAATAGGCGGCATGGTCGGACGAGGGGACTGCGCTGGCCGCTGTCGGCAGCGGCTGGCCCGCCGCCGGCAATGCGGCGGCCAGTGCCAGCAATCCCAGCATTGCGGTGACGGCCGCGGCTTGCAGGGTTGCCGTGGCACTCCTGGCCCGGCCTGCGCGCCGCGGGCCGCCCGCCGCGCCGGCCATCAGGCGCTCACGCCGGCAAGACGGTCCGCCGCCTGGCCCTGGGGCACGAACGTCTTGCCGTCCTGATGCAGCTCCAGGTGCGATGGGTGCAGGCCCTTGAGCGTATACTCCGCTTGCGCCATCTCGCCGGTCGCCCCGTGCGCCATCACCAGGAAGTCGTCGGCGGCGATGGCGGTCTCGTATTGCAGCACGCTGTCGCGCGGGATGCCGATGCCGGCCAGCGCACCACCCAGCGCGCTCAGGCCGCCGACGACCACGGCGCCCTCGACGGCCGACACCGCCGCGGCAGCCAGGTAGCCCAGCACGATCACCGGACCGGTGAGCGGGATCGTCAGGAACACCCCGCCGAAGAACAGGCCCCACAAGGCGCCCCAGAACGCGCCGCGGCTGCCCCAGAACTTCACGCGGTCGCCCATGTTGTAGAAGCCGACGACCTTCTCGTCGGTGTGGTAGCCCTTGCCGACGATGCTGATGGACTTCAGCGGCACGCCGGCCGCAGTCAGCGCCTTCACGGCAGCTTCGGCTGAGTGATGATCAGGGAACACGGCGGCGACGGAGTCCTTCGCCGGGGTCTGCATGACGGATGCTTGCATGGGAGGCGCCTTCCTGGCTGGGTGCTTGCAGTGACGCCAAGGGTTACCGGCAAGCAGGGATGTCCGGCAGCCTCGGAAACTACCTAGCGCAGCGGACCCTCTAGAAGCTCCTGCTGCGCCTGCGCGGCACAGTCCGCCAGCCAGCCCGCGACTTCGGCGGCCGGGGCACCGAGGCCGTGGTCCTTCATCACGCCGGCGATGTGCTGGATCAGCAGCGCGTCGTGGCCGGGACTGTCGCGCAGCTTCAAGACGGCGGCGGTCAGCCCGTCCCCTGCGTCGTCCGCCATCCCGAGCCGCTCCGCCACCAGGCGCGCTAGCAGCTTGTCCCGCCGCGCGGTGACCAGGAACCGGAACTCCTGGTCATGCGCGAACTTCGCCTCGAACGCCCGTTCCCGGTTCTCGAACATCGTCATGCCACTGTCCTCCTGGGTTGCAGGTTGCGGCGCCTGCCAGTCCGCAACCAGCTACTCTGCAACCAGCTATGCGGCCTGCTTGCGCAGTGCACGGCGGCCGAGGTCGAGCAGTTGCGGCTCCGTCATGCTGGACAGGTCCGCTACGGCCTCGGTGACGGTGCGGCCATAGATATCGCGGTGGTGGGCCTGCAAGTGCTCGATCAGGTAGCGCGCCGCATCGCTGTGGCCATGCCCGTGGCCCAGCACGACGACATGCGCCGCGGCCATGACGGTGTGGGCGATGCGTTCGTAGTAGGCCGGGTCCTCCGCCGCACGCTGGCCGCGCTCGCGCGATTCGTCCTTGTGGGTCAGGTGGTGCAGGTAGCCATGCGGGTCATAGGGCTTGATCGTGTGCCCGGCCGGCTCGGCGGAGGCGATGTCAAGCTCGAACACCTTGGCCCCGTGGTGGTCCATTGCGACCAGCAGGCCCGCAACGGGCAGGGGCGCCGGGTCTGCCGGGTCGGGGTGGCTGGCCGGCAGGGTGGGCGTGAGGCCGGCCCGCTCGATGAGGTGGCGCAGGTTCACCGCCTCGGTCGCCGATAGGTCCTCGTCGCGTGGCTTGTGCACCAGGTGGTGCTCGGCGCCGATGCGGAACTCGAACTCGCCACCGGCCCGCGGCTCGACCGCGCCGAGGGCGCCGAACAGCGCGACGGCCGCGTTCCAGCCGATGTAGGGCAGGGGGTTGGCGAACATCGCATCCAGCGTCAGGCGGTCCGCCTCGGCGAGGAACGGCGTGTCCTGGGCTGGCGTGATGGCTTGGCGGCTGCCGGACGGTTTGGTCATGTGCATCTCTCCAGGGTTCTGCAGGCTTCGTACGCGCCGCTCAGTGCGACAGCAGCGAGCACCGGCCGCTGTGCATCAGCAGGCTGCGCGTCACGCCGCCCAGCGCCCACTCGCGCACGCGGCTGTGGCCATAGGCGCCGGCGACGACCAGGTCTGCGCCGTGGTCCCGCGCGATGGCGTCCAACTGCGCGGCGTCGCTGCCGTCCGACGGCACCGCCTGATTGCTCGCCGCGACGCCGTGCCGGCCAAGCCAGGCGGTCACGTCCGCCACATGCATGCGGGCGTCGGCCATGCTGTCCTCGGCCGCGACCTCGACGACGCTGACCTGGGCGACGCGTTGCAGCAGCGGCAGCGCGTCCAGCACCGCGCGCCGGGTCTCGCGCGTGTCCTTCCAGGCGATCATGGCGTGGTTCAGGCTGATCTCGTCAGGTCCGGTTTGGTCCACCCCGGGTGCGTCCGCGCCATGCGGCACGACCAGCACGGGCCGGCCAGCCTGCATGACAAGCTCGCCCGTGTTGACCCGGCGGCTCGAGTCGAACAGATCGGCTGGCGCGCCCGCCCCCGTAATCACCAGATCGGCGCAGCGGGCCTGGTCGGCCACCCAGCCGCAGGAGGCCCCGAGCGTGATGGTCGAGCGCCACTCAAGCAAGTTGCTGCGCGTCCGAAAGGTGGCGCGGAACGCGGCCTCGGCCTCGGCGACCTCGCGGTCTTTTTCCTCGCGGTCCTTCTCGAACACGTCGCCGGCAATGTAGCCGTCGCTGTAAACGAGTTGGATCGGCTGGCACGCGGCGACGCCGATCACGCCGGCCCCGAACCGCTCCGCCAGGCCAGCCGCGGCCAGCAGCACCGCCCGGTTCGGCTGACCGACCTGCATGTGCACCATCAGCGTCGCATAGCTCATCGCAGGTCTCCTGGAAGTGGATCAGGCGCCGTTAGGTGGCGGCCACGGCCGCACCCGGCGCGGCCTGGCGGGTCGCCGAGAGTGCCTCCCCGGCTCCAGGCGTCGCCTATCCTAATCTGCCACTTCCCGAACCAGGCAGGATCGGAAACTACCTACCCGCGCCGTCCGGGTTCGCACGGCCTGGCGCCATTCCTGCTTCGACGGCGCGGCGCGCACGGGGATTGCGGCCGCTGCGTCGTGTCCGAACTTGCCGCCCTGCCGGTTGGTATGCCTGCCGGTCAGGGCGCCATAGGGCTGGATGGCCTTTTATCTAAGGGTAGGTAGTTTCCGAACCTCCCACACTTACCTGATGAGTCGCTATTGTCCTCATTGGGCAATCGCCGAACGACGAGGCCCAATCCGCACGGGAGGGTTGGTGATGAACGCAAGCCTGCTATTTGACGACTCCGTTCTTGGAACGGCGATGACAGTCATGGCAAGCGGGACCGATCTCAGAACGCGCTGCCTGACATCTTGGAACGGAGTCAACCTCATGTTGAAGTCACGTCCTGGCATGCTCGTTGCTGGACTATTGGCCGGCGCAGCTTCGATGTGCACCATCACGGCGGGCGCATCGGCAGCCGATCTGCCGGCCCCTGGCAGCGCCGCGGCATCATCGCAAGTCAGCGAGGACTTCGCGCGGGCGCAGATTACCAGGGACGGATATACGAAACTGACGGATTTGCAAAAAACGGGCGATGGATGGACTGCCAAGGCGCTTGAGGATGGGAAGCAGGTTTCATTGATCGTGAGCAGCATCGGCGGCGTTCAGAAACAGTGATCCAGCTTTGCCAATGATCACTGCAACGGCTGCAGCAGCGGGTGATGCCGCCCGAGCTGAAACGGGGATAGGTGCCCAACCATCCAGCGCCCTGCCTGAGCTGCATACTGTCCAGGCAACCGGCGTGATCGTGTCGGTCCGCGGCGCCGTGGTGGACGTGGTGTTCGACGGGACCGTGCTGCCGCCGGTCAACACCGGGCTGGTCGTCGAATGGGACCGTCCGGACCCGTTGGTCCTGGAGGTCCACAGCCACGTCGATCCCTCAACCGTCCGCGGCATCGCGATGCAGGCCACGTCCGGCCTGGCCCGCGGCGTCCGGGTACGGGCGACCGGCAGGCCGATTATGGTGCCGGTCGGGGAGGCCGTGCTCGGCCGCCTGCTTGATGTCGTGGGCACGCTGCGGGACCGCGGACCCGCGCTGCCCGGCGGCACCCCGCGGCGCAGCATCCACAACCCGCCGCCGGCGCTCAAGGACGAGACCTCGGCGACCGACCTGTTCGAGACCGGCATCAAGGTGATCGACCTGCTGGCCCCGCTGGCCCAGGGTGGCAAGGCGGCGATGTTCGGCGGCGCCGGGGTGGGCAAGACCGTGCTGGTGATGGAGCTGATCCACGCCACGGTGGCGAAGTACCAGGGCATCTCGGTGTTCGCCGGCGTCGGCGAGCGCTCCCGCGAGGGGCACGAGATGCTGACCGACATGCAGGGGTCGGGCGTGCTGCCGCGCACGGTGCTGGTGTACGGCCAGATGAACGAGCCGCCCGGCGCCCGCTGGCGCGTGCCGCTGACGGCGCTGACCATCGCCGAACACTTCCGCGACCAGAAGCATCAGAACGTGCTGCTGCTGATGGACAACGTGTTCCGCTTCGTCCAGGCCGGCGCCGAGTTGTCGAGCCTGCTGGGCCGGCTGCCGTCGCGTGTCGGCTACCAGCCGACGCTCGCCACCGAGGTGGCCCTGCTGCAGGAGCGCATCGCCTCCGTCGCCGGGGCGTCCGTTACCGCGATCCAGGCGGTGTACGTCCCGGCGGACGACTTCACCGACCCGGCCGTGACCGCCATCTCCAGCCACATGGACAGCATGATCATGCTGTCGCGCGACCTGGCAGCGGAGGCGTTCTACCCCGCCATCGACCCGCTGACCTCGACATCGGTGCTGCTCGACCCGCTGGTGGTCGGGGAGGAGCACTACCGCCTGGCGGAGCGCGCCCGCGAGGCGCTGGCCCGGTTCAAGGACCTGCAGGACATCATCTCCCTGCTGGGCGTGGAGGAGCTTGGCCCGGCGGACCGCCTGGTGGTGAAGCGCGCCCGCCGGCTGCAGCGCTTCCTCAGCCAGCCGTTCGTGGTGACGGAGGCGTTCACCGGCACGCCGGGGCGCAGCGTAAGCCGGGCCGACACGCTGGCCGGCTGCCGGGCCATCCTGGACGGGGAGGCCGACGAGTGGGCGGAAAGCTCGCTGTACATGGTCGGCACCCTGGACGAGGCCCGGCAGAAAGAGGCCGCCTCCACGAAGCCCGCCTCCACAAACAAAGACGACGTGCCCAAGGCGGACCCGGCCAAGACCGATCCGGCCAAGGCGCACGCCCCCGCATGAGGCTCACCATCACCACGCCACTGTCGGTGGTCGTCGAGGAGGACGGGGTGCTCGTGCTGTCCGCCGAGGACGCCAGCGGCGGGTTCGGCATCCAGCCGGGCCATACGGACTTCCTGACCAGCCTGGCGGTCGGCGTCGTGAGCTGGCGCAGCCGCAACGAGGCCCGGCACTACTGTGCCGTGCGCGGCGGCGTGCTGACGGTCAGCAAGGGGAAGCCAGGGACCGGAGGGGAGGTCGCCGTCGCCACGCGGGAGGCGGTCGTGGGGGACGACCTGGCGACGCTCGATACGTCGATCCTCAGCCGCTTCCAGGCTGACGCCGAGGCGGACCGGGAGGAGCGGGTCGATAGCACCCGCCTGCAACTGGACGCGATCCGCCAGATCGTCAGCCATCTCCGGGCCGGCAGGGGTTTTGCGTGACCCCGCCGAACGAGCAGGACCCGCTGGTGACGCAGGCTCGGCTGCGCGGGGACCGCCACGGCCGCTGGCTGCGCGACGGCGACTTCACAGTGTCACGGCGGCTGGCGCAGATCGGCGTGCTCGGCTGGATCATCATTGTGCCCATGCTGATCGGGGTGTTCGCGGGGCGCTGGCTGGATGCGCGGTTCAACTCCGGACTGTTCTGCACGGCGCCGCTGCTGATGCTCGGCGCGGCGCTGGGCTGCTGGTCCGCCTGGAAGTGGATGCAAACCGCATGAGCGTCACCTGGCTCGATGGCTTGGCAGGTTGGGGCTTGGTAGATTGGGGCTTGCCCGGCTGGAACCTGCCTGGCTGGCCCATGGTCGCCGTCCTCGCTGCCCATTTCGCCATGGGGACCGGGCTGGGCGCCTGTTACTTTGGCGGCCTGTGGTGGAATGCCTGCCTGTTTGCCAGCGGCGCCCGCCTGGTGCTCGCGATTGGACTGATCATGGGCCGCTTCGCGCTCCTGGCGAGCTTCCTTACGCTGGCGAGCCTGGAGGGCGCGCTGCCGCTGCTGCTGATGGCGCTGGGGGTCGTGATGGTTCGGCCCCTGGTCATGCGCCGGGTCAAGGCGACCGCGCGATGATGTCGCCGCTGGCGAGCGAGACGCTGTTCCACATCGGCCCGGCGCCCATCACAGAGGGCGTCGTGGCCACCTGGGCGATCATGGCGGCGCTGGCCGGCGGGGCTGCCCTGGTGACCCGCCGCCTCAAGCTGGCGCCGTCGCGGACCCAATCGGCGTTCGAGCTGGTCGTGGAAACCGTGGACGGCCAGATCCGCGACACCATGGGGCTGGAGCCGGCGCCGTACCGTGCCTTCGTCGGCACGCTGTTCGCCTTCATCTTCGTCGCAAACTGGTCCTCGCTGGTCCCCGGGGTGAAGCCGCCGACGGCGCAGGTCGAGACCGATGCGGCGCTGGCCCTGCTGGTGTTCCTCGCGGTGATCTGGTTCGGCATCCGCGCGGGCGGCGTCGGCGGCTACTTGCGGACCTTCGCCACGCCCAGCCTGTTCATGGCGCCGCTGAACTTCGTCGAGAGCATCACCCGCACCTTCTCGCTGATGGTCCGGCTGTTCGGCAACGTCATGAGCGGGGTGTTCGTGGTGGGCATCGTGCTGTCGCTGGCCGGGCTGCTGGTGCCGATCCCGCTGATGGCGCTCGACCTGCTGACCGGGCTGGTGCAGGCGTACATCTTCGCGATCCTGGCGATGGTGTTCATCGGCGCCGCCGTGCGCGACGGGAAGCCGGCAAAACCTGAACCTGGGACCACATCATGAATTGGCTGGCTTTCATCAGCATCATCTCGGCCGCGGTGGCGGTGTCGTTCGGCGCCATCGGCCCGGTGCTGGCCGAGGGACGGGCGGTCGCGGCGGCGATGGACGCCATCGCGCGGCAACCGGAGTCGGCCAGCACGATCTCGCGCACGCTGTTCGTCGGCCTGGCGATGATCGAGACCATGGCGATCTACTGCCTGGTGATCGCGCTGCTGCTGCTGTTCGCCAACCCGTTGCTGAAGTAGCGGCCATGGCGATCAACTGGTGGACGCTCGGCATCCAGGTGGTCAACGTCGCCATCCTGGTGTGGCTGCTGCAGCGCTTCTTCTGGCGCCCGGTGTCGGCCATGATCGAGCAGCGGCGCACGTCGGTCCAACAGACGGTGGCCGACGCGGAGGCGAGCCGCACGAAGGCCGCCGCGGCGCTGGCCGACGTGGAGCGGACGCGGGCGGGCTTCGGGGCGGAGCGCGACAAGATCCTGGCCGACGCGCACGAGGTGGCGGAACGCGAGCATGCCGCGACGGTGGGCGACGCCACCAAGCAGGCCGCCGCGCTGCTGGCCACGGCAAAGATGGAGATCGAGAAGGAATGGACGGACGCCGAGGCAGGCTGGAACGAACGGTCCAGCCAGCTCGCCGTGGATATCGCGGGACGGCTGGCCCACCGCCTGGAAGGCCCATCGGTCCAGGCCGCCTTCCTAGATTGGCTGGTCGGGGCGATCCAGGCGCTTCCGGTCGGGGAGCGGCAGGCCGCAAATGGCGCCGCGCTGGAGGCCCTCAGCGCAACCGCGCTCAGCCCCGCCGACCAGGAGCACGCCGGGGCGCTGATCGGCAAGGCGTTTGGCGCGGCCCCCATGATCGCGTTCAAGGTGGACCCCGGCCTGATCGCCGGGCTGGAGCTGCATGGCGACCACTTCTCCGTGGGCAACTCGTGGCGCGCGGACCTGGCCGCGATCCTGGCGGACCTCACCCATGCCGCTTGACGCCACCGCCCGGGCCGATGCGTGGCTGGCGGAGGCCCGCACCCGGCTGGGCGCCGCCACGCTCGGCGCGCAGGCCGAGGAGGTCGGCCGCGTCGAGGAGATCGGGGACGGCATCGCCCTGGTGTCGGGCCTGCCCGGCGTCCGCCTCGATGAGCTGCTGCGCTTTGGCCGCGGGCAGTCCGGGTTCGCGCAGGTGCTCGAGCGCGACCGGATCGGCTGCGTGCTGCTGGACGGCGTGGACGGGGTCGAGGCCGGGGACACCGTGCGCGGCACCGGCGATATCGTGCGGGTGCCGGTGGGGCCGGGGCTGCTCGGCCGGGTGGTCGATCCGCTCGGCCGCCCGCTGGACGGCAAGGGGCCGGTTGCTGCCGAGCGGCAGGCCCCCATCGAGCGGCCGGCGCCCGAGATCATCGACCGCGACCTGGTGGTTCAGCCGGTGCAGACCGGGCTGTTGGTGGTGGACGCGCTGTTCGCCCTCGGCCGTGGCCAGCGCGAGCTGATCATCGGCGACCGGGCCATCGGCAAGACCACCATCGGCATCGACACGATCATCAACCAGGCGGCGAGCGACATCGTCTGCCTCTACATCGCCGTCGGCCAGAAGGCATCCAGCGTCAAGCGCGCCATCGACGCCATCCAGGGCAGCGGCGCGGCGGCGCGGAGCATCGTCGTCGTGGCCGGGTCCGCCAGCCCGCCGGGGCTGCAATGGATCGCGCCGTTCGCCGGCATGGCGATGGCGGAGTACTTCCGCGACCGCGGCGGGCACGCGCTGGTGGTGATCGACGACCTGTCCAAGCACGCCGCCACCCACCGCGAGATCGCGCTGCTGACCCGGCAGTCGCCGGGGCGGGAGGCGTATCCCGGCGACGTGTTCTACGTCCATGCGCGGCTGCTGGAGCGGGCGGCGAAGCTGTCCCAGGCGAAGGGCGGCGGCAGCCTGACGGCGCTGCCCATCGTGGAGACCGACGCGGGGAACCTCAGCGCCTACATCCCGACCAACCTGATCTCGATCACCGACGGCCAGATCGCGCTGGACGCCAAGCTGTTCTATGAGGGGCAGAAGCCTGCGGTGGACGTGGGCACCAGCGTCAGCCGGGTCGGCGGCAAGACCCAGGCGCCGGCGCTGCGGGAGGCTGCGAACACGCTGCGGCTCGATTATGCGCAGTTCCTGGAGCTGGAGGCGTTCACCCGGTTCGGCGGCATGCCCGATACCCGGGTCCGCGGCCAGTTAACGCGGGGCGCGCGGATACGGGCGATCCTGCACCAGCCGCAGCACGCGCCGCTGCGGCTGGCCGACGAGATCGCGCTGGTCATAGCGGTGCAATCGGGCCTGCTGGACGCGCTGCCGGTGGAGGATTTAGCGCGGTTCCGCCTGGGGTTGCGGGATGCGCTCGACCAGGGGGCGGCGGAGGCCGTCCGGGCGGTCCAGGCTGCCGGCAAGCTGGACGATGCGCAGAAGCAATCGATCCAGGACGTGCTGCACCGCTATGTGCAGGCGATCACGCCGCCCAAGAAGGCCGATGATCCCGTTGTGGTGGCCCGGCCGGCATGACCGAGCGGCTTGCGGACATCAGCGCGCGCATCGGCGGCATCCAGCAGCTCGGCGCCGTCGTAAGCGCGATGCGGGGGATCGCCGCTGCGCGGGTGCAGCAGGCGGGGGGCCAGCTTGCCGCGGTGGACCGCTACGCGGCGGTGATCGCCTCCGCCATCGCGCGGGCGCTGGTGCTCGCCCCCGCCGCCCGGCCAGGCCTCATGTACAAGCCCGGCATAGCACGCAAGCCGGCCCGGCCTGCCCTGGTGCTGTTCTGCGCCGAGCAGGGGTTTGCCGGTGCCTTCAGCGGGCGCGTGCTCGATTCGGTCGGCGGCGACCTCGGTACGGTGGAGCTGTTCCTGGTTGGCACGCGGGGCCGCGCGGCGCTGGCCGAGCGGGGCATCACCGCCAGGTGGACCGGCGCCATGCCGTCGCACTCCCCCGGCGTGCCCAAGCTGGCCGACCGCATCGCCCAGGCGCTCTACAAGGGGATCGCCCAGGGACGGATCGACCAGCTCGACGCCGTGTTCAGCCAGTGGCAGGGCGGCCAAGGCATCCGCGTGGAGCGCCGGCGCTTGTTCCCATTCGACATGACGGCGTTCCCTGCGGCCAAGGCTGCCGCCGCGCCGCTGCTCTACCTGGCCCCAGCGGCGCTGCTGCAGGACCTCACGGCGGACTACCTGCACGCGCAGCTCTGCGAAGCCGCGCTGCACGCCTTCGCGGCGGAAAACGAGGCGCGCATGGAGGCGATGGCCGCGGCGCGCAGCCAGATCGAGCGCCAGCTTGCGTCCCTGCAGGCAAAGCAGCGGCAAGTCCGGCAGGAGGAGATCACGGCGGAGATCATCGAGCTTGCCGCCGGGGAGACGGCGAGCCGGTCCGCCGGCTAAGCAGGCTTGCGCGGCCTGCCACACCTTCGGGGCAGCATCATCGAAGCTGCAGGGTGCGTATCGAGACGAACTCCGGAACGGCTGCTTCAGGATCTGGTGGAGGCAGCGATGGCGCGGCCTGGGCGGCGCATCATAGGCGAGGAGGCCAAAAGCTCCTCGCCAGGAGATTGACTGCTGATGTTCCGTGCTGGCTGGCGTCCGCGATTTGGCCGGGGCTTGCGCTATGCGGCAGCCTTGGCCTCTCCGGCCGGGACCGGCACCGCAAACGCCAGCGTCCACAACGTCCCCTCGCTGGAACGAACATCCACCGTGCCGCCGATCCGCTCCAGCAAGCGCCTGATCAAGCCCAACCCGTGCCGGACGCTGTCGGCTGCGACCACGAAGCCGACCCCGTCATCCCCGACCGTGATCGTCGCCTGGCGGGCGCCCAGGCGCGCCAGGGTGACGGTGATGGTTCCATCCCGGTCCGGGAAGGCATGGCCGTAGCTGTTCGTCACCAGCTCTGCGACGGCCATCCCGAGCGCCGTCACATCATCCAGGCTGAGCAAGGTGGACACCGTATTGCAGACGATCCGCACTGGCCGGTCCCGCTCGGCCTGCAGCCCGGGCAGGCGCAGGCAGAGCGCGCCAAGATAATCGGCCAGGTCGATGCTTTCGCTTAGCCCGACCCCGAGCAGGCTGTCATAGATCTGCGCCAGCGTGGTCACGCGGCGGACGATCAAGTCTATGCCCTGCCGCGCCTCGGCATCGGCCGTGGTCCGGGCGTAGCTCTCCAACATGCCGCCGACCATCTGCAGGTTGTTCCTCACCCGGTGCTGCAGCTCCTCCGCCAGCAGGTTCTTGGAATCCAGCAAGGCCCGCATCGCCTTGACCCGCTCAGCGGTGGCGACGGCCTCGGCCAGCACATTGGCAAAGCCGGTCAGGAAATTGATGGCATGCACGTCGTATTGGTGCCGATGGGTGCTGTCGATTTCCAGAACGCCGTAAGGCGGTCCGTCAATGGCCGAGATGAGGACGTCCACCGTCGAGACGACGCCATGCTCCTCATAGAACGCCGGCAAGACCAAGTTGTTTGCGGCATTGATGTCGCGGATGATGACCGGATGCCCGGTGACGTAGGCCCGCCCCTGCGGCGAGCTTTCATCAGCCTGCGAGACGACCCGGCCGATGACGCCAAGCTTCCAACCCCACCCGGCCTCGATCAGCAGGTCGTTCTCTGCCGCGCGATAGCGGCAGACCTTGCAGAACGGCACCTCCAGCGAGGCGGCGCAGACGCGCGCAGCTTCCGTCAAGATTTTGAGCAGGTCGGTTTCCCGGAATGCAAAGCTGCCGAACGCGGCCAGGGATGCCTGTTGCCGCAGCAGCTTCTCGACGGTGCGGTCATCTTTGTCGTCGGACATTCCACGCTGACCTGCAAAGGGCTAAAAGCCCGTTTCGAAAGGGGTTGTGGGCCAGGTCTGACGGTGTGACTGGGACGGCTGTTGCGGCGTTCCAGGTTGTTTGCCTGTCATGGAGCTTGGCATGTGGACGCCTGAGGATCGCGCGC
>JAABUX010003716.1_pt1 | contig 19964 bp, 19 predicted proteins | sample 5561851 | NCBI WGS metagenome assembly JAABUX01 (sample SAMN10711883, study PRJNA513361) | rock metagenome | isolation source: Antarctica rocks | place: Antarctica: Victoria Land, Richard Nunatak red sandstone | collected 2016-01-03 | reverse complement strand
CTCAACCGCAACAAAATACTGTCCCAGCTTCTCGATCGACATGCCCCGCTCCCCCACAATCGCGAGGGCGCGTCATCATACGGCAGGGCCCGGCAGGCGAGAGAAATCTCATGCGTAGCCCCTGCGGTAGCGCCCCCCTGCTTCGCGGCCCCTACTTCGCGGCCCCTACTTCGCGAACGCATCGCGCCCGGCCGCTTTGCGCACCGAGCGGCGAAGGTTGGGCGGGAGGACGGCGCGCAGGGCGAGCCGTGCGGCGGCGACCAAATAGAGCGCCGGGGGCGCCAGTTGCAGGGCAGCCGCCACCTTGCCGCCATAGGCCAGCCGGGCTGCCGTGCCCGACAGCATCTGGCTGCAGGAGCGCCGGTTGGCGGCCTCCATATGCGGCATCGCGTCCGACAGGGCTTTGCGGATGAACGCGCAATCCTCAATCTCCAGCTCATAGGGCCGGTAGCCCGCTGATTCCAGCAGCTTCGCGCTGACCGTCGCAGCCAAACGCTGGGCCTCGTCCGCATCGAGGCCGCGGCTGCCCAGGCTGATGATGCCCGCAAGGGTACGGGCCTCCTGGTATTCGCGCAGCGCGGATTTTCGGAAGGCGATGTCAGGCCGCCCGCTGCGCCGCCGCATGGCCGACAGCCCCGCGAGCTGCGAGCTGAGCGCGGAAATCCGGCCGTTGACGACCGATACGCTGGTCACGCTCTGCGCATGGATGCGGTAGTCGCCGAGCAGGTCCGGCATGTTGGCCAACTGCCCCTTTTCCTGCAACCGCCAGAACAGGTCAGTGTCTTCGGCGTGGAAGACATGGCGGTATCCCCCTATGGCTTCGACGGCGGCACGGCGCATCATCAGGAATGGATGCAGAAGGTAGGGTTCGCGCTGGGGATACCAGTCAAGGTTGGCGAGGTCGGGCGACGACAGGTGCTGGATGGGGCCAAGCGGCCGTCCCGCCTCGTCGATCTGGCCAAAGGCGCCGGACACGGCGGCGCAGTCCGGATGCTCGCGCAGGTAGGCCAGTTGCCGTTCAAAGCGCGCTGGATGCGCCAGGTCGTCGGCGTCGTGCCGGGCGATGATGTCCGCGCGGCAAGCGGCAAGCCCGGTGTTCAGCGCGTCGACGATGCCGCCGTTCGCCGTGTCGAGCAGCGTCACGCGCCTGTCGGTTGCTGCCAAGCCTTCGATGATCGGCTTCGTCGCATCGGTTGAGCCATCGTTGACGACGATGATGCGGATGTCGCGCACGGTCTGCGCCTGAATGCTGGCGACCGCGCTCTCGATCGTCTTTTCCCCATTGTAGACGGGAATAATGACGTCCACGCACGCGGTCGACATCGTGAATTTCCAATGGAACAGCGGATTAACTTGTCTGGCGCTCTATCGGTTGGAACAGTTCACGTCAAGGAACGCCTGCGACATCGCCGCCCACGATGCAAGGCGCTCCCTGCGCTCAGGGCAAAAGCGCGTTCTGTCCCTGGAGCCGCGGGCTGGCCAGTGTGGACCCTGCGACGGCTGCCGGGACATGGGATGGTTCGGCGCGCTCACTGATGGCGGTGGTAGCCGCTGCGCAGCGCCAGCGTGTCTGCCAGGATTTGGCAAAGCGTGGTCTTGCCTGCCACCTTTCGAACCTCCTGCCACGAGGACAGGCATCGACACGGCCCCACGCAAGTACGGCGTCACGCAGCACCAAGACGACATTTCGTCCAGGGCGCCTGCTGCGCCAGGATCTACGGCACCTGTTGCGCCAGGCAGGACCGTATCGCTGCGAGCACGTCGGTGGGCCTGTAGGGCTTCAGGATACAGCGGTCATGCAGACCAGGGGGTCCAAATGCGTGCAGGGCATCAGGGCGGCCCGTGACGAACACGATGGGCACCTCGGGCCGCCGCGAGCGCATGTGCAAAGCAACGTCGATGCCGCTGAACCGGCCCGGCATGTGAACGTCAGTCAGCAGCAAGTCGAAGTCGCAACGCTCCTGAAGCAAGCTGAGGGCGGTCTCCCCATTGCCCGCCTCGGTCACTTTGATCCCGGCCTCAATCAGCGTCTCCACCACAATCAGGCGAATAAGGTCTTCGTCCTCAACAAACAGGACATGACTCTGAGGCATTCACACCCTGCATGCATGGTCAGTCGTCTGAAACTGTGACTAATGTGTCCTGTAAGCACCCCTGACCCCTTGCGTTGCATGCACATAGCCTTGCATTGCAGGCAATCAGGTTCACGAAACCGTGGGCAAGCGCGGCGCAATGCCTATATGGTCATTGGCGTGTTCACTGGTTGGTGTGGGGCAGTGTGGATGACGAGAACGCTATGAACGACCCAGAGCATGCTGTGCCTACCCAGTCCGAGCTCAATGCGTCAGGCCGGGGCCTCGTGTACCAACATGTGTTCGAGACGGCCGTGCACCGGACCCGCATGGCCATGGCGCTCTCGGACCCCAACCTGCCGGACTGCCCTCTCGTCTACATCAACCCGGCGTTCGCCGAACTGACGGGCTACGACTCAGAGTCGTCGGTGGGGCGCAACTGCCGCTTCCTGCAAGGGCCGGACACCGACCCCGCCTCCGTGCAGCGCATCCGCCAGGCTGTCGCGGAACGGCGCTCCATCAACGAGGAAATCTACAACTACCGCCGGGACGGATCGGGGTTCTGGAATGCGTTCTACATGAGCCCGGTGTTCGACGACGAGGGCAGGCTCATCTACTTCTTTGCCAGCCAAATCGACATCAGCGACCGCAGAGAGGCGCACCGCCGCCAGACGCAGCGGATGGAGAGCATGGGCGCCTTGGCGTCGGGCGTCGCGCACGAGTTCAACAACCTGCTGACCGTTGTGCTGGGCAGCATTGAACGCGCCGCCGCCCAGGCCGTGGACGAGAGCCAGAGGCGGTACCTGGAACGCGCGGATTGGGGCGCGAAGCGGGCCGGGCAGCTTGCAGGCGAACTGCTGTCGCTGGCGCGGCGCCAGGTCAGCGAGGAACGCACGACGGACCTCAACCAAGTCGTGCGCGACTTCGAAGGCACCCTGGCCCAGATCGTGCCCCCAGGCGTGCGGATCGGCTTTGATTTTGCACCCACGCCGATCTTCGTGCGCGTCGACGCCGGGCAGTTGGAGTTGGTGCTGCTCAACCTTGTGCGCAACGCGGCGGACGCCATGCCTGATGGCGGGCGCGTGAGCATATCCACGCGCGTGCTGTCCGCAGTGGAGGCGACGTCGACGCTCAATGGCCGCGAGGTCGTCGAGCTTGTTGTCGCGGATACGGGGCAGGGCATGCCGCCCGAGGTCGTGCAGCGCGCAACGGAACTGTTTTTCACGACCAAGGCGGCCGGAAAGGGCACCGGCCTGGGCCTGTTCCTGGCGCTGGAGTTCGTGGACAAGTCGGGCGGCCGGCTGACGATTGACAGCCAGGTGGGCCTGGGCACGAAAATGCGGCTGGCATTCCCGCGCGTGAGCGGGCGGTGACATAGGTTGCATGGTGGCGATGCGGGGCGTCACGAAGAGGCCGAACCATTTTAGACACAATCAATTGATTTATTCAACTTGTCGGTCTATGTTACGAGACATTTAGAGTCGTAGCCAGATCAATAAGCGGGATATTTCTTATATGTTATAAAACATGCGTGCTTGCCATCTTCGGATGCAGGATCAGCGGACGCGCTTTGCGCAACGGCTGATCCACCGCGTCCCGAATTCTAAAACGCTGGCCGTGGGCCATGCCGTGCATGTGTAGAGCAGGAAAATTGTCATGAACCTCCCCCTCCGCGGGATCGATGCCGGCATCGGCCTTCGCGGAGACGGGCGATGCAGCCCGTTGGCGTCGCGCGGCGCGGCGCCGTCGGCCTCCCCGGACGACGCGCTGCCAACAGCCTATATGGTCGGCAACAGCCCGGCGCTGCTTGAGGTGTTCGACCAAATCCGCAGCTTTGCCAACTTTGACCTGCCGGTGCTGATCACCGGGGAAAGCGGAACCGGCAAGGAGCTGGTTGCCCGTGCCCTCCATGAGCAGTCGCGCCGGGCTGCCGGGCCCAACGTGGCGGTCAACTGCGCGGCCTTGCCGGCGACGCTGATCGCCGCGGAGTTGTTTGGCTACGAGAAGGGCGCCTTCACCGGAGCGACAGCGCGACGGTGCGGGCAGATCGAACACGCCCATGGCGGCACCCTGTTCCTGGACGAGATCGGCGACATGCCGCTCGACCTGCAAGGCTACCTGCTGCGTTTCTTGCAGGAGGGCGAGATCGTCCGGGTTGGCGGCCACAAGCCGGTCAAGGTCGATGCCCGCGTGATCGCGGCGACCAACGTCCCGCTCCGCGCCGCGGTTGCGGCCAGGAAGCTGCGCGAGGACCTGTTCTACCGCCTGAACGTGCTGACGCTGCACCTGCCGGCGCTGCGGGACCGCGATGGCGACGCCGAGGTGCTGGCGACCCATTCTGCTGCGCAGGGTCGAGCGGGAGCTTGGGCAAAGCTCCCGTGAGATCGCCCCGGCGGCCATGGCGGCGATCCGGGCGCACTCGTGGCCCGGCAACATCCGCGAGATGATCGCCACGCTGCGGCGCGCCGTCATCCTCGCCAAAGGCGTGCGGATCGAGGCATCCGATTTGCGAATCGAGCCAGGGATCGAGCCGGCGCATGGTGCCGCCAGCGCGCCTGCAACGCGGGGGAGGTCATATCGCGTCCAAGGCAGCCATGCCCGGCCTTATATTCAAGACAGCCGTGCGCGGCCCGAGCCAGGCAGCCCAGCCGAGCGGGAGGCGATCGTGGGTGCGCTCCAGGAGAGCCGGCACAACGTGACACGCGCCGCAACGGCTCTTGGGGTGTCGCGGGTCACTTTCTACCGTATGCTGCGCCGCACTCAGGTCGAATTGCCGCCACAAACCAAGCCTAAAAAGCGGTTTTCAGAATTCACGGGCCAGGCGTCCTGCAACCAGGAGAACGCAGGCTTTCTGGAATAGGGCCTGGCGTTAGGTCTTCACCTCGCCGACGATCGACTTGAGGATCGAGGCCCCCAGCGTGTACTTGGGGTCCACCATGTTGCCCAGCCGGACCCGGCCGCACTGGGTCAGCAGCAGGTAGGCCTCCAACTCATCGAAGCCGAAATCCGCGGCCATCCAGCGGACCAGCTCGCGGTAGGCGATGCGGGCCGCGTCCTCCATCGGCCGGCCGGAGCCGATGGTCATGAAAAACTCGGCGGTTTCCAGCCGCGGCCAAGCGAGGGGCCAGCGCTTGATCAGGTCGACCTGCACCACCGTATGCGTCGGATGCTCCAGGGCGACGCCGCAGAGTTCGCCGTCCCCTTGGGTGGCGTGGCAGTCCCCCAAATAGAGCAGCGCGCCCGGAGCGTTCACCGGCAGGTAGATCACCGTGCCGGGCGCTATGTCCGGCAGGTCCATGTTGCCGCCGTAGTAGTCCGGCACCAGGGACGAGATCGCCTCGATCTCCGGCGAGGTGCCGATCGTGCCGATGAACGGCTGATACGGCAAGGTGATCCTGTCGCTCCACTTCACGCCGCCTTCGACGGTGACTTCGAGCTTTTTCACCCGCTCCGGCAACGGGCTGTTCAGCAGGGCGGTGGCGCCTGTGCCCACCAGCCCGCCGAATTCCGGTATCAGGCAGGTGGTCCCCACCGGCTGCGGCCCGCGCGGGGTGATCGAGTGGATGTGGACGGCGAGGCAGTCGCCCTTTTCCGCCCCGTTCACGAAGATCGGGCCGTTCTGCGGGTTGAGGAACGGGAAGTTCAGGATCTCGCTCGGCCTGTCCGTCTCGTGCAGGATCTTGCCCTCGAACGCATCGTGGGTCTCGCACGAGATCACGTCGCCGGGCTCGACGGTCAGCACCGGGCTGGCGAACGGGCCGTAGACGTAGTGGTATTTTCCTTGCGTCGCCTCGGTGATCGCGTGCCGGCGGCCCGGCTTGCCGCCAGCGACGCCCCTGCGGGCCATGATGGATGCTTCAACCCAGGACATCTTTGCTCCCCCTTCGTTTCAAACGGCCAAGTGGCGCCGCACCGTGTCGCGGTCGTCCAGCATCTCCGGCGTAAGCTCGGCGACGATCCGTCCTTTGTCCATCACGTAGCAGCGCTGGGCCATCGCGCGGATCATGTCGATGTTCTGCTCCACCAGCACGATCGTGAGGCCGTCCTGGCGGTTGAGCTCGACGCCGATGCGGGCGATGTCCTGGACGATGGAGGGCTGGATGCCCTCGGACGGCTCGTCCAGAAGCATCAGCGCCGGGCGGCCCGCCAGCACGCGACCGATCGCCAACTGCTGCTGCTGCCCGCCGGACATCGTGCCCGCCACCTGCCGCCGGCGCTCCCGCAGCACCGGGAAGCTTTGGTAGATGCGCTCGTAGTCGGCGCCGCCCCCGCCGATGGCCTCGCCAACCCGCAGGTTCTCCTCGACGCTCATGCGCGGGAACACGTCGCGGCCTTGCGGCACGTAGCCGATGCCGAGCCGTGCGCGCCGGTGCGCCGCGAGCGCGTTGATCTCGGCGCCGCGAAAGCGGATGGAGCCGGCGTCGGGCGCGAGCAGCCCGATCAACGCCTTGATCAGGGTGGACTTGCCGACGCCGTTGCGCCCGATCACCGCGACGATCTCGCCGGCGCGGACGTCGAGGTCGACGCCTTGCAGCACGGGCTTGCCGCCATAGCCGCAGCGCAGGCCGTGCACAGACAGCAGCGGGGACGCATCAAGCATGGCCGGCCTCGCGCGCGTGGCCCCGGCCGAGATAGATTTCGGCGACGCGCTCGTCGGCGGTGATGCTGTCGATGCTGCCCTGGGCGAAGATGCGGCCGAAATGCAGCACCGTCACCCGCGTCGCCACCTGGCGGACGAACGCCATGTCGTGCTCCACCGCCAGCACGGTCATGCCGTCGGCGTTGAGCGCCTTGACCATCTCGCCGGTGCTGTGCGTCTCGTCCGCGGACATGCCTGCGGTGGGCTCGTCCAGCAGCAGCAGCTTCGGCTTCAGGCTCACGGCCATGCCGATTTCGAGCCACTGCTTCTGGCCATGGCTGAGGTTGCCGGCGCGCTGGGCGGCGTCGGCCGTAAGGTTGAGGAAGTCCAGTTGCCGCCGGATTTCGCCAGCCAGGCTGTGGCCCTCAAAGTGGTGCTGCAAGGCGATCTCCAGGTTCTGCCGGACGCTGAGCGCCTTGAAGATGCCGGGGACCTGGAACTTGACGCTCATGCCGCGCCGGATGCGCTCGTGCGGCTGCAACGCGGTGACATCCGTGCCGGCGTAGAGGATTTGCCCGCTGCTCGGGGCGTATTCCCCCAGGATCAGCCGGAACAGCGTGCTCTTGCCGGCCCCGTTCGGGCCGATGAGGCAGTGCAGCTCGCCGGCCTGCAAAACGAGGTCGACATCGGCCGTCACCTGCAGGCCGCCGAAATGCTTGTTGAGCTTGCGGGTCTCCAGCATCGTCATGATGCCGGCCCCGCGCGGCGGGCACGACGGAATAAGCTCCCCGCTCCGCGCACGAGCGCCGTGACCAACCCGTCCGGCGCCAGCAGCACGGTGAGCACCAGGAGCAGGCCCATCGCCACCAGCGCATACTGGCTGCCGTAGATGGTGAGCGCCTGGAAGCCGGCGATCACCAGCAGCGTGCCGAGCAGCGTCGTGGTCAGGTCGCCGCGCCCGCCGACCGCCACCCACACGATCGGCAGCGACGCGGCCGTGAGGCCCATGCTGGAGGGCGTGATGTACTGGCCCCAGCTTGTATACAGCACGCCGCTGACGCCGGCGAAGCTGCTGCCGATGACGAACGCGGCGAGCTGGTACTTCCGCACGTCGTAGCCCAGCATGGTGGCGCGCTGCGGGTTCTCCCGGATGGCGACGAGCACGTTGCCGAACGAGGAGTTCACCAGGATGCGCAGGCCCAGGTAGGCGAGCAGCAGCAAGCCCAGGACGACGTAGTACAACGGGACGTCCGGCGCCAGGACGATGTCCTCGCCGGGCCAGGGGACGGTGAGCGGCGGCATGCCGCTCATGCCGTTGAAGCCGTTGAGCCGCGCGCTGCCCACGTGCCATTCCGGCCCGGCGGTCTGCGCCATGAAGCGCTCCAGCACCAAGGTGACGGAAAGGGTCACGATGCCGAGGAACACGCCGCTGATGCGCCCGAAGAACAGGAAGTAGCCGAGCACCGCCGAGAACAACGCTGCGGCGGCGACAGCGGCCACCGCGCCGACCAGCGTCAGGCCGTGGTCAGCGCCGAAGTTGAGCGTCAGGATGCCGTAGGCATAGCCGGAGACGCCGAACAGCGCGGTCTGCCCGAAGCTCAGCGCCCCGCCATAGCCCCAGATCAGGCAGAGGCCGAGCGCCATGAACACCCAGTTGAAAAAATAGATCGTGTTCCCAACGGTGTAGCCGTCCTCCAGCAGCGGGTAGGCCATGGCGGCGGCCACCACCAGCGCAAAGCCGCCCCAGAACCACGGGCCGCGCCCCAGCGTCTGCGGACCCTCAAGGCGGGCGAGCAGGCGCAGCAGCCGGGGAGCGCGCCGGGTCGCCGCCACCCTACGCGCGCTCACGCAATATCAGTCCGGAGATGCCGAGCGGCAGCACCCGGATCACCCCAATGACCGCGACCAGCAGGCCGATCTGGCCGGCGAGCTGCCCTTGCCACGTCGTCATGAACGCCTTCACCAAGCCCAGGGTCACGCCGGCTGGGGCGGTGCCGAGGAACACGTCGCCGCCGCCGACCACGACGGTGACGAACGCTTCCATGATGAACTGCGCGCCCATGGTCGGCACCAGGGTCATGGTCGGGGCATACAGCCCGCCGGTCGCCCCGGCCAAGGCTGCGCCGATGCCGAAGGTCAGGCTGTAGACCAGCCGCGTGTTGACGCCGAGCGCCTCGGCCATGTGCGGCAACTGGATGGTGGCGCGGGCAAGCACGCCGAAGCGGGTGCGGTTGAACAGCAGATAGAGCGCAAGCAGGATGGCGGCGGCGGCGGCCATCAGGACAAAACGGTAGACGGAGTAGGACAGGCCGCCCACCGCGACGCTGCCAAGCGGGGTGCTGATGTCAGTGAGGCTGGGGCCAAGCGCGATCAGCGTGCCCTGCGAGACGATCAGGCTGATGCCCCAGGTCGCCACGATCGTGTCCAGCGGGCGGTCATACAGGTGGCGGATCACCAAGCGCTCCAGCACGATGCCGGCGGCGCCCGCGGCGAGCGAGCCGCACAGGATCGCCAAGGGCAGCGGCAGCCCGGCCTTTGCCGCCGTCACCGTCACGTAGGCGCCGCACATGATGAATTCGCCATGCGCCAGGTTGATCACGCCCATCATGCCGAAGATGATCGCCAGCCCGGCGGCGCACAGCACAAGGAACGCGCAGGCGTCGCCGAACTGGTAGAGGAACCCGAACACGGCGTCGAAGCTTGGCACAGGGATGGACAGCGCTATTTCGGCGGCGGGTTGCTGGGCGTGTACTGCGCGTTCGGGTTCTTCTTGGTCAGGTCGCACCCGGCCGCGCCCAGCCAGTACGGCTTGATGTCGCTCCAGGTTTTCGGGAACGAGATCGAGTGGTCGTCGCCGACCTGCGCCAAGTAGATGGTGTGCGACATATGCTGGCTCTTTGGGTCCAGGCAGACCTTGCCCTCGGGGGCATCGACGCAGAGGTCGCCCTTGTCGACTTGCTTGCGCAGGTCGTCGCGCTTGGTCGACCCGCCGGCCCGCTCGACCATCTCCTTGTAAAGATAGACCGCCAAGTAGGAGTTTTCCGCTTCTTGGTTGATGTAGGGCTCGTTCGGGTACTTCGCGTGCCACTTGGCCACGAAGTCCTTGCTTTTCTGGTCGTCCACTTCTTCGATCCAGTTGGTCGTGACATACATGCCGGCGAGGCTCGGCGGCTTGAAGCGCTTGTGCTCGTAGGCCTGGCCGACATTGACCGAGCTGCCCATCGGCACGTGCAGGTTCGCCGCCGCCGCCTGCTCGTAGTAGGACGACTGCGCCGTCCCCACCAGCAGCGTGATCAGGATGTCCGGCTTGGCCTTCTGAATGTTCTGGATCGTGGAGGAAAACTGCGAGACGCCGAGCGGGATGAACTCCTCGCCGGCCATGGTGCCGCCGTTCTCCTTGACGATGTTGCGCACCCACTCGGCGGAGATCTGGCCGAAGTTGTAGTCGGCGGCGATCGTGTAGACCCGCTTGCCGAACTTCTCCATCATCCAGGGGATCAGCGTGGAGAACTGCTGCTCGGGGACCGCGCCCGTCACCATCATGTGCGCGTCGCACACGCCGCCCTCGTATTGGTTGTTGTAGAACACGAAGCCGTTGAGCTGGTCGACGATCGGGCGGTAGGCCTCGCGCGACGCGCTGGAGAAGCCGGCGAACACCACATCCGCCTTGTCGCGCTGCAGCACGCGGCGCATGAACTCCTGGTAGCGCGTGTTGTCCGATTGGGTATCGTAGACCACCAGCTCCAGCTTCCGCCCGGCAATCCCGCCGGCCGCGTTGATCTCATCCGTGGCGATCTGGATGCCGTGGACCTTGCCGATCGTGGCGAGCGCGAAGTCGCCCGACTGGTCCTCAAGCACGCCAAGTTTGATCGGCTCGGCCGCCATAGCCGCCAGCGGCACCGCGAGCGCCGCGACAATGGCCGCACCCGCCACAAGCTTTGTCCTGTTTCGTGCCATCGGCTCTCTCCTGGGTTGCGGCGCTGGTGGCGCCGGCTGCGCAACGCGCTGCCAAATCGAACCTGCGGGCGCGTCCGACGCAGGTATGTTTGTTAATCGGAACGCTATCGCTGTTGTCGCCTTGTGGGTCCGGCAGCGCCGCCGCACGCGCCAAAGCTCGAAGGTCATTCGCCGGATTGTCGCTTTGCAGCCATCGAAACAGTCGCTGCAAGCGCTATGCCAGCAGGGGCCGCGCTGCTGCGGGACGCCAATTTATCCTGTGGCTGGTCATCATATGCCTCGATGCGTGCGGCCGTCTGGTCTTTGGGCAACGATGTGAGCGGACGCATGTGCCCAATGGGGCGGCAAGCCTGCGGGGCGGCAAGCCTGCCGGTCAACGCTTGGGCGAACTGCTCCTGAGCGGGCCAGCCGCCAAGTTCGCCAGTGGCTTTTACAAGGTGGCTTCCACAAGTTGACTGGGAGCGCGCAGCCGACGCATTGATGGCTCAAGGCATCGTCAGGCAGGAGGCGTCGACCATGGATCTCGGGCTTAAAGGGCGCCGCGCGCTCGTGACGGGCGGCACGAAAGGGATCGGCCGGGCGATCGTGGAGTGCTTTGCCGAGGAAGGGTCGAGTGTCGCCCTGTGCGCCCGCAACGCCGCCGAAGTGGGGGAGGCCACCGCTGCGTTGCGCGGCAAGGGCGTGGAGGCGTTCGGCCAGGCGCTCGATGTCGCGGATGGCCCGGCGCTGAGCGGCTTCGTGCAGGCGGCTGCGGCGGCGCTGGGCGGGCTCGATATCGTTGTGGCAAACGTGAGCGCGCTCGCGATCGGCCAGGACGAGGCGGCCTGGCGTGCCGGGTTCGAGACGGACCTGATGGGCGCGGTTCGCCTGGTGGACGCTGCCCTGCCCTTCCTCGAACGGTCCGATGCGGCGTCGATCACCCTCATCTCCAGCGTGTCCGGCCGCGAGGTCGACTTCGCGGCTGGCGCCTACGGGGCGATGAAGGCTGCCCTCGTCCATTATGCGCAGGGGCTTGCCTTCCAGCTCGCGGGCAAGGGCATCCGGGCCAATGCGGTCTCGCCCGGCAACACCTATTTTGCCGGCGGCGTGTGGGCGCGCATCGAGCAGGACAACCCGGCCTTCTTCGCCCAAGCGCTCGCGCTCAACCCGACCGGCCGGATGGGGAAGCCCGAGGAGATGGCACGCGCGGCCGTGTTCCTCGCGAGCCCGGCGGCAAGCTTCGTCAGCGGCGCCAACCTGGTCGTGGACGGGGCCTTGACGCGGGGAGTGCAGCTTTGACGGTGGGCCGCGCAACCAGGTGACGCGCCCGCCGGCGCGTTGCGGCCACAGCCCGTCATCTATGGATGCAGGCCATTGACGGGCTGCGGGCAGGCGAAGGTGGTGACGGATGGGCTGGACCGGCGCCCGATGACGCCCGGATCAGCGTCGCCCTGCCGCCCGACAGGCCTGCAACCCGGTTGCTAGTGACGTGGAGCCAAGTCAAGGAACGCCTCTGCAAGCGCCAGGTGGGCATGATCCGGCAGGCACCGGGAGCTGTCGACCATGCCGTTGCGCCAACCGTGCCAGTAGGAACGCGAGCGGCTGCTGTCCGGCGCGGCCTCGCCGTGAAAGCCGTCCAGGTAGCCCTCCAGGGTTTCGCCGTCGTCGAGCATGCGAAAGTCGCCGACTGTTTGGACTGGTGTGAAATCGCCCATAACTCTTCGATCCCCCTCAGTGCCCGGCGACATCAGTGCCCGGCGACATCAGTGCCCGGCGACATCAGTGCCCGGCGACATCAGTGCCCGGCGACACTGGACAAACCATGCAGGGTCGGCGTTGGCGCACAGGCAGGCCCCGCCCGGTCGTAGCGCGTCAACCTCACATCAATACGCTGCATCCGTCAAGTTTTAACGCCAAACCGGAAGGAAGTTGAGGCAAGGTTGTGCTTGAGCCAGGTCCGCAAGCGTCGCGGGAGATCTCATGATCTAAGACGCAACCGAAAGTATAGGGTATGACACTTCTTGGAACTACCGAACTCGTTCATGGCGTTCGGCTGCCATGCTTGCCGCCGCAATACGTGGCACGACTGGCGCGCGACGAGGCGACGCGGCATGATGCATACGCGCTGCGGTATCTTTGCTATCTGGATGGCGGCTTCATCGCGCCCAACAAAAACAAATTGTTCTCTGACAAATTCGACGGGCTCGCCAACACGGAGACCGTGGTCGTCTACCAGGACGATGAGCCGGTCGCGTCGGTGAGGGTTTGCTTCTTGTCGCAGCTCCACCCCACTCCGGCTCCTGTGCGCGACACCTTCCCTGACGAGCTCGACAGGCTGCTTTTGCCGTGCCGCAGGAGCGCAAGCGGCATGGAGGCCGTGGAGATCACGCGCTTGGTCAGGAGCCCGAGCTTTGCCAACGATCAGGGACTGGTGTTCGTGCTCTACCGGCTTGCGGGCCTGCTGGGGATACAGCGCGATGTCCGGGTCATTCTCTCCTGCGTGCGGCACAACCATATTCCGTTCTACCGCAGGCTGCGTTATAGCGAGATAGCAGGGCCGAAAATCTACCCAGGATTGACTTGCCCCATGCATCTGCTAGCTTGTTCGCGTGAGGATTACGATGGCGTGCGCGGGCGCTTCCCGTTGATGGATCCAGATGCGTTCCCCCGGGATGATGTGGCCGGGTTCCTTGGCGGTCAGCCGATGAGCACGCAAATCCGGCCGTCATGAGCGAGTGGCCCGGGCCTGTGCCGCTCGGGCCTACGTTCGGGCGGGCTGCTTAGGTCCTGGCCTATCTTGCTGTCGGCGGCGGCGATGTCCCGCTCTACGCATGTTTTCAACTGGCTGGAATGAGCGAGGCGGGGCCATGGTGGATTGGCGAAGTTGGGGTGTGCTCATCGCGGGAGCCATCTGTTTCGGATCGTTCGTATGGGGGGCCAAGTTTCACTTCCACACGGTTGGCAAGGCCCCGCGCGGCATGCAGGTCTTGTCGCTTGCGAGCTTCGCGGCGTTCGCCGGCTTCCTCTACGGGATCAGCACGCTGCCGGGCGGGTTCCGGTGGGTGCCGTTCGGGTTGTGCGTGGTTTCGCTGCTGCTGTTTTGGTGGTGCATCCTCTACACAAGCCGCAAGCGGTTCACGCTGGCCTTCTCTCCTGACGCTCCCGTGTTTCTCGACACCCAGGGGCCCTACCGGATGGCCCGCCACCCGTTCTACCTGTCCTACATGCTGTTCTGGGTCGCCACCGCGCTCGCGGTTCCCGGCGTGTTGCCATGGGTTGCGCCCGCGATCCTGGCCGCGCTCTACACGTTCGCGGCAATGAGGGAGGAAAGGAAGTTCACCAGCAGCGCGATGGAACGCGAGTACCGGACCTATCGCATGCAGACCGGCATATTCTTTCCCATGCTGACATGGCAGCGCCGAAAAGAACGCCAGGCTTGATCGCAGCCTGCCGCATCGAGCCGACCGTTGGCCGACACCATGAGAAAGCTGTTCCGTGAACGAACGCAAGGTGATGGAGGCAGGCCGGCGGCACCGGTTCCGAGCCTGGCTGCAGTCCCTCAAAGCACGCATGCGCTTCGTTGCGGGCTGGGCATCGCCTGCCAGGGACCCCGTCTATGCGGCCGAGGTCCAGAACGAGCAACATAGGCTGCTTGCGCGCACCTCCTACCTGTTCGCCGCATCGGGCACCAGCACCATCGTCATCCTGGCGCTCGACTTCCGCAACGAGCTGGGAACGGCCGGCCTCGTCCTGTGCCTGGCGATCCCCGTGCTCTACGGCACGTTGGCCGGCCTCGCACGGCGATGGACCCATGACGGGAACGGGGCCGTGTTTCACCGGCGGTCCCTGGCGTGCCTCGCCGCGCTCGGGGTCCTTTGGGGCGTGCTGCTGATCCTGCTCTCCGGGGAGCGCGACGTGAGCCAGCAGCGAATGGTCGCGGCGCTGCTGATCGGCCTGGTTTCCGCCCCGGTGATGGCGGCCCCGTTCTCGGCCGCCCTGGCGTTCTGGATACCGAGCGCCGCGTCGGCGCTGATTGCGCTATGCGGCCGGCAGAACCCGTTTGACCTCTACCTCCTGGCGGGCACGGCGGGATACCTCGTGTTGACGTTCGTGGGCATGGTGCTGCTGAACCGGTCCCTGCTGGAACGTTCGACGAGCCGCATCCGCCTTTTGCAGCAGAACCTCACCATCAGCCTGTTCCTGCGCGACTACGAGGAGAATGCGTCGGATTGGCTGTGGGAGACCGATGCCTCGCTCCGGCTTTGCCGCGTGTCGCCGCGCTTCGCGCAGGCTGGCCTCCGCCCTGCCGCCGAGCTGGCCGGCACAGCCTTGCCGGACCTGTTCTGCCCTACGACGCCCTCCGAAGCGCCGCAGGCTTTCATGCGCCTGCTCGGGCAGCGGGCGGCGTTCCGCGACCTCGTCCTGCCGATAGCGGGCAAAGAAGGATGCCGATGGTGGAGCCTGACGGGGCGGCCCCACTTTGACGCGCGTGCCCAATTCCAGGGATACCGCGGCATTGGCTCCGACCGGACGGAGGTCGTGCGCGCGGAGGAGCGCATCCGCCACATGGCGACCCACGACAGCCTAACGGGCCTTGCGAACCGGCAGAGCCTTTTGGACGCATTGCAGGCGGCCTGCGCGCAACCAGGGACAGAGCCAGGCGCACCGGCCCAACGCGAGGGGGAATGCTGCCTGCTGCTGCTGGACCTGGACCGCTTCAAGGCGGTCAACGACAGTTTCGGCCATGCCGCTGGCGATGCGCTGCTCATCGCCGTGGCTGGACGGCTGCGCGAGCTGGCGGGCGGCAATGACCTGGTTGCACGTCTCGGCGGCGACGAGTTTGCGATCCTGACGCCCTCCACCAGCCAGGGGGAAAGCGCTGCACTGGCGGCGCGGATCATCTGGCGGCTCAGCCAGCCTTACCTGCTGCCGGAGGCCCGCGTCACCATCGGCGTCAGCGTCGGCATGACGTTCACGCCGCAAGACGGCAGGGAAACCGTGAGCCTGCTGCGCAACGCCGACCTGGCGCTGTATGCCGCGAAATCGAAAGGGCGGGGCAGGTGGCAGTCGTTCCAGCCGCGTATGCGGGATGGGGCTCCTGCACTGGCAGCGCTGCAAACTGAGCTGCGGGACGCGATCGAGACCGGTGCGCTCTTTCTTGAGTTCCAGCCGATCGTGCAACTGCCGACCGGTGCCATCGTGTCCGTTGAGGCGCTTCTGCGTTGGCGGCACCCGACCCGCGGCGTTGTTGCGCCCATGGAGTTCATCCCCCTCGCGGAGGATGCCGGGCTGATCGCCCGCGTCGGCCTCGTCGTGCTGCGCGAAGCTTGCCGGGTGGCGGCGAGCTGGCCGGCTGGCGTGCGCCTGGCCGTCAACGTGTCGCCGCACCAGTTGCGGAACCTCGGGCTGTTGGAGATGGTGGACGCCATCCTCTTGGAGAGCGGATTGGCCGCGTCCCGCCTGGAGATGGAGATCACCGAAACCGCGGTGCTGGACGCGACGCCGCAGCTCCTGGCCATGCTTGAGGCGCTGGGGGAGCGCGGCATCCGCCTCGTGCTCGACGACTTCGGGACCGGGCACTCTTCGCTGAACCACCTCCGGGAGTTCCGGCTGGACGGACTGAAGCTCAGCTCCGCTTTCGTCCACGACCTCGGCCACGACAAAAAGACGGCGGCGATCGTTGCGGCGGTGGCGTTCCTGGCCGGCCGTCTCGACATCCCTGTCACGGCGGAGGGGGTCGAGACGGACAGCCAACTCGCGCATGTGCAAGCCCAAGGCATCACCCACGTCCAGGGCTTCCTGTTCAGCCGTCCCTTGGACACGATGGCGATCGGCGCCCTGCTCTGGGGGGCCGGACGGCTGGACAGCGGCGTTGTCGCAGGGACGCGCCTGGTGGCGCTCGGGGCGGAGCCGGAATAGCACGGCGGCCCTCGCCGGTCCCAAGCAAGGCTACGGACCGGCAGGTCAGTACAGATGGCAGACGACGGAGTGGCCGGGCGCCTGGTCGGCCAGCGCCGGGTCGACGTCCCGGCATTTCGGCATCGCGTGCGGGCAGCGCGGGTGGAACCGGCACCCGGACGGGACGGCCATGGCGCTTGGGATGTCGCCGCCCACCCGCGCCCGCTTCGCCCGCCGCTCCGCCCGCCCTGCCGGCGACAGCGCCGGCACCGACGCGATCAGCGCCTGCGTGTAGGGGTGCATCGGCCGCGCATACAGCGCCCGCTTCTCCGCCTGCTCCACCACCCGGCCCAGGTACATCACCGCGACCCGGTCGCTGACGTGCCGCACCACGCCCAGGTCGTGCGCGATGAACAGCATCGCCACCCCCAGCTCCGCCTGCAGATCTTGCAGCAGGTTCACGATCCCCGCCTGCACCGACACGTCCAGCGCCGACACTGGCTCGTCGCACAGCAGGAAGCGCGGCTGCAGGATCAGCGCCCGCGCAATGCCGATCCGCTGCCGCTGCCCGCCGCTGAACTCATGCGGGTAGCGCTGCGCCGCCGAGGCCGGCAGCCCCACCCGCTCCAGCATCGCCGCCGCCCGTGGCCTCTCGGCCCGGCGGCCCCAGCGGCCCCAGCGGCCATGGATCAGCAGCGGCTCCCGCACGATCGCCTCGACCGTCATGCGCGGGTCGAGCGCGCCGTAGGGGTCCTGGAACACCACCCCCATTGCCCGCCGCGCCTGCTTCAGCGCCGCGCCATGCAGGGCGGTGATGTCCTGCCCGTCGAACGTGACCCGGCCCCCGCTGGGCGGCGCCAGGCGGACCAGCAGGCGGCCAAGCGTGCTCTTGCCGCACCCGCTCTCCCCCACCAAGCCGAGCGTCGTGCCGGCGTCGATCGACAGCGACACGCCGTCCACCGCCCGCAACACGGCCCGCCGCCCCATGCCGAACAACCCGCCGCCGAGGTCGTAGTGCTTCGACAGGCCATCGGCTTGCACCAATGCCGTCAAGCAGCACCCAGCCGGATGCAGGCGGCCTCCTGCGCGGCGTTCAACGGCAGCAGCGGCGGCGCACCCGCGTCACATGCGTCGACACGCAGCCCGCAGCGCGGCGCGAACCGGCACCCCGGCGGCCGTGACCACAGGTCCGGCAGCGTGCCGGGGATCGAGGCGAGCCGTGCCCGGTCGTCGTCCAGCGTTGGCACGCAGCCCAGCAGCGCCCGCGTGTAGGGATGCCCCGGCGCCGCGAACAGCCGCTCCACCGGCGCCTGCTCCACCACCCGGCCCGCATACATGACCGCCACCCGGTCCGCGACCTCCGCGATCACGCCCATGTTGTGGGTGATCAGCAGCACCGCCATGCCGAGCTGCTCCCGCAGGTCCAGCAGCAGGTCGAGGATGCCTGCCTGGATCGTCACGTCCAGCGCCGTCGTCGGCTCGTCGGCGATCAGCAGCCGCGGACGGCACGCCAGCGCCATCGCGATGCCGACCCGCTGCCGCTGCCCGCCGCTGAGCTGGTGCGGGTAGTCGCTGAGCCGCCGCGCCGCCGACGGGATGCCGACCCGCTCCAGCATCTCCACCGCCCGGTCCCGCCGCTTGCCGCTGTCGCGCTCGCCGCCGGGTTGATGGGCGTGGGCGGCAAGCGTCTCGGTGATCTGCTCGCCGATGGAGAAGACCGGGTTGAGGCTCGTCATCGGCTCCTGGAACACCATGCCGATGCCGGGTCCGCGGATGCGGCGCAGCCGGCGCTCCGCCATGCCGGTCAGCACCTGGCCCTCGAACACCACCCGGCCGCCCACGACGCGCGCCGCCGGCTCCGGCAGCAGGCCCATGACACTCAGCGCGGTCACGCTCTTGCCGCTGCCGCTCTCGCCGACCACGCCGAGGATTTCGCCGGGTTCGAGCGACAGCGACACGTCCTCGACCGCCGTCGCCTCGCCCCGCTCCGAGCGGAACGCCACCGTCAGCGCCTCGATGGCCAGCAGGCTCACGGCTGCAGCCGGAGTTGGATAGTCATGGCTGCAGCCGCAGCCGGGGGTCCAGCACGTCGCGCAGCCCGTCGCCCAGCAGGTTCAGCCCCATCACCGTCACCATCAGCAGAATGCCGGGGATGGTGATGATCCACGGCGCCTCGCGCATGTACTGCCGCCCCTCGGCCATGATGTTGCCCCAGGTCGGCGTCGGCGGCACCGCGCCCAGCCCGAGGAAGCTGAGCGTCGCCTCCGTCAGCACGGCGTAGGCGAACAGGAAGCTCAGTTGCACGGTCAGCGGCGCCAGCGCGTTCGGGATCACGTGCGTCCGCAGTATCCGCCAGTGCCCGGCGCCCGCCGCCACCGCCGCCTGCACATACTCCATCTCCCGCAGCACCAGCACCGACGCCCGCACGATCCGCGCCGTGCGCGGGACATAGACGACGGCCAGCGCCAGGATGACGTTCTCCGTCGACGGCCCGAGCACCGCCGTGATCCCGATTGCTAGCAGGACCGCGGGAAACGCCATCAGCGCGTCGTTGACCCGCATCAACGGGCCGTCCACCCGGCGGAAATACCCGGCCAGCGCCCCAACCAGGGTGCCGAAGACCGCATTCAGCACGACGACGGCGACGCCGATCTCGACGGACAGCCGCGCGCCCCACACCGTGCGCGACCACAGGCTGCGCCCGAGGTTGTCGGTGCCGAACACGAAGTCGGCCGACGGCGGCAGGAATTTGGCGCGGAAGCTCAGCTTGTTGGGGTCCGCTGTCGTGATCCACGGCGCGAACGCCGCCAGCGCCAGCACCACCAGGAACAGCGCCAGCCCTGTCATGAACAGCCGGTGCCGCAACAGCCGCCGCAGCGTGGCGCGGGCCGGACCTTCACCCATCTCGGCCTTCACCCATCTCCGCTACCGCCCATAGCGGATGCGCGGGTCCAGCGCGGCATAGAGCATGTCGACCCCCAGGTTGATCAGCACCAGAAGCGCCGTCACCAGCAGCAGCCCCCCTTGCACCATCAGATAGTCCCGCCCCAGCACCGCCGAGGTCAGCAACTGCCCGATCCCCGGAATGCTGAACAAGGTCTCCGTCACCACCGAGCCAGAGACCAGCAGGCTGATGATGATGCCCACCACCGTCGTGATCGGTATCATGGCGTTGGCCAGCGCGTGCTTGCCCACTACCAGATAGCGCGGCAGCCCCTTGGCGCGGGCCGTCCGCACATAGTCCTGCCGCAGCACCTCCAGCATCGTGCTCCGCGTGACCCGCGCCAGCAGCCCGACATTGAGCAGCGCCAGCGAGACCGCCGGCATCGTGCTGGTGCGGAACCAGCCCCAGGGGTCGTCGGTGAAGGCGACGTAGCCCCCGGTCGGCAGCCAGCCGAGCCCGACCGCGAACCAGATGATGAACAGCAGCCCCAGGAAGAAGTTCGGGATGGAGATGCCGAGCATCGCTACCATCATCG
>JAABUX010003715.1_pt1 | contig 19977 bp, 18 predicted proteins | sample 5561851 | NCBI WGS metagenome assembly JAABUX01 (sample SAMN10711883, study PRJNA513361) | rock metagenome | isolation source: Antarctica rocks | place: Antarctica: Victoria Land, Richard Nunatak red sandstone | collected 2016-01-03 | reverse complement strand
ACGCCCGTTCCGGCGGCGACGAACACGCCGACCGCGGGGGGCTCCTGCACCAGCGACAACGTCTGCCTCACCGGCTTCACCGCCAGCGCTTCCGCGGTCCCCGTCAACACCAACGTGACCCTGACTGCTGCCGCCTCGACCGATGTCGGCCCCACCCCCTACTACATCCTCATCGTCGACGAGACGGGGACGATCCTGACGAGTTGCAGCAGCGGCACGAGTTGCGCCACGACCGTGACCTCCGCGGCGGCGGCGACGCACCAGTACACGGCCTACCTCAGTGGGAGCGCGAGCAGCAACTCGGCCAACGCGCGGTCCAGCACGGTGAGCGTGAGCTGGACCAGCAACAGCCCGACGGCCACGGCCACCAAGCCAGCGTTGCCCACCGCGACGGCCACCAAGCCGGCGCTGCCCACCGCGACGAGCACGCCCGCGGCGGCGACGAGCACGCCGCGCCCCGCGGCGACGAATACACCCGCCCCGACGGCGACGAGCACGCCGCGTCCCGCGGCGACGAATACGCCGGTCCCGGCGGGCAACGTCGTGACCAACCCTGGCTTCGAGAGTGGTCCTGGCGGCGGCTGGACCGAGTCCTCCAGCGGCGGCTACGAGGTCATCGACACATACAGGCCGCACGCGGGCTCGTACAGCGCGGACGAGTGCAACTACAACAACTGCACCGACGAGGTGCAGCAACAAGTGACCGTGCCGAGCAACGCCAGCCTGCGCTACTGGTGGTATATGACGAGTTCGGAGACGTCGACGACGACGGCCTACGACTACCTGCGCGTGCAGGTGTACAACACGTCCGGCACGTTGCTGGGCACGCTGCGCACCTGGAGCAATGCTAGTACGCGCAACGCCTGGTCGCAGGACACGCTGAGCCTAGCGGCGTACGCGGGGCAGACCGTCGTGCTGCGCTTCACCACCACGACCGACTATACCTTGCCCACCAACTTCTTCGTCGACGACGTGTCCGTTCAGTAAGCGTTGATCAAAAGGAGAACAGTTTATGACGTTTGGTTCAAGTAGGCGGCGTCCCTGGATGACAAAGGTTGCTATCGCCGGGTGGCTGGTATGCGGGGTGGGCGCGGTGGTTGCGCCGAGGGAGGTCTGGGCGCGCGCGCCCAGACCCGGTGAGACAGCACCGGCTTTGCTGCATAAAATGCAGTTGAGCGGCATGCCTTCGGCCCACCTGACCGTGGGGACTCAGGTGCGGGTGACCGGCTACGTACGTAACACCGACAAGAAGCAGCACGATGTGTACCTGACAGCCACGTTGCTCGATGCGCGCGGCCAGCCGGTGGGGCACGCGACAGGGGTGGCCGACAACGTGAAGCCCGGCGCGCGAGACCGCTATAGCCTGATTGGCTCGTCCACCGTGCCGTCCTGGCAGCGGGTGACGGTGAGAGTGACCCGCGTGACCGAAAACGTGGCCGGCGAGGGAAGCGATTAGACGGACCGGGCCGTTGAGGCACGGAAGGGGCAGTGATCCTGGGCAGCGCGGCGCGGGCGCTTACTTCATTCCTCGTTAAAGCGGGAATGGCTAGGCAGTCGTCCGCGCCGCGCTGCGTAGCGCGGTGTTCGTACGCTTAATGTTGAGGAGTGCTTAGCGGCGGGCGTCGAGCCAGCGGTCGAGGTCGTGGGGGGAGAGCGGCGGAGACAGAGCGTAGCCCTGCGCCATGTCGCAACCAAGCTCCGTCAACCGGTCCCAGGTGTCGGCGTTCATGACGCCCTCAGCCGTGACGCGCAGCCCCAGATTGTGGCCGAGATCGACCACGGAGCGCACGATGGCGTCGTCGGTGCGTGACACGGCCATGTCCAGCACGAACGAGCGGTCGATCTTTAGCTCGTCCACCGGAAGACGTTTAAGGTAGGTCAGCGAGGAGTGGCCTGCCCCGAAGTCGTCCACGGCGATGCACACGCCCAACGCCGAGAGGCGCGAGAGCACAGCGATAGAGTACCCGATGTCGAACATCACGATCGTCTCGGTTAGTTCGACGCGTAGGGCGTGGGCCGGGATGTCATACTGGGCTAGGAGGTCGCCGACCATCTCGGGCAGGTGCGGGTCGTGCAGGTTCCAGATGGAGAGGTTGACGGCGACGCCGAGGTCGGGCCAGCGGGCGCGCCACGCCTGGCAGTCACGCATAGCGGCTTCGAGCACCCAGTGCGTCAGCCCGACGACCAGTCCTGTATGCTCCGCCAGGTTGATAAAGGAGTCGGGCTGGAGCAGGCCACGCCGTGGATGCATCCAACGCACCAGCGCCTCGACCGAGTGGGTCTGGCCGGTCGCCACGTCAACGGTAGGCTGATAGTGCAGCAAGAGCTGCCCGGTCTCGATGGCCTGGCGCAACTCCGCGATCAGCGTCAGGCGGTCCGCGCTGGAGTCGTCGCGCGTGGCATCGTAAAAAGCGTAGCCGCTGCGCGCGCGCTTGGCGATATACATGGCCACCTCGGCCTGTCGCAGCATGACGTGGACGTCGACGTCGTTCGCGGGATTGTCGTGCAGGGGAGCGAGCGCGATGCCCACGCCGAGGCTCAGATGCAGCGGTTGGCCGTCTACCTCCCAGGGGACGTCCAGCGCCGCCAGCAGCGCGCGTGCTGCCTCCATAGCCGCGATGGCATCGCCATCGGGCAGGAGGACGGCGAACTCGTCTCCCCCCAGTCGGGCGACCGTCCGCGAGACGGGCACGGCGGCGCGCAGCTTCGCGGCGACCTGCTCCAGCACGAGGTCGCCGTGAAGATGACCGAGCGCATCGTTGACTTCCTTGAAACGATCGAGGTCGAGCAGGAGCAGGGCGACCGAGACCTGGGTTGAGGGGGCGTAGCGGCTTGTGCGGGGTTTGGTGCGCAAGAGCGCCTGCTCCAGGCGGTCGAGCAGCAGCGTTCTGTTGGGCAAGCCGGTTAAAGGGTCGTGCAAGGCATCGTGACGCAGGGCCTCGACCTCGCGCGCCAGCGCGCGCTCGTTCGTCACGTCGAGCACGACGTTGACCGCTCCCTCCACGACGCCCTCAGGGCCGCGAACGGGCGTGGCGGCGGAGTGCAAGGTACGCTCTTCGCCCGGCTCGGTCATGCGCGCCAACAGGTCGATGCTCTCAACCGTCTCGCCGGCCAGCGCGCGCGGCAGCGGCCATTCCGCCGGCGAAAGCATCTTGCCGGTCTGGCCGTCGCGGACGCTGACCGGCTGTCGTCGTCCTTGTGTCTGGCCGATGCCGGCGCCGAGCAACCCGAGACGGGCGCCGCGCTCGTTCATGAGCGTGGGGCGGCCCGCGCGATCGACCACTACGACGCCGCCAGGCACGCAGGCCGCCACGGCGTCCAGGTCGCGCGCGTGGTGATCCGCGGCGTCGAGCAAATGCCGTGCGCCAAGACGTAGACGCTCGTTTTCGAGTGTTCCTTCGATCAACAGTCCTACCATAACGAGCAGTTCGTGGTCGTGATGGGTGAAGGTCTTAGCCTGTGGATACAAGACGCTCAGAAGCGCATGGGGCTGATGCGCTACGTCGCGCAGCACGACGCAAGCGTAGCCCTGGATGCGCGCGGCCAGACCCGTAGGCGCGGGACCAAACAAGCCTTCTTGCCGCGCGTCCGCGATGGCGACGATCCGCTCCCCCGTCTCCGCTCCGAGCGCCACCTGGCCGCGAATCCCTTGCAACAACGGCAGCGTGTTTCCGATATCTGCTCCCATACCCACGCGGTCGACGACGTGCTCGATACGTTGCGACGGCCCCTCGATGCACGCGAAAACGACCGCGCCCGCACCCAAACTCTCGGCCAGCAAGGTCATCGTCGCGTTGAGCGTCCCGTCCACATCGTGTCGATGCGCGGACGCGGCGGTAGCGAGGCGGCTCAGCCCACCGACCGACAACAGGCGCTGATCCTGCTTCTCGGCCATAGTACGAGATACCGCCAGGTCCGATTTGGCCTCGGCGTCGAGGTGGTCAGGGTCGTGGCGCGGGTAGAGGAGCGTCATATTCTCCACCAATCAATCATACCGTGCTCAAAGGGCTGGAACTTTTTATATCATACCAGGGCGCCATACGATTGAACCGTGATTATCAAGACATCGGCATCGCTGTCGAAAACTATGCGGCGCTGGAGTCGGGATGCGCTCAACTGGCGGCGGGAGCGACATATGTCTGCTCGTGGTCGAGGCTATGAAGATGCTCGAACCGATCAAGGCCACCATCGACGGCATCGTCACCGTGCTAGAGACCGTGGCCGGACGCTGCTTCTTCGTAGTGTCGACCGATCCGAGGTGCGGTTCGCGGGTCGGCCAGCGCCCCTCGCACTCTATATACTAAGGCTAGAGGCCGTTGACGTCGCCGCTGTACGGAATGTCTCGCCTCCTTACTTGCAGGAGCATCCGCCATGGCCGTCCACGCCCGCACCCTCCCCCGCGACCTCCGCCTCGTGGCGAACGATCTGCCTGACGACACAGAGGAGAGCATCGTGGGGATCGAATGGCATCAAGAGGCCGCCAGCGCCCTCGCCGCCGCCCTTGCCTCGATAGACGAACGGCGCGGCGCGGGCTGGGGCGTGTGCGAGGAAGTGGCGCTCTCTGGCCTGAGGCGTCTCGACGATCGTCCCTACAGTCCGCGCCCTGACGTGTTCGTGCTGGAAGAGGCGATCACGGGAACGGCGGCGGAGGTTGCATTGAGCGTGGTGGGGCCGCCGCTGTTAGTGGTGGAGATCGCCAGCGAGACGACGTGGGCCAACGACGTGGGCGACAAGCGAGCAGCCTATGAGGGGGCGGGCGTCGCCGAGTACCTCGTGTTCGACCCGACGGGGCAGTACATCGCGGAACAGGTGCGGGCGTGGCGATTGAATGCAGTGGGACGTTTCGTGACGTGGGACGCGGTGGGGGGAGCCTGGGAGAGCAGGACGTTGGACGCCGCGTTCTTCGTCGAGGGGCCGCTGCTGCGGGTGCGGGACCACGATGGGTGGACGCCGTCGCCCTCGCGGCGCGCGGCGCTCGGGGAGTTCGTAGCTCAGGCACGCGCCATGGAGGAAGCGGCGCGCGCCGATATGGCGGAAGCACAGGCGCGTCAGGAAACACAAGCGCGTCTACAGGCGGAAGCACAGGTGCGTCAGGAAACACAAGCGCGTCTACGGGCGGAAGAGGAACTACGCCTGGTTCGCGCCCGACTGCAAGCCCTCGAGGGCTTGTCACACCGCGACGACGATACGCCCTCCTCCTAACAGAGCCAACGGCCTCGTTCTGCCGCCAGGTGCGGCTCCAACGTGATGCCGGCGCTTTCGCGCAGATGAGCAACCCGGCCCGAGCACTGGATAACCTAATCGCGCGTGACATCTTGCTCTCTCGGTATGTGTGTGAGCGAGCCGAAGAGGCGGGTCTTACTGTCCTTAAGGTCGATGGTACGAGGTCAATCGAGCAGATGGCCTCTTTGGTGGAGCGACACCTACGGCTGACCGAGCACCCGTAGGCGCCCCTAGCCCTTTTATACATTGGGGAGGGGCCGCCTAGGGGTGGACGCCGGCCCTCAGCGCGGGTGAGGTCGGTGTGCTAGGATAGCGGAAGCAACATGCTGGAGGCATCGTTAATTAGCGGACGACGTTGCAAAGGAGCGCCGACGTTGGAGAAAGAGACCACGACCGGGTACAGCGTCGTCATGGACGGAGAAGACGATGCGCTGGGCGCGCTCGTCATGCGCGGACTGACCAGTTTGCGCCGCGAACAACTGCCCACCGGCGAGATCCCGGCGTACCGTCTGACGTCGCGCGGCGCCCTCGACTACTGGCGCACCCCCTTGCTCTCCACCTTCGTCCACGACAGCCTGGGCTATTTCGATCCGCGCTGCCCCTGGGCCGAGACGGAGGTCCTCGCACTCCTGCCGCCCGCGTTCACCCGGCCTTTCGTGCGGCTTGTGGACGAAGTGCGCCGCTCTATCCGCGCCTTTACCGCCTGGCAAGAAGAACAAGACGGCGGCTGGCGGTTGCTCGGTCGCGGCAGCGGCCTGGAGCAAGACCTCGACACGACGGCCTGCGCGGCGGCCGTGCTCTTGGAAAGCCCGCGCGCCCAGAAAGCAGCCTCGGCGGCGCCCCACGTGGCCGCTCTCGCTCGTCTGCGCCGCATGGCGTCCGGAACGCCCAACGCGGTGGTCGACGCCAATTGCCTGCGCTATCTGGCCCTGGCCGGTGGGGACGACGCCGGTCTGGAAGATGCGATGCGCGAAGCGGTCGCGTCCGACTCCACGGCCTCGGGCACGACGTACGACGTCCACCCACTCTGCTTCTACTTCGTCGTGGCGCGGACGTGGCGCCAGGCCGGCCTGGGGGGCAGGGCGGACATCGCCGCCCAGATCGTTCCCCGCGTCCTGCACCTTCAAGATGAAGAGGGGGAGTTTGGCGCACCGCTGGGGACGGCCCTGGCTCTCTCCACGCTGCTCGACCTCGGCGGCGACGAGGCAAGCGCGGCTATCAGGCGTGGAGCCTCTACTCTAGCTGGCGCGATCACCCGTCCGGGCGGCAGCCGCTGGGGCTTCGAGGACTATCTGATGCACGGCTTCGGGTCGCCGAGTTGGGCCACCGCCCTATCCATCGCCGTGCTCGCGCGCGCCTACGCACGGTAGATGTGGTCCCGCTCCGGCAGGGCGACCGTCCATGGATGTGGTACTATTCCCCCATCTTACTAACCCATACGAACAGGAGGAAACGTGGCCGCCGAGCAAGACCTCGATCCCAATTCCCGCCTGGCGCTCGCCTTCGAGCTATTACGCTCCGTCATGGAACAACCCGGTGCGACGTCCGTTCCGGTCGAGTCGGGCTGGCAGATGCCCTACGCTCCACCGGCTCCGACCTTCGACGGCCGCATGAGCGCGACCGACCTGCTGAATGGCTGGTTCCGCCCGTCGTTCGGGGCCAGCGACCCGTGGGACGACTATTTCACCGCGCCACAGCAGCGCGACCTCGCGCCGCGCGCGCGCGCGCCTCAGGCTCCGGGCAGCACGTCAAGCTCCGCCACGTCGGCCGCGTCGCTGGCCCTGTCCTCACTGGCCTCGCGCGCGCCCGCCGGGCCCGCGCCTACGTCCCCCGCGTTAGCCACGCCGCCGGGCATCCTTGCGCCGCGCGCCGTGCCCGAAGAGGATGTCGCCCTGCCCTGGAGTGATCCGCGCGATCTGCTGGCAGAGCCGGAGGAGGCGCTGGCCGACGAGCATGCCCAGGCCGCTGTCGACACGCTCTACGACTTCGTCCATGCCCTGGGGCGGCGCGACATCGACGGCGCCATGGCCCTCGTGGCAGGGGACTACCACACCTTTGCCAGCGACGTCGAGACCGATAAGCTCGGCCTGCGCCGCGAGATCGAGACGATATTCGGCGAGCTGCACGACTGGGACCTCGACGCCTCGTTGGTGGACATCCCGCGGGCTCTTTTTCACACCTACGGCGTCTTGATCCCCACGGCCATCCAGATCGACGCGCGGCGTGATGACCCTGTCGACGGCCCGCTGCGCCGCTCGATCGTGTGGCGCCGCCTCGCCTTCTTCTCGCGTCATGGGGCGGACGCCTGGCTCATCGCCGCGCTCAGCCAGGTGTAGGGCCGAGAGAGAGATGCTTGAGCAGCTTGAAGCTACGACGATCGACCTGCCAGACACCCTGCACCTCCCGGTCAGCCTGCTCGCCCGCTACCTGTTCTTCTTAACGCGGCGGCCGATCAGCGCGTCCAACACGCACTACTTGCAGTCGCGCATCGACGGCCTCAAAGGGCTGGGTGAGATGCTGGCCGGCGTCGAGACGCCGGGCGTGGCCGCCGGGCTAGGGCATCTGCGCGCCATGAACCCCGCCAACTTCCACCGCCTCTCCGAAGGACTGCACTACGTACTGCTGCCGCTGGCGCACGCGGCCACGCGCGTTCCCGCCGGTGTGGTCGTGGCGGACAGCCCGCCGCGCGCGGACTTCATCGTCACCGCGGATCGCATCCTCTTGTTGATGGGACCGGCCATCGGTGTGGGCGACGAGTGCGTCTTCTTCCCGTTGCCCCGTGCCCTGAGAAAGACGAATCCTACCGCGTCGATCGCGGTGCTCTCCGCTTATAAAGGGCTCTGGGATCGCGTGCTCGACGTCGACGAGCACCTGCACTACGGCGACTATCGCACCATCGTCGATGCGCTGCGCGGCGCGGCGCCCTCGGGCAAAGCCGACCTCGTGATTATGGCCGATTTCGAGCGACCCGACCTGTATCAGGCCGTCTGCGTCGAGCCAGAGGTCCAGCGCTACCTCGAGGTCTCCATGGGTGCGCAGTCAGCTGTCGCGGTGGACAACCGTCACCACTGGCTCCATCGCGCCGCTCGGCCCGCGCCCTACGAGGCCAACTTCTACGCCGGCCTCGACTATCTGTGGCGCTGGCTGGGCCTGGCCGAGCGCCCGGCCGAGTCGGCGACGTTTATGCGCCGCGCCATCGCGCCGCCCGCCGACCACCTGCGCCTCTACATCAATCCGTTCACGTCCAAGCAAGATCCCTCACAGGCGTACTGGAGCAGACTGATCGGGTCGCTCTTTCCCGCGCCGCCGTCGACGCGCGTGATCGTGGCGGTCGACCCCGGCCCCAACGGCGTGACGCGGCGCTTCGCCGCCAACCTCGTGCGCACGGCCGCCGCGCGCACGCCGTTCGGCGTGATGCTGGAGGTGGCTGGGGCGGACGGCGAGACGCCGGCGGGCTTCGAGGGCGTGTTCGCGCGCCTGGAGCGCGCGCACGTGGCTATCTGCGCCGACTCGTTCGTGGCCCACGCCGCCCCTCTGTTCGACTGCACCACGATGGTCGTGGCTAGTCGCGGTCTGGAGAATTGGCGCGTGCCGCACCGCTCCAGCTACTACTTCAGCGCCGAGGACGACCTCGACCGTGTGGCCGCCGGGATGCGCCGTGTGATGGGCCGCGTCCTGCCGTTCGGGCCGCCGCCTCCCCTCTCCATGGAGGAAAGTAGGCTCGACGAGACGACGCGCACGCTGCAAGACCTGTTCGCGCGTGAGGCGCGCGGCGCGGTCGATAGCGATGGCCTGACGTGCGCCTACGGCGCGCTGCGGGAAGCCTTCGATGCAGCCAGCGTGGGGAGGCAGTCCGACGGACCAGAGCACGACGCGGGCTCCCTGTTCGACGACGTAGACTATACCGCGCTGCTGCGCCCCCTCGGCGAAAACGCCGCGGACATCCCGGCAGCCCTCCAAGCCGACCTGGCACGTTACCTACGCGATGGTTGGACCCGCTGGCAGAACTCGAACCGCCGCAAAGACCTCCGTGCCCGCGCCGATGCATGCACGGACGTACGCCTGCATGAAAAGGGAGTACACGACGCATGAGCTTGACCCCCACGAGCGAGACGTTCGGGGTGCTAGGACGCCTCGACGAACTGGAGGCCCTGCGCCAGACGGCGCGCGAGACGGCTGCCACGTTTCAGCAGAGGCATAAAGACGTCATCGAGCGCTACCGCACGCTCCTTTCCCAGGGCATAAAGGACTCGTTGGAGCGCCTGCGCGGCGACGTATCCGTGCTGACCGGAGGCGACGCGCTCTCGGGTCGCATCGTAAGCCAGGCCGCCGCTTACGTGGACTGGTTGCAGTGGACGCTCGCAGATCTGCCCTACGCCGCCGCCGCGTTGATCCCCCCGCCGGAGACCTTCCGCACGGCCGTCGCCGCGTGCGGCATCGCCTGCCTGGCCACGCGTATCTTCGACGACGTGGCCGCGCGGACGTTTATGGCCAAAGGTGAGCGTCCTACCCTCCTGGCGACGGCTGGCCAAGAGGCGGCCACGAGCGAGGCGGCCGAGGGCCTAACCACCCTGGCCGGTCTACTACTGTTGCTCGACGCCCTGATCTCGCTCTCAGGGAAGTCCGGTCGAGTCGAGGGCATACCAGGTGCGAGCCTCGCGCCGCTGCTTTCCTCGCTGAAGCGCTCCGTGCTCGGCTCTATGCTGGCTTTCAGCGCGGACGACGCGCGCGACCCGTCTTTCTACGATCGCTACAGCGCCCTCAAAAGCACCGACTACGCCCACGCCCTGATGGCCGCGATCGACCCTGCCGGCGAGTCGCCTCTAGTCGCCTTTCTGGGCCGCTACTATGCCGTGGCTCAGGGCGTGGGCGACGTGCAAGACTACCCCGAAGCTTCCCGTGATGGGCGACCCAACCTGCTGCAATTCTATATCCCCTCTGATACGGACGCGGGATCGGTGCATGTTGAGGCTGGCGTTCCCGACGCCGTGGTGGAGAAGCTGCGCGACCAGTTTCTACATCTTGGCTCCGCCGCCGAAGGCTTAACCGGCGTCGCGCGTGAAATGGCCTTGTTCAAGCTCGACGACGCCCTCTCCCAGGCCTACGGACTGGGCCTGTTCGCGCCGCTTCCACCCGCCGAGGCCCAGGCACCTCCGGCCGCCTCCGGTCTCTACTGGGTCTCGAGCATCGAGGACGTGCTGGAGAACGTCGGCCCCCGCGCGCTGGAATACCCGGACTGTCGCATCTGCGGGTCGGCCGCGCGCACCTTCTTGTTTAAGAAGCAGGGCTTTGCCTACCATCGTTGCCTCGTTTGCTCACATATCTACACCTCGCCGCGTATTAGCGCCGCTGTACAGACCCAGATCGGCATGGACCTCGACGACGTGGATATGGAAGACACTTTCCTGGAGATTCAGAAGATCTATGCCGCCTCGATCCTTCACCATATCCGCGCCCGCGCCACCGGCGCCCGCCTGCTCGACATCGGCTACGGCCGCGGCTACCTCATGCAGCTTGCCCAGGCCTACGGCTTCGAGGTGTACGGTGTGGACTCGTCCACGGCGCTGGCGGAGCATATCCGCCCGCAGTTCGGAGGGCGCCTATTCCAGGCCGTGATGGGCCGCGACGACCTGCCGTGGGGCCAGTTCGACGTGGTGGTGATGAGCCACATCGTGGAGCACTTGCCCGACCCTGTAGCGACGATCGGGCAGGTCGTGGACGCTATGAGCCCTGGCGGCATCCTCTACCTGGCGGTGCCCGACGTCGAGTCGATGCAGTTCCGCATCTTCGGCAAGAAGTGGGACGTCATCAACCCCATCGCGCACTTCCAATACTTTAACGAGCGTTCGCTGGCCCGTCTGCTGCGCACCTGCGGGATGCAAGACTTGCAGCGCGTACAGCAGCCTGCCATCCCCGATGCGCTGGCCCCCCGCTGGATGCACCTGGTGCGCCGCCTCGGCGGGACGGACTCCGGAGAGTTGGCCATCATCGCCCAGAAGCCTCTGGCCGGTGCATAAAGGGTCGGAGGACGCGGCGTCGCGCGTCCTCGTCTTGACGGCCGATTACCCGCCCGCCGTCTGGTCGGGCATCGGCACGGCCGTGGAGCGGCAGGCCAAGGCGTTAGCGCGCGGGGGCGCCGGGGTCCAGGTTATGGTCGCGCCGCGGCAAGGGGTCGCGGCGCCTGCCCCCTACGCCAACGGACGCCTGAGTGTGCGCCCGCTCGACCCGCGGCGTTTCCTTGTCGACCCGGCCTCGTTCGACATCGTGCATCTGCACTCACTCTCCCTGGCCGAGCTAGCCCTGCAGATTCGCGCTCGTACGGGCGCGCCGCTCGTCTACACCGCGCACGGCCTGCTCGGGCCGGAGTTGGGCGCGCACGTCTCCGCCGCGCCGTGGCGCACGGTGCAAGACGCCTTGTTGGCGGCTGCCGACGCCGTGGTCGTCCTGAGCGCATCCGAGCGGGCTCTAGTCTGTCGAGCCTTGACGGAGCTAAGCGCGTTCGGGCGTCTCCATGTCGTGGGCAACAGCGTGGCCGACGACAGAGACGTGGTCATGCCAACCGCATGTTTGGGGGATGAACGCCATCCGTTCATCTTGTTCGCCGGACGCTTCGCCGCCTCCAAAGGACTCGATCTGCTGGAGGCGATGTGGGGACGGCTCGCGGAGCGCTGGGGTGGAGACCTCGTGATCGCTGGCGGCCACGGCGACGACGAGGGCGACAGCGTCGTGGACAGGCTGTGCGCGCGCTGGCCCAACCGCTGTCGCCGCGCCGGTTGGCTCTTAGGCCCCGACCTTCAGGTCCTCTATCGCGCGGCGTCGCTGGTGGTCGTCCCCAGCCGCTACGAACCGTTTGGACTCGTAGGGCTCGACGCCCTGGCGCTAGGGACGCCGGTGCTGGCGTCGGCGGTAGGCGGCTTAGCCGAGATCGTGGTTCCAGCCATGGGCGGCTTGACGCTGGCCTCACGCGATCCAGATGTCTGGGCAGAGACGGCGCTGGGGATCGTGCGGACGCCCCTATCGCCGGAGCAACGCCGGCGTGCCGGAGCCGCGGTCCGAGCGCGCTATGATGGCGGCGCCCTCGCCGCGCGCCTGCGCGACGAGGTCTACCGCCCCCTTCTCCACTCGTCGCGCTTATTGGAACGCGCGCTATGATCTTCCAGGATCGCGCGGTCGCCGTGCGCTCGGTGCGCCAACTGGGCGCCTATCCAAATCATCGTACTGACAGCTGGCTCATGGTTGGACAGGATGGTGGGCAATCCATCGCCATTGGCGAGAAGACGCTCTTCGTCTTCTCCGATACGCTCATGGCCGCCCGTCGCGCGCTCCAGGGCCGCGCTGCGCCCTCACCCATCCCGACCTCCCAGGTCACGGGGCAAGGCATCTTCCTGGCCAACTGCGCCGCCCTCGCGCCGACGGACGCCCCCACCATGCGCGCGGCGCTGGCCGGCCTGCGCTACTACCAGGACGCCGAGGAGATCCCGCGCGAGATTTTGTCGCCTTCGGACGACGAGCGCGCGGCAGGGCTACGTTTCTGGCCCGAGCACGGCATTTTCCTCGACGGCAAGGTCTACCTCTACTATCTGGGTATCGAGACGCTCGACCACTCCTCCGTCTGGGCTTTTCGCAATCGCGGGGCGGGTCTGGCCGTGCTCGACCCGGAGACGGGCGTCGCCGAGATTGTCCGCCGTGACGACGACTGGAACCTCTGGCCCGCTGCCGGCGACGCCGACGACGTCCACTTCGGCGTGCAGGTCGTGAAGGAGGGCGCCTACGTCTACGTGTTCGGCTCCGTGCGCCGGCAGGTCTACACCACCACGGCGCGTCTAGCGCGCGTGGCCGCTGCCTCCATCGCCAACCCCGACGCCTACGAGTTCTTCGGCGGAGAGGGCGGCGCGCCCTGCTGGACGGCGGAGCGGACGGCCGCACGCGATCTCGGCGTCTGCTCCGACGAGTACTCCGTCTCCTACAACCCCTACCTTGGCCGCTACGTCATGGTCTACACCTACGCCTACCACAAGACGTTGTGGTTGCGCACCGCGTCTATGTTGGAAGGCCCTTATGGGGCGCCGTTGGCGGTCGGCGTGCTGCCCTCGCGCGCCAGCAGCGAACTGGCCTACCTGGCCTGGGAGCACCCGACCTTCTGCGAGAACGACGGCGAGACCATTTACATTTCGTATAGCCAGCCGCACTTCACACCCAACGGCCTGCTCGCCCTACGCTTCCGCTGACAGCCCGCGTTACTCGGATAGGGTGCATGATGATGAGAAAGCAGGAAACAAGGCCTCCTCGACCGAATGGACGCACTGAGCCAGCGCCTTTTCTAGCTCCAAACGTTGCTAGGTAGATGTACGTTGGAGGACAGCGCGCTATAGATAGCGTTTACAAGGGCTTGCAGTTGGTCGTGCGGGATCGTCATACTAGGAAGTAAACGTACGTCTTGCGGTCTTATGCCGGCAGTCAGCTCCTCGATGATTAAAGAGACTTTGGGAACCCGACCGAGACTCATGTTTACTGGCGTCTAAAACACCGCTCGTCGGACGTCGGACCGCCTGGAGAGTTGGCGGACGCCCGCGACGCGGAGGCTGGTTAGTAGGGCAGTCGGCTTTCCCCACCGCTAAAGGCTTAAGAGGAGGAATGCATGGTACGTGACGTAAACGTGGCGGCGCAGGAGCGTCTGGACATGCGGAGCGGGCGCTTCGAGAACGGCCGGATCGTCGAGCGCTGGGGCAGTTCCGACGAACTTGGCATCCTACATCAGCTTGGCGCCGTACCCGAGCGCGTCGTGGCGGACTGATACGCTTTATGGACATGCATCACATCCGGCGTGGCTCCGGGGCGCCGCTACTGCTCATTCACGGTCTGGGCGGGAGTTGGCGCGAATGGATGCCGGTGCTCGACGCCCTGGCGGCCGAGCGCGAGGTGATCGCGGTCGACCTGCCGGGATTCGGCGAGACCCCTCCGTTGCCGGGCGAGGTGTCTATCGCCACGCTGGCCGATGCCGTCACCTCTTTTCTGCACGATCAGGATCTCAAGGGCGTCGACGTCGTTGGGAGTTCGATGGGTGCGCGTCTCGTGCTCGAACTAGCACGGCGAGGCGTCGTCGGCGCGGTGGTGTCGCTCGACCCTGGCGGCTTCTGGCGTGGTTGGGAGCGGCGTTTCTTCGGGACTTCCGTCGCCTTGTCCATCCACCTTATCCGCTTGCTGCAGCCGCTCATGCCTTTTCTGACGGGCAACCCCCTCACACGAACGCTGCTCTTCGCCCAGTTCTCGGCGCATCCCTGGCGCTTGTCATCCGAGGTGAGCCTAGCCGAGATGCGCAGCTTCGCGGCCTCGCCGTCCATCGACGAACTTTTGCGTCAATTGGTCGACGGGCCGGTACAAGAAGGACTGGTTGTCGGAACGGCGCGCGGCCCGATCACCATTGGATGGGGACGGCAGGATCACGTCTGTCTTCCGCTGCAAGCGCGCCGGGCCATCGAGCTTTTCCCTGATGCACGTTTGCACTGGTTCGAGGGCAGCGGACACTTTCCGCAGTGGGATGTGCCGGAGGAAGCGACGCGTCTGATCCTGGACAGTACAGGCTAAACTTACTTCAGTGGTGCTACGCGGGCATGCGGACCACCGGCTTGATGCAGCGGCCGTGCTCCGAGTCCTGGATCGCCTCGTTGATCTGCTCGAAAGCGTAGAACTTAACCATACGATCGAAGGGGAAGCGGCCCTGACGGAACAGATCGATCAGGACCGGGATGAAGACATCCGGGTTGGAGTCGCCTTCCACGATGCCGCGCAGCTTGCGTCCCTCGCTCATGAACGACACGACGTCGAGGGTCATCTCAGTCCCGAACGGGGATGCGCCGACGATGCCGCACGTGCCACGCGGCGCGAGCGCGTCTACAGCGGTGCGAATCACTGCCGCGTTCGCTGTCGTGTCGAGGGCGTACGTAACGCCGGAGCCGGTGAGCCCCTTGATCTAAGCCACGATAGCGGAGGATTTGGCGTTGATAACGTGTGTCGCGCCCAGTTCCTGGGCCATAGTGAGCCGTTCGTCGAGCAGATCGACAGCGATGATGGTTGTCGCCCCGGCGACGCGCGCCGCCATGATGGCGCTTATACCCACCGAGCCCGCTCCGAACACGGCGAGCGAATCGCCCGCCCGCACGCGCAGAGCATTGATCACCGCGCCGGCGCCGGTCTGTACGCCGCAGGCGAGCGGACCCAGTAGATCGAGCGGGAGGTCGCTCGGAACTTTGACGGTGTTGGCCTCGTGGCAGAGCGCGTAAGTCGCGAACGACGATTGGCCGAAGATGTTGCCGTGGATCACCGCGCCCTCCTTGGAGAGCGGCGAAGAGGCCTGAGGCTCTTGAAGAGGTGCTCGACCCAGCCCACTACCTGGGCAGCGCCGATGCTCTGATCGACCGCGCGCTGGAGGGCTACCGGGCGCTCGGTAGAGAGGCTTGATGGAGCAGGGGCGTCTGGAATACATAATGCTCGACGACGGGGTGCGTTTGGCCTACCGTCTCGACGGCCCAGTAGAGGCGCCGGCCCTGGTGCTGGTCAATTCGCTCGGCGCCGATCTACGGATGTGGGAGCCGCAGGTCGCCGCGCTAACCCCACACGTCCGCGTCGTCCGCTACGACGCGCGCGGCCACGGGCGCTCCGGCGCGCCCGATGGACCCTATAGCATCGAGCGATTAGGATGTGATCCTCTAGCGCTGCTCGATCACCTCCACCTCGCGTCGGCCCATCTCTGCGGCATCTCGCTCGGTGGATTAACCGTCCAGTGGGTCGCCGCGCACCATCCCGAGCGCGTAGGGCGCGTGGTGCTGGTGAATACGGCCTCGCGCATCGGCTCTATGTCGGGCTGGCAGGCGCGGATCGACGCGGTGGGCGCGGGCGGTATGGCCGCCGTGCGTGAGGTCGTCGTGGCGCGCTTTCTTAGTGTGGGTTTTCGTATGGCGCATCCAGAGGAGGCACGCGCTGTCGGCGCTATGCTCGAAGCAACCAACCCCGCAGGCTATATAGCGGCCTGCACCGCCCTGCGTGATGCCGACCTCCGCGCCATCGCGCCGTCTATCAAGCAGCCGACGCTGATCGTGGCAGGCGCGCTGGACGAGGCCACGCCGCCCTCACAGTCTAAAGAACTGCACGCCGCCATCACAGGGAGCACATTAACGGTGCTGCCGGAGACGGGCCATCTCTCGAACATCGAGCAACCCGCGACGTTCAACGCGCTCTTACTGGCCTTCCTCGCGATGGGGACACCTCCGCTCCGCTAACTCGTCAGACCTCTCGCGACACAGGAGAAGGTATTGTGGAGAAGGACGGCAGGCGTCACACGGTCTGAGGGACGCCCGGTTAGGACGTGCGCGAGAACTAGACTAAGGGGCGCCATCGAATAACGTCGTCAACAGCACGCCCTATCTACGCACGAACAGGCGCGGAAAGTGGATGCGTTGTTCATTGACAAACCCTAAATGGCCAAACGCCGTGTTCCGTTCGCAGGCGGTTCTCGCGTCACTCCGCGCGTGTGAGGCGCTGGGCGTCGCGGCGATGCTCCAACCAATAGTGGTGCGTCTTGGCGACGGCGGTAACGACGTTTTTAATCTCTTTTTCCAGGTGGAAGGACGGCGCGGCTGGCAGGAAGAGCAGGTCTTCTTCCCGCCGCACGCTCACGTTCTCCGCCGCGATCGCAACAAGCAGCCAGCGCGCCATCGCCGCGTCCTCACAGCGCAGACCGACCCAACCAGGATACGGACTCTTGACGATCGGCGCGGTCGTGACCAAGCGCAGGCCACGCTCGATCTCGGAGACGGCGTGGGCGTAGGCCTCGGGCGCGGCCTCTACCTCGGTCGGCGTAGCCGGCTCCAAGAGCGTGTCGCGATGTCTTGGGCCGCCGGCCAGCGCCAGATCGCAGAAGTCCGTCCATAGCTCGTCCCAGGCCACGGCGCCATCCTCGCCGTATTGGAGCGGCGCCGATCCCATAGGGGCAGTATTGACTTGCCGACCCTGGCTGTACCGAGCGGGCAGCATACCGCGCGGCGCCGGCGCGACCGCGCGGCCCTGACCCAGGCCCGTGGAGCCTTCGGGCTGCGCTAGGCGGAACGACGCGGCGTCGGTCACTTCACGCCAGTTGACTTCGGTCACGGAGCCGCCGACGATCGTTATGTCCTCGTCGGTCATCACGTCGCGCCAGAGGCTATAGGCTCCCGCGGGCAACTCAGCGAACACGGCGGCGTAGAGCGTGCGCCCGTTGGCCGTCCGCTCGAGAACCTCGGTATGGGTTCTCCGCGCGGCATTCTCCGCCGGACTCACCTCAATCTCACGGCTAAACAGCGCCCGGTGAGTATAGACGATGAGCGCACCGGCATCTTGTCCAATATCGAGGACGATAGCCCGCGGACGTCGCGCTATAGGTTCGGTGACCACGATATCGTTACTCCGATTTCTGCTTCATTAGGTCGCGATAACGTCACGTGAACAGTCTTGATAGGTTATAATGTCTTGGCACGCTGCCCTTATCACAGAAAGGCGCTGCAGTCACATGAAAGCGGAAAGAGCAGCATCCCGAACTGCCCCTCCGGTCTCGTACGCTTTAGATCGGGTAAGAACTTAAGTACCGACAATGCGGCGGACGCCCGTATACACGGGCGTCCGCCGTCATTTCGGTTCCCGCGCCCGCGTACACGGGGCGATTCCGTTTTTCCTAGAGCCGCGCACCTCGGCGGCAGGAGCAGTGCTCTTGCCGCCGAGGGTGCGGCCTCATCTCCTGGTTACGAGGCTGGGTGCGAGTAGCCGTCGTACGGCACGCCCAGGTAGGGGAAGTTCGGCAGGTAGCCCGAGGGCACGTTGTTGGGACCCACGCCGTCGGTAACGCCAGCGGCAGCGGCGTCCGGGACGTAGGTCTTGTCGATAAGCGGGTACGTCGCGCCTGCGAGCGCACGCAACTCAATCGTCACCACGTCGTCAGAGACGCGGCGGCCGTTGGGGAAGCCGGCGAGGTCGCCGCCCAGGATGCCCAGGACGTTAGGCGTGGCCGTCGGTGGGATGGCCACGTTGAGGTGCTGCATCTCCGCCATCTTCGGCCCCAGGTAGTTCTGGAAGCCGGGGATGATGCCCGCGGGCAGTCCAGTCAAGAAGATAGCAACGATGTCCGCACGGGCGGCGGTCAAGGCGGCAAGATGCGGGAAGACGTTAGGATAAAGCACCGGGAGCAGCTTCGAGACCTCCGGGTGTTGCGCGTTCTGGAGGAACTGGTCGTCGTCGCGGGGGGGCAGCGAGTTCCAGATATCCTTCTTACCAAGAGGAATCATCACCTCATTGAACAGTGGGTTGGCCAACCGCGAGACCTGGACCCAGGGTCCAATGTCCACGTTCTGCCCCTGCGGTTCGCGCACCTTCACCGAGTTACGGCTGGCGGAGGCGTAGACGCCGATGACCGCGGCCGGGTCCATCGGACCGGTGGGCGTAGCGCCGTTGCGCGTCAAGTCTGTCTTGGGAACCTGGATCGCGATGGTCTGCACGTTGACGCCCTGCGTGCCGTTGACGCCGGGGGCGTCGGCGGAAGGAATCAGATGCAGGTGCTGGAACGGCCGCAGGTCCAACAGGTCGAAGACGGAGCCCAGGTCTACGTAGAAGCCCTCGGCACGCTGGCCGGCGAACACTGTCTCGCCGCTCGGCAACTTATGCACGGCCGCCTGAGCCAGCGTCGGGTAGTTGGGCGTGGAGCGCGGGCCGATGTTGCTGGGCGGGCAGGTCAGACCTTGCGCCAGGAGGGTGGACTTGCCGTTGACGACCTTCGTCACGGAGTACGTCTGCTTGCGGTTCCAGTTCGGGCTGTCCAGCGACGTAATCGGACCGGTATTGTAGAGGAACGTGTCGAGGTTGACCGTCTGCGTTTGGAACAAGAACTGATACGTGATGTCAGACGTTCCATTGCCGCTGTTGGAGATGTGAATGTCATAGGCCACATCCTCGCCGAACTCGAAGAAGTTCGGGCCGCCATCCGGCAACTCGAAGGGCAAGTAGTTCGCGATCAACGTGACGGTGTTCGGCGCGTCAGGACTCACGAACGCGTACACGTCCGTGTTGTCAGCAGCGGGATCCATGGATGTCTGAGGTGCTTCGCGGTGTGAAGACATGTTATTCCCTTCCGTTACTTAGCGTGGTTTGATCGCTTGGACTGGAGGTTCCAGAGTTTCGCCACGAGCGCCTTGTCGTGAATCGTAATCTCTTCCGTGCCCACGATCAGGACAAGTTCACCAACCTTCGGGTTGCGCACGTACGCGACAAAAGGCGTCGCCTTGGCCAATCCGGCCATGTTCGCTTCGGCCTCGGGAACCTCATGGCTCCCCGCGGCAAGCGCCGCACCGCCCGGGACTACCGCCAGCGCGCCGGCGATTAAAGCCCCCGCCGATGTCTTCTTGAGTAGGTTCCTACGTGTCAGTTGCGTCATTGCCATAGCCTCCCTTGCCATTATTCGCCAGTATGCCTATTAAGTAATACGCCTGGCTTACTCTAGTGGATCACTGATCGCGCTACGACGACCCAAACCACATTGTTGGCGCATTATTAAAGCAGCGCCGCGAACGCTCATGTCGGTAAGCATAGTTCGTGCCACATTGTAGAGTAGCCGTTTGGGGAGTGGCTAAATCTATGTCCCCACGAAATCGATCACATGGCAGGCATAACGGGGAAAGGCCTGTTTGTGGAGTTGGCGCTTGTTCCAGGCGTGGACGAAGAGTTTGACAGCCCGGC
>JAABUX010003714.1_pt1 | contig 19982 bp, 19 predicted proteins | sample 5561851 | NCBI WGS metagenome assembly JAABUX01 (sample SAMN10711883, study PRJNA513361) | rock metagenome | isolation source: Antarctica rocks | place: Antarctica: Victoria Land, Richard Nunatak red sandstone | collected 2016-01-03 | reverse complement strand
GAGCGCGGTGCCGCTGTATTTCGCGGGCGAGCACCTGCTGCTCGACCCGCTTGGCGGCCTGGTATGGCCGGAGGTGGGCGTGCTTGCCGTCGCCGATCTGCATCTGGAGAAAGGGACGGCGGCTGCCGCCCAGGGCCAGCTCGTGCCGCCGTGGGATACGGGAGCCACGCTCGACCGGCTGGCGCGGCTAGTACGCCGCTGGCAGCCGCGCATCCTCGTGCTGCTCGGCGATTCCTTCCATGACGATCACGGCGCCGCGCGGCTCAGCTTGGCGGACCGCGCCCGGCTCGCCCAGCTCGCGCATGGCCGCCGCCTAGTCTGGGTTCTCGGTAACCACGACCGCCTTGCCCCCGCAAACCTGCCCGGTGAAGCGTTGCTCGCCTGGGCGCATGGCGGCCTTACCTTCCGCCATGAGGCCTGGCCCGGCAGCCATGGCGAGGTGTGCGGTCACCACCATCCGAAGGCCGCGGTGGCGACACGGGCGGGCCGGGTGAGCCGGCCATGCTTCGTCGCCGACCGAGGGCGGATCATGCTGCCGGCGCTTGGCGCATACACGGGGGGGCTCGACGTGGGGAACCCCGCTATCGCCGGGTTGTTTGGGGAAGGTGGGCGTGTGTTCCTCCTGGGGGATGGGCGCCTGTTCAGTTTCGCCCTCGGTCACGTGGCCGCTTAGACTAGGAGTCCCATGCCCCCCGCCATCGTTTGGTTCCGGCAAGATCTGCGCCTCGCCGACCATGCGGCGCTGACCGCGGCGCTTGAGGGCGGGACCCCGGTGATCCCGGTCTATATCCTCGACGATGAGGCTGCCGGCGCCTGGGCGATGGGCGGCGCGTCGCGGTGGTGGCTGCATGGCAGCCTCGCCGCGCTCGGGGGCGCGCTCGAAGCGTGCGGCGCGGGGCTCGTGCTGCGGCGGGGCCGGGCAGCCGACATCCTGCCCGAGTTGCAGCGCGAGACGGGCGCCGGCGCGATCCATGCCGGGCGCATGCACGAGCCGTGGGGGCGCGCGCAGGAGGCGGCCATGCCAGGCCTCACGCTGCACCGCACGGCGACGCTGTTCGACCTCGGCAGCATCACCACCAAGACGGGCGGCACCTACGGCGTCTACGGCCCGTTCGCCCGGGCCTGCCGCGCCCGGGCCGCGCCGCCCGCGCCGCTGCCCGCCCCCAAGCGCATTGCCTGCCCCACCCTGCCCCGCTCGGACCGGCTCGCCGATTGGGGGCTGCTGCCCACCCATCCGGATTGGGCCGGCGGCTTCCGCGAGACTTGGCAGCCGGGCGAGGACGCGGCGCATGCGCGGCTGCACGCTTTCTACGAGAAATCCGTGCAAGGCTACAATCGCGGCCGCAACCTGCCCGGCGAGCCGGGCACCAGCATGATCTCGCCGCACCTGCATTGGGGCGAGCTCTCGCCGGCCCAGGTCTGGCACACCGGCCTTGCCGCGGCCGAGCGCACGGGCGCCGGGCTCGACACGTTTCTCGGCGAGATCTTGTGGCGCGAGTTCTCGGCGTACCTGCTCTGGCACCGCCCGCACATGCCGGAGCAGCCGCTGCGGGCGGCGTTCGCGCAGCTTGCCAACCGCGACGACCCGGCAGGCCTCGCCCGCTGGCAGCGTGGCCAGACCGGCATTCCGATCGTCGATGCCGGGCTGCGGCAGCTCTGGCATATCGGCTGGATGCATAATCGCGTCCGCATGATCGCGGCTTCGTTCCTGGTGAAGAACCTGCTGATCGCCTGGCAACAGGGAGAGAACTGGTTTTGGGACACGCTGGTGGATGCGGACCTCGCGAGCAACGCTGCAAGCTGGCAGTGGATCGCGGGCAGCGGCATCGACAGCCAGCCGTTTTTCCGGGTCTTCAACCCTGTCTCGCAGGGCGAGACCTGGGACCCGGACGGCGCCTACGTCCGCCGCTGGGTGCCGGAGCTCGCGGGTCTGCCGGCGAAGTACGTGCACCGGCCCTGGGCGGCGCCGGACGGGCCGCCGCCGGGCTACCCGGCGCCGATGGCCGATCTCGCCGCCTCCCGCGCCCGCGCGCTCGCCGCCTATCGCGCTGCCGTGCGGCCCCAGGATTGATCCCGGCGGCTCGCCCGCTCCGCATCGTGGGCGACGTCCATGGCGACGCCCGGGCGCTAGGCTACGCGGTGAGCACGGATCGGTTCGTCATACAGCTCGGCGATATTGCCGACGGCGCACCCGGCACGGCGCCCGACAATCCCGGCGCCTGGCGCCTCATGCTGGATGTGCTGGAGGCTGGCCGGGGGCTGTTCGTGCTCGGCAACCACGACCGCAAGCTCGGCCGCGCACTGGCCGGCAAAGCGGTCCGGCGCGACGCTGCCCTCGACGCCACAATCGACAGCCTCGACGATGTCCTGCGCCCTCGCGTGCTCGAGGCGATCCGCACGGCCCCGGCGTGGCTCCGGCGCGGCGCGCGCTTCTTCGTCCATGGCGGCTTCCATCCGGAGATGCTGCATGCGGCATCGCCGCCAGGCCTTGGCCGGGTCACGCCGGTGCTGGCGCGGGCGCTGTTCGGGCAGACGACGGGCCTGGCCCAGGCGGACGGCTATCCGCAGCGCGTGCTCGACTGGGTGGACGCGATTCCCACTAGCCTCGCCGTCTATTGCGGCCATGACCGCCGCAGCACGGATGGGCGCCCGGTCAGGATGACGGGGCGAGCCGGCGGCACGGTGCTGTTCCTCGACACTGGCGCCGGCAAGGGCGGGCATTTGAGCTGGGTGGACTTGCCAGCTTAGTGTCTGGCTCAAAATGCGCTAGGCCGAGTCGGCTGGCGTGTGTTTCGAGAACCGGCGCGGAGCGGCCGTTGTGGCCGTGAGCACAGGAAGCGGAGAAACACGCGTCAGATGGCCGGCATAGTAGCATTTTCAGTCAGACACTTAGACTGGCTCCCCCGCTTCCAAGCGGTCCAGCCAAGCGGCCGCCCGCGCCCGGAGCGCCTGTCGCCGCTCGTCGGCCATGCGTTGCCAGCCGCGGACCTGGTTGCCCATGCGCGGATTGCCGGCGAACCGCGCTTCGTGGCGCGCGATGAAATCCCAATAGAGCGCGTTGAACGGGCAGGCATCCTCGCCCACCGCCTGCCTCACGTCGTAGCTGCAACCGCCGCAGTAATCGCTCATCCGGTTGATGTAGGCGCCGCTCGACGCGTAGGGCTTGCTGCCCATCACGCCGCCATCCGCGTAGAGCGCCATGCCGCGCACGTTGGGCATCTCGACCCACTGATAGGCGTCGGCGTAGACGATAAGGTACCATTCATCGACCTCATCCGGGTCGAGCCCGGCGAGCAGCGCAAAGTTGCCGGCGACCATGAGGCGCTGGATGTGGTGCGCGTAGGCGTTCTCGCGGGTCTCGTCCACGACGTGGCGTAGGCAGTTCATGCGCGTCTCGCCGCCCCAGTAGGCCCAGGGCAGGCGCCGGGTGGCGCCGAAGGCGTTGCGGGTGGCGTATTCCGGCATGTTCAGCCAGTAGATGCCGCGGACGTATTCGCGCCAGCCGAGGATCTGGCGGATGAAGCCCTCGGCGGCATTGAGCGGCACCGATCCCGCACGCCACGCTGCCTCCGCCGCTTGGCAGACCTCGAGCGGGGTCAGCAGCCCGGCGTTGAGGCTTGTGCTCACCCGGGCGTGGAACAGATGCGGCGCGCCTGCCCGCATCGCGTCCTGCCAGTCGCCGAATTGCGGCAACCGGATGCGCACGAAATCGTCGAGCGCGACCTGGGCATCCCGCGCCGTGACGGGGTAGTCGAACCCGTCCGGCGCGCCGAAATGGTTCGGGAAGACGCGGCCCACCATCGCCATCACCTCGCGCGTCACCCCGTCCGGCTGGAACCGCGCCACGTCCGGCGGCTCGACTTGGCGCGGCAGGGGCTTGCGGTTCTCGGGGTCGTAATTCCATTTGCCGCCGGCCGGGGCGCCGTCATCCATGAGCAGGCCGTAGCGCTGGCGCATCTCGCGATAGAAGAACTCCATCCGCAGCTGCCGCTTGCCCCGCGCCCAGGCCCGGAACTCCTGGTTGCGGCAGAGGAAGCGCGTGTCGTCGCGGATTTCGATGTCGAGTCCCGTCGCCTCATGCCAGTGGCGCATATCGTCGAGGAGCCGCCACTCCCCCGGCTCGGTGACGGCGACCCGCTCCGGGCGATGGCGCTCGATGGCGCGCAGCAGCTCGCCCCGCAGCGACCCGGTGTTGCCCGGGTCCTCCAGCCTCACGTACTCGACGGGCACGCCGCGGCTTTCGAGCGCGCGCGCGAAGTGCCGCATCGCCGACAGCACCAGCACGATCTTCTTGGCGTGGTGGCGCACATAGGTGCACTCGCCCATGACCTCGGCCATCAGCACGACGTCCCGCGCGGGGTCGAGGTCCTCGAGCGAGGAGAGCCCGGCGCTGCACTGGTCGCCGAGCACGAGGCGCAGCGTGCCGCTCACCCCTTGGTGCGCACGGTGGAGCGCCCGCCATCAACGGCCATGATTTGGCCGGTGATCCAGCCGGCATCCGGCCCGAGCAGGAAGCCTGCGAGCGCGGCCGCGTCGTCCCCTTCGCCGAGGCGCGGGATCGGGTGCTGGGCGGCGATCGCCTTCGCGACGGCCTCGTTCGCGAGCAGGGGTGCGGCGATCCCGGAGCGCGTCAAGCTTGGGGCGATGCAGTTGACGCGGACATGCGGCGCGAGCTCGGCGGCGAGGGCGACGGTCAACCCCTCGACGGCGCCCTTCGCGGCCGAGATCACGGTGTGGTTGGCGAAGCCGGCGCGCACCGCGACTGTGCTGAACAGGACGACGCCGCTGCCGGGTGCGGCGCGGAGCCCGTCCGCCGCCGCCGCGACGGCGAGGGCGGCGCCCACCGCGTTCAGCCGGAACGCTTCGACGAACGCCGCGCCCGTCGCGCGACGCAGCGGCGTCATCGCGATGCTGCCCACGCAGTAGGCGAGCCCGGCGATCGGCGTGCCGGCGGCCTGGACGGCCTGCGCGAGGACGCCCTCGTCGAGCGCATCGGCGACGGCCGCGGTGGCGGAGAGCTCGGCCGCGAGGGCCGCGAGCCGCGTGTCGTCCCGAGCGACGAGATGCAGGTCCTGCCCCCGCGCCCGCAGGCGGCGGGCGAGCGCGGACCCGATCGCGCCTGTTGCGCCGACGACTACTACCCGGCCCATGCGCTCTCCTTACAGCCGCTCATAGCCGAACAGCTCGAAATCGTCGTGGAACAGCGCGTTGATCCGGTCGATCGCCCGCCGGCCCATTCGCTCCGCGTAGCGCGAGCCGGGGGCGGCGCGGACGTTTACATTGACCGGCTCGGGCAGCTCGATGCCGGCCCGGTTGCAAAACTGCGCGAAATCGGCTTCGAAAGTCTCGACCCGGCCCACGAACCCGGCGAAGGGCGCGCCCGCGACGTGCGTCCAGTAATGGGCGGGGTGCAGCGGGAAGTTGCTGTTGCGTCCTACCTCGCGCACCTGCGCCTCCGTCACGCTTTCCATCCAGGGATCGAAGGCGAAGCCGGCCCGGAAGAGCTGGAGCCAGTTCTCGGCGAGCTGCGCCTGCACCAGCTCGGCGATCCAGGGCTCGGCGAAGGTGAGGCCGGGCATCGTCTCGATATCGCTCTGGAGCTGCTGGAAGCCGGAATACGCGCGGTCATAGGGGTTGCGCACGAACGAGCCGACCAGGAAGCCGGCGCCGGCCTCGGGATAGGACTGGAAGTCCGCGCAGGTCATGTGCTGGTGCACGACGCGGTTTAGGCGTGGCGAGAAGTGGAACATGCGGTCGTACGGGCTCTCGTCATAGGCCGCGAGCCGCGCATGCAGCGTCATGCTCGCGGTCTTCCACGGCGCCAACATGACGAATCGATGCGTGTAGGAAATGATCACTTACCCGGGCCACGGCAGCGCATTCCTCCAGAATGGCCCGGCGCGGCACCGCGACAAGCCCACCTTGCCGCCGATCTAGGGGCGAGGCAGTGTTCTCGCATGCGCCAGCTCCTGCTCTTGCGGCACGCCAAGTCCTCCTGGGACGAACCGGGTATCGCCGACCACGACCGTCCGCTCAACCGGCGCGGTCAAGTCGCGGCGCGCGCGATGCGGCAGGCGATGGCGAATTTGGGCCTGGTCCCCGACCTCGTGCTGGTTTCGAGCGCGCGGCGCACGGTGGAGACGTTGCAGGCACTCGAGCCCTGGCCGGAGACTCCGCTGATCGAGCCTACGGACGGGCTCTATCTCGCGACCGCGCCGCAGCTCTTGCAGAGGCTGCAAGCCACCGCCGAAACCGTGCGCAGCGTTTTGGTGATCGGTCATAACCCGGGGCTGCACGAGCTGGCGGTGCTCCTGACTGGGCCGCACGGCATGGTGCTGGCCGACGAGCACGCGCGTGCGCTCGCCTCGGGATTTCCCTCGGGCGCGCTCGCGGAGTTCACCTTGGCGCTGCCCTGGCGGGGGCTCGGCGAGGGCGCGGGGCGGCTCGTCCGCGTCCTCAAGCCGCGCGACCTACCCGACCCGGCGTGACCGCACTCGAACTGCGCCCAGCGCGGGACGCGGCCGCGCGCCTCGCGAAGCTGCCGGGGGCGGTCGCCCACAGGCGGCGCCAGCGCGTGCTTATCGAATGGTTGCGGGCTGGGGAGGTGCTCGTCGGCGTGCAGCAAGGCGAGCGCTGGGTGGAGCGGGTGAGCCTGGCCGGCTGGTCCCCAGGCGCGCCGGTGCCGCGCGATGTCGTGGCGGTGCCGGCAAACGCGGAGCCGGCCGGGTCATTCCGCGGCCATGAACGCCGGGTGGAGTTGGGCGAAGTGACGGCCGTTCTCCTGCAGGGCACGGCCGGGGCCGGCGGCATACGGCGGCTGCGCTTCGAAGGACCGGCCACGGCGGTCGAGGCTGCGTGCATCGCCCATGGCGAAGCGCTGGCGCTCGAAGTGCCGCGCCGGGGATTGGCGGCGGAAGCGTTGGGCCAAGAACCTGGGGCGAGCGCGCTCGACGCCGCGGGCGCGACCGTGCGGGAGTTTGTGGCCGCTCTCATCCCGGAGCTTGCCTGGCCGGTCCTTCGCTGGAGCGAGGGGGCGCGGGTGGCCTCGCCGGAAGCCGTGCACCAGATGCGGGTTGCGGTGCGGCGCCTCCGCTCCATGCTCGCCTTGTTGCGCGAGCCGCTCGCCTGTCCCGGCAGTACGGCGCTGCGGGCGGGCTTGCGCGAGCTTGCCGGGTCGCTTGGGGCGGCGCGGGACTGGGACGTGTTCCTGGCCGGCATGGGTCCGGAACTCGGGGCGAGGCTCGATGGGGCCGCAGCCGGACGGCTGCTCGCGGCCGGCCGCCGGTCCCAAGCGGCGGCGCGCGCGCGGCTTGCCCTTACGCTCTCTGGGAAACCCTATCGCGCGCTCGAACTGCGTCTTGCCTGCGCGGCTACGTTGCGGCCATGGGAGTATGCAGAGCCGCCGAGCGCCCAGCTCGACGCGCCTTCGAGCGAGTTCGCGGCTGCCGTTCTGGCCCACGCCTACCGCCGGGTCCGCCGCCTCGGGCGCGGGTTCGACGAACTGCCTACGGAAGCGCTGCACGAGCTTCGCAAGGCGGGCAAGCGCCTCCGCTACGGCACCGAGGCGTTTCTGCCGCTGTTTCCACGCGGCCCAGCCCGGCGCTATGCGCGGCGGCTCGCCCGGTTGCAGGAGACGCTCGGCCTGCTCCATGACGGGAGAGTTGCGGCCAGCCTCGTAGCCGGGCTCGAACGGGCGGGGAGCGGCTATGCCGGCGGCTGGGCGGCGGGGCTCGCCGCCGGTCGCGAGCCGGCGCTCCGCGGCGAGGCCCGGGACGCCTGGAAGCGTTTCCGCGCGGCATCGCCCTTCTGGACGTAAGGCGCCTGCCCGGGCTAGGCAGCGCCTATGCTCAAGCCACGACGCAAGATCTTCCGCCGCTCCCCAGTTGCTTGGCGGAGCCGCAGCGTCGGCCGCGTGTTGCTCGGCGGGGTGATGGTTCTGGCCGGTCTGGGCGCTGTCGCGCTCGTCGGCGCGATGTCCTTCCTGAGCCGCCCCGCGCCGGCGCCCACAACGCTTGCCGCGGCGCCGGCCGAGGTGGCGGTCGTGAGCGGCGACACGCTGCGGCTGCAGGGCCGGGTGGTCCGGCTGCGCGGCATCGTGGCACCCGAGCGCGGCGAGGCGTGCGCTGCGGCGGCAGATTGCGGCACCCGCTCGGCGGCGTCGCTCGCCGCCCTGGTCGCGGGCCGTGCGGTCGAGTGCAGCTTGGATGGGCAGGACAGCATGGGCCCCCCCTATGCCCAATGCACGGCCGGCATCCGCGATCTCGCCCTGCTCCAGGTGGCCAGCGGCTGGGCGCGAGCGCAGCCCGGCAGCGCGGTCCTTGCCGCCGCCGAGACGTCCGCCCGCGCTCGCCGGCGGGGTCAGTGGGCCAAATCCTGAGCCCGCCTATGCTGCGGGCGCGAAGGTTGCGTCCGCCCCAGCTCCGGCCTAATGGTGGGTATGGCGCGGCCAGGCCGCGATCCATCCACGATGGGGTAGAGGCATGAGCGGCACTTCGAGCGACGGATCCCTGACCGTAACCCTCAACGGCTCGAACAAAGCGCTCACGATGCCGCTGTTGCCGGGCACGATTGGCCCCTCGGTCGCCGACATCAGCAAGCTCTACGGCACCCTCGGCCTGTTTACCTACGACCCCGGCTATGGCGCGACCGCGGCCTGCGAGAGCCGGATCACCTATATCGACGGGGACGAGGGCGTCCTGCTGCATCGCGGCTACCCGATCGAGCAACTCGCCGAGAGCAGCACCTTCCTCGAAGTCGCCTACCTGCTGCTCAACGGCGAATTGCCGAATGCCGCGCAGAAGCAAGAGTTCGACCACGGCGTGCTCTACCACACCATGCTGCACGAGCAGATTCGCAGCTTCTACAACGGGTTCAGGCGCGACGCGCACCCCATGGCCATCCTCTGCGGCGTGGTCGGCGCGCTCAGCGCGTTCTACCATGACAGCCTCGACATCAATGACCCCGAGGTCCGGCGGATCAGCGCCTTCCGACTGATCGCCAAGCTCCCCACCATCGCTGCCTGGGCCTACAAGTACAGCGTCGGCCAGCCTTTCATGTATCCACGCAACGATCTCGGCTATGCCGAGAACTTCCTCTACATGATGCGCGCCATTCCAGCCGAGCCTTACCATGTGAGCCCGGTGCTCGCCCGCGCCATGGACCGCATCCTCATCCTGCACGCCGACCACGAGCAGAACGCCAGCACCAGCACCGTCCGCCTCGCCGGCAGCACGGGCGCCAACCCCTTCGCCTGCATCGCCGCCGGCATTGCGAGCCTCTGGGGCCCGGCGCATGGCGGCGCGAACGAGGCGGTGCTCAAGATGCTGGCCGAGATCGGCACGCCCGAGAACATCCCGAGCTTTATCGAGAAAACCAAGGATCGCACGAGCCATATCCGCCTGATGGGCTTCGGCCACCGCGTCTACAAGAACTACGACCCACGCGCCAAGATCATGCAGCACACGTGCCACGAAGTGCTGCAAGAACTCGGCATCAAGGACGATCCGCTGCTAGACCTCGCCGTCGAGCTCGAGCGCATCGCCCTGTCCGACGACTACTTCATCAGCAAGAAGCTTTATCCGAACGTCGATTTCTACTCGGGCATCATCCTGAAGGCGATGGGTTTCCCGACCAGCATGTTCACCGTGCTGTTCGCGGTTGCACGCACCGTCGGCTGGGTCAGCCAGTGGAAGGAGATGATCGAAGATCCTTCCCAGCGCATCGGCCGTCCGCGCCAGCTCTACACCGGCCCGACCCAGCGGGACTTCGTACCGCTCGCCCAGCGGGGCTGACCCCACCTCAAGCCATGCGGTCCGGGTAGTCGCTGATCAGGCCGTCGACGCCCCAATTGCGCAGGCGAACCATGTCGGCGAGCCCGTTCACCGTCCAGGGCACGACCCGCAGGCCGAGCGCATGGGCGGCGGCAACGTCCGCCTCCGTAAGGCTGTCCCATTCGGGCGACCAGGTGCCGCCGCCCTCGGCCGCCACGGCTTCGGGCACCGACGCCGCCACCGGACGGTCCCACCAGAGCGGGGCGAGGGCGACGGTCTCGGGCCGGGTCAGCCAGGCGTAGGCGAGTTCCGGCCGCTGCGCACGCAGCCAGCGCGGGGCGCGCCAGTCGAAGCTCTGGAACACCACCCGGTCGAGCGCGCCGGCCCGTTCCACGACCTGTAAGCTCCGCTCGGCCATCTCCTCCGGCCCGGCCGTCCACTCCGGATGGTCCGCCAGCCGCTTGATCTCGAGCGTGATACAGAGGTCGGGGAGCGCGTCCAGCACCTCGTGCAGGAGCGGGATGCGGGCGCCGTCTTGTGCCGCCTGATGTGGAAATCGCGTGGCGGTGGGGCTTCCGGGCCGCAGCCGGCCGACATCGTATTGCCGAAGCGCGCCGAGCGTGAGCTCGCGCAACAGCGGTCCCGGCGGCTCGATCCATCGACCCGTTTGGTCCCGCGCGATATCCGGGTTCAGCCGCGGGTCGTGGTGCACGACCACGGCCCCATCCCGGGTTACTCCCACATCGAGCTCGACAGCCAGGACGCCAAGGGCGCGCGCTGCCCGGAAGCCCTCGAGCGTGTTCTCCGGAAACAAGCCGCGCGCGCCGCGATGGCCTTGCAGGTCGAACATGGATGGCGTTTCCCTCCGGTTAGGGCGCTGGTCAAGCAGCGTTTACGGACCGTTACACGATGTGAAGCGGTTCACGCCATTCTGGGATTGCCGCGGACCCGGACTCGAAGCATGAGTGGCACCGCTCCTTTATCGGCCCGCTTGCCCATGCGCTTGCTTCCTGCCTCTCCCGGCCGAACCGGCGCTGCCGGCGCACGGCGTTCGCGGCGCGAGCGCGCGCTCGGGACTGTGGTGTCCCATGCGCCGCAGACGCTGCGGGCGCTCGTCCGGGCGGACGAGCTGTGGCTGGTCGCGCTTGCGGCCGGGGTTGGCGTGATCGCCGGGCTCGGCGTGGTGGCGATGGCGACGACGGCGAGTCTCGCCCATACGTTCTTCTATCACCTGCCGCGCGGACAGGGATTGTCCGCATCGTTCGGCCTCGATTGGCGGCTCGCCATTTCCGTGCCGATGGCGGGCGGCCTCGTCGTGGGGCTGACCGGGCTTGCTATCACCCGCTGGCTGCCCCGGCGCGTGGTCGACCCGGTGGAGGCCAACGCGCTCTATGGCGGGCTCATGTCGCTGCGCGACAGCCTCGCCGTCGTCATCCAGACCGTCATCAGCAACGCGTGCGGTGCGTCGGTCGGCCTCGAGGCCGGCTATGCGCAGATGGGCTCCGCGCTCGCGTCCAAACTCGGCCGCAGTTTCCGGGTGCGCCGGGCCGATTTGCGCGTGCTCGTCGGCTGCGGCGCGGCGGGCGCCATCGGCGCCGCGTTCAACGCCCCTCTCACCGGCGCCTTCTACGCTTTCGAGCTCATCATCGGCACCTACTCCCTCGCCACCCTCGCCCCCGTCGTCGTGGCCTCGATCTGCGCCGTCAGCACCATGCGCATCCTGATCGGCGGCGGCGAGGGTTTCGATATACGCGTGCCGACCTCGATTGAGACGGTGGATTACGTGCCGATCCTGGCGCTCGGGATGCTGTGCGCGCTCGGCGGCATCGCCATCATGCGGGGCGTCACCGAGGTCGAAGAGCTGTTCCGCAAGTCGCGCGTGCCGATCTGGTTCCGGCCGGTGATGGGAGGGCTGGTCGTGGGCGGGCTCTCGCTGATCAGCCCGGCGGTGCTCAGCAGCGGGCACTCGGCGCTGCGCGCTGGCCTCGACGCACCCTACACGATCACCCATGTCGCCCTCCTCATCCTGTTGAAGAGCATCGCGAGCGCCGTCAGCATCGGCTCGGGTTTCCGCGGCGGGCTGTTTTTCGCGTCCCTGCTCCTGGGGGCGCTCACGGGTAAGCTGTTCGCCGGCTTGCTCGCGATGGTGACGACGGTGCAGGCGTTGCCGGCGGTCGTGTGCGCGCTGGTCGGCATGAGCAGCTTTGCCGTCGCGGTCGTGGGCGGGCCGCTCACCATGGCGTTCCTGGCACTCGAGAGCACGGGTAGCCTGCCGATGACGGTCGCCGTGCTCGCCGCCGCCGTCGTGTCCTCGATTACCGTGCGGCGCACCTTCGGCTACTCCTTCGCGACCTGGCGGTTCCACCTGCGGGGCGAGGCGATCCGCAGCGCTGTCGATGTCGGCTGGGTGCGCAACCTTACCGTCGGGCGCATGATGCGGCGGGAGTTCCCGAAGACGCGGGACGACACCACCCTCGCCGCCTTCCGCCGCGAGTTCCCGCTGGGCGGCCAAACGCGGGTGATCGCGCTTGACACGCAGGACCGCTATGCGGGGATTGTGACAGTGAGCGAGGCGCACGCCGCCCCGGAAACGGCGACGCGCGTGGGCGACGTGCTGCACACCAGCAAGACGGTGCTGCTGCCGCAGCTCACCGTGAAGGAAGCGATCAGCGTATTCGAGGCGTCCGAGAGCGACGCTCTCGCGGTCGTGGACGGGGCGGAGACGCAGCGGGTGATCGGGATGCTGACGGAGAGCCACGCGCTCCGGCGCTATTCGGAGGAGCTGGAGAAGCGCCGTCGCGAGCTATCGGGGGAATAGGCGGAGGCGGATCGTGCCGGCGAGGGTCTCGCCTTTGTCCAGGACGCGCATGCCGCCGGGCCGGTTGACCGCGTTTGGGGCGTGCGTCGCAGGTTCGGTGCAGAAGAAGTCGCGCCCGGCGGGAGTGTAGACGACGAGGTGATCGAATACCGGGTCGGCTTCGAGCTCGAGCCGGGCATGGTCCAGATGCAACTCGGCCCGGTGGGACCAACCGGCATAGCAGTTGTCGACATGCGCCGGGCCGAGCGGCCGGAGCGGGTCGAACCGGAGCGGGCCGCTTGGCGCCTCTTCCCGCGCGGGGATGTTCGCCTCGTCGGCGATCCAGACCCGCGCTGCGGTGAAGCCGAGGGCGGCCTCCGCTGTCCGGTGGAAATAAGGATGCCAGCCCAGCCCGGCCGGCATCGCCTCGCCGGCGCGCAGATGAATCGCGACGTCGAGCCCGTCCGGCAATAGGGTGAAGCCGAGCTCCGCCCAATAGGGAAACGGCCAGGACGGCTGCGCCGCGTGGTCGAGCGTGAGGCGCACGTGCGACGGGCCCTGCTCGGCTATGGTCCAGGCCTGCTCCCAGGCGTCGCCGTGGATCGCCACCGTCTCGGGCGGGAAGTTATGCGGCAGCGCGATCTCGCGGCCACGCCACATGAACCGTCCCTCCGCGATGCGGCCGCTGAACGGAATGAGCGGATAGGCGCCGGAACGACGGGCTTGGCCTGCGGCGAGGTCGTCTGCGGTTGCGGGGCGCATGACGGGGCTGCCCTGCCAGGTCCATCCAGCCGCCGATCCGCCCGCCTCGGGGAGGACGTGTAGCGTTGCTTCGCCTGCGGTCAGGAGCATCGCGGCGCACGCTTCATGGTTCGGCCCCTTTGTGGCATGGACGGCAACCGCCGTGGAGGACGAACGATGGACAGCCTGCCGCAGTTTCCCGATCTCGCCGGCCGCGCCGTGCTGATCACCGGGGGGGCCACCGGCATCGGTGCAGCGCTCGTCGCGGGGTTTGCGGGGCAGGGCGCCCGGGTCACGTTCTTCGACGTGGATGACGGCGCCGGGGCAGCGCTCGCAACTGAGACCGGCGCGCGCTTCGAGCGTGTCGATGTGACGGATCTCGACGGGTTGCGCCGGGCCGTCCGGGCTGCGGGTCCGCTGCACGTGCTCATAAACAATGCCGCGCGCGACGATCGCCACGCCTTCGCGACGCTCGAGCCGGAGCGCTGGCGGGCGATGCTGGCGGTGAACCTCGACCACCACGTCTTCGCGACCCAAGCCGCGGCCGAACACATGCCGGCGGGCGGCAGCGTGATCCTCATGGGTTCGATCTCCTGGATGCGCGGCCGGCCCGGCCTCGTCGGCTACACGACGGCCAAGGCCGGCATACACGGGCTCACCCGCACCCTGGCGCGCGAGCTCGGGCCGGCCGGCATCCGCGTGAACAGCCTTGTGCCCGGCGCCATTCTCACCGAACGCCAGCGCCGCCTTTGGCGATCGCCCGAGCAGGACCAGGATTTCCTGAAGCTGCAAGCGATGCCGACCCTGCTCGAGGCCCGGCACTGCGTCGGCCCGGCGCTGTTCCTCGCCAGCGACGCCTCGGCCGGCATGACCGGGACGGAACTCCGTGTGGACGCCGGGCTGACGCTCGCATGATCGAGGTCACATTCGGCGGCGTTTCTCTCGCCATTCAGGCTTTCGCCGGCTGGGGCGAGGCGAGCGTCGCCATGCACCGCGGCAACTTCGCCATCGAGGACCGGATCGAGGCACGGTTGCCGCTCGTGGCGCTGGGCGACGGGATGCTCGGGACGGCCAATGGCCCGTTGCTCCGTGCGACGCTCACCCTGCGCCCAGGTGGCGCCACCCTTCGCTTCGAGCCGCTCGACCCCCGCCTCACCCGCCTCTGGCTCCGCTTGCCCGCCGAGCCCAGCGAAGCCGTGTGGGGTGGCGGCGAGCAGATGAGCTACCTCGACCTGCGCGGTCGCCGCTACCCCATCTGGACCAGCGAGCCCGGCGTTGGCCGCGACAAATCCACCCTCGTCACCCTCCAAGCCGACGCCATGGGCAACGCCGGCGGCGATTACTGGACGACGAACTTCCCGCAGCCGACCTTCCTCTCCTCCCGCGGCTACGCGGCGCACCTCACGACGACTGCCTGGGCTGCGCTCGACTTCCGCGACCGGGCCTTCCACGAGCTCGAGTGCTGGGACGCCGCAACGACGCTCGAGCTCGATGCGGGCAGCCCTGCCGACCTTGCCGTCCGGCTCGGTGAGCGCTTTGGCCCCTGCCCTACCCTGCCGCCCTGGGTCGGCGAGGGCGTCATACTTGGCCTCAAGCGCGGTGAAACGCACGCAGTCGCCCGGCTTGGCGACGCGCAGCGGGCCGGCATTCCTGTCTCCGCTATCTGGTGCGAGGATTGGGCCGGCGTGCGCGAAACAAGCTTCGGCACCCGCCTGTTCTGGGACTGGCGCTGGAGCCGCGAGCGGTACCCGACGCTCGATCGGCTGATCCCGCGCCTTGCCGGCCAGGGCGTGCGATTCCTTGGCTACACCAACCCTTATCTCTGCACCGATGGGACGCTCTTTCCCGAGGCGGCCGCGGCCGGGCACCTGGCCCTGGGTGCGGACGGCCCGGCGCGCATCGACTTCGGCGAGTTCGACTGCGGCACGCTCGATCTCACCAGCGAACCCGCCTGCGCGTGGTTCAAGGAACGCGTGCTCGACGGCATGCTGGCGCTTGGCATGACCGGCTGGATGGCCGATTTTGGCGAGTACTTGCCGACCGATCTCCGGCTTGCCCATGGCGACCCCATGCTCGAGCATAACCACTGGCCGGTCCGCTGGGCCGCGGTGAACGCGCGGGCGATGACCCCCGACACGGTGTTCTTCATGCGCGCCGGGCATAGCGGCCTGCCGCGCCACTGCCCGCTGCTCTGGGCGGGCGACCAATCCGTCGATTTCTCCCGCCATGACGGGCTCGTCACCGCGATCACCGGCGCCGTCACCGCAGGCCTCGCCGGCATGCGCCAGCATCACAGCGACATCGGCGGCTATACGAGCCTGTTCGGCATGCGCCGCACGCCGGAGCTGTTCATGCGCTGGGCGGAGTTGGCCGCGTTCACGGCGGCGATGCGCACCCATGAGGGCAACCGCCCGACCGAGAACTTCCAATGGTGGGAGAGTACCGCCGCCATGGAGCATTTTGCCACCATGGCGGGGATTTTCACCCGCCTCGCGCCCTACCGCGCTAGTTTCGACCCGGCGCTGCCCTGGCAGCGGGCGCTGCCGCTGCACTTCGCCGGGGACCCGGCCTGCTGGGCGATCCACGACCAGTTCCTGCTCGGCCCCGACCTGCTCATCGCCCCCGTGCATGCCGCCGGTGCGGAGAACTGGTGCGCCTATCTTCCGGCGGGCGCCGATTGGGTGCACGCCTGGTCCGGTCGCCGGCATGCGGGCGGGCAGCGCGTCGAGGTGTCAGCCCCGCTCGGTCGGCCGCCGGTGTTCGCGCGGGCCGGGCGGGAAGCGGTGCTCGACATGCTTCACCGCAGATCCGACAGATAGTGCATCGCGGCCGTGTCGCAGCGCGAGACGCGCCACTCCGCCGGGCGACCATCGAGCGCATGCGCGGTCCGGTCGATTTGCAGCAGCGGCGCGCCCTCCGCCACGCCGAGCAGCGCCGCATCCCGCTTGGTGGCGAGCACCGCCTTCAGCCGCTCTTCGGCCCGCGCGATGGTGACGCCGAACCGGGTCGCATAGACCTCGTAAAGATTGTTCGGCAACGGCGGCGCAAGGTCCGCGAACAAGGCCTGCGGTAGCGTGATGCGCTCGCTCACGCAAAGTTTCCCGCCGAGCTCACGGACCCGGTCGATCGCAATCACCGGCGCCCCCGCGGCGATGCCGAGCACCTCGCCCGCACGCGCGCTGGCCCGGCGGTGCAGCACGGCGAGTACCCGGCTTTGCGGAAACACTTGGCCGCCACGGTCCGGCGAAAGCTTGAAGAATTGGAACAGGATGCGCGCATCGTCGTGGCGCGCGAGGAAGGTGCCGCGGCCTTGGCGCCGCACGATCAGGTTCTCCGCCTCCATTGCGTCGAGCGCCTTGCGCACGGTGCCGGGGCTCACGCCGAGGCCCGCTGCCAGCTCCGGCTCGCTCGGCAGCAACTCGCCCGGCTGCCACTCGCCCACGGCAATGCGGGCCACGAGGGCCTCCCGCACCTGGCGGTAGAGCGGGCGAAAGCCCAAGGGCGGGTTGACCGGCATCTCCGCTATCTTATACAAGACTATCCACAGAACACGAGAGGGGATAAGCCATGGCCGCGGCCGCCCAAGCCAGCCGACGCAATGAGACGCCGAAATTGCTCGTCCATGACCCGAAGGACACCGTCGGCGTCGTCGTCGTGGAAGGGCTCGAAGCCGGCACCGACATGCTTTGCGTCGTCACCACCGACGACAGCGACTTCCGGCTGACCGCCAAGGGCGCCGTGCCGATCGGCCATAAGATCGCCCTGCGCGACATCAAGTCCGGCGACACGGTGATCAAATACGGCCAGGACATCGGCCGCGCCGTCGCCGACATCAAGCAGGGCGAGCACGTGCATACCCAGAACCTCAAGACGAAGCGGTGGTAGCCATGAGCCAAAGCAATCTTTCCTTCCGCGGCTGGCGTCGCGAGAACGGCCGGGTCGGCGTGCGCAACCACGTCGCCATCCTGCCGCTCGACGATCTCTCGAACGCCGCCTGCGAGAGCGTCGCCCACCAGGTCAAAGGCACGCTGGCTTTGCCGCACGCCTATGGCCGGCTGCAGTTCGGCGCCGACCTCGATCTCCATTTCCGCACGCTGATCGGCACCGGGTCGAACCCGAACGTGGCGGCTGTGGTCGTGATCGGCATCGAGGACCAGTGGACCAACCAGGTCGTCGAAGGCATCGCCAAGACCGGCAAGCCCGTCGTGGGCTTCGGCATCGAGGGCCACGGCGATTTCGCGACCGTGGCGAAGGCTGCCCGCGCCGCCAAGGACATGCTCCAGCGCGCCTCCGAGCTCGAGCGCGAAACCTGCGACATCGCAGACCTCTGGGTCAGCACCAAATGCGGCGAGAGCGACACCACGACCGGCCTCGCCTCCTGCCCCACCGTCGGCAACATGTACGACAAGCTGATCCCGCACGGCATCTATGGCTGCTTCGGCGAGACGAGCGAGATCACCGGCGGCGAGCACCTCGCGAAGGCCCGGGCGGCTAGCCCTGAAATCGCCGAGAAATGGTACAAGATGTGGGAGGCGTACCAGAACGACGTGATCGAGGCGCATAAGACGAGCGATCTCTCGGACAGCCAGCCGACCAAGGGCAACATCGCCGGCGGCCTCACCACGATCGAGGAAAAAGCGCTCGGAAACCTCGAGAAGATCGGCCGCGATTGCCGCTATATCGACGCGCTCGATCCGGCCGAGGCTCCCGCGAAGGGGCCGGGGCTCTACTACATGGACACAAGCTCGGCCGCTGCCGAATGCGTCACCCTGATGGGGGCCGCGGGCTATGCCGTCCACACCTTCCCTACCGGCCAGGGCAACGTGATCGGCAACCCGATCGTCCCGGTGATCAAGATCTCCGGCAACCCGCGCACGGTCCGCACCATGAGCGAGCACATCGATCTCGACGTCTCGGGCATCCTGCGCCGCGACATGACGATCGCCGAAGCGGGCGATGCGCTGATCGAGATGGTCGTCCGCACCGCCAACGGCCGGCTCACGGCCGCGGAGGCGCTCGGCCATCGCGAGTTCGTCATGACCAAGCTCTACCGCAGCGCCTGAGCGTGCCGCGCGTCTCCCTCGCCGAGGCGGAGGCGCGCGTCGCCGCCGTACTCGAGCGGGCGAACACGAGCCCGGCGAACGCTGCAAGCGTGGCACGGGCATTGGTCACGGCTGAGGCGGAGGGGCTGCGTGGCCACGGGCTCTCCCGTCTCGCCAGCTACGCTGCCCAGGCGCGTTCGGGCAAGGTGGACGGCCATGCCGCCCCTACCCTCGCCCGCCCGCGGCCCGGCGTGCTGGCGATCGACGCCGCCCATGGCTTCGCCTACCCGGCACTCGACCTGGCGGTCGCAACCCTGCCCGCCGCGGCCCGCGCCTGCGGGATCGCCACCGCTCCGATCCGCCGCTCCCACCATTGCGGCGCCGCCGGGCACACGGTCGAGCGCCTGGCCGGGGAGGGCCTGGTCGCCCTGCTGTTTGCCAACACGCCCGCGGCGATCGCCCCCTGGGGCGGCACCCAGGCGGTTTTCGGTACGAACCCGATCGCCTTCGCGTGCCCGCTGCCGGGCCGGGCTCCGCTGGTCATCGACCTGTCGCTGTCGAAAGTCGCCCGCGGCAATTTGCTTGCCGCCCAGCAGCGCGGCGAGGCCATCCCGGATGACTGGGCCTTCGACGCCAGCGGGCAGCCCACCACCGACCCGGCTGCAGGCCTGGCTGGCACGATGGCCCCGCTCGGCGGTGTCAAGGGCACGGCGCTTGCCCTGATGGTCGAACTGCTTGCAGCCGGCCTCACGGGCGCCGTTTATGCCTCGGACGCGTCCTCGTTCCTCGACGCCGACGGTCCACCGCCCGGCACCGGCCAACTCATCCTCGCCCTAGACCCGGCCGCGCTCGGCGGTTCGCCGGAGCATCTGCGCGAACTCGCGGTGAGCATCGAGTCGCAATCGGGCGCCCGGCTACCGGGAACCCGCCGTGCGGCATTGCGGGAGGCAGCCGCCCGGGACGGGATTGAGGTGCCGGACTCGCTTCTCGCGTAGCCCGGCACCCCCATCCAATCAGGCCTGGATCGGCCCCGCTTTGCGGCGCAGGTGAACGATCGCGCCAAGGCCGAGAAGGCCCAGCCCCACCAGCGCCCAGCTTGCAGGCTCCGGCACCGCGGTCGAGCTGGACGTGAGCGACACGCCGTCCAGGAAGGAGATGGGCGGGGCGCCGTTCGGCGTGCCGACGGCGAGGAAGCTGAGCACTTCCGAAACGGCGTTCGCCGTGAACGTCAGCGCCTGGCTCTGCCAGGGGCCGACACCCCCTTGCGGCAGCGAGAAGAGCGACGATAGCTGCGTTTGGTTGCCGAGCGAAACGGACCACCGCTCCGTCGTCGGGCCGGTGAACCCAGCTTGCTGCCCGGCCGCCTGGAAGAATGAAACGTTATAGGTCTGGCCGACCGTCAAGCCGGAAACCGTCTGGAAGAGCGCGCCCGAGTAGCTCGGATCACCATCAGCCTCGACGAAGTTTCCGCCATCCGGACTGGTCTTCGGGAAGGGGCCATAGACGGAGAGATAGGTCTGATACCAACCGCCTGGACCGTTGACTCGGTTGTGATTTGAGTCGGCTCGACGGCCCGTGATCGCGATCCTCTGGTGGAACGGAGGGCGAGGACATGTCGGTAGCGATCACGCG
>JAABUX010003713.1_pt1 | contig 19986 bp, 18 predicted proteins | sample 5561851 | NCBI WGS metagenome assembly JAABUX01 (sample SAMN10711883, study PRJNA513361) | rock metagenome | isolation source: Antarctica rocks | place: Antarctica: Victoria Land, Richard Nunatak red sandstone | collected 2016-01-03 | reverse complement strand
CGCGACCGACAATTGGGCCCTCGAGGAAGTGCAGCACGGCGACGCCCTGGGCAAGTGGGCGATGCTCGCCGATCCAGCCTGGGACTTCATGGCGTCGTTCGAGCGCTACCGGACCGGATACAAGCTATCGCTCGACGCCGAAGCCAGCGTGCGCGGCTCACGCACCGGGGAGCTGATCGCCCGCTGCATGGTCGAAACCGGGACGTCGAGCTACTACACCGCGCTGGCCGAGGCGACCGACGAGCCCGTCCTGAAGGTGATCTGCAAGCAGATCGCCGCCGACGAGTTCCGGCATTTCAAGCTGTTCTACGACCACATGCGCCGCTATCTCGCGCGGGAGAAGATCGGCGTCCTGCAACGGCTGCGCATCGCCGCCGGGCGCATCACCGAGAGCGAGGACGACGAGCTCGCCTACGCGTTCCACTGCGGCAACGAGCCCGAGGGCGTCCGCTACGAGCACGAGCGCTGCATCGCGGCCTACATGGTCCCGGCGATGGGCTATTACCGGTTTCGCCACATCGAGCGCAGCATGGGAATGGTGTTCAAGTCGGTCGGCCTCCGCCCGCGCGGCCGCCTCTCCGGGGTCGCTGCCCGGCTGGCGTGGCGCCTGCTGCAGTCGCGCCGCCGCCGATTGGGGTTGCGCCTGTCATCACCCGCGGTCGCGGTCTAGGCGTCCAGCACCCGGGCGACTTCCACCTTCAGCGCAGGCAGCACGTCGGTCACGAACCACGGGTTGCGCTTTTCCCACACGCCGGTGCGCCAGGACGGATGCGGCAGCGGAAAGTATCGCGGGACGTAAACGCGCCAGGCCCGCACCCGGTCCGTCATGGCGCCCTTCCCAAGCGCATCCGCCTGCGCGTAGCCGCCGACCAGCAACGTCAGGCTGATCGACGGCATCAGCCCGAGCAGGCGGGACCGCCACAGCCGGGCGCATTCGGGCCGCGGCGGCGCGTCCCCCCCATTCGGCAGGCGTCCGGGATAGCACAGCCCCATCGGCAGGATGGCGATCCGCGCCCCGTCGTAGAACACCTCCTTCGACAGCCCCAGCCAGCCGCGCAGCCGGTCGCCGGACGCATCCGTCCAGGGTGTCCCGCTGATGTGCACCTTGGTGCCCGGCGCTTGGCTCGCAATCAGCAGCCGGGCCGTGGTCGACACACGCAAAATCGGTCGCGGGCCGAGCGGAAGCACGGCGGCGCAGGCGGTGCAGGCACGGGCAGCGGCGGCGGCCTCGGCGAGGGTGTCAGGCGAGCTCGTAATCCACCTCGGGCGTGTAGACCGCCTGGTCCTTGCCGAGGCGGGAGCTGAACAGCGTGAAATGCTCGACCTGGACCGGTTCGGCACGAAACAGATTGTGCGCCTGCACCCACTCGGCAAGCTTGAGTTCCGGTACGTTATCCAGCCGCGCGAGCGTCACGTGGGGGGTGAATCGCCGCCGTTCCGGCTCGAAGCCGATGCGCTGCAGCGCCGTCTCGATCTTGTTCTGCACGTGGTCGAGGCTGGCGTTGCGCTCCACGCCGACCCACAGCGACACCGGCCGCCCCGCCTTGCTGGTGACGCCGACCCCGGTCAATCGCAGCGAAAACCCCCGGCTGCGCAGCAGGGACAGCGCGGTGTCCGCCTCCTCGGCGCGGTAGGCCGGAACCTCGCCCAGGAACCGCAAGGTGAGGTGGTAATTCTCCGGCGACACCCAGCGCGCGTTCGGCAACCCGCCAGCCAGCCACGACAGCCGCTGCCGCAACTCGCGCGGCAGGTCGATGGCGACGAACAGCCTCATTATGGCGCGGCCTCGTCGAGCAGCTTCTCCACCAGCGGCTTGATCCGGGCGACGATGCGTTTGACGCCCTCTGGATTCGGGTGGATGTGGTCGGCCTGGTTCAGCGCCGGGTCGGCCGCGACGCCCTGGAGGAAGAACGGGTCGTAGAGCAGCCCCGGCCGCCGCCCGAGCCGGTCGAATACGGCGCGGAACTGTGCCGTGTAGTCCGCTCCGAGGTTGGGCGGCGGAAACATGCCCGTCAGCAAGGTCGGCAGGCGCTTGGCCGCGAGGGTGTCCAGGATCGCCGCCAAGTTCGCGTCCATCACCTTCGGATCGGTGCCGCGCAGCCCGTCATTGCCGCCGAACTCCACCAGCACCGCGTCCGGCGCGTCCCCGAGCGCCCAGTCCAGCCGCGACCGTCCGCCGGCCGTGGTGTCACCGGACACGCCGCCATCGAGGATTTGAACGTCGCGGCCATCGGCGCGCAACGCGTCGCCGAGTCGCGCCTGGAAGCCGTCCGGCGCGGCCAATCCGTAGCCCGCGGCCAACGAGTCGCCGAACACCAGCAGCTTTAGCGGGCGCGCCTGGGCGGCGGAGGTCACGATAACAAATGCGGCCAGCCACGCGCCTATCGAGATCAGGCGCGCCGGGCCATATGGTCGGGTCATGGACAGTATGATGCCTCCGGCCAATCCAACGCCGCTCGTCGCCGTGCGGGACCTTCACTTGACGGTGCCTTCCGCCGCCGGGTCGGTCAACATCCTGTCGGGGATCGACCTTGTCGTGAACGAGGGCGAGGCGGTCGGCATCGTCGGACCGTCAGGGTCGGGCAAGACCAGCCTGCTGATGGTGCTGGCGGGGCTGGAGGCGGCGACAGCGGGGAGCGTGCGGGTCGCCGGGCAGGAACTGACGGTCTTGAACGAGGACGCGCTCGCCCGCTTCCGGCGGCGGACGGTCGGCATCGTGTTCCAGGCGTTCCACCTGATCCCGACCATGACCGCCCTGGAGAACGTCGCGATCCCGCTCGAACTGGCCGGCGCGCCCGACGCCGAGCAGCGCGCGGCCGACAGCCTGGCCAGCGTCGGGCTGGGCCACCGGCTGACCCACCTGCCCGGCCAGCTCTCCGGCGGCGAGCAGCAGCGCGTGGCGCTCGCCCGCGCCTTCGCCCCGGAGCCGAGGCTGCTGCTGGCCGACGAGCCGACGGGGAACCTGGACGTGGCGACCGGGCGCACCGTCATGGACCTGCTGTTCGGCATGCAGCAGCGCCTCGGCACCACCCTGCTGCTGATCACCCACGACCCGGCGCTCGCGTACCGCTGCGGCCGCCGGGTCCGGATTGCAGACGGACGCGTCGCGGAGGCGGTCGCGTGATGCTGGCGTTGCGGCTGGCCGCCCGGGAATTGCGGGGCGGGGTGCGCGGGCTGCGGATCGTGCTGGCGTGCCTCGCGCTGGGGACGGCCGCCATCGCCGCGGTCGGCAGCCTGCGCGCTGGCGTCGAAAGCGGGCTGGCGACGGAGGGGCGGCGCATCCTCGGCGGCGACCTCGAAATCGAGGGCGGCGGCCAGCCTCTGCCCGACACCCTGCGCGACTGGCTGCGCCAGCGCGGCGGGCAGGTGTCCGACACCGTGCACATGCGGTCGATGCTGGTGGCGGTATCCGGCGAGCGCCAACTGGTCGAACTGAAGGCGGTCGATGCCGCCTACCCGCTAGTCGGCGCCGTTGCCATCGTCCCGGACCAGCCGATCGGCGCGGCGCTCGGCGAGAATGGCTTGATCGCCGACCCGGTGGTGCTCGACCGGCTCGGGCTGAAGCCGGGCGACACGGCACGGCTCGGCACGGCGAGCTTCACCGTGCGGGGCGCGCTGACGACCGAGCCGGACAAGGTCGCCGGCCCCGCCATCCTCGGTCCCCGGACGATGATCGCAGCGTCCGCCCTGCCCGGCACCGGGCTGGTCCAGCCGGGGTCGCTGCTGACCTACGACCTCCGGGCGACCCTGCCGTCGGGCGTATCGCCGCAAGCGACCGCGCAGGCAATCCGCGCCGCCTTCCCCGGCCAGGGCTGGCGCATCCGCGACCCCAGCGAGGCGGCGCCGGGACTGAACCGGACGGTCGAGCAGACCAGCCTGTTCATGACCCTCGTCGGCCTGTGCGCCCTGCTGGTTGGCGGTATCGGCGTCGCGACCGGCGTTCGCGCCTGGCTGGAGGCGCGGGCGCGGACGATCGCCACCTTGCGCTGCCTCGGCGCCTCGGCGGCGATGATCTTCGCGGTGTTCCTGCTGCAGGTCGCCGCCTTGGCGCTGGTTGGGGTCGCGATCGGCGTCATCGCGGGCGCGGCCCTGCCGATCGTCGGCGTCACCCTGTTCGGCGACCTGCTGCCGGTGCCGGCGCATGCCGGACTCTACCCGATGCCGCTGCTGCTGGCTGCCGTCTACGGGCTGCTGACGGCGGGCGCCTTCACCCTCTGGCCGCTCGCGCGAGCGGCGCAAATCCCAGGTGCTGCGCTGTTCCGGGACGCGTTCCTGCCGGCCGGACGCGGCGTGCCCCGGTCCATCCTGGCCCTCAACGCCGCCCTGGCCCTGGTCCTGGTCGGCCTGGTGGTCGCGACCTCGCCGCAGCGGGGGTTCGCGTTATGGTTCTGCGGCAGCGCGGTCGCGACCCTCGTCCTGTTCCGGGCGGGCGGCAGCTTGCTCATGGCCCTGGCGCGGCGGAACCCGGTGCGCCACCCGGCCTGGCTGCGGCTCGGGGTCGCGAACCTCCACCGGCCCGCCGCGACGACACCGCTGCTGCTCGTGGCGCTTGGGCTGGGATTGACCACGCTCGCGGCCGTGGCGCTGATCCAGGGCAACATCCGGCGGCAAGTGCTTGACCAGTTGCCCGCCGCGGCGCCCACCTTCTTCTTCATCGACATCCAGAACGAGCAGCTCGCCCAATTCGAGCGGATCGTGCACGCCCAACCCGGCGTTCTGTCGGAGGCGCAGGTGCCCAGCCTGCGGGCGCGCCTGGTCTCGCTGAAAGGGGTCCCCGTCGACCAAGTGCACGCGACGCCGGACACGCAGTGGGCGTTGCGGGGCGACCGCGGGCTGACCTACGCCGCCACCTTGCCGGAGGGCTCGCGCCTGGTTGCGGGCGAGTGGTGGCCAGCCGACTATGCCGGGCCGCCGCTGGTCTCGCTCGACGCGGGGCTCGCGAAGGGATTGGGCCTGGGCATCGGCGACACGATTCGCGTGAACGTCCTCGGGCGCGACATCGACCTCAAAATTGCCAGCCTGCGCGACATCGCCTGGCGGTCCCTGGCGCTCAACTTCACCATGGTCGCCTCCCCCGGGCTGCTGTCCAACGCGCCGCACATGCACATCGCCACCGTGCGCGACACGCCGGCCAGCGAGGCGCCGCTGCTTCGGGCGGTGACGGATGCCCTGCCGAACGTGTCCGGCATCCGCGTGGCGGACGTGCTCGCGGCCATCGCGACCCTGGTCGGCAAGCTGGCGGCGGCGTTGGCGGCGACTGGCTCCGTCACGCTGGCGTCCGGGGCACTCGTGCTCGCCGGCGCCGTCGCCGCCGGGCAGCGCCGGCGGATCGCCGAGGCGGTGGTGCTCAAGACCCTTGGCGCCACCCGAGCGCAGGTCCGGGCGGCGTGGCTGGTCGAGTTCGGCCTGATCGGCGCGTCGGCCGGGCTAATCGCCGCCTTCGTGGGCACCCTGGCGAGCTGGGGCGTCGTCCACTATGTGCTGCAAGCCGACTGGGCGTTCCTGCCCGGCGTGCTGGCCGCGACGGTGCTGGGGTGCGTCGTGCTGATGCTCGGCTTCGGCTACGTTGGAACGGCGACGGCCTTGCGCGCCAGGGCGGCGCCCTACCTCCGCAATGATTGATTCCGGTCCATAGATCCTCCGGGGTGGCGTTTCCGCTTGAACGAGTTCACCTTGTGGACAAGATAGGCAGCACGGGGCATCTCGCTCCATTCAGAGGAAACCGGACCATGGCTTTCAGTCCCGACTATCGGTCCTATGCACCCGGGACCGCCGCGAATGCCGCGGTGCTGGATGCCGGGCTGCGCGCGTACATGCTGCGGGTCTACAACTGGATGACGTCCGGCCTGTTGCTGACCGGCGCGGTGGCGTACGGTATCGCGAACACCAGCCTAATCGGCCTGTTCTACCATGTCGTGCAGACTCCCAACGGCGTGCGGCTGCAGCAGGGCCCGCTGGCGATTGTGGCCATGCTTGCGCCGCTGGCCTTTGTGCTGGTGCTCAGCTTCGGCGTGAACCGTCTGTCCCGCTCCGCCGTCCAGGCGATTTTCTGGGCGTTCTGCGCGGCTATGGGCGCGTCGCTGACCAGCATCTTCATCGCCTACACCGGCGAGTCGATCGTGCGGACGTTCTTCATCACCGCGGCCACGTTCGGCGCCATGAGCCTGTACGGCTACAGCACCCGAACCGATCTAACGCGGATGGGCAGCTTCCTGATCATGGGCCTGTTCGGCATCATCCTCGCGAGCCTGGTGAACATGTTCATCGGCAGCACGGGGCTGCAGTTCATCATCAGCATCGTCGGCGTGCTGGTGTTCGTCGGCCTCACCGCCTACGACACGCAGCGGATCAAGGCGACCTACGTGCAGTTCGCGTCGGCGGAGGGCCCGGACGGCGCCGCCAAGCGCAGCGTATACGACGCGTTGAGCCTGTACCTGAACTTCATCAACCTGTTCATGCTGCTGCTGCAGCTGACCGGGAACCGTAGCAGCAACAACTAGGCGACGCCCACGCTGAAACGGAGACGGCTCCGGTGCAAACCGGGGCCGTCGTCGTTTTCAGGAGGTTTTCAGGAAGTCCGCCAGCTTGATCACCGCCGTCGGCTTGTCGGTCTGATCCAGGGCCGCCAGCTCCGCCGCCAGCCGGTCCATCGCCGCTTCATAGATCTGGCGCTCGCTGAAGCTCTGGTCCGGCTGGCCCGCGTTGCGGTGCAGGTCGCGCACGACCTCCGCGATCGAGAGCGGATCGCCGCTGTTGATCTTGGCCTCGTATTCCTGCGCCCGGCGCGACCACATGGTGCGCTTGATCCGCGCTCGCCCCTTCAGGATCGCCAGCGCCTCATCGAACATCTTGCGCGTCGCCAGCTTGCGCAGGCCCGATGAACGCGCCTTCGATACCGGGACACGCAACGTCATCCGGTTTTCCTCGAAGGTGATGTGGATCAGCTCGAGCTTGTGCCCCGCGATCTCCTCCGTCGCGATCCGTTCCACCTTGCCGACGCCGTGGGTCGGATAGACGACGTGGTCGCCCTCGACGAAATTCTCCGCCTTGGAAGGAATGCGCGGATGCATGAGCGGGCGATTGGGAACGCCCGGCATGTGGCCCGGCATGCGGGGGGCGATCCGGGTTGGCGTCTCCGGCTCCTCCTCTTCCTTCTCCTCGACGACGGCGTCGGGAAGGGCTTCCAATTCAGGATCGACCGCGAGATCCAGCGTCCCATCCTCGGCGACCTCGCCATCGAGGACAGCCGCTCCCAAGATCGGATCGTCGGCGAGGACTCCTTCCCCGGCATCGTCCTGAACCGGCGCGCCGTCCTGCTCCGGGATATCGTCCAGCACCAACGGGCTTGGGTCGCCGAGGTCCTCGGACGGGTCTGGCATTATGGAAACAGACTTCGTGGGCACTGGCTTATGTAACTCCTGCTTCGGCGGCACCGAAACCTCTCTGGAATGTTGCCGAGGCCGTGCGCGCTACGGATCGATGGCTGAGGGTCGAAGCGGACCGGCAACCGACCAGCTCTGTGGAACAGTCAAGACAAGAGCCGGGCCAAGGCATACGACGTTCGCAGCGGCACTGCGCCGCTCGGCGAAGCTTATATCACGAAAACACCGCTATGGGTATCGCCCCAGCGTCGACCGCTCCGGCGTCGATCGCTCCGGCGTCGATCGCTCCGGCGTCGATCGCTCCGGCGTCGATCGCTCCGGCGTCGATCGCTCCGGCTTCGATCGCTCCGGTTGATCTGCTTCAGCCGGGGTTCGCCGAAAACAGCGCGGCCTTGCCGGGCTTGTCCTTCCACTCATCCGCATCGGCCGGGGGCTCGCCCTTTCGGGTGATGTTGGGCCAGGTCAAGGAATAGGTGCGGTTCTGCTCGGCCCAGGCGGCGGCACGGTCGTCGCTGTCCGGCACGATCGCTTCGGCGGGACACTCCGGCTCGCAGACGCCGCAGTCGATGCACTCGTCGGGGTGGATCATCAGCATGTTTTCGCCGACGTAGAAGCAATCCACCGGACAGACCTCGACGCAATCCATGTACTTGCACTTGATACAATTCTCGGTGACCACGTAGGTCATCAGGCACTCCTCATGCGAAACGCTCGCCCGTCAGGTGGGGCGATATGCCGCCGTTTCATCCCCGGCGCAAGCCATGGCAGGGCCGCCGTATTCGGGTTCGGCGATCTCCTCATACAGCAGCCGCGCTTCCGGCGCCGGGCCACGCCGCTGCCCCAAGGTGAGGATGCGCACGACCCGGACGCGGCCCGCCACTGCGAACGTCAGCACGTCGCCGGGTCGCAGGCGCGCGTGCGGCTTGTCGGTCGACTGCCGGTTGATCCGGACCGACCCGTCCGCCACCAGCCGGCTGCAGGCCGCGCGGGCCTTCAGGACTCGCGCGTACCACAGCCATTTGTCCAGTCGTTGCCAGGTCCGGTCCTCCGCGTCCGGCATCACGAGCGGCGCAGCGTGGCCAAGGCGGCGAAAGGACTGTCGACCCGTAAAGTCGGGGCCGCCATCGGCCGCGGCCGCTCGACGCCGTGCGCCGGGCGGCTGCTCACCAAAGGCGGCGACGGCGGCCCGAACGCGTCGGACGCCAGGGCGGCCGGGATGATCCGCACCCCGAGCGCGTGCAGCACCGCCGGCACGGCCTCGGCCCGCACCGACAGGCGCGAGGGCAAGCCGTCCGGCAGGGCCGACGGACCGCGCCGCGTCAGCCAGGCCAGTTCGGCGGCGATCCGCTCCGCCACATCCAGCCGAAGCAGCACGGGGCCGGCCAGCACCCATCCCATCGCTGCGGCGAAACCGGACGGCCACTCGGGCGGGGCCAGCGACACCAGCCCGGGCGCAGGGAGCGCCGGGGCGGCCTGCCGCTGCGCCACCGACCAGAGCAGCGCGCGCAACGCCATCGCCCGCGGCTTCAGCGCCGCGGGAACGAACAGCGCGAACCGTCCGGCGCGCACGCCGAGCGCCTTCAGCCGGGCGCGCTCCGTCGGCGGAAGCTCGATCGGCGCTGCGATCCCGCCGGCCTCGATGAGGCGGTGCAGCGGACCGCGGAGCGTCGAGTCGGCCTCGCCCTTCGTCGCCGCGTCCAGCACCCCGCCCAATTCACGCACGATCATGTCCGACACCAAGCGCTGCAGCCGCAGCCGGATGCGCTCGCGCTGCGCCCCGTCGAGGAACTCGCTGTCGAGCACCTCGACCTGGGGGCGCAGCAGGGCAGCGCCCGGCCGGAGGCGCGCCACCGCGACGCCATCCCAATTGATCCGCTGGTCCTGCTGCAGCGCGAACGCCGCATCGGTGGCGGCCTCCAACGCTGCGACCCGGCGTGGCATCTCCTGGCGGAGCGCCCGCCGGGCTGCCCGGAGCACGAGCCGCTTCTCCGGCCCTTCCGCCAACGGATCGGGCACGAAGCCGAACCCCGCGACATGGCCGACCGAGTGGCCCTCCACGACGATCTCGCCGCGGAGCGTCACCGCCGACAGCAGCTCCTCGCCCTCGCTCTCCTCCAGCCGCCGCATCAGGTGGGCGGAGCGGCGGTCCACGAAGCGTGTCGTCAGCTTCTCGTGCAGGGCGTCCGAAATGAGGTCCTCCACCTCGCGCGCCCTGGCCTGCCACGCCGCCGCGTCCCGCACCCAGCCGGGCCGGGCCGCGATGTACGACCACACCCGCACGCCGGACAGGCGCTGCATCAGCGTGTCGATGTCGCCGTCGGCGCGGGACAGGCCGGTGATCTGGCTATTCAGCCAGTCCTCCGGCAGATGCCCCTGCTGCGCGATGTGGCCGAACACCCGGGCGCAGAACCGCGTGTGGCTGTCATCGGCCAGCTTGCGGAAGTCCGGGATTTGGCACGCATCCCACAGCATTCGAACCATCCGTCGCCCGGTCGCCAGGCTGCGAATCTCGGTCTCGCGCGCGAGGGCCGTCAGCGTCTCCAAATCCGACGCGTCGCGGCCGCGCACCAGGCCGGGGCGGGGCGGGGCGGCCAGCAGGCTGTCGAGCAGGCGGTCCACATGGGAGAAGTCCAACTCGGCGTTGCGCCAGAATAGCTGCTCGAGCGGCTCGAATCGGTGGTTCTCCACATCCCCCACCATGTCCTCGTCCAGCGGCGGGCAGGTGGTCGTGGTGCCGAACGTTCCGTCGCGCATGCCGCGCCCGGCGCGTCCGGCGATTTGGGCCACCTCCGCCGCCGTGAGCCGCCGCGGGCGGTGGCCGTCGAACTTGGACAGGCGGGCGAAGGCCACGTGGTCCACGTCCATGTTCAGCCCCATGCCGATCGCGTCGGTCGCGACCAGGAAGTCGACCTCCTTGTCCTGGTACAGCGCGACCTGGGCGTTGCGGGTGCGAGGGCTCAGCCGGCCCATGACGACCGCACAGCCGCCGCGCCGCCGCCGGATCAGCTCGGCGATCGCGTACACCTCGCCGGCGCTGAACGCCACGACCGCGCTGCGCGGGGGCAGCCGCACCAGCTTCTCCGGCCCGGCGTAGCGCAGTTGCGACAGCCGCGGCCGCGTCTCGATTTCGGACTGCGGGATCAGCCACTGCAGCAGCGGACGGATCGTCTCGGCGCCGAGGAACATCGTTTCGACCAGGCCGCGCGCGTGCAGCAGCCGGTCGGTGAAGACGTGGCCGCGGTCGGGGTCGGCGCAGAGCTGGATTTCGTCGACGGCCACGAACTCGGCGGCGCGGTCGAGCGGCATGGCCTCGACCGTGCACGAGTACCAGCGCGCGCCGGGCGGGACGATCTTTTCCTCGCCGGTGATCAGGGCGACGTTGCGGACGCCCTTCTTGGCGACCATCCGGTCGTAGTTCTCACGCGCCAGCAGGCGCAGCGGAAAGCCGATGATGCCGGAGGCGTGCGCGAGCATCCGCTCGATCGCGAGGTGGGTTTTGCCCGTGTTCGTCGGCCCAAGGACGGCCTTCACCCGGGAGGGGAAACCGGACATAGGAGGATGGTTGGGCGTGCCTGCGGCAAATGCAAGCGTCAGGGCCGGCATGGCGCATCGGGTCTGCTTGTCATTACGCAAACGCGCTGGCACCGTCCGAACCTCCAGGTGCCCCGATTCGCCAAGGCGCCGCGATTTGAAGGAGCTGCGATTGGCGTTCGACCGCGACCTCGACTGCATCGCCGACCCGTGCGAGCCCGCTCTGCCCATCTACGCCGTGCGGCCGAGCGGCCTCGCCGCCTTCCTCGCCGAGCACGCCGGCCACGCCGCCTATCTCCAGCAGGGCGGGTTCGCCGCCGAAGCGGGCACGATAGCCCTGCTGCCGAGCCCGGACGGCTTGGCCGGCGCAGTGCTCGGACTGGGCACGCAGTCCGGTCCATATATGTTCGGGACGCTGCCATTTGGGCTTCCGGCCAGGGCGTGGCGGTTCATGCCGGACGATTTCTCGATGGCGGACGCGGTGCTCGGATTCTGCCTGGGCGCCTATAATTACGGCGCGTTCAAGACGCCCCGGCGCGGGCCGGCGCTGCTGGCGGTAGACGGGGAAGCAGAGTCGCTCGCCACCGCCCGTGCGGCTTGGCTGGTCCGCGATCTCGTCAACACCCCTGCCAACCATATGGCGCCGCAGGACTTGGCGGCGACAGCGGCCCGAATCGGCGCGACGTTCGGCGCGACGTGCGAGATCATCGTCGGCGAGGCGCTGAACCGCGGCTACCCGGCGCTGGCAGCCGTGGGCGCCGGGTCGGAACGCCCGGCCGCGGTGGCTGTCCTGACCTGGCGCGGCGCCCGGGCCGGCGACGACGCCCCGCTCGTCTCGCTGTGCGGCAAGGGCGTGGTGTTCGACACCGGCGGCTACGACCTGAAGCCCTCGGCTGGCATGTTGCGGATGAAAAAGGACATGGGCGGCGCGGCCATGATGTTGGGGTTGGCGCGGATGATCATGGCGGCCGACCTGCCGATCCGGCTGGAACTGCGACTCGGCTGCGTCGAGAACAGCGTGTCCGGCCGGGCGATGCGCCCATTGGGCGTGCTCGCGACTCGGCTTGGGGTCACGGTGGAGGTGGGCAACACCGATGCGGAGGGACGCCTGGTGCTGTGCGACCTTCTAGCGCAGGCCTGCGAAAGCTCGCCGGACATCCTGATGGACGCGGCAACACTGACCGGCGCCGCCCGAGTCGCCCTCGGCTCGGAAATGGTGGCGGTTTTCAGCAACGACGAGGCGTGGGCGACCCGTGTGCTGGACGCGTCCGAGCGATGCCAAGACCCGATGTGGCGGTTACCGCTCTGGCACGGTTACAACGATTGGCTGACTAGTTCCGTCGCTGACATCAGCAATGTTTCGAACAAGCCAGGCGCTGGCGCGATCATTGCCGCGCTGTTTCTGCAACGTTTTATCCGAACCGGGATCCCCTGGGTTCATTTCGATCTTTACGCTTGGAACGATCGCACAATGCCCGGGCGTCCCGAGGGCGGCGAAGCAGCGGGCTTGCGGGCTGCATTCTCTGCGATCTCGAAATTGTTTAACGGTCCCCACCCGGAAAATGCCAATTAAGTAACATATTTGGCATCGAACGCCTTCGATTTGCTTGAGTTATGGACCAGCAGCCCCGCAGTGTGTGAAGTTGAAGCCTCACGCAGGCGTCGTTGCCGCAGAATTGTTGATGAAGTTGCGTCGGCCTTAGGTCGTCGTTTTGATGAAGGATTCATTCAATGGCAAATTCCTCCTCCGTCGAGCATCTCGTCGGAATTCTCCGAGACACCGTGGTGGCCCTGGTGCGTCGTGACGGCCCCGATCTCTCAGCCCGTCAGCTTGGCGTGTTCCTGACCTGCTACTTGCAGGACGGCGCCCACACCGTTCGTGGGCTCGCAGCGGAGCTTAACGTCTCAAAGCCCGCGATCACCCGCGCGCTGGACCGGCTTGGTGAACTCGACCTGGCCCGGCGCAAGGTTGACCCGATGGACCGCCGCAGCGTCCTCGTGCAGCGCACTTTGAAGGGGGCCGCGTTCCTTCGCGACATGCGCAGCATCATGGGCGAGGCGCACGGGACGGCCCGCAAGCCGGCGGCGACGGGCACCGGAACCGAAGGCGCACGCAAGACCGCGAACGGCTAACTTGCCTGCTTGACAAGCCCGCTTCGCTGGCGGACGGTCAATCCTTCCAAGGGGAGCCCTGCGCAAGGGGCTGAGAGTTCGTGAGCCAATTTCATGGCCGCGCGAAGACCCTGCTCAACCTGATCCGGATCATGCCGGCGTAGGGATGGAAGCGTTGCCCGGGATCGAGCCGCGCTTTTCCCTTCGAATGACAAGGGAGTCGCGCCAATGACCTACCAGCAGAAGCCCAGTGCCGTGACCACGGGGCCCATCGTCGGCTCGAGAAAAGTGTACTCAAGCCCGGTCGGCCACCCCTCGATCGCGGTGCCGTTCCGGGAAGTGGCGCTCGACCGCTCGGCGCTTGAGCCGCCGGTCCGGCTGTACGACACCTCCGGCCCGTACACCGACCGCACGGCCGCGATCGACCTTGCAGCCGGCCTTCCCGCCGTGCGGGCGCCCTGGCTGGCGGCGCGCGGGTTCGCCGACGCGACGGCACGTGACGTCAAGCCCGAGGATAACGGCTACGCACCGGCGGACCGGCTTGTGCCGCCCTGCCCGGCGCCGCTCGCCATGCGCGTCGGCCAGCCTGGTTGCCCCCAGCCTGGTCGCCCGGTGACGCAGATGGAATTCGCCCGCGCCGGGGTCGTCACCGAAGAAATGGTCTACGTCGCGCATCGCGAGAACATCGGGCGCGCCGCCATGGCAGACGGCGCCGAAGCCCGCCGGGCTGACGGCGAGGATTTCGGTGCGTCGATCCCCGCCTTCATCACGCCCGAGTTCGTCCGCAGCGAGGTCGCGTCCGGCCGCGCTATCATCCCGGCCAACATCAACCATCCGGAGCTGGAGCCGACGGTGCTCGGCCGCAACTTCCTGGTCAAGATCAACGCCAACATCGGCAACTCCGCCGTGACCTCTTCGGCGGCCGACGAGGTGGAGAAGCTGGTCTGGGCGATCCGATGGGGCGCCGACACGGTGATGGACCTGTCCACCGGGCGCAACATCCACAACATCCGCGGCTGGATCATGCGCAACAGCCCCGTCCCGATCGGGACCGTGCCGATCTACCAGGCGCTGGAGAAGGTGGGCGGGGACGCCGATAAACTGGACTGGGAGGTGTTCCGCGACACCCTGATCGAGCAGGCCGAGCAGGGCGTGGACTACTTCACCATCCACGCCGGGGTGCGGCTGCACTACGTCCCGCTGACGGCCAAGCGCGTGACGGGCATCGTCTCCCGCGGCGGCTCGATCATGGCGCGGTGGTGCTTGGCGCATCACAAGGAAAGCTTCCTTTACGAGCGCTTCGACGAGATTTGCGACATCATGCGGAAATACGACGTGTCGTTCAGCCTTGGGGACGGCCTGCGTCCCGGCTCGATCGCCGACGCCAACGACGCGGCGCAGTTCGCCGAACTGGACACCTTGGGCGAGCTGACCAAGATCGCCTGGGCCAAGGGCTGCCAGGTCATGATCGAGGGACCCGGCCACGTGCCCATGCACAAGATCAAGGTGAACATGGAGAAGCAGCTCGCGACCTGCGGCGAGGCGCCGTTCTACACGCTCGGACCGCTGACCACCGACATCGCGCCGGGCTACGACCACATCACCTCGGCGATCGGCGCGGCCATGATCGGCTGGTTCGGCACGTCGGTGCTCTGCTACGTCACGCCGAAGGAGCATCTCGGCCTGCCCAACCGCGACGACGTGAAGACGGGGGTGATCACCTACCGGATCGCCGCCCACGCCGCCGACCTCGCCAAGGGGCACCCGGCGGCCCAGCTTCGCGACGACGCCATCAGCCGCGCCCGGTTCGAATTCCGCTGGGAAGACCAGTTCAACCTCGGTCTCGATCCCGACACGGCGCGCAAGTTCCACGACGAGACGCTGCCCAAGGAGGCGCACAAGGTCGCGCATTTCTGCTCCATGTGCGGCCCTAAGTTTTGCTCGATGAAGATCAGCCAGGACATCCGCGCGGAGGCGGAGCGGCTGGCCGGGCTGGAGGCAAAAAGCGAGGAGTTTCTGGGCAATGGCTCGGCACTGTACGTGCCCGAGCCGACGCCCCGGACCCCGAGTCCCGCCGCGGAGTGAGCGATCCGCGCGCGGCGCTGGACGCCATCGGCGCCCTGCCGGATGTCGAACTCGACTTGGCCGACGCCGCCCTGCAACTCGCGCGGGTCGATTGCCCGGATGCCGACTGGCTGACCGTACGCGGCCACCTGTCGGCTCTCGCGCGAGAATCGGCCGGTTTCGCGAGCGAGATCGATCCGCACGATTTGTCGGCGCAGGCTGGCGCGCTCGCCGGCTTGCTGGCCGGTCGGCACGGCTATTCTGGCGACACTGAATCCTACGATGACGTCGCCAACGCCAACCTGATCCGGGTCGTGGAGCGGCGGCGAGGGCTCCCGGTGACCCTTGGAATATTGTGGCTGCACTGCGCCCGAGCGGCCGGATGGCAGGCGCACGGAATCAACTTCCCAGGGCATTTCCTGATCGGCCTGACCGCCGGCGGAGCGCAAATCGTGCTGAACGTGTTCGCCGGCGGCGACCCGATGGACGCGCGGGATTTACGGGTCCTGGTCAAACGGGTGGAGGGCGAGCGCGCCGAACTGCACCCCGACCTGATCGAACCCATGAGCAATCGAGCGGTGTTGCTGCGGCTCCAGTATAACATCAGCCAGCGTCGGCTTGCGGCTGGCGACGTCGAGGCCGCGTTGTCGTGCACCGAGGATATGTTGCGGATCGCACCCGATGCGGCGTCCACCTGGCGCGATGCGGCGGTTTTGAACCACCGCCTCGACCGGGTTGCAGCAGCATTGCGCTGCTTCGGGCATTGCCTGGACCACCTGCCGGAAGGTGACGCGGCGGACCGCGTGCGAAGCGCCATGGCGGAGCTTCGCACGCAGCTGAACTAGGCCTTACCGCGTGGTACGTCCGCCGATGCGGGTGCGCTCGGCTGCCATTTCGTCCGACGTCAACGTCCCCCGGTTGGCGTCGAAGCCGGCCCAGTCCGAGCTGGCGCGATAATCGGCGCCGCGCGCGTTGACGTCGACCGGACCATGGCCGTTCAGGATGCTCTCGGCCGCCGCGACCCGACTCTCCTCCGCCCGCACCGTCACGAGGCTGCCGCCGCGGCGCACGCCTTCGGTGTAGACATGCGCGTGCTCCTCCGGGATGCCTGCGGCGGTGAGCGAGCCCAGCAAGCCGCCGGTTGCGGCGCCGACCCCGGCGCCGGTCAGGGTCGCAATCAGCCAGCCAGCGGCGACGATGGGACCGACGCCAGGAATCGCCAGCGCGCCGATACCGGCAAGCAGGCCTGCGCCGCCGCCGATGATGGTGCCGATCGAGGCGCCCGTTCCGGTTCCGGCCGCGGCGTGGTCGGCCCGGTCGCCAGGCACGCCCGCCGTAGCCGTATCGCCGGCGGTGTCGCCCGTGGTCATGCCCGTCGTCATGCCGCTCGGGGAGCCGCTCGTCATGCCGGTGGCACCCTGGTTGGCGACGAGGCTGACGTCGTCATGCGAGAAACCGGCGGCCTCAAGCGCGCTGACGGCCGCGGTCGCATCCTCGTAGCGGTCAAACATATGGGCGATGGTGCGTGTAGCCATGTTAATCGTCTCCTGTTTTGTACTGGCCGTGATCGATCGCGGCGAAGCTCACTTGCTGACGACGTTGCCCTGGTAGTCGAGCGCCACGGGAACGGCCTGGCCGCTCTTCATGGCGTGGCCGCGCCAGATACCTTGGTCGTCCTTCTTGAGGTCCTTCACGTCGGAGTAGCCGCTCGCCTCGATGCGGCTGCTCGCCTCTCCCATCGTAAAGCTGTTTCGCCCTGGCACGGGAGCTGCCCCGGTGCGCGAGTTCGAGTTGTTGGTCTGCACGGCCGACGGGCTCGGCGACGAGGTCGAGGATGGCGTCTGGTTGGCGGTCGCCGCTGGAGTCTGGGTCCCCGACGGCGTGCCCTGAGTGGCAGGAGGCGGAGACAGCGTCGTCTTGGCCGGTGGGGTCTGGGCGAATGCCGCCGCGGACAGCATGGCCGTCAGCAACGTAACCGGTAGAATCGAAATCTTCATCTTAGACCTCCGTTTAGATGTGCCTCCCTAACGAGCGGACGCTGCAACTGTTCCCTCGGGTCCATCGCAGCCGGTGTTGCGACCGACGACGGGAGCCCTGCCAATCCCGGGTCGATCTGCTATGGACCGCCAAAGATTGAGGTACAGGGACGACATGGCAGTTCCGCTGAAGGTTGCGGTCCAGATGGACCCGATCGAGACGATCAATATCGACGGCGACAGCACCTTCGCGCTCATGCTGGAGGCGCAGCGCCGGGGACACGCCCTGTGGCACTACGAAGTGCGGCACATGAGCCTGCGCGAGGGCAAGGCGGGACTTGGCGCACGCGCGGCGGAGCGCCTCACCACCCTCGCCCGCCCCGTCACGGTCGAACGCGTCCACGGCGCCCACCATCGGTTCGGCGCACCAACGACACTCGACCTCAGCACGATGGACGTCGTCCTGATGCGGCAGGACCCGCCCTTCGACATGGCCTACATCACCGCCACCCACATGCTCGAGCACATCCACCCCGCGACCCTGGTGGTGAACGACCCGGCCAGCGTGCGGGACGCGCCCGAGAAGCTGCTGGTGACCCACTTCCCGGACCTGATGCCACCGACCCTGGTCACGTGGGACGTGGACGCAATCCGCAGCTTCCGCGCGGAGCACCGCGACATCATCGTCAAGCCGCTGTTCGGCAACGGCGGCGCCGGCGTGTTCCGCATCCGGGAGGACGACGAGAACCTGGCCTCGCTGCTGGAGATGCACTTCGCCCGCTCCCGCGAGCCGCTGATGATCCAGCGCTACGAGCCGGCGGTACGGCGCGGGGACAAGCGCGTGATCCTGGTGGACGGGGAGCCGATGGGCGCGATCAACCGCGTCCCGGCGCAGGGCGAGGCGCGCAGCAACATGCACGTCGGCGGGCGGGCGGAGCAGGTGGACCTGACCCCGCGCGACCGGGAAATATGCGCCCGGATCGGCCCGATGCTGCGGCAGCGCGGCCTGCTGTTCGTCGGTATCGACGTGATCGGGGAGTGGCTGACGGAGATCAACGTCACCTCGCCGACCGGCCTGCAGGAGATCGCGCGCTTCGGCGGCCCCGACCTTTCGGTGGCGATCTGGGACCGGATCGAGGCGAAGATAGGCGCAGCCAGTTAGCAGGGAGGAGAGGGCTCTGCCCAGGACCCGCCTTTGTTTGGGTTTCCAAAGGCATCATGCCTTTGGCGGAGCTTGAGGCAGAGCCTCAACCTACCACTTACCTTCTTGCCTTTCGCAGCCGCACCAAAGGCAAGCTGGCATTTCCGGCAATCTGGCCCGGCTTGGAGCTCCGCGTCATTGCGGCGACGGTGCTTACCTAAGCGCCTTTACCTGCGCTTAATCCTGCTTCCCTAGAATATACCGCATCACGAAGGAGGTCCTGTCCATGAGGGGCAGTTTCGGTCCGCTGCGTCATGGCGGCCTCGATACAGCGCCCGGCCCATCGCATCCGACACGGCGTCGTCTGCTGGCTGCGGGAACAGCTCTCTTGGCGTTGCCGCGCATCTCGCGCGCTGCCGCGGCGAGGTCACTCAAGTTCGGCTATCTCTTCAGCAAGAATTCCCAGCTCGGCGCGGGAGCGCTGGCCTTCGCCGATGAGATCGCGGCCCGCACCGGCGGCCGGTATGCGATCGACCAGTACCCGAACTCAGCGCTGGGCGGTGAGCTCGAAATGCTGGAAGGCTTACGCAATGGCGAGATCGACCTCGCCTTCATCACTGGCGCGCCGATCACGAGCCTGATCCCTGAGCACGGCATCTTCGACATCCCGTTCCTGTTCCGCGATGCCGCCCACGCCCATGCTGTCCTCGATAGTCTCATCGGGCGCGGATACCTCGACATGTTCGGGCGCAGGAAAATGGTGGCCCTCGCCTGGGGCGAGAACGGAATGCGCCATCTCACGAATTCGCTGCGGCCCGTCCGCAGCCCCGAGGACATCCGGGGCCTGCGCCTGCGCGTGCCGCAGTCCGAGATCATGGTGAGAAGCTTTGAAGCGCTCGGGGCGCAGGCGGAGCAGCTCGCCTTCCCAGCACTCTATGGCGCCCTGGAGGCAGGCCGGTTCGACGGGCAGGAGAACCCGATCGCCACGATCGAATCGGCCAAGTTTGCCCGCGTGCAGAAGCACCTGACGCTCACCGGTCACGTCTACTCCACCGCCGTCATCCTGATGTCCCAGGACGCCTGGGACGACTTGGCCGAGGCCGACAGGCCAGCCTTCGTCGCGGCGGCGCAGCTCGGCGGCACCGTATCGCGCCGGTTTGCCGGAAATGCCGAACGGGAGGGGGTTCAGCGTCTGGCTGGGGAGGGCATGCAAGTTGTCTCCACGATCGAGCGCGGAGCGTTTGTTGCGGCGCTGGCCCCGGTGACTCAGGCGTTCGCTCGCCAGTTCGGAGCCGAAATCGTCGAGCGCATCAAAGCGGTCAGGGCGGCCTGACCATGCGTCAATATCGAACTGCAACGCCGACCACCTGGACGGTGTCGTTGCCTGGAAAGCCATAGGACGTGCGGCGTCTCCCTGCCTTATCCGTCAGTATGCGGGTATTTTGCGGTTTCGCAGTCACCTTGGCGATGATCGCAATCGTCGCCTGGACAGCACGCACGAGCGTCTCGGCCGTCGAGAGCCGGGTTGGAGGCGTTCCAGCGGCGTCCAGCGCGGCCCTGATTTCCGACCGGACTGCAATCGATCTCGCCACGTTACGCTGGCGCATTGCCTCCTACACCAAAAGCGAGAATGCCGCAGACCTGAGAACGCTCCGGGACGCGTTGGATAGCTTCAAGGCTCACATCGCGCTGTTTGGCCAAGCTGTCGGGCCGGCACACCGTCCTGAGTTCGATCAGGTCGAGGGGGATGCTGGCACGCTGGTTCGCACAGTCGAGCGCA
>JAABUX010003712.1_pt1 | contig 19988 bp, 18 predicted proteins | sample 5561851 | NCBI WGS metagenome assembly JAABUX01 (sample SAMN10711883, study PRJNA513361) | rock metagenome | isolation source: Antarctica rocks | place: Antarctica: Victoria Land, Richard Nunatak red sandstone | collected 2016-01-03 | reverse complement strand
CTGAGCGAACGCCTTCCAGAAGGGTCTCAAGCATCTCCATGCCGGCTTGGATCACACCTCAAGCCAAAGCGAAACCCATCCCTCTCATCAGCCATTTAGAATTGCTGCACAAGCACGGGGGGCACGAGCACGGGCTACCCGGCCGCCACGATCTCCGCCAGCGCCCGGCCGACTTCGGACGTCCCGGCCTGGCCCCCCATGTCCCGGGTGCGCGGGCCGCCGTCCCGCAGCAGCGTCTCGATGGCGGACACGACCGCTGCCGCCGCGTCGGCCTCCCCCAGGTGCTCCAGCATCATGGCGCCCGACCACACCTGGCCGATGGGGTTGCAGACATGCTGCCCGGCGATGTCCGGGGCGGAGCCGTGCACCGGTTCGAACATGCTGGGATGGATGCGCTCCGGGTTGATGTTGGCGCTCGGCGCGATGCCGATGCTGCCGGCGACGGCGGGGCCGAGGTCGCTCAGGATGTCGCCGAACAGGTTGCTGCCGACCACCACGTCGAACCAGTCGGGATGCTGCACGAAGTGGGCGCACAGGATGTCGATGTGGAACTGGTCGGTGGTGACGCCGGGATACTGGGCGGCCATGGCGCGGAACCGCTCGTCCCAATAGGGCATGGTGATGGTGATGCCGTTCGACTTGGTGGCCGAGGTGAGCTTGCGGCGCGGCCGGGTCATCGCGAGCTCGAAGGCGTAGCGCAGGATGCGGTCGGTGCCGGTCCGGGTGAACACGCTCTGCTGGGTGGCGAACTCGCGCTCCGTGCCTTCGAACAGCCGGCCGCCGAGGCTTGAGTACTCGCCCTCGGTGTTCTCGCGGACCACGTAGAAGTCGATGTCGGCCTCGGTGCGGCCGGCGAGCGGGGTCCGGGCGCCGGGCATCAGCTTGCAGGGGCGGAGGCTGACATACTGGTCGAAGCCGCGGCGGATCGGGATCAGCAGGCCCCACAGCGAGATGTGGTCGGGCACGCCGGGCCAGCCGACCGCGCCGAGGAACACCGCGTCATGCGCGCGGAGCTGGTCGAGGCCGTCCTCCGGCATCATGGCGCCGGCACGGGCGTAGCGCTCGCAGGACCAGTCGTAATCCGTGGTCTGCAGCGTGAAGCCGAAGCGCGTGGCGGCGGCCTCCAGCACGCGCAGGCCTTCGGGCACCGTCTCCTTGCCGATGCCGTCGCCGGGAACCGCCGCGATCTTGTAGGCCCGGTCCATGGGTTGGTCTCCCCCTATGCTTTGCGCCAGAATGGGCTTTGCGCCAGATATGGACGCCAGAATGGACGGTGAACCCGCCGCGGTCTAGGAAGCACCGGCAAAGAAATCGGGACGGGCCAGATGGCGGTGCAGCACATGACGGATTGGGACCGGGACGCCGCGCTGACCACCGCGCGCATCCTGCTGGAGATCAAGGCGGTGAACTTCCGTCCGGAGGAGCCGTACACCTTCACCTCCGGCTGGAAGTCCCCGGTCTATATCGACTGCCGCAAGATCATCTACTTCCCGCGCGCCCGGGCCAAGGTGTGCGAGATGGCGGCCGAGAAGGTCGCGCGGCACGTCGGCTACGAGACCATCGAGGCCGTGGCGGGGGGCGAGACCGCCGGCATCCCGTTCGCCGCCTGGATCGCCGACCGGCTGATGACGCCCATGGCCTACGTCCGCAAGAAGCCCAAGGGCTTCGGCCGCAACGCGCTGATCGAGGGCGACGTGCCGGAAGGGCTGCGCACCCTGCTGGTCGAGGACCTCACCACCGACGGCGCGTCGAAGATCCAGTTCGCTCAGGCGCTGCGCGACGCCGGGGCGCTGGTGAACCACGCCTTCGTCGTGTTCTTCTACGGCGTGTTCCCCGGCAGCTTCGAGAAGCTCGCCGCCATGGACATCACGCTGCACCACCTTTGCAATTGGTGGGACGTGCTGGAAGCCTGCCGCGACCGGCCGTACTTCGCGGAGCCGGCCTTGGCCGAGGTGCGGCGCTTCCTGGAGAACCCCGTCGTCTGGTCGGCGGCGCATGGCGGCGTGGCGTCGGCCGAGGAAGCGGCGGAGCGCAAAGCGGCAGCCAGTTGAATCGATTGATGTTCCAAACCGGGTTGATTGCGGACTATACTCCGTCCACGTGAGAACCCGGAAACTTCGCACCTCCGAAATGCCGTTGATATCAGGGTCGACTCGCCAGTCGATTTTCGGGTTCTCACGTGGACGGAGTATAGAATAGGCGGCAACCCGTTTACAGCAGGTTCCCGCCATGACCCCTCCCCCGTCCGCCGTCCGCGCCAACTCCGCCGCCGCGCGGGACATCGCCCACGCGCTGCATCCCTACACGGACCTCGTGGCCCACCAGGAAGCGGGGCCGATGATCATCAGCCGGGGCGAGGGCGTGCGGGTCTGGGACGAGGCCGGGCGCGACTACATCGAGAGCGTCGCCGGGCTGTGGTGCGCGAGCCTGGGGTTCAGCAACGAGCGCCTGGCGCGCGCCGCCTATGACTAGATGCGCAAGCTGCCGTTCTATCATGCCTTCACCGCGAAGTCGCACGAGCCGCTGATCGACCTCAGCGAAATGCTGATCCAGCGGGCGCCGGTGCCGATGAGCAAGGTGTTCTTCGCCAACTCAGGGTCGGAGGCGAACGACAGCGCGGTCAAGATGGTCTGGTACTTCAACAACGCCATGGGCCGGCCAAAGAAGAAGAAGCTGATCGGGCGGATCAAGGGCTACCACGGCGTCACGGTCGCCGCGTCGTCGCTGACGGGCCTGCCGAACAACCATCGCAGCTTCGACCTGCCGCTGCCGGGCTTCCTGCACACGATGACGCCGCACCACTACCGCGGCGCCGAACCCGGCGAAAGCGAGGAGGCCTTCGCCACCCGCTGCGCGGAGGCGCTGGACCAGCTTATTATCGCGGAAGGGCCGGACACCGTGGCCGCGATGTTCGCCGAGCCGGTCATGGGCGCCGGCGGGGTGATCGTGCCGCCGCGCACCTACTTCGAGAAGATCCAGGCCGTGCTGCGCCGCCATGACGTGCTGCTGGTGGCGGACGAGGTCATCTGCGGCTTCGGACGCACCGGCAATTACTTGGGCACCCAGACCTTCGGGATCGAGCCGGACATCATCACCTGCGCCAAGGCGCTGTCGGCCGCCTACCTGCCGATCTCCGCCGTGATGGTGAACGAGCGGGTGTTCCAGGGATTGGCAAGCGAAAGCCACGAGATCGGCACCTTCGGCCACGGCTACACCTACTCGGGCCATCCGGTATCGGCCGCCGTCGCGGTGGAGGCGCTGAAGATCTACGACGAGATCAACATCGTCGATCACGTGGGGACCGTGGGCGCGCACCTGCAAGGGGAGCTGCGCCGCCGGTTCGCCGGGCACGAGCTGGTGGGCGAAGTCCGCGGCGTCGGCATGATCGCCGCCATGGAGCTGGTGGCGGACCGCGACACGCGCCGCAGTTTCGACCCGAAGCAGAAGGTCGTCGCCCGTCTGGCCAAGCTGTGCGAGCAGCACGGCGTGATCGCCCGCGGCCTGCCCGGCGACAGCCTGGCGTTCAGCCCGCCGCTGATCATGACCACGGCCGAGATCGACGAGATGCTGGACCGGATCGAGCCGGCGCTCGACGAGCTGACGGTGCAGGTGCGGCGGGAGCGGCTGACGGTCGTTTGAACCGTCAGCTCACCCGGCTCACGGTGTAGTCCGCGACATCGGCCAGCGCGCGGCGCATCGGGCTGTCGGGGAACACCGCCAAGGCGTCCTTCGCGGCCACGGCGAAGCGGGCGGCACGGGCCAGCGTCGTGCGGATCGCGCCGGTCCGCTGCACCAGCAGCATGGCGCGGTCGAGGTCGGCGTCGGTCTGGCTGCTGGCCTCGATGGTGCGGACCCAGAACTCGCGCGCCTCGGCATCGCCAGCCTGGTAAGCCGCCAGGACCGGCAGGGTGATCTTGCCTTCCCGGAAATCGTCGCCGACCGTCTTGCCCAGCGTCACCTGATCGGCCGCGTAGTCCAGGGCGTCATCGACGAGCTGGAACGCCATGCCCAGGCTCATGCCGTAGTCCGCCAGCGCCGTTTCCTCCGGCCCGGGCCGGTCGGCCACGACCGCGCCGACCTGGCAGGCGGCGGCGAACAGGGCGGCCGTCTTGCCGCGCACCACGTCAAGGTAGCGCTCTTCGGACGTGGACAAATCGTTCTGCGTCGCGAGCTGCAGCACCTCGCCCTCCGCAATGGTGGCGGCGGCGTGCGACAGGATGCCAAGCACCTTGAGCGACCCGTCCTCGACCATCAACTGGAAAGCCCGGGCGAACAGGAAGTCGCCGACCAGGACGGACGCCTTGTTGCCGAACACGGCGTTGGCGCTGGACAGGCCGCGGCGCAGCAGGCTTTCGTCCACCACGTCGTCATGCAGCAGGGTCGCCGTGTGGATGAACTCGACGCAGGCGGCCAGGTGGACGTGGCGCGGCCCGGCATAGCCGCACATCCGCGCCGCCGCGAGCGTCAGCAAGGGCCGCAGCCGCTTGCCGCCCGCGGCGACGATATGCGCGGCAAGCTGCGGGATCAGCGCCACCGGGCTGTCCATCCGCGCGACGACGGTACGGTTGCAGGCAGCCAGGTCGGCGCCGACCAGCCTCGCCAACGTCGACAGGGCGTCAGGTTCCCCCGGCGCCGCGGCACCGCTGATCCCAGGCCCCGGCGCCGCGGCGCCGTTGATCCCGGGCATTGGCATTCGGTTCGCGACAACGCCCAAGCTGAACTCCTGATTGGTCACGCAGGCTCCATGGCCAGCATATCGGCGGCTTGGAAAATGGATCAAGGCGAGCGATGCGGTCCCTTGTCCCGCTGGACGTTGTTGTCCAGCATCCCGGCGCATCCGTCTAGAGCGTGACCGGTGCAGGTAGATGCCCGGTCACGCTCTAGCTTTTGTCTTTGCGAGCATGTTTACCGATCAGGTGAAGCTGCCTGATGCAGCATGCTCTAAGCGCCATCGCCGCCCGCAGCCGAAAGCGTCCATGCGAACCATCATGATCTCCAACGACCTGGTCCGGCTCAGCTTCCTCGCAGCACTCCTGCGCGACGCCGGTATCGAGAGCATCCTGCTCGACCACCACGTGAGCGCCATGGAGGGCGGCATCGGCGCGATCCCCCGCCGCCTCGCCGTGCTGCCGGAGGACGAGCGCCAAGCGCGGCGCGTGCTGAGCGAGGCCGGCGAGATGCGGTGCTGACCACCGACGGATGGCTGCTGGACGGGCGCGTCCGCTATGCGCAGCCGCTCGACGGCTACCGGACGGGGATCGAACCCGTGCTGCTGGCGGCAAGCATCCCGGCCCGCGCGGGGGAGCGGGTGCTGGAGGCCGGGGCGGGCGCCGGGGCCGGCCTGCTGTGCCTTGCGGCCCGGGTGCCGGGCGTCCTCGGCCTGGGCATCGAGATGGACCCGGCCATGGCCGGGTTGGCCCGGCAAAACGTCGCGGCGAACGGCATCGACGGGATTTTGATTGCCGCCGCCGACATCGGCGCCTGGCGCGGCGACGGGACGTTCGACCACGCCTTCAGCAACCCGCCCTGGCACGACCCGGCAGGCACGCTGCCGCCGGGTGCCCGGCGCCGTCTCGCCACGCATGAGGGCGAAGTGCCGCTGGAAGGGTGGATCGCTGCGCTGCGTGCGGTTCTGCGGCCAACGGGCTCGTTGACGGTGCTGGCGCCGGCACGCCAGGCCGCGCGGGTCATGGCGGCGCTGCGGGCCGAGGGGTTCGGACGGCTTGTCTTGTTCCCGTTATGGCCGAAGCCCGGCCGCGATGCCAAGCTGGCGCTGATGCGGGGGCACGCGGCGCAGCGCGGCCCCGGCCGCATCGCCCCGGGCTTGGTGCTGCACGACGCCGACGGCCGGTTCAGCGGAGCGGCGCAGTCCTTGCTCCGTGACGGCACGGCGCTAACACTCTGAGGGCGGCCTACTTCTCGATGGTTGGATGCCGCAGATGCCAAAGGCGTTCATGCGCCGCGACGAGGCCCTCGATGCTGCGGCGGCGGTTGCCGTCAACGTGGGTCGGACGCCGGGTCAGCATGATTTCTAGGATGTTCAGGAGATGCTCGGCGATTTCGAGGTCGGACGTGTCGCAGGCATGGTGGAACGCGACCAGGACCTTGTCCGAAAGCCTGCGGGTGTGCCGTGGCAGTCCGGTCGGCGTGGTTTCGCGCGCAACGTCCCTGGAAGCGCCCAAATCTTCCACATCGTCTTCAATATCGTGTTCCACGTCACGCCTCGCATTGCCGGAGTTTACAACTACACGACAAGGCGAGGGCGTGTCGATTGGTCAATTTGCATCAACCTGCCGATAAAAGCTTGGTGGAACCGGATTATCACGAAAGATCATGCAAAGCCGGCCCGAACTGGGTGCGAACGCCCATGTGCAAACGCCTCTTGCGGAAGTAACGAGCTTTTACTTCTTAATGCTTGATACAAACTCAGCACGTTTAGACTGCGAGCTGGATTACACCCTGCGGTTGTTCCGACTCGAACACGTTGCTGGCGAACGCCTCCTCCCATGTCCCCAAAGTCGAGGCACGGCTGTATTCCGTGGACCTGTTCTCAAAAAAGTTGGCGTGCTCGACCGCGTTCAGCATGTCGTCGAGCCAGGGCAGCGGGTTGTCTTCGACGTGGAACAGGGCGTTCAGCCCGAGCTGCACCAGGCGGCGGTCGGCGATGTAGCGGATGTAACGCTTCACGTCGGCGGCGTTCAGTCCCTCGATTGGCCCCTGCTCGAAGGCGAGGTCGATGAAGGCGTCCTCGTGCTCCACGATGGTCGCGCAGACCTCGTAGATTTCCTGCTTGAGCGCCGCCGTCCAGATCTCCGGGTTCTCCTGCACGAAGGTGCGGAACAGCCGGATGATGGACAGGCAGTGCAGCGTCTCGTCGCGGACCGACCAGGAGACGATCTGGCCCATGCCCTTCATCTTGTTGTGCCGTGGAAAGTTCAGCAGGATCGCAAAGGAGGCGAAGAGCTGCAAACCCTCGGTAAAGGCGCCGAAGGCCGCCAGGGTCTTGGCAATCTCATGCTTGCTGTCCACCCGGAAGGACTGCATGTAGTCGTACTTGTCCTTCATCTCCTTGTACTTGAGGAAGGCGGTATACTCGCCCTCCGGCATGCCGATGGTGTCGAGCAGGTGGCTGTAGGCGGCGACGTGGATCGTCTCGATGTTGCTGAACGCCGACAGCATCATCAGCACCTCGGTGGGTTTGAACACCTGGCTGTAGTGCTTCATGTAGCAGTTGTTTACTTCGACGTCCGCCTGGGTGAAGAAGCGGAAGATCTGCGTCAGCAGGTTCTGCTCGGCCGGCGTCACCGCCTTGTGCCAATCCTTCACGTCGTCCGCGAGCGGCACCTCCTCCGGCAGCCAATGCACGCGCTGCTGGGTCAGCCAGGCCTCGTAGGCCCACGGGTAGCGGAATGGCTTATAGACCGGGTTCTCGGTGAGCAAGTCGAAGCGCGGCTGCTCGCCGCCGGGGTTCATGCCGTCCATCGGTTGATTCCTTTGTTGCCGGGTCGCTCGCAGCCGCTATTGGCAGGCGAGGCATTCCTCGTAGTTGTTCGGCTTCGTGGCGCCGGCCAGCGACATCCGCCCGGCGTCGCTCGGGGCGGCGGTCGCCATCTCGGTCGGGCGCACCACCTTCTCGCTGACGTTGTCCGCCCGCTGGATCGACAGGCTGCGGCAGTAGTACAGCGACTTCACGCCGCGCTTCCAGGCGAGGTAGTGGATCTGGTGCAGGTCGCGCTTGTGCACGTCGGCCGGCAGGAACAGGTTCACCGACTGGCTCTGGCAGATGTACGGCGTGCGGTCGGCGGCATGCTCCACCACCCAGCGCTGGTCCAGCTCGAACGCCGTCCGATACACCGCCTTCTCCTGCTCGGTCAGGAAATCGAGGTGCTGCACGCTGCCCTTGTTCAGCGTGATGCCCGACCAGATGGCGTCGGTGTCCATGCCCTTGGCGGCCAGGAGCTGCTGCAAGTGCCGGTTGCGCACGGTGAAGCTGCCGGACAGGGTCTTCTGCAGGAACACGTTGGCGGCGATCGGCTCGATGCCGGGGCTGGTGCTGCCGGTGATGATGCTGATGCTGGCGGTCGGCGCGATGGCCATCTTGTTGGAGAAGCGCTCCATGATGCCGTACTCCTCGGCGTCCGGGCATGGCCCCCGCTCCTCCGCCAGCATCCGGCTCGCGGCGTCGGCCTGGGCGCGGATGTGCTTGAACATCCGCTTGTTCCACACCTTGGCCACCACGCCCTCGAACGGCACGTTCTGCGATTGCAGGAAGCTGTGGAAGCCCATCACGCCCAGGCCCACGGAGCGTTCCCGCATCGCCGAGTACTTGGCCCGCTCCATCTCCTCCGGCGCGCGGTCGATGAAGTCCTGCAGCACGTTGTCGAGGAGGCGCATCACGTCCTCGATGAACAGCGGGTGGTCCTTCCACTCCAGCCAGCTTTCGAGGTTGAGCGAGGCGAGGCAGCACACGGCCGTGCGCTGCCGGCCGTGGTGGTCGATGCCGGTGGGCAGGGTGATCTCGCTGCAGAGATTGCTGGTCTTGACCTCGAGCCCGGACAGCTTCTGCTGCTCCGGCCGGGCGTTGTTCACGTGGTCGGAGAACACGAGGTACGGCTCCCCCGTCTCGATCCGCGCGGTCAGGATGCGAATCCACAGGGCACGCGCGCTGACCAGCCGCACCATGGCGTCGTCCTTGGGGGAGGTCAGCGCCCACTGCTCGTCCGCCTCGACGGCGCGCATGAAGGCGTCCGACACCAGGATGCCGTGGTGCAGGTTGAGCGCCTTGCGGTTCGGGTCGCCGCCGGTCGGACGGCGCAGCTCGATGAACTCCTCGACCTCGGGGTGCGAGATCGGCAGGTAGACCGCGGCCGATCCCCGGCGCAGCGACCCCTGGGAGATCGCCAGCGTCAGGCTGTCCATCACGCGGATGAACGGGATCACCCCGGAGGTCTTGCCGTTCTGCCCGACCTTCTCGCCGATGGAACGCAGGTTGCCCCAATACGAGCCGATGCCGCCGCCCTTGGACGCCAGCCACACGTTCTCGTTCCACAGGCCGACGATGCCGTCCAGGCTGTCCGACGCCTCGTTTAAAAAGCACGAGATCGGCAGGCCCCGCGTGGTGCCGCCGTTGGACAGCACCGGGGTCGCCGGCATGAACCACATCTGGCTCGCGTAGTCGTAGATGCGCTGGGCGTGCGCCGCGTCGTCGCCGTAGAAGCTGGCGACGCGGGCGAACAGGTCCTGGTAGCTTTCGCCCGGCATCAGGTAGCGGTCGTCCAGCGTCGCGCGCCCGAAATCCGTGAGCAGCCGGTCCCGCGACCGGTCCACCCGCACCTGATGGCGGCCCTGCATCTGCACTGCGTCAAGCACCGTGGACACTCCTGCGTTGTTCAGCTTCGGCTCCGCACGCTACAACATCTAGGTGCCGAGTCGCAATGCAGTCCACTAGGTGTAGTATCCATGCCCTCGAAGGGAGCACGCAACCGTGACAACTGCGCCACGGTTCCGGGCGGGCGCCGGCGACTCGGCCATGCGCCCGCCGCAGTGTTTCAGGCCGCGGCGAGCCAGTCCATCGCCGCGTCCACCCCACCCTTGCCATGCGGCACGCCGTTGATCCGCAAGCTCATCTCCACGGCGCCGAGCGTGCCCAGCACCATCGGCTCGTTCAGGTCGCCCAGATGCCCGATGCGCAGCATCGTGCCCCCGAGTCGGCCCAGGCCGCCGCCGGTGGACACGTTGAACCGGTCCAGCGCGGTGCGCCGTACGGCGTCGGCGTTGAAGCCCTCCGGCATCAGCACGGCGGTGACGCTGTCGGACACGCGAGCCGGGTCGAGGCAGTAAAGCTGCGGGCCGTCGTTGCCGGACCAGACGCGCACCGCCCGGCGCGTGGCCTCGGCCAGGCGGTGGTGCCGGGCGACGACCTGCGCCAACCCTTCCTGCTCGATCAGCCGCAGGCTCTCGCGCAGGCCGTAGAACATGGCGGTCGGGATGGTGCCGGTGAAGCTGCGCGACGGGCGGGCGAGCATGTTCGTCCAGTCGAAGTAGTGCCGCGGCAGCCGGGCGGCGGCGTGCGCCTGCATCGCCTTGGGCGACGCCGCGGTGAAGCTGAACCCGGCCGGCAGCATCAGGCCCTTCTGGCTGCCGCCCACCACGGCGTCGATGCCCCAGTCCTCCATGTGGAACTCAAGCGAGCCGAGGGAGGAGATGGTGTCGGCCAGCAGCAGCGCCGGGTGGCCGGCCGCGTCGATGGCGCCGCGGATCTCCGCGAGCGGCATCGCGAGGCCCGTCGCCGTCTCGTTGTGCACGGCCAGCACCGCCTTGACCGCGTGCCCGGCGTCGGCCCGCAGCGCCGCCGTCACCGCCTGGGGATCGACGCCGCGCCGCCAGTCCGCCGCGACGGTCTGCACCTGCAGGCCGAACTTCTGCGCCATGGCCGCCCAGCCTTCGCTGAACCAGCCGGACTCGAGGATCAGCACGGTGTCGCCGGGCGACAGCAGGTTGACCAGCGTCGCCTCCCACGCGCCATGGCCGGATGCGGTGTAGAGGAACACCTCGCCCGACGTGCCCAGCACCCGCTTCAGCCCGGCCACCGCGGCGTCGTACACCTCGATGAACTCGGGGTCGAGAAAGTCGAGCGAGGGACGGTCCATCGCCCGCAGCACCGAGTCCGGGATGTTGGTGGGTCCCGGATTGGCGAAGAAGTGGCGGCCGGTCTTCCTGGTCATCGTGATCCGTTCCAATCAGTTGTTTAAACGTCGAGTCTTATCCATGGCCGCTTGCAGGGGCCGCTTCGCCGCCGCCGACATCGCCGCGCCGCAGCCTGACGATCCTGGCACTCTTGGGGATTGCTGGGCAAAGCGGCTCGTTGTAGCTGTCTAGATATAGCGCACGGGAGCGGGGCATGAGCCGTCTTTTAGCCGATGTTGGCCTGTTGCAGCAGCTCTACGGCTATGAGGAGGCGCTCAGCGGCGTTCTGGGATCACTCGGCATCCCATTTTCGCCCGTCGCGGTATCCGGCGGCGTCGCCGACCCCGGCCTTTACAACTTGCCCGGCTTGACGCCGGTCACGACGGAAACGGCAACCTACTCGGCGGGCGGCGCCCCCGTGAGCGACACCTATGCCGGCATCACGCTCCGCAGCTTGCTCGATATCGCGGGCGACGTCGATGTGACGGACGCAAAGAACGACATTCTGAGCAAGTTCGTCGTCGCCACGGGCGCGGACGGGTACAAAGCGGCGTTCTCGCTTGGCGAGATCGATCCGAAGTTCGGCGCCCAGCCCGTGCTGGTGGCCTTCTCGGACACCGCCGGGCAGCTCGGCCCAACCGGCAGCGACGGGCTGGCCCGCGTAGTGGTTCCTGGCGACCACGCAGGCGGCCGGTATGTGTCCGACTTGGTGGACATCCATGCGGGCAGCCTGCCAGAGCCTCCCGCCCCGGGACCAGGCGGCGTGTCCGGCCAGTTCACCGTGTCCGGCCAGGTGGCCGACCCGGCTACGTTCACGCCCGTCACCCTGGCTGCCTTGGACCAGCCGACGACCGAGACGGCCACCTTCCTATCCGGCGCCGGCCAAGTGACCGACACCTATACCGGCGTCTCGCTTTGGACGCTGCTGCAGGACCAGGGCCTGGTCACGGACCCTGCGATCAAGAACGACGTCCTGCGGTTCGGCGTGGCCGCGACCGGCAGCGACGGCTACCGCGCCTTGATCTCGCTCGGCGAGATCGACCCGGCGTTCGGCAACCAGCCGGACCTCGTGGCCTATGCGGACACAGGCGGGCAGCTCGGTCCGGACGGAAGCGCCGGGGCGATGCGCCTGGTCGTGCCGGGCGACCACGCGGGCGGCCGGTACGTCTCCAACCTGACGGACCTCTGGGTCATCGACCTGACCGCGCCGATGCCGAACTGACCGGCAAGCGCGTTGACCACCCATCTTTCCGCTGACGCGCAGGCATTCGGTATTTAACCCTTGCGCTATATTCCAAAGAATATGACGATGGCCCAGAATTGGGAGGACCACCAATGCAAGACGCCCTGGATGCGGCAACCGCACTTGCCCCGGCGGCACGTGTGCTCAACTGATGCGCGTCCTGCGCCGGGTCCTGCTCGGGGCCGCGCTTCTGTCCACGGCCACCTCTGCGCTGGCCCAGGAGGCGGAAGCGCCAGCGCCGCTGCGGGTCTATGCGGCGGGCAGCCTGACCGGGGCGTTCAACGCCCTGCTGCAAGCGTTCGGCACGCCGCCGGGCACCGCGGCGCGGCCCACCTACGGCCCGTCCGGCCTGCTGCGCGAGCGGCTGGAGCGGGGCGAGCCGGCGGACCTGTTCGCCTCCGCCGACATGGGCCAGCCGCAGCGCCTGGCCGATGCCGGGCGCGGCACGCCCGTCGTGCTGTTCGCCCGCAACCGCATGTGCGCGCTGGGCCGCGGCGGCCTGGGGCTGACGGAGGCCAACCTGCTCGACCGCCTGCTCGATCCCGCGGTCAAGCTCGCCACCAGCACGCCGGGCGCGGACCCGGGCGGCGACTACGCTTGGGCGGTGTTCGCCCGCGCCGAGCAGGTGCGCCCCGGCGCCCGCGCTACCCTGGAAGGCAAGGCGCAGCAGCTTGTGGGCGGCCCCGGCATGGCGCCGCTGGTGCCGGGCCAGGGGCCGAGCGAGGGCGTGTTCCTGTCCGGCCGCGCCGACGTCATGCTGGGCTATTGCAGCGGCACGGACACGCTGCGCCGCACCCTGCCGGACCTCGCCGCCGTGCCGCTGCCGGACGCGCTGGAGGTCGGCCCGGAATACGGCATGACCGTGCTGTCCGCCAACCCGGCGGCTGCGCGCTTCGCGCTGTTCGTCATGTCCGGGCCGGGCCAGGCCATCTTGGCGCGGCATGGGCTGATCCCGGTCGCGTCGCCGGCAAGCCAGGCGCGAACGCAGCCGTGACCCTGCCGCACTGGACGCTCCGCTCCAGCACGCCATGGCGCGTGCAAAACCAAGGCAACCCCATTTCATCGACGGATAAGCACCATGACCCGAAACGCGATGCTGAAACTGGCCTTCGGCGGCTTGGCCGCCTTTGCGCTTGGGGCCGAGCCGGCCCGAGCGCAAACGGACTGCGCCTCCAACCCGAACTCCCTCGTTATCTACCACGCCGGCAGCCTGTCGGCGGAGTTCAGCGCCGTTGAAAAGCTGTTCACCCAGCAGACGGGCACCTGCGTCACGGATGTGGCGGCCGGCAGCCTCGACGCAGCCCGGCGGATCAGCGTCGGCCAGGAGCCGGCCGACATCTTCGCCGCCGCGGATTACCTGGACATCAGCCTGCTGCTGCAGCCGGCGGGGCTGGCGAACTACACGGTCGCGTTCGCCGAGGGCAGCCTGGTGCTCGCCTACTCCACGGACAGCCGCAATGCGGGCACCATCGCCGGGCTGGACGCGCCGTTCAGCCCACCCAACTCGGTCCCAATGGCCGCCGCCAACTGGTATGAGCAGGTCACGCAGCCTGGGGTGCTGATCGGGGACACCAACCCCTTCCTCGACCCGACCGGCTACCGGGTGGACATGATCTTCCAGCTCGCGGCGCTGCGGTACGCCCAACCCGCCTTGTACAACACGCTTCTGCAGCATTACACGCTCACCCGGCCGGCCGACGTGCTCGGCACCAGCTACGATTATCAGCTCCTTTATGAGAGCAGCGCGTACACGGCCTATCAGGCGAACCCCTCCACATTCCGCTACGTGAAGCTGCCGCCCGCCGTCAACCTCGGGGATGCCCGCCGGAACCGGCGCTATAGCCAGGTGTTCACCGTGGTTCCCGGCCTTGGATTGCCCGACACCGCATCCAAGGTCGCCATTCCCGCCACCCATGCGGTCTGGGGCCTCACGATCCTGCAAGCGGCGACCCATTACACGGCCGCGGTGCAGTTCCTGCACTTGCTGTTCAGCCCGCAGGGCGTCGCGCTGCAAACGTCCCTTGGCCCAACCCCGATCAGCCCGCCGGTGGCCAGCGCCGCCGATTACGGACGGTTGCCCAATGAGCTGCAGGCGCTCATGAGCAGGCAGTAGCCCCTCGGTTCATTCCCACTCGATCGTGCCGGGCGGCTTGCTGGTGATGTCGTAGGCCACGCGGTTGATGCCGCGGACCTCGTTCACGATGCGGGTCGCGGTGCGCGCCAGGAACGCCATGTCGAACGGGTAAACCTCCGCCGTCATGCCGTCCACGCTGGTGACGGCGCGGAGTGCGCAGGCGTTGTCGTAGGTGCGCCCGTCGCCCATCACGCCCACCGTCCGCACCGGCAGCAGCACGGCGAAGGCCTGCCAGATCGCGTCGTACAGCCCGGCGGCGCGGATCTCCTCCAGGAACACCGCATCGGCCCGGCGCAGGATGTCCAGCCGCTCGCGGGTGACGGCGCCGGGGATGCGGATGGCGAGGCCCGGCCCGGGGAACGGGTGGCGGCCCACGATGTGCTCGGGCACGCCCAGCTCGCGGCCGAGTGCCCGCACCTCGTCCTTGAACAGTTCCCGCAGCGGCTCCACCAGCTTCATGCGCATCCGCTCCGGCAGGCCGCCGACATTGTGGTGCGACTTGATGGTGACGCTCGGGCCGCCATGGGCGCTGATGCTCTCGATCACGTCGGGATACAGCGTGCCCTGCGCCAGGAAGTCGGCGCCGCCGATGCGGGCGGCCTCCTGCTCGAACACCTCGATGAACACGCGGCCGATGGCCTTGCGCTTGACCTCGGGGTCGGTCACGCCGTCGAGCTGCGACAGGAACAGATCGCTCGCGTCGCGGTGCACGAGCTTGATGTTGAACCGGTCGCGGAACGTCTTGACGACCTCCTCCACCTCGCCCTGCCGCAGCAGGCCGCTATCGACGAAGATGCAGGTCAGTTGGTCGCCCACGGCCTCGTGGATCAGCGCGGCGGCGACCGAGCTGTCGACCCCGCCGGACAGGCCGCAGATCACCCGGCCGGCGCCGACCTGGGCGCGGATACGGGCGATCTGCGCATCGCGGAAGCCCGCCATGCTCCAATCGCCCGACAGCCCGGCGACGCGGTGGGTGAAGTTGTGCAGCAACTGCCGTCCGTGCGGGGTGTGCACGACCTCCGGATGGAACATGGTGCCGTAGTACCGGCGGTCGTCGTCGGCGATCACGGCAAAGGGTGCGCCCTCGCTGCGGGCAACGACGCGGAAGCCGGGCGGCAGGCGGGTGACGCGGTCGCCGTGGCTCATCCATACCTGCTCGCGGGCGCCGGGCGGCCAGACGCCGTGGAACAGCGCGCAATCATCCGTGACATCCACCACCGCGGAGCCGAACTCCTGGTGGTCGCTGATGCTGACCTCGCCGCCCAGTTGCGCGCACATCACCTGCTGCCCGTAGCAGATGCCGAGCACGGGCAAGCCGGCGTCGAACACCATTTGCGGCACGCGGGGGCCGGCGGCCTCCGTGACGCTGGCCGGGCCGCCGGACAGGATGAACGCGCGGGCGCCGAAGGCGGCGATGCGCCCGGGATCGGCGTCGGCGGGCAGGATTTCGCAATACACTCCGGATTCGCGGACGCGCCGGGCGATCAACTGGGTGAACTGGCTGCCGAAATCCAGGATCAGCACCCGGTCCTGAACCGGCATCGCAGGGGCGGGCTGGGTCATGGCGCGGGTTCCAGCATGGCGGGAGCCGGACGGCAAGCGGCGCGCGTCATGGCGCATGTCATGCTTGGGGCGCCCCGGCGAGCAACGGGTCGATGGGGTCCCACACGAAGGCCACCTGCGGGATCGCGACGCCCGCCACCCGCGTGTCCGACTCCGCCGCCTGGCGCCCGCCCAGGCGCTGGTAGAACCAGCGGCTGGGATTGTCGTGCAGCACCCACAGGAACGCGCTGCCGCAGCCGGCCGCCTTGAGGTGCGCGGCGCCGGCCGCCAGCAGCCGCCGGCCCAGGCCGTGTTCCCGCCAATCGTCGAGGACGTACAGCGTCTGCACCTCGCCGTCCGCCAAGCCGCGTACGCGGGGGCGGCCGACGGTGACGAAGCCGACCACCCCGGCCGAAGCGCCGGGCCGCGCGGCGATGGCCACGTAAACGCCCTGGCCGGCCCGGATCGACGCGTCGTACTGCGCGGCATGGCGCGGCGTGGACAACTTGGTGAGGTATCCGCTCGGCAGAATGCCGGCATAGGCGTTGCGCCAGGCCGTGACGTGCACCGCGCCGATGGACGGGGCGTCGGCGAGGAAGGCGCGACGCACCCGGATCATGCGGCGCGCTCCAGCACCGCCGCGAAGAAGCCGTCCGTGCCATGGCGCAGCGGGGTCAGAGACAGATACGGCCCCGGGCCGGGCGCGGGCACCGGCAGGGTCCAGGCGGCCGGGAGCGGCACGACGGCAAAGCCGGGGGTGCGGGCGAGAAAGCTGTCCACCTGGGCTTCATTCTCCTCAAGCAGAAGGGAGCACGTTGCATAGATAAGCCGTCCGCCGGGCCGCACCAAGCGGGCGGCGTCGTCCAGGATCGCTGCCTGCTTCGGGACCAGCTCGTCAAGATCAAGCGGGCGCAGGCGCAGGCGGGCGTCCGGGTTGCGGCGCCAAGTGCCGGTGCCGGTGCAGGGAGCATCGACCAGCACGCGGTCGAACGCGCCGGCCCGCCGCTTGGCCCACTTATCGCCAGGCGAGACCAGATGCCGCTCCGCGTTGTGCACCCCGGCCCGACGCAGCCGGCGCACCGCGCCGTCCAGCCGCGGGGCGGACACGTCGCAGGCCATCAGGTGGCCGCGGTTGCCCATCAGCATGGCCAGCGCCAGCGTCTTGCCGCCGGCCCCGGCGCACCAATCGACCACGCGCATCTCGGGCGCCGCCCCCACCAGCGCCGCGACGAGCTGGCTGCCCTCGTCCTGGATTTCCACCAAGCCGCCCTGGAACGCCGGGCCAGACGTGACCGCGCGGCGGCCGTCGATGCGCAGGCCCCAGGGCGAAAGCGGCGTCGGCTCGCTGTCCAGCCCTTCGGCCAGCAGGGCGGCGCGCGCCTCCTCCCGCGTCCCTTTCAGGATATTCGCCCGCAGGTCGAGCGGTGCCGGGTCGAGGGTTGCGGCCATCTCGGGGGCGAGCCGCTCGCCGAAGCGGGCTTGCAGATGCGGCAGCAGCCAGTCGGGCACTTCGAGCGCCACGGCCTCCGGCATCTCCGGGTGGTGCAGCGTGCGGCCTTCCAGCGCGCGGGCGGCGTCGGCCTCGATCCGCAGCAGGGGCGCCGGGCCGTATTGGCCGCCGGAATAGGACTGCTTGACGCCGGCAAAGGTCCAACCTTCCAGCAGCAAGGACGCCGCGACCATCATACGCGGCGTGGGCGCGGTCCCGGCCCGTTCGCTCCACCAGGCGAGCCGCCGCCGCGCCCGCAACACCCGCCACGCCCGGTCCGACACCGCCCGCCGGTCGCCGGAGCCGATGAAGCGCCGCGCCCGGAAGAAGTCGTTGGCCACCGCGTCGGCCGGGCGGCGGGACAGCGCGTCGATCTCGGTCAGCAGCTCGATCGAGGCCGCGAGGCGTGCGGCCGGGGTCACGCCGGCCGGGTCATTTGAGCAGGCCGGGCAAGGCGTCGAGGCCGGGGACCACCGTCGCCACGGCGCCGAGGCCGTACTCGTCCGGCTGGCCCTTGCGGTTGCACCAGAACACCCGGGCGCCGAACGCCGCCGCCGCCTGCGCGTCCCAGGCGTTGGACGACACGAAGGCGACCTGCGCCGGGGCCACGCCGAAACGCCGGGTCATCAGGGCATAGACCCGCGGGTCCGGCTTGAACACGCCGACATCCTCGACGCTCAGCACGGCGTCCAGCAGCGGCGCCAGCCCTCCGGCCTGCACGGCGGCGTCCAGCATGGCGGGGTCGCCGTTCGACAGGATGGCCGTTTGCAGGCCCTGCCCCCGCAGGGCTTGCAGCGCGGGCGCCGTGTCGGGGTAGGCTGGCAGGCGCCGGTAAGCGTCGCGCAGCAGGTCCAGCACCGCCGGGTCGGTGATGCCGTGCCCGGCGGCGACGAAGGCCAGGGCGTCCTGCGTGACCTGCCAAAAGGTGCGGTGGTGGCCGGGTCCCATCAGCGAGCGGACCCAGGTGTATTCAAGCTGCTTGGCCCGCCATTCCGCGCTGATCCGCTCCCAATCCGGCGGCAGGCGGTCGGCATGGCGCTGCATGGCGGCGTGCACGTCGAGCAGGGTGCCGTAAGCGTCGAACACCGCGACGCGGATGCCGCTTCCCGCGCTCATGGCTCCTGCCGGTAGTTCGGCGACTCCCGGGTGATCGCCACGTCGTGCACGTGGCTTTCCCGCAGCCCGGCGCCGGTGATGCGGCGGAACCGGGCGTTGCGCTGCAATTCGTCGATGGTGGCGCTGCCGGTGTAGCCCATGCCCGCCCGGAGGCCGCCCACCAGTTGATGCACCACGGCGGCGACCGGACCCTTGTAGCCGACCCGGCCCTCGATCCCTTCCGGCACCAGCTTCAGCGTGTCCTTGATCTCCTGCTGGAAGTACCGGTCGGCCGAGCCGCGCGCCATGGCGCCGATGCTGCCCATGCCGCGGTAGCTCTTGAACGAGCGGCCCTGGTACAGGAACACCTCGCCCGGCGCCTCCTCCGTCCCGGCCAGCAGGCTCCCGACCATCGCGCAATCCGCCCCGGCGCCGATGGCCTTCACCAGGTCGCCCGAGGTGCGGATGCCGCCGTCGGCGATGGCCGGCACGCCGCGCTCCCGGCAGGCGGCGGCGGTCTCCATCACCGCGGTGAACTGCGGCACGCCGACGCCGGCGACGACGCGGGTGGTGCAGATGCTGCCGGGGCCGATGCCGATCTTCACGCTGTCCGCCCCGGCCTCGATCAGCGCGATGGCGCCCTCCGGCGTCGCCACGTTGCCGGCGATGACCTGCACGGCGTTGGACAGCCGCTTGATCCTCTCCACCGATCCCAGCACGCCCGCGGAGTGCCCGTGCGCGGTATCCACCACGATCACGTCCACCTCCGCCGCCACCAGCGCCTCGGCGCGGGCGAAGCCGTCCTCCCCCACCCCGGTCGCCGCGGCGGCGCGCAGGCGGCCCAGCTCGTCCTTGTTGGCCAGCGGGTGCGCCTGCGCCTTGTCCATGTCCTTCACGGTGATCAGGCCGATGCAGCGGTAGGCGTCATCCACCACCAGCAGCTTCTCGATGCGGTGCCGGTGCAGCAGGTGCCGCGCCTCCTCCCGGTCCACGTCGGCGGGCACCGTGACCAGGTTCTCCCGGGTCATCAGCTCGTAGACGCGCACGCCAGGGTCGGTGGCGAAGCGCACGTCGCGGTTGGTGAGGATGCCGACCAGCCGCCCGGTGTCCCGCTCCACCACGGGGAAGCCGCTGATGTGGTGCTGCGCCATCAGCGCCAGCGCCTCCGCGAGCGTCTGGTCGGGATGGATGGTGAGCGGGTTCACCACCATGCCGGATTCGAACTTCTTGACCCGGCGGACCTGCGCCGCCTGCTCGGCGATGTCGAGGTTCTTGTGGATCACCCCGATGCCGCCGAGCTGCGCCATGACGATGGCCATGGCCCCTTCCGTCACGGTGTCCATCGCCGACGAGATCAGCGGGATGTGCAGGCTGATGGTGCGGGTCAGCTTGGCCCGGGTGCTGACGCTTGCCGGCAAGACCTTGGAGTAGGCGGGCACGATCAGCACGTCGTCGAAGGCCAGCGCCTCCTCGATCCGGAGGGACCCGCCGGCTGTCTCGATAGGGGTACTGTCGGGCGCCATTGGTGGGGACCTTTCATCCGCGGGCGGCCCGCCTGCGGGTCCCCATCCTTGGCGGTTTGACATAGGCCCCGGCGGGGGGCGGCGCAAGCGCGGCGTGGGCATGCGTAGGTAGTGTTCATCGGGCAATTATTAGGATGGGAGTCACATATGAAGGGAATCCAGACGGCGCAAAGGTTGAGGCGGGAGGACGCGGATGGAGCTAGTGGATAACACCTGACGGAAGAGTCCTGCGAAGGATTCGCATCAGGGATGAGGCATGCGAGTTTGTGGCATGCG